>ERZ825525.542-NODE-542-length-48412-cov-5.093430_pt1 | contig 48412 bp, 44 predicted proteins | sample MGYA00519930_ERZ825525 | MGnify/ENA primary metagenome ERZ825525 (study PRJEB31778, sample SAMEA3449203) | human gut metagenome | biome: human gut; feature: human-associated habitat; material: faeces | place: United Kingdom | collected 2010/2012 ... | reverse complement strand
AGCACCTCCTTGCCAAGGAGGGGGTCGCGAGTTCGAATCTCGTTTTCCGCTCCATTTTATTTAGGGGTATAGCTCAACTGGTAGAGTAGCGGTCTCCAAAACCGTTGGTTGTGGGTTCGATTCCTACTGCCCCTGCCACTTGCAAACTTAGGCGCAGACTGGTTCTGCGCCTTTTTTGTTTTTGTGTGGGAGTTGAAAACCGCACCTCTTTGAGGTCAACGTGAGGTCAACCGTACCTTTTTATAATTTGAAGCAAGCTAAGTAATATTGCATTATTTAAATAACTGTTCAAATAAAAATATATATCTTAAGTACAAACCAAATAAAAAGATTGTAAAATTAATTGATAAAAAAGTTATAAAATGTATTGAACTTAATAGTAATAAGTGCTATAATAGCTGCATAAGTTAATATTGTATGTTAAGGGTGCTTAATTGCTTAAATCAAGGGAAGCCGGTGTAATTCCGGCACGGTCACGCCACTGTGAGCGCTGCAAAGCGTAAGTCAGATCGCTGCCCTTAACGCTTCCGGCTGCTGCGAGGGACGGCAAGGTTGCAGGTGATGTGCATTTTAGGCTTTTACAATACACAAATTTGCGCTTCCTTTTTCACAGGCAGCGGAATTTGTGTATTTTTTATTTTTGGGAGGAATCCGCAATGAAAAAATCTTTAGTTTTAGTAGTGTAAGCGCACAGACCATCTTCAGCGAACTGTACTTTATGTTCTGATAAATTTTGCTTTCTGCCTGCCTTGTAAGACAGGAAAATATATAACGCAGGAAGGATGATTGAAAATGCAGTTTAAATGGAAAAAATTATTGGCAGCATCAATTACTTGTATGGTTTTAACGGGGGTATCGGCAACTACTATGGCAGCTTACAGTTTAAGTGAAGAAGTTAAAGCACCTACGCCTGCGCTTTTGCAGGCTTCGCAGATTGGCGTTCGTACTTATACCACTACCGACCCGGCACTTTTGGCTCAGCCGGATAAAGACGCCATTCTTGTTATGAGCTTCGGCACTACTTTCCCCGATACAAGGGCAAAAACCATTGAGGCAACCGTAAACGAAATTAAAGCCGCCCACCCGGGAACAAAGGTTGTGCTGGCATTTACTTCGCACATTATTATCGACAGGGTAAAAGCCAACGAAGGCCTTACGGTGCCGACTCCGGAACAGGCTTTGGAACAGCTGAAAGCGGAAGGCTACAACCGCGTGGCGCTTACTTCGCTGGATGTAATTCCTGGTATGGAATATGCTTATAAAACAGCCGTTTACGATATGTATAAAACCCAGTTTAAAAAGATGACCATGGGCACGCCTTTAATGTACTGGATGGGACAGGAAGGGCAGGCCGATGATGTGGAAGCAGCTATGGCGGCTATCGGTTCGCAGCTTCCCAAAATGGGCAAAAAAGATGCCGTGCTGGTAATGGCGCATGGCACGCCCGACCCTTCCAACGCTTATTATGCCGTAATGCAGGATAGGCTTGACGCTTTGTACGGCGGCAAAGTAATGATTTATACTGTTGAAGGCTGGCCGCGCCTGGAAAATGTTATTCCCAAACTGAAAGAAAAAGGCGTTAAAAACGTAACTTTAATGCCGCTGATGATGGTTGCGGGCGACCATGCCAACAACGATATGGCAGGCGATGAAGAAGATTCGCATAAAACCATTCTGCAAAAAGAAGGTTTTAAAGTAAACACCTACATTCACGGAATAGGCGAAAATAAAAACGTGCGCAGCCTGTTTGTTGAACATGCCAACGAAGCATGGGACGCGCTTGTTGCAGAAAAATAATTTAATAAAATTACAGTTAGTGATATAATTTAAGTACAGCTATGCGGTCTTTGTGCCGCATAGCTAATTGTGCTTTTATAAAAATACTTATTTTAAGGAATACAGCCATGAAAAAATACTTGTTTATAACCGGTTTAATACTTTTAACGGCAATGTTTGCCCTTGCCGGATGCGGCAGCAGCAAAAACAGCGAACCAAAAGACAATGCCGCCAAAATTACGGTAACGGACGATAACGGAAGAACAGTAAGCTTAAAAGACGTGCCGAAAAAAATTGTGCCGCTTTCCGCCTCTTTTTTGGAACCGCTGGAAAAGCTTGATGCAGGCCTTGCAGCCCGCGTGGCGGCAAAAACGGGCATCAGCGAAAAATATAAAGCGCTGCCGGAGGTAGGCAACGTTTATAATGTTAATATCGAAAAAGTAATTGCCGCTCAGCCTGACCTGGTAATTTGCTATAAAGACATGAACGATAAATTCGTGCATAATTTTGAAGAAAATAATATTCCGGTTATAGTTTTGGAAATGCGTACTTACGCTCAGGTAAAAAATACCGTAAGCGTATTGGGCAAAATAACTGGCAATGAAGCAAAAGCAGAAGAACTTAACAAAGACATGGATGAACGCATTGCCGCCGTGAAGGCAAAAATGCCGCAGGAAAGCAAGCGCATTGCCATATTGCACAGCACGGCGCAGAACGTAACGGTGCAGCTTGAAGGCAGCATTGCGGGCAGTACGGCGCAGCTGCTGGGCTTTACCAATATCGCAGCAGGCAGCATGCCCTTGGAAAACAATTCTACGGCGGCGCCTTACAGTTTGGAAACACTCGTTGCCGCCAATCCCGATATTATTTACATTACCAGCATGGGCAAGCTGGAAACCGTGCAGGACGCCATGCTGAAAAGCATCAGCGCAAGCCCGGCATGGCAAAGCCTGGCGGCAGTGCGCAGCGGGCATGTTTACTTTTTGCCGCAGGAGCTGTTTTTGTTAAGCCCCGGCATAAAATACCCGCAGGCGGCAGAATATATGGCTAAATTAGCTTATCCGGAAAAATTTGAATAGGATTTTTGGTTATGAATGCTGTAAACGAACATAAAAAATTTGGTATGGCAATAGAAAAATGGCGCGTTTTAATGCTTGCGGCATTTGCTGTTTTGGCGGCAGGCGTTTTTTTGTGCAGCGTGCTCAGCGGCGCGGTGGCAATACCGGTATCTGCCCTGGGCGATATTTTAAACGGCGGCGGGGATAATGCCAGCCGGCAGATTTTGCTGAACATACGCCTGCCAAGAGCCATTGTGGCAGCGCTTGTGGGCATGAACCTTGCCGTCAGCGGCGCGGTATTGCAGGCAGTAATGAAAAATCCTCTGGCAGACCCTCATATTATCGGCATTTCTTCCGGCGCGGGGCTGGCGGGAATTTTTGTTATAGTCCTGTTTCCGGCACTGGAATATTTAATTGTACCGACTGCGTTTTGCGGCGCCATGCTTGCCGCAGCCTGTATTTATATTCTGGCGTGGAAAAACGGCATCCGCCCGCTGCGTATTGTGCTGGCAGGCGTTGCCGTATCAAGCTTTCTGGGCGCTGGCATTTCGGCCATACTTGTGCTTTACAGCGACAGGGTACACGGCGCGCTGATGTGGATGGTAGGCGGCCTTGCGGCACGTTCCTGGCCCCATGTTGAAATTATACTGCCCTATGCTGTTATTGGGTTTATACTTGCGGTTTGCGGGGCGCGCTATTTAAACATTTTGCAGCTTGGCGATGACGTAGCCAAAGGGCTTGGTGTAAATGTTGAGCTTGTGCGGCTTGTTTTTACGGCTATCGGCGCGCTGCTTGCGGCAAGCGCAGTTTCCGTTGCCGGGCTGCTCGGGTTTGTGGGGCTTATTGTTCCGCATACGGTGCGGCTTTTAACAGGCTCGGACTACCGCTTTTTAATTCCGTCGTCTGCGCTTTTGGGCATAGCAGTTGTAACCTACAGCGATACGCTGGCCCGTGTGGCTTTTGCACCGCTTGAACTGCCGGTGGGCATTTTTATGGCGGCGCTCGGCGCACCTTTCTTCTTGTTTTTACTGAGAAAGGAGTTGTAAAATGGCTTCTGTTTCGGTACAAAATTTAAGCATTGCCATAGGCAAAAACACTATTTTGCAAAATATTAATATAAACTTCCACGAAGGAAAACGCACTGCCATTATAGGACCCAACGGCTGCGGCAAATCTACGCTTTTGCGGGCTGTGGCAGGGTTAAACCGCAATTACAGCGGCAAAGTGCTGTTAAACGGCGCCGATATGAAAAATATGCCGCGGCGTAAAATTGCAGAATTGCTTGCCATTTTGCCGCAGGGCGTAACGGCTCCGGCCGATTTAACGGTACGCGAGCTTGTTGCCTGCGGGCGTTTTCCGTACCGCTCGCTTTTTAAGCGCGAAGGCAAAAACGATGCGGAAATTATTGAAACTGCGATGCAGAAAACGCATATTGCGCATCTTGCCGGGCGTTTTGTGGCAACGCTTTCCGGCGGTGAACGCCAGCGTGCGTGGATTGCCATGGCACTGGCACAGCAGCCGCAGATTCTTTTGCTTGACGAACCTACAACTTACCTTGATATTGCGCATCAGCTGGAAATTATGCAGATTATTACCGAACTTAACGCGCAGGAAAACATGACGGTTATTATGGTAATACACGATATAAATCACGCACGGCTTTATGCGGATGACGTTGTTATAATAAAAAACAAGGGCGTTTTTGCAGGCGGCTGCCCGGCAGAAATAATTACTCCGCCCAATCTGGCGGAAGTTTTTGGCGTTGAAGCCGCAGTATACAAAAACGGCGCGCAGGATGAAGTAATTTTTCCTTTTGCGTTAAGGAACAAATAATATGATAGAAATTATTAATTTAAAAAAGCAATTTAAAACAAAAGGCAAAAACGGCGGCAAAACGGTTAAAACAGCCATAGATAATTTAAGCCTTGCAATAAATGACGGAGAAATTTTTGGCCTTTTGGGCCCTAACGGGGCAGGCAAAACAACACTTGTAAGCATGCTGGCAATGCTTATGCGCCCCTGCGGCGGCGAGATTTTATATGACGGCAAAAACGCTTTTGCCAACGAAACCTTTGTAAAATCACAAATCGGTGTAGTGCCGCAGCACATTAATTTTGACCAGGATTTAACCGTATGGGAAAACATGGAGCTGCACGGGCGGCTGCACCATCTGCCAGAAAAAGAGCGCCATGCACGCATAGATGAACTGCTGGAGTATGTTGGCTTGCAGGAGCGGCGCAGAGAAAGCATAAAGGCGCTTTCAGGCGGAATGAAGCGCCGCCTTTTGATAGTGCGCGCGTTAATACACCGACCGAAAGTGCTGTTTCTGGACGAGCCTACCGTTGCGCTTGACCCGCAGGTACGCCGCCGCATATGGGATTTAATACGTACCCTGCACCGCGAAGGCGTAACCGTTGTGCTTACAACCCATTATATTGAAGAAGCCGAAAATTTGTGCGGCAGGGTTGCCGTTATAAACGACGGCAGGCTGGTAAAAACAGGCAGCCCCACGGAACTTTGCAGGCAGCTTGGCAGCTTTACGGCCGAATGGGACGCAGACGGTGCAAGGCAGTACCGCTTTTTTGCGCAGCGCAGCGAAGCAGCGGCCTTTGCGGCAGAGCTTGACAGCGCCGCCTTTATACGCCGCACCAATTTGGAAGACGTATTTATAGAACTGACGGGAAGGGCAATAAAATGATACAGGATATAGCAACGGTATTTTGGCGCGACTGGATTGTGCTGCGCCACAGACTGTTAAAATTTATCTTAAGCCGCATGGTTGCGCCGGTGCTTTATATGGTGGCTTTCGGCTGGGGCCTTGCCCGCAGCGTTAATACGGGCGGCGGTTCATATCTCGATTTTATCGTACCGGGCATTTTGGCGTTAAATTCCATGAACATTGCCTTTAACAGCCTTACGCCGCTGTGCACGGAAAGGGTATACCATAAATCTCTTGAAGAATACCTGCTGGCGCCTATTTCCGCCTCCGGGTTTATAATTGGCAAAATTTTGGCGGCAGTGCTGCGCGGGCTCATTTCGTCGTCAATTATTGTGGTGCTGGCATGGCTTTTTGGCGCAAAACTTGCCCTTACGCCTTTGTTTATAGCTGTTTTGGCGTTAAACTGCGTAATTTTTGCCGAAGCAGGCTTTTGCGCAGCCCTTATAGTACGCAATTTTGAAGACATGGCGCGCTTTAACACATATCTGCTTTTGCCAATGTCTTTTTTATGCGGTACATTTTTTAAAACCGACAGGCTGCCGCATGCCGCAGCATTTGTTATAGAGCTTTTGCCCTTAACGCACGCCAGCAGCCTTTTGCGTGCCATTAACAGCGGCGCGCTCTTCAGCATAACTTCGGCAGCAATACTGCTTGTTTATGCGGTGCTGCTTTTTGGCGCCTGCCACTATATTTATAAAAGCTTAAAAAAACAATAAAATAAACCCCGTACACATACGGCAAATAAATTGCTGCTGTATGTATGCGGGGTTAAATTTTTTAATAAACTAAACGGCAGGCTTGGCAAGAACCTTAACCGGGTTCCAGCGTTCGCTTCTGTAATACCAGTACAGGCAGGCAACGGTAAACACCCACGTAATGGGGTATACCCAGGCCACGCCGTCCGCAGTGGGGTTAAAATACATAATTAATTTTAATACGCCTATGCGGATAACGCACATATTTACCAGAATAATAAACATTGTCGGCAAAGTGCTGCCGCTGCCGCGGATTGACGAAGCAAGCACTTCGAGGAAAACATATAAAAAGTAAAACGGCATAATAACAAAGGCAATGCTGCTGCCGATAGCAATAACCTCGGCGTCGTCTGTAAACATGCCGAAAGCAAAATCTGCAAAAAACAGCACCAGGCTGATGCTTACTGCAGTAACCGCAAGGCCGAAATAAATGGAAATGGCAGTTCCGCGCTTGCTGCGCATAATTTTGCCAACGCCCACGTTCTGGCTGATAAAGGTGGAGCAGGCCTGCCCAAGTGCCATAATTGGCAGGTAAATAACGTTTTCTACCTTAAAGTAAGCTGCGTAAGCCGCAATACTGTTTACGCCCAGCCCGTTAATATTGGTTTGCACAACAATGTTCGAAAGCGTAATTACAATGGTTTGAATGGCTGCCGGTATGCCAATGCGGAAAATCTCCCGTGCCAGCGGCAAATCAAGGGTAATCTTTTTAAAACGCAGGCAGTAGCGTGCGTCCATATTATATAAATGGTAAATTACAAGCCCTGCCGCCAGCGTCTGCGAAACAACCGTTGCCATAGCAGAACCTGAAATACCGAAGTTCCAGTAATATACAAACAAAAAATTGCCTATAACATTGGCTATGCCGCCTATAAGCTGATAAATCATCGGCGAAAGCGAATTGCCCAAAGCCCTTAAAATGCCGCTGCCAACGTTATAGCTTACAATGGAAAACAGGCTCAGCATAAAAAGGCGTATGTAAACAGTGCCCCAGTGCATAATTTCGGGCGGAGTGTTCATCAGCTCTAAAACCGTTGGCGTAAATATTATGCCCAGTATGGTAAACACAATAGAAAATATTATGGTAAGCCCCGCCGTGCAGTGAACAACGCGGCTGAGGTTTTCAAACTCGCCGCGGGCAAATTCGCGTGCGGCTATAACGCCTATGCCGACGGAAAGACCGATAAAAAAGCCCAGTATAATGATAATTATAAAAGTGCTGGCGCCTACTGCGGCGGCTGCATCCTTGCCCAAAACACGCCCGACAAAAATTAAATCGACCGTGCTGTAAAGCTGCTGAATTAAACTGCCCGCAAAAAGCGGCAGCGAAAACCAAAACAGCTGCCTGCCGATAGGCCCGTGCGTTAAATCCTTGGTTTTATTTTTAGTACTGGTTAAAGCAGGCATTATTTAGCTCCTGTAAAATAAAAATTGCTGCCCAAAAACAGCCGCTACCGTTAGTGTAGCCGTAAACAACAGGCTTGTCAATACTGTACATGGTATGGCAGCAGTGTAAAATAAATTTAACAACAAAGCTGTTTTAATATAAAAATGCAAATAACTTTGCATAAATTTTCAAACAAAAATTTTTAAAAACCGCTTGCGTATGGTATAATAAAAGTGTAAAATCTCGCTGGGGGGGGAACTGCGCTTCGCGCAGAAACTAAAAAGAGAACCTGACGAGTAATTTCCTCCTCCACGTAACAACGGGGGAGGTATTTTTATGAAAAAGAATTTACGCTCTAAAATTTTGTTGTGCGTTTTGGCAGGCGGCGTACTGGCGGCAAATACGGCGCTGGCGGCGGAGTATACGGAGTACACGGAAAGTATTAGTAGTGGCAATGAAAATTATAGTACTGAAATAAAAAGTTCAGATGTAAACGGTAATTATACTTATAACTTTGGTCAAGAAGCAAAGTTAGTTATTAACAATGAAAGTCGTGGCATAAGTTTAGATTATAACGAAAATAGTACTGCTAATAAAATAATTATCAATGATAAATTAGATATATCTATAACGAATAAAAATAATGCTAATGCAACACATGGCATATATTTGCAAGGTAACGGTGACAAGGAAATAGATAGAAGTAACGGCGGAAATATTAATGTGCTTGTAGATGGTTCGGAATTAAATGCTTTTGCAATGGGAAGTGGTGTGTTTCTAACTGCACTTTCAGATTCTGATAATAATGTAATCAAAATTGGTAATGCCGAGATTGATGTACAAGTGTTAAATGCTAAATATGGTGTTGAGGCATATGGACTTAATAGTGGTGGTACTGGTGACAATAATAAAATCATTATGGGCAACGGCAGTATAAATATTACAGCAAATTCTGTAAGTGAAGAATATGATTCTGTACTTGCTTATGGTATTGCAGCATATGATAATACGGAGATTGAAACTGGTGATGATGTAGCTATTGTGGTAACTGCAACCGGTAATGAAAATATTAGTGAAACTCGTGCTAATGGTATTGTTGTAGATGGTGAGGATTATTGGTCTGGTAGATATTATAATCCGAAAGTTATAACTGGTAACGGCGATATTACTGCAACTGCAAACGGCGGAAGAGATATAACTAACGCAAACGGAGTTAGTGTTGCAGGTGGAACTGTTGAAAAAGGTACGGGCGATATTAAAGCGGAAGCAATTGGTGGAATCAACAGTTATGATGTATGGGCGCAAGGTATTTACGCTGAAGCTGGTGCAGTAGTTACCAAAGGGAATGGTAATATAACAGCTATTGCACAAGGCGGGGAACTAACAACTACTTATGGCGTAAGAAATTATGATTCTACAGTTAATCTTGATGTAGTTAATATTAGTGCTGTATCAGTAAATGACGGGAATAATACTCCTATTGTTTATGGTATTTATGCAGAAGGTAACGATGCAGAAGTAAATATGCAGGGCGGTTCAATTACTGCGCAGGTAAATAACGCTGATGGTATTACAGATGACAATAATAATGATAGTTATGCTATTTTTGGTTATGATTCATCTGTTGTTAATATTAACCAAGGAACAACTAACAATGTTGTCATTAAAGGAGATATTAAAACAGGGCGTAATGCAGCAGTTAATTTAAATCTTAATACAGCTGATTCTATTTTAACTGGAAGTATTGAGGACGAGAATGGAACTTTAAATTTGGAAAATGATGCCAGCTGGATTGCTACAGGATATAGCGAAGTTAATAAACTTACCATGAATCAGGGAAATATTTATGTTGATACTCCTAGTAATATAGGCTATATTACTATTAACGAGTATTCTGGAGTGGGTAATATCATTTTTAAAGCTGATAATACGGATGAAGATGGTATAGTAAATATAAATACTAGTTCGTTTATAATTAGTGATGCTATAGAAAATTCTTTTATTAATGTTGGCGTATCTAATGCTTCTATTAATACTTTAGATTTTAATAAAGCAGAAGAAAATTTGAATACATTAGCAGGAAAAGTATATTATGATGGAGATAATAATAACCTAAATGGTAAAGTTATAATTAAAGAAGGCCTTATTACTCCGGAAGTAAGCGGCGATTTGTTATTTGATTCAAACCGTAATCGCGGTTATGTTGCTAATCTAAAACAAAACAGCAGTACAACAACTATTGATAATATTAAAAATATCGCCGCAACTGCCATTGTTGCATGGCGGCAGGAGGACAGCACATTAAGCCAGCGCCTTGGCGAACTGCGCGAGAGCGATGGCGGGCAGGGCATTTGGGTGCGTATGAGCCGCGGCGAATTTGAATATGACGGCGAATACAAAAACCAGTATAACTTCTTACAGATGGGTTATGACTGGGCGGCAGGTAACTGGCATTACGGCGCTGCAGTAAGCCATAATGACGGACAGACAACTTACACCCATGGCGACGGCGAAAACCGCAGCACATCTTTAAGCCTGTATGGCACATGGCTGGGCGATAAAGGTCATTATGCCGATATCGTACTTAAACAGGGCAGGTTAAGCAACGATTTTGACATCTACACCGAAGCAGGGCACACCAGCGGCGATTATGACGCGTGGGGCACCAGCTTAAGCGGTGAATACGGCATGAAAGTTGAACTTGACGGCGGCTGGTATGTAACGCCGCAGGCACAGCTTACCTTAATGCGTATCGGCGGTGAAGATTACACCACCAACAACGGTATCAAAGTTAATCAAGACAGCCTTGAAAGCGCAGTAGGGCGCGTAGGCTTTGAAGTAGGCAAACGCATCAGCGGCAGCGGCAGCATTTACGCCAAAGCAAGCCTGCTGCACGATTTTGCAGGCAGCGCCGACACTTATTTAAGCCATAAAGGTTTAACAAACAGTTATCATCAGGATATTGGCGACACCTGGTGCGAAGCGGGAATTGGCTTTAACTACAAAACAAGCGAAAACAGCTATGTATATGCCGATGTAGTAAAAACCTTCGGCGGCGATGTAGAAACACCGTGGCAGTGGAATGCCGGCATGCGCTGGACGTTCTGATTTAGCCGCAGCATTTTTGCAGAGCCGGACAGTGTAATCTTTCTTAAAAGAAATTTACGAACATTTAAGTAAAGTAAAATACCTCTTAAAGTAAATTAAAATACCGTCCTTGATTTATGCAAGGACGGTATTTTTCAGCCTATTTTTAGTTCTTTTAAAAGTGCATTTTGCAAAACACTGGAAAAGTTTATTTTTTCGGCTAATGCACGCTCATTAAGCCATGCCGGAATGGTTAAAGTTTTTTTAACAGACTTTGTGTGTTTGGATAAATCAACATTGGTTTGAATTAATGATATAAAGGAGTTTTCATCTTCAAGACGTATTTTGGTTGGATTGCTTGCAGACGGAAGTTTTTGCCCGTTTTCTAAAAGGCACAGCGCATATCCTTCAAGTGCTTCGGCAGCATTGGCCAAAAGTTCCTGCTGTGTATCGCCCTGTGTCTGGCAGCCTTCAAGATCGGGAAATTCAAGCCATAAACCGTCGTCATCTTCATGAATAATTGCCGGATATATCAATAACATTTTTATCACTCCTTTTGTTTTAAACCTGTGCGTTTTAGTATTTTAGTAAGTAAGCCTGTTTTCATATCTTTGCCGTGTACCGGTATTACTTCTATTTTTCCGTTTTTTGTAAGGATGTGATGGCTGCCTTTAATTTCTGATAACTGCCATCCATTTTTTAATAACAGCTTTAAAAGCTCTTTGTCTTTCATTGTGACCATTTGGTTTCCTCCTGACATTTAAATTATAACACGTGTACACGTATAAAGCAAAGATAAAACAGGTTATTTTGTTATAAATAAAAAATAAAAGCAATACCACTTATATAAAGCAGTATTGCTTTCGTTTTTATATAATTCTTTACAGCCCGCTGTCCAAAAAGGCGCGCAGTTCTTTTTCTTTCATGCCGCCGATATGCGATTTGGTAATGGTGCCGTACTTGTCAACAATGTAGGAGGCCGGTATGCCCTGCAACCCGTAGGCCTTAACAATGGCATTTTTGTCGCCCCAGTACATTGGGTAGGCAAAGCCGCTTTCGCCTGCGTATTTTTCGTAATCGCTGTGCGAATCATCAATGCTTACGGCAAAAAATTCAATTTTATCTTTGTAATCCGGGTAAATTTTGTTCATTTCGGGCATTTCCTGCATGCAGGGGCCGCACCAGGTTGCCCAGAAGTTTACAAACACTGTTTTGCCGCGCAGAGAAGAAAGTTTAACTTCTGTGCCGTCCATGGCGGTTACGGTAATATCCGGGGCTTCGGTGTTAACTGATTGTGCGGCGGCTTCGTTTATGTTGCCTGCCTGGTAATGCGTCCACACAAGTGCTGCGCCAATGCCTACAACGGCTGCGGCAGCGGTAATGAGTAAGAATTTTTTTAAAGTAAACATTTAACCACTCCTAAAATTTAGTTTTAAAATTTATAGCCCCTTCCGGGCAGATTTTTTTACACTCACCGCAGTTGATGCACTCGCGGTCGTTTACTTTTTGGCAGTCCATTTTGCAGAAACGCACGCAGGCATTGCAGCCGGTGCATTTTGCTTTATCTACCGTAATGCCAAAGGCAGAAAGTTTGTTAAACAGGCCGTACCATGCGCCGAGCGGGCATAAAAAGCGGCAGAACGGGCGGTAAATAAATATGCACGCGCCCAAAATTACAAGCATTAATAAAAACTTCCATCCAAACAAAAGCCCAATGCCGTCACGCAGGTTTGCGTTAAGTGCCAACAGCGGCAGCCCTGCTTCCAGTGTTCCTGCTGGGCAGATGTATTTGCAGAACGCCGGTGCGCCCACGCTGTCCTGCCACCAGAAGTATACCGGCAAGAGAAGCACAAAGATAACGGCAACGGCATATTTCAGCAGGCTCAGCTTTTGCGTAAAGGCATTTTTGCGCAGCTTGGGCGAGGGGATTTTATACAACAAATCCTGCACCAGCCCAAAGGGGCACAGCCAGCCGCAGATAACGCGCCCTAAGCACAGCGCAAATAAAAGCAGAAGCCCCACAACATAATACGGAAACTTTAACGCCGTACCAGCAAGGGTGCTTTGCAGCGAGCCTATGGGACAGGCACCCAGCGCGCCGGGGCACGAATAGCAGTTTAATACCGGCACGCATACGCTTTTGGGCTGCGCCTGCCAGATACGCCCGGTGATAAAGCCCGGCAGGTTGGCGTTATGCAAAAGCGCCGATATAAGCTGAACAACGCCGCGCCTAACCAATGCCGATGCACTCCAGGCAGATTAAAATTGCTTTGTTCAGCACTTCCATATATTCTTTTTGGTAAATGCCGGCCGCCAGAAACGCAGCGGCAAGCAGCCACAAAAATATTTTCATTTCATCACCGCTATTATTATACAATAGCCTGCGCATACAGTACAAGGCGCACGGCCAAAGAAAATATTAAAAATGCCGCGGCAATATGCGCCGCATAACTTATTGAAATGCCCGGCACGTTGTAGTATAATAATTAAATGTATTATGGTAAATTACCAGTTAAGTTTTTAGGAGGAATCAGTTATGTCCGGACATTCTAAATGGGCTAATATCAAACACAAAAAAGGCAAAGCCGATGCTGCGCGCGGTAAAATTACCACCAAAATCGGCAGAGAAATTACCATTGCTGTGCAGATGGGAGGCCCTGACCCTACCGGCAATATGAGATTAAAACTGGCACTCAGCAAAGCTAAGGCCAACAATATACCGAAAGACAACATTCAGCGTGCCATTAAAAAAGGACAGGGCGCTGCCGAAGGCGGCAACTACGAAGAAATTACTTACGAAGGCTACGGCCCGGCAGGCGTTGCTGTTATGGTATCCACCCTTACCAACAACCGCAACCGTACCGCTGCCGATGTGCGCCACGTATTCAGTAAATCCGGCGGCAACATGGGCGAAACCGGCTGCGTAAACTGGATGTTTAAACGCAAAGGCGTATTTACTATCGACGGCGAGGAAAACGAAAGCCTGACCGAAGACGATTTGATGATGATTGCCCTTGACGCTGGCGCCGAGGACGTTAAGAGCGAAGAAGGCGGCTTTGAAATCATTACCCAGCCGGAAGATTTTGACGCTGTTGAAAAAGCGCTTGCCGACAACAACGTTGAAGTTGCCATGGCGGAAATCACCATGATTCCGGATACTATGGCAGAGCTTGACGAAGAAGGCGTTGCCAAAGTGCAGAAAATGCTTGATTTGCTGGATGACCTTGATGACGTGCAGGATGTATATACCAACGCAGACCTGCCGGATGATGATGAAGAATAATTGATTTTTTAGGGGGCAGGCTTAAAAGGCCTGCCTGCTTTATATAAGACGGGAGTTTTGTTATGCTGGCAATCGGAATTGACCCGGGTACGGCAATCTGCGGCTTCGGGCTGGTTGAAATGATTGGCAACAGGCTGCGGCCGGTGCATTACGGCGCAGTGTTTACGGATAAGAATATGCTGCCGGAGATGCGGCTAAAAAAGATTTACGACGGGCTTACGGAACTGATAGACACCTATCACCCGGATATTATGAGCGTGGAGCAGCTCTTTTTTAACCGCAACGTAACAACGGCTATCAGCGTAGGGCAGGCGCGCGGAGTTGTGCTTTTAACCGCCGCCAACCGCGGGCTGCCTGTTATGGAATTTACGCCGATACAGGTTAAACAGGCCGTTGTAGGCTTTGGCAGCGCTAATAAAGAACAGGTGCAGTTTATGGTGCAGCATCTTTTAAACCTGCGCGAAAAACCAAAACCTGACGATGTTGCCGACGCGCTGGCAATTGCCGTTTGCGGGCTGCATACGGCGGCAACAAGAAGATGGACGGAGTTAAAGTAAATGATTGGTTCAATAAAAGGCAAAGTTGCAGAACTGGCAAATGAATATTGTTTGATAGAAACGCCGGGCGGGGTAGGCTACCGCGTATTTATGCCTTCGGCCAATCTGGCGGCGCTTTCCCTTGGCAGCGAGGTGCGCGTGCATACTTATACTTCCGTGCGCGAGGACGCCATTTTGCTGTTCGGGTTTCTGCAAAAGCAGTATTACGATTTATTCGTGCTGTTAATAGCTGTCAGCGGCGTTGGGCCTAAAGTTGCGCTGGGCATTTTATCGGCTGTAAAGCCGGATGATTTTTATATGGCGGTGCAGAACCGTGATATGAAAGCGCTGACCAAGCTGCCGGGCATTGGCAAGAAAACGGCTGAAAGGCTGCTTTTGGAGCTGAAGGATAAAATTTCCGGCGGGGATGAAATTATTGATACGGTATTTTACCCGCAGGGCGGCGATGTGACGGAAACGGCAGTAGGCGAAGCCATTGAGGCTTTGCAGGCGCTTGGATACAGCAACAGCGAGATTGTACCGGCGCTGAAAACCGTTGAAGGCTACGAAAAAATGCCGTGCGAAGAAATTATTAAACATGTACTTAAGGTATTTGCCGGGAGGAAATAATGAACGAGCAGGAAAGAATTATTACCGGCAGGGAACAGGATGCCGACGGCTGGCAGTACAGCCTGCGCCCGCGCCGTCTTGCCGAATATATCGGGCAAAACCAGGTAAAACAGAATATGCAGGTTTTTATAAAGGCGGCGGCAGAGCGCGGCGAAGCGCTTGACCATGTGCTTTTGTTCGGGCCTCCGGGCCTTGGCAAAACTACGCTTGCCAACATTATTGCCAACGAGCTTAACGTAAACATCCGCATAACAAGCGGCCCGGCGATTGAGCGGCAGGGTGACCTGGCGGCGATACTGACTAACCTTGGCGAAAACGATGTGCTTTTTATCGATGAAATTCACCGCCTTTCCAAAACGGTAGAAGAAATTTTGTATTCTGCCATGGAGGATTTTGCGCTGGATATTATTATCGGCAAAGGGCCGAGTGCGCGCAGTGTACGCCTTGATTTGCCGAAGTTTACGCTTATTGGCGCAACTACCCGCCTTGGCGCTATTGCTGCGCCTTTGCGCGACCGCTTTGGTGTGCAGTGCCGTTTGGAGTTTTATAAACCTGATGAATTATGCTTTATTATAGAGCGCGCTGCGGAAATTTTGGGCGTAGCTATTGAACGTGAAGGCGCGCAGGCCATTGCAAGGCGCAGCCGCGGTACGCCGCGTGTTGCCAACCGTTTGTTAAAGCGCGTGCGCGATTTTGCACAGGTTGCCGGGGCGCAGAGCATTACGGAGCAGGTGGCGGACGAAGCCCTGTCGCGCCTTGAAGTTGATAAGTATGGGCTTGACCGCAACGACCGCCGCATTTTGCAGACCATTGTAAAAACCTTCGGCGGCGGGCCGGTGGGCATAGAAACCATTGCGGCTGCCGTAAGCGAAGAAAGCAATACTATCGAAGACGTTATCGAACCGTACCTGATGCAGCTGGGGCTTATTCAGCGTACGCCGCGCGGACGCATAGCCACACGCGAAACATACAGGTATCTTGGTGTGCCTTATCAGAAGGAGGGGCGCTGATATGAAACTTTTGCTTCATGCCTGCTGCGGGCCGTGTGCCTGTTATCCAACTGAAAAGCTGGCAGCAGACGGCATTGATTTTGACATTATCTTTTTTAATCCCAACATTCATCCTTACAAAGAGTTTAAACGCCGCATAGCCGCCCTGCGCGAACTGTGCGAAAAGAAAAAATACCGTTTAACGGTTGATAAAAGCTATCCTCTGGAAGAATGTGTGCGCGGCATGCTTGATGAACCAGGCTGCCGCTGCATTTACTGCTACCGTACGCGTATGCGCTATGCAGCCCAATACGCTAAGGAAAACGGTTATGATGCTTTCAGTACAACGCTGCTTGTAAGCCCATACCAGAAGCACGAGCTTATTAAAAAACTGGCAGAGGAAGCTGCTGCGGAATTTGACATTCCGTTTTATTATGAAGATTTCCGCGAGGGTTACCAGCGCGGCGTAGATATAAGCCTTGAGCTTGAGCTTTACCGCCAGCCGTACTGCGGCTGCGTGTTCAGCGAACGTGACCGTTACGAGAAGAAGCCTAAAAAGAAAGATTAACACAAGGAGGCAGCCGATGAGAATTTTATATGCCGCTCTGCTGTTTATGATGATGCTGGTGGGAGCACCTGCGGCGCTGGCTGCACCTCAAATTTCCGTAGGGCTTGTGACGGGGCAGTTTACTGCCGAACTGGCAAGCGAAACCGATTTTACAGTGCAGACGGTTGTTAACGGCAGTGTGCGCAAAGAGTTTTTGTTTAAAGCGGGAAGTTATTATTTTAATGCCGCAAACGGCAGCGTTAATGCCGACGGGCAGGAGTTTGGCAACGTTGTGCTGCGCATTAAGGCAGACGGCGTAAACCCTGTAAAAGTAAACAAAAAAACTTACCGCGGCAATATAGAAGTTATGCTTGCGCCGGACCGCAAAAACCTTATAGTGCGCAACGTGCTGCCTGTTGATGAATATCTTTACAGCGTGGTGGGGCGCACCGTGCCGGTGTATTTCCCGGATGAAGCCATTAAGGCGCAGGCCGTTGCCATGCGCAGCTATGCACTGTGGCTTGCGGAAAACAACAATTATTACTATGACGTACGTGCCGGTGAAAAGGATTATGTTTACAGCGGCACGGATATGGAAAAACGCGATATTAACAAACTGATTGACAGTACGCGCGGCGAAGTGGTGCTTTACGGCGGCAGGCCCGCCATGGCGCTTTATACGGAGTCGAGCGGCGGCTATACGGAAGACAGCGCCGATGTTTACGGCGAAGTTTTCCCCAAGCCTTATTTAAAAAGTGTAAAAGATTATGACTCCGACGCGCCGGATTATAAATGGGAGCGTTCTTTTGACGCCCAGAATATTTCTTCCGGTTTGCTGCGCGGCGGGTATGATATAGGTCAGATTGAAAGCATACGTCTTTCGCCCGAAAAACCGGGCGCATCCGACAGGACGGATACCGGGCGCGTAATAAGCGTGGGCTTTGCGGGCAGCAATGGCAACATTGTTGTGCCTGCCTCCGTGGTACGCGAGCTTTTTTCGCTGCCAAGCACATTGTTTGAAATTGAAGTTACAAGGCCCATTCCCAAACAGCTTGATGTACCTATCGAAAATTATTACGGCATGGAAATTGGCCGCAAAGAAATAGAAATAGAGCTGAAGGATAAGGAAAAAAGCGAAAACGGCATTGCCGGAAGCATTAAACTTATCAGCGGCGTTGACGGGGAAAAAGTTATTTTTAAAGGGCGCGGCAGCGGCAGCGGGCTTGGCTTAAGCCTGTGGGGAGCGCGCCAGCTTGCCAATGACGAAGGCAATACGCCCGGATATTATAAAAATATTTTGCGTTATTATTACAGAAATACAGTTGTAACAAAAATTTATTGAAAAGTGTGGAGAAAAAATGCAAGTAAGCGATTTTAATTATGATTTGCCGCAGGAACTGATTGCGCAGACACCTATGGAACCGCGTGACCATTCCAGATTGCTGGTTGTTGATAAGGAAACAGGCAAAATGGAACACCGCCATTTTTACGATTTGCCAAATTACCTGCGCCCTGATGATTTACTGGTGTTTAACGATACCAGAGTTATTCCTGCGCGTTTGCACGGCGTGAAAGATACCGGTGCCAAAGCCGAAGTATTTTTGCTGACGCGCCTTAACGCAACCGACTGGGAAGTTTTGGTAAAACCGGGCCGCCGCCTGCGTACCGGCGCAGTAATAAATTTCAGCGATGATTTAAGCTGCGAAATACTTGACAACACCGAATTTGGCGGACGCATTGCCCGTTTTAAATTTGAAGGCGTGTTTGAAGAAATTTTGGACAGGCTTGGCGAAACGCCGCTGCCGCCGTATATTACCGAGCAGCTTGAAGACAAAGAGCGTTACCAGACCGTTTACAGCCGCGATAAGGGCAGTGCCGCAGCGCCTACTGCCGGGCTGCACTTTACCAGGGAACTTTTGCAGAAAGTAAAAGACATGGGCTGCGAAGAAGTGTTCGTAACGCTTAATATCGGCCTTGGCACTTTCCGTCCCGTAAGCGTGGAAAATATCGAAGACCATGTTATGCATAAAGAATTTTACACCATTACGCCCGAAGCGGCAGATGCCATTAACAAGGCCAAAGCCGCGGGCAGGCGCATTGTTTCTGTAGGCACAACGGCTGTACGTACGCTGGAAGCCGCCGCAACTGTCGGCAACGGCATTATTAAACCGGGCGCAGCCTGGACTGATATTTTTATTTACCCCGGTTACAAATTTAAAATGATAGATGCGCTTGTAACCAACTTCCATCTGCCGCAGAGCACGCTTTTAATGCTTGTTTCCACGCTTTCAACGCGCGAAATTATGCTTAAAACCTACGAAGAAGCAGTAAAACAGAAATACCGCTTCTTTTCTTTCGGCGATGCCATGTTCATTACCGATAATTTATAAAAGCGGAGGTAAATAATGCACGCTGTTACTTACGAACTTATTAAAGAATGCAGCCGCAGCGGTGCGCGGCTTGGCCGCCTGCACACGCCGCACGGCACATTTGAAACGCCGATGTTTATGCCGGTCGGCACGCAGGCAACAGTAAAAACCCTGTCGCCGGAAGAACTGTACGACATGGGCAGCCAGGTAATACTTTCCAACACTTACCATTTGTTTTTGCGCCCCGGGCATGAGCTTGTAAAAAAAGCCGGCGGGCTGCACAAATTTATGAACTATGAACGCGGCATGCTGACGGACAGCGGCGGGTTTCAGGTATTCAGCCTCGGCGCAATGCGCAAAATAAAAGAAGAAGGCGTAACCTTCCGATCGCATATTGATGGCAGCAGGCAGTTCCTTTCACCGGAAATTGCCACGCAGGTGCAGGAAGCACTGGGCGCGGATATCGCCATGGCCTTTGACGAGTGTATTCCTTACCCGGCTGATTACGATTATGCCAAACAATCAACGGAACGCACCACGCGCTGGGCAAAACGCTGCCTTGAAGCACATACGCGTGAGGACCAGTCGCTTTTCGGCATTGTGCAGGGCGGCATGTATAAGGATTTGCGCAAAATGAGCGCCGACAGTTTAACGGATATGGATTTTGCAGGTTACGGCATCGGCGGTTTAAGCGTTGGCGAACCCAAGCCCATGATGTATGATATTTTGGGCGAAACAACGCAGCACCTGCCCAAAAACAAAGCCCGTTATTTAATGGGCGTAGGCACGGCGGACTGCATTATTGAAGGCGTAAATCTGGGCGTTGATATGTTCGACTGCGTGTTCCCGACAAGGGTAGCGCGCAACGGCACGGCCATGGTGCCGGAGGGACGCCTTGTGGTGCGCAACAAAACCTATGCCGAAGATTTCCGCCCGATTGACGAACGCTGCGGCTGCTACACATGCCGCAACTTTTCGCGCGCGTATATCAGGCATCTGTTTAAGGCGGAAGAACTTTTTGCGCTGCGTCTGCTAACCATTCATAATTTATATTTCCTGCTTGACCTTGCAAGGCAAATCAGGCAGGCTATTGCAGAGGACCGTTTCCCGGAATTCCGCGAAGCGTACCTTGCGAATTACCGCGGGTAAAAAGTAGAACTTGCTATTTTTGTGTAAATAAATTAGAATAAGAGATATAAGTAAAAAGGTTTAGGAGGTAAGTCCATGCAAGGTTTTGATCTGGTGAACTTTTTTAGCGGTGTTTGGCCTTTTCTTATTTTGGCGTTTATCTTTTGGTGGATGATTGACAGACCGCATAAAAAAGAAGAAAAGAAAAGACAGCGCATGCTTGAATCTTTGAAGAAAGGGGACAAAGTTGTCACTGTCGGCGGCATGTATGGCACTATTACCCGTCTGAGCGAAAAGAAAGTCGTTCTTAAAGTTTGTGAAAACGTGGAAGTTGAATTCCTGCGCACGGCAATCAGCGCCTATCAGGACCCTGCCAAACAGGAAATGGCCGAAAAGTAATAATGGATAAAAATCAATTGCGCAAAGAGCTCAAATCTTTGCGCAATCGGCTTTCTAAGGAAGAAGTGGCCGCAAAAAGCAGCAGTATCTGCCGTAAAATTCTGGGTACTGCGGCATACCGCGATGCCGGAACTGTATTTGCCTATCTTGCCTTCGGCAATGAAGTGAATATCGATGGCGTTATTTCGCAGGCGCTTACTGACGGCAAAACGGTGTGCGTTCCTGTTGTAACGGGCCCTCATTCCATGCAGGCCGTAAAAATAAGCAGTATGGAAAGCCTTTGCACAGGTGCTTACGGCATCCGCACGGCGCCAGAAGGGGCAGAGCCTGTCCGCCCGCAGGACATTGATATGGTGCTTGTGCCGGGCCTTGGTTTTGATTTAAAAGGCGGGCGCATGGGTATGGGCGCGGGTTATTACGACCGTTTTCTGCCGCAGTGCGCAAATGCGGTTAAAACAGGTATTACTTACGATATTTTGCTGCGCGGTAAAATAATCTGCGATGAGCATGATGTATTAATGGATTATATTATCACCGAATCGCAGGCAGCAAAATGCAGGTAATTTTTATAAAAAAATAAAGGGGGCAATAATTTTGAGATGGAATGAATTAGGGAAATTTCTGATCATCTCATTGGCCATTATCGGCGGTTTTATTATGTATATTAATCCGCTGGCTAATTCCATCAAGCAGGGCCTCGACCTTCAGGGCGGCACGCATGTTGTGCTGCAGGCGGTAGAAACACCGGAAGCGAAGATTGACGACGATGCTTTGAACAGAACTGTAAAAATTATTGAAAGACGTGTTAACGAACTCGGTTTAACGGAGCCGGTTATCCAGCGTCAGGGCAAAGACCGCATTATTGTGGAGCTGCCCGGCATTAAAGACCCGGACCAGGCCATTAACATGCTTGGCCGCACGGCTATGCTGGAGTTTAAAGACATTAACGGCACCACAGTTTTAACCGGCAAGGATTTGCGCGATGCGCGCGCCCAGATGACGGCAGTTGTAGGGCTGGAATTTACCGATGAAGGCGGCGCTAAATTTGCCGATTTGACTGCACGCAATATCGGCCGCCCGATTTCCATTCTGCTTGACGGCGAAGTGCTGACAAGCCCTGTTGTACAGGAAGCAATTACCGGCGGTAAAGCGCAGATTTCCGGCTCTCGCAATATGGAAGAAGCCGAGCATCTGGCAATTTTGCTGCGCAGTGGTTCTTTGCCTGTAAAAATTGAAGTTATGGAAAACCGCACCGTTGGCCCGACTTTAGGCCAGGACTCCAAAGAAAAGAGCGTTGTGGCATTCTCCATTGCTATCATCGGCATTTTTGCCTTTATGCTGCTCTTTTACAGAATCCCGGGCGTTGTAGCGGATATTGCACTGCTTTTGTATGTAATGCTTCTGCTTTTAATTATGCGTTACCTTGATGCTACGCTTACCTTGCCTGGCATAGCGGGTATTATCCTTTCCATTGCTATGGCGATTGACGCCAACGTGCTTATTTTTGAGCATTTTAAAGAAGAAGTTGCAGCGGGCAAAACCCTGCGCTCCGCAATGGATAAAGGCTTCTCCCGTGCGTTTGTAACCATTTTCGACTCCAACATTACTACCCTTATTGCGGCTGTAATTTTGTTCTACCTTGGCACCGGCCCAATCAGAGGCTTTGCCGTAACGCTGGGCCTTGGCGTTGTGCTGAGTATGTTTACTGCCATTACGGTAACCAAATTCTTAATGAACTTTTTGCTCGCCAGCAATCTTACCAAAAACGGCTTCCTTTACGGAGTTAAATATCCCAAAAAGGAGGCGGCTAAATAATGAGATTTCCTATTGTTAAGCATTTTAAATACTTCATGGGGTTAACCCTGCTGGTATTGTTTATCGGCGTAATTTCCATTTTTACGCGCGGCTTTAATATGGGCATTGATTTTACCGGCGGCAGTATTGTTGACCTTACTTTTGAAAACGAAGTTACCGTTTCGCAGGTGCGCGATGTACTTAGCCAGCATGGCATGGGCAATAGCATCATCCAGCTTGAAAACAGCACCAACAACGAAAAATCCAAAAGCGTGCTTATCCGTACCGGCCTTGTAGAAGATGACCAGCTTCGCGCCGCAGTAAGCGATATGCAGGGAGCTTTAGGCAACTATCAGATTAACCGTATGGAAAATATCGGCGCTACAATCGGCGAGGAACTGATTGAGCAGGCTGCCATGGCGGTTGTGCTTTCGTGGCTTTTGATGATTGTGTACATTACTTACCGCTTTGAATTTAACTTTGCGGTAGCGGCGGTAGCGGCGCTCGTTATCGACGTTTTTGTAACCATCAGTTATTTCTCCTTCTTCCAGATGGAGCTTGATTCTTCGTTTGTTGCAGCACTTTTAACGGTTGTAGGTTTTTCCATCAACGGCACGGTTGTTATTTTCGACCGTATCCGTGAAAACCTTAAACTGCACCGCCGCAGCGAAGGGCTGGAGGAACTGGTTGAAACCAGTATCTGGCAGTGCATGACCCGTACCGTTTATACCGAATCCACCGCGCTGTTTGCCGTATTGGTAATCTTCCTTTATGGCGGCGCAACCATTCATAACTTTATGTTTGCAATGCTGGTTGGCTTTGCAAGCGGCGGTTATACTTCCATTTGCCTTGCAGGCCCGATGTGGATTAAAATGCGCGAGCGCAAAAACAACAAACCCGCAGCGGCAAACTAAACTTAAATTTACACTAAAACAAAAATCCCCGGTACTTTGAGTATCGGGGATTTGTTTATAGCAGGGTTATTTTGCTTTTTCCACAATCACTGCGCCGTCAGCGGTTTCTGCCGGAAGCGGCGGGGTAATGTGCTCGTTAAGCTGTTTTTCTATTTGTACGGTTTGTTCCTGCAAAGCGCTTAAATCGTCGCGCAGGTCATTAATTTGCTGCTGCTGGGCGCAAATCAGTGTAAAAAGTATCAGCATTAATATCAGGTAAAGCCAGGTACGTTTATTCTGCATAACTGCCACCTCACTATTATCAGTTAAAGTTTTTCTACTATTAGAATAACATTTTCGCTGCGGATATTCAAATATAATGTTAAAATTTTTTCGCAAAAAATATTGCCGGAGTATGATATAATAAGCAGGTAGAAGCCGGGCGCCCCTTTTGGGACGCTTTTTAAATAGAATTTTGACAGAAAAGAGGGATTATATGTTACCAAGTTTTAAAGATATGAAAGTGCCGGAACAAATTATAGAAGCCTTGAAAAATATGGGCATTGCCAAACCGATGCCGGTACAGGCGCAGGCAATACCTGCCCTTTACGCAGGGCGTGACGTTATTGCCCGTGCGCAGACGGGCACCGGCAAAACGCTTGCCTTTCTGGTGCCGCTTGCACAGCGTATTGACGTTACCAAAAACTATGCGCAGGCGCTGATTGTAACGCCGACGCGCGAACTTGCCCAGCAGATTGCCGCAGAGTTTAAGCGTTTAACAGGCAAAGAAAGTACGGTTAAAGTGCTTGCCGTTACCGGTGGGCGCGATTTTGAACTGCAAAAACATAAACTCGAAAATACCTGCCATGTGCTTATCGGCACGCCGGGCAGGCTTTTGGACCATATCCGCAAGGGCAATGTAAGCCTTGGCGGTGTTGGTTACTTTGTGCTGGACGAAGTTGACGAAATGCTTAAACAGGGCTTTGTTGACGATGCGGCAGAGCTTTTGGGCATGACGGCTTCCGGACGCCAGGTAATGCTTTGCAGCGCAACGCTGTCGGAAGAAGTGCAGAAGCTTGGCCGCCGCATTACCACCAACCCGGTGCTTATTGATATTAACCCCAATGAAGCAACCGTGGACACAATTAAGCAAATCTGCATTAAAACAACTGATGAATACCGCGACCGTGCGGTGGCTTCGTTAATAGACCGTTTAAACCCGTATCTTATGATAATTTTCTGCATGAGCAAGGAACGCGCCAACGCTTTGGGCGACGTGCTCGGCGGTATGGGTTACAACGTTGATGTTTTAACCGGTGAACTTTCGCAGGCCAAACGCAAAACTGTTATGAAAAAGTTCCGTGATGCGAAGCTGCAAATACTTGTTGCCAGCGATATTGCAGCCCGCGGGCTTGATATTGAAGGCGTAACGCATGTAATTAACTATGACATTCCGCATGATGTTGACTGGTATGTGCACCGTATTGGCCGTACCGGCAGGGCAGGCAACGAGGGCGTTGCCATAACTTTGTACACGGCGGACGAAGTTAAATGGCTGCGCAACATTGAAAGCAAACTGAACGTGCGTATGGAAAAACAGAATTTGGAAGGCAAGGTTATAGCCCGCCGCGAGCAGACCGCTGCGCCGAAAAAGAAAAAGCCGGCCGCGCCGAAAAGAGGCAGGAGCGCCGTTGCCGATAAGCGCAAAGCGCCGAAAACCGGCAGCAACAGAAGGCAGAAACGTAAATAGGTGATAAGAAATGCTTACTAAAGAAAAACGCAATAAAATTATAGCAGGCGCAATAGTTCTTTCAATGCTTGCTTCCACCGCGGGGTGCGGCAGCAACGAAAACGAAGAACAGGAAGAAAACGGTTCTGCCAACACTTCTATGGTTTATCCGTGGTGGATGTTCTGGCACTGGCCAATGTTTGGCGGCACTACCACTAACGTAAGGCAGGGCACGCCTGTACCCGGCAATACTGCCGGTACCGATGCCAATAGCGCAGGCAATTCCAAAGTGAGCGGGGCTGAGGGAACCAAAAGCGGCACCACAACCAGTAAGGTAACAAGCCCTTCAACCGGCAAAACAGGCATAAGCAGCGGCGCGGCACGCAGCAGTGCGGTATCGTAAGGAGGCAGGCCATGCTTAAAAAATCATCCTGGATTGACCTTTTGGACGAAAAAATAATTCCTTACATTGATGCGCCGGATTACGAAACAAGGTATCCGGTTTTAAGCCCGCTTTATATCAGAAAAAGCGAAAAAGAAAAAATACAGTACATTGCGCGCGAGGTGTGCGCCGTAATGGCAAAGCTTGCCGAAGACGTGCGCAGCAAAGGCAATGTAATGCCGATAGACATTATTAACATGACGCCGAAGCTGACGCCGTTTATTCTGGACGACGACAGCAAATATGTAACAAACATAGCGCGCCTTGATTTTGTGAAGGACAAAAACGGCATTTATAAGGTTGTGGAAATTAACGCCGATACGCCCTGTGCCATGCCGGAAGCGTTTTACGGCAATGCCGTGGCGCAGAAATATTTTGCAGGCAGCGAAGATGATGGGTTTGACGCTGAACTTATTGAGCCTTTTACGGAGCTTTTAAAAACAACGCTGAAGGGCAAAATAAACTTCAGCGGCGTAAATATTACGCTGGCGGCAAATGATGCTTACGCCGAAGACTGGGCCAATATGATGTATCTGAAAAATGCTCTGGAAGATTACATTAAAGCGCATTTTGACGAGTATGAATTTGTTAATGTGCGTGCGGCAAGGCTGATTGATTTGGTTGTAAAGGACGATGGCGTTTACCATAACGACGGCAGCGGCGAATATAAAATTGATGTTTTGTACCGCCTGCATCCGCTGGAACTTTTAATGGACGACGAATCTGACGACGGTTATCCTGTCGGCTTAAAGCTGATGGATTTGGCGAATATGCACAAAGTTATTCTGGTAAACCCGGTTAAGGCTATTTTAATGCAGAACAAGGCCATGATGGCGATAGCGCATTACCTTGCCGGAAGCACCGGTTATTTTGACGATGCCGCAAAGCAGATTGTGCGTACAAATATTGCGGAAACTTCGATGGACGCTAAGGATTTTGCCGGGCGCAAATTCCTTAAAAAGCCTATCTTCGGGCGCGAAGGATGCAATATTTCCATTATTGAGCCGGACGGAACCTTCAGCTATGAGGCTGAAGAAGCCGATGACTGCGCCGATATTTACCAGGAGTTTATAGATTCTGACCTTGTAAGTGTGGAAACGGACGCCGGCAGGTGGAAGGGCAAATTTACCTATTCGTGCTTTGTAATTAACGGTAAGCCTTCCAAACTGTTTGTGCGTTTCAGCCCGTATGATATTACCGGCATTGAAGCCTTGTTTGTGCCGGTTGTTGTTAAGTAATCTGCGTAAATTAAAGCCGGATTCCGTACCGGCTTTAATTGTTTGTTTTAACCTTTGTAAGCTGTATAAATTGCTTTATACAGCGATAAGTTGTATAATTATAATGTTATAGAGTTTTATTTTTGATTGAGGAGACGATGAAATGAACGAAATTCGCGTGCGTTTTGCACCAAGCCCTACTGGCTATTTACATATCGGCGGAGCAAGAACGGCTCTTTTTAACTGGCTGTTTGCCCGCAAAAACGGCGGTAAGCTGGTACTGCGCATTGAAGATACCGATACCGAACGCTTGAAGGAGGACAGCGTAAGCCAGATTTTAACCAGCCTTAAATGGCTCGGCTTAAACTGGGATGAAGGCCCGGAGGTTGGCGGCGAGGTTGGCCCGTACTTCCAGAGCGAGCGCCTGCCGCTGTATAAGGAGGTTGCCCAGCGCCTTTTGGACGAAGGCAAGGCATACTATTGCTTCTGCACCCCGGCAGACCTTGAAGCGCAGCGCGAAAAACAGCGCGCTTTAAAACAGCCGTTCCGCTATGCGCGCACCTGCCGCGATATTCCCGTGGAAGAAGCCAAACGCCGCGTTGCTGCCGGTGAACCTTATTCCGTTCGCCTTAAAATTCCGACAGAAGGCACTTTAACCGTACATGACCTTATTCACGGCGACGTTACTTTTGATTTAACCCAGTTTGACGATTTTGTAATTGTAAAAAGCAACGGCATGCCTACCTACAACTTTGCCGTTGTTGTTGATGACCATATGATGCGCATTAGCCACGTTCTGCGTGCGGAAGAACACCTTTCCAACACGCCGAAGCAGATTCTGATGTACGAAGCCTGCGGCTTTGAGCCTCCTAAATTCGGCCATATGCCGATGATACTTGCGCCTGACCGCAGCAAACTCAGCAAACGCCACGGCGCAACCAGCGTTGAAGAATTCCGCAGCCAGGGCTATTTAAACAAAGCCATTGTTAACTATCTTACGCTGCTTGGCTGGGGCCCCGGCGATGAACGCGAAATTTTCAGTCTTGAAGAAACCGTTAAGCTGTTTGAACTGGAACAGATGAGCAAAAAAGCTGCTGTTTACGACGTTAAAAAATTAACCTGGATGAACGGCCAGTATCTTTCCAGCCTGCCGCTGGAAGAAATTCTGCCCGAAGCAGAGCCGTTTTTTGTAAAATCCGGCCTTGTAACGCAGGAATGGCTTGACAACAACAAAGAATATTTTGCAAAACTGGTTGATGTTGTGCGTGTGCGCGTAAAAACCTTGCAGGAAGTTGTTGACGCTGCCGAATATTTCTTTAAAGATGTGGAAAGCTATGACGAAAAAGGCGTAGCCAAACATTTTAAACCGGAAGCCGCAGAACTTTTGGAAGCCTGCATTGAAGGCATTAAAGCGCTGCCGGAATTTAACCTTGAAACTACCGAAGCACTGTACAATAAAATTGCGGAAGAACACGGCCTTTCCCTTGGCAAGGCAATTCACCCCACGCGCCTTGCGCTTACCGGGCGCACCGTAAGCCCCGGCCTGTTTGACGTAATGGTGCTTTTGGGCCGCGAAAAAACTTTGGAGCGCATGGAAAAAGCCGTAGAATTTATTAAAAATATGTAATATGGAGGGTGTGGAAAGATGAAGATTACCGGACTGTTTTTAGCCTTAATGATGATGGCATCCGTATGTTTTGCCCAGCAGACTGCAACCGTTTACAGCCGCGTGGTAACCGGCAGCGTATCGGGCGTAATACCGGAAACCGACGGAATTGATAATATCAGCCTGCAAAAAAGCGCCAACCGCGTGCTTAACAATGCTGCCGACAATCTGGCAAAACAGCTTGGCAGCTGCCGTCTTTCCTACACCGTAACTTTAAACAGGCCTACGGTTGTCGGCATTTTGCTGAAAGCGGAAAACGGAGCAAACACCGTTTACAAAGGCGTTAATATCGATTTAACCACCGGCAGGGAAATGGCGCTGACGGAAATTTTCCGCGGCGGCGAAACCTTTACCAACATTACCGGCCCTTATAACGATGCGCTTTTATATGAGGACGGCGTGCATTTCCGCGATGCAGACGGTGCAGCTTATACGCGCGTTATGCCGTATAAAAATTTGCTGCCTGCAATCCGCGCAGCCGAAGCCGTAAGAATTTTGCCGGTTTCGTTTATGACCCGTGCCGTTGAGGACAGGCTGGTGCCTGTAAAACCGGGCGCTATTCTGGCAATTAAGCTCGACGCCAACCGCAGCACCGGTTACAGCTGGCAGGTGCATCCTTCCGACGCTGCTTCCGTTTTTGAAATTGGCCGTTCTTATATGATGCCGATGAACATGGACGGGCAGACCGGCGTAATGGGCAGCGAAATAATTTTCCTGGCCGTGCAGAACCCCGGAAACTATAAAGTAACAATGGAATACAAACGCGGTTGGGAAATGATGGGCGTACAGCAATTCAGCTTTGATATTGCCGCACAGTAACGGAGGTTTAAATGGAGAAAAAAACCATTACTGTAACCATTTTTAACGAACAGTATAACTTAACAACGGAGCTGCCCAAAAAAGAAACCGAAGCCATTGCGGAAATGGTGGATAAAAAAATGCAGCAGTTTGCGGAAAAAACTCATGTGGTAAAAACAGGGCGCGTTGCCGTTTGGGCAGCGCTTGATTTTGCCGGTGAACTTTATAAACTGCGCAAAGAATACGAAAAACTTCTGGCGGCAGCTAAAGAATAATGGTGAATGTGATGAAACATAATAAAACAATCGAACTGCTGGCGCCTGCCGGAAGCTGGGAGGCACTGGAAGCGGCGGTAAACTCCGGGGCTGATGCTGTTTATATGGGCGGCAAAGCCTTTGGCGCACGCCAGTATGCCAGCAATTTTGACAGAGAAGAACTGACCCGGGCTGTGTATTTTGCGCACATGCACCGGGTAAGGCTGTATATAACGGTAAATACTTTGGTAGATGATGCCGAAATGCCGGAACTTGCCGATTACCTGCTGTTTTTAAACAATGTGGGCGTTGACGGCATTATCGTGCAGGACATGGGCGTTATTAACCTGGCACGCAGACTTGTGCCGCAGCTGCCGCTGCATGCCAGTACGCAGATGACGGTAACAAGCCTTGCCGGAGTGCGCCTGTGTGCGGAAAACGGCATGGAACGAGCCGTGCTGGCGCGTGAACTGAGCATTAAAGACATTAAAACCATTTGCAGCAATACCGATACCGAAATAGAAGTATTTATTCACGGCGCGTTATGCGTATGCTACAGCGGCCAGTGCCTGATGAGCAGCCTTATCGGCGGACGCAGCGGCAACCGCGGACGCTGTGCGCAGCCCTGCCGCCTGCCGTATAAGCTTACCGACAAAAACGGTAAGGACATGCTGGCTGGGACTGACGCCGGGCAGTATCTTTTAAGCCCGAAGGATTTGAACACGCTGGAAATTTTGCCGCAGCTGATAGATGCCGGAGTTACCAGCTATAAAATAGAAGGGCGCATGAAACGCCCGGAATATGTGGCAGTGGTGGTTGATGCGTACCGCCGTGCTATCGACAGTTACCTTGCGGGCAATTACAACGTGCCGCAGCAGGATTTTGAAAATATTGAGCAGATTTTTAACCGTGATTTTACTACCGCGTATATGGTAAGCCGCCCCGGCAGAACCATGATGAGCGACCGCAGGCCCAATAACCGCGGCGTTATGGTAGGCCGCGTGGTAAAGCTGTTTAAGGGCGAAAACAAAGCCGCCATCAAGCTGGAAAAGAAACTTTCGCTGGGTGACGGGCTTGAATTTTGGGTAAAAGTTGGCGGGCGCGTTGGCACAACCGTTAACAAAATGACGCAGAACGGGCAGGAGGTAACAAGCGCTCTGCCCGGTACGCAGGTAGTTATAGACATACCAAACGGCGTACGCATGAATGACCGCGTGTTCCGCACTTTTGATGCCGAACTTATGGCTTACGCCGGTAAGTTTTACGGCGAAAAAGCCAAACGCCGCATACCGGTAGATGCAGTTGTAACCGCTAAATTGGGGCAGCCTTTAACTGTTCTTTTAACGGATGATGAAGGCAGCACCGGCTTTGGCGAAACCAATTTTATTACGGAAACTGCCCGCAAGCACGCGCTTGATGAAGCAGCAGTGCGCAAGCAGGTAGACCGTCTGGGCACAACCGAATACGTACTGAATAATTTAACCGTTGACCTTGACGACGGCGTTATGGTGCCCATGAGCGAAATTAACGAAGCGCGCCGCATGGCGGCAGAAGCGCTGGACGCAGCAAGGTTGGAAGCCTTTGCACCAAAACGCACGGAAAAGCATAAAGTTGATGTGCAGCTTGTAAAACCGGAAAAGAACATTCCCAAAAAGCACGCAGTTTTAACCGTGCGCACTGATACGGTAGGCAAAGCCCAGGCAGCTTTATCCGCCGGTGCCGATTATATTATCTTTGGCGGCGATTTGTTCAGCACCAAAATTGTTACGGATGCTGATTACGCCAAAGTTGCGGAACTTGCCGCACAATACGGTAAAAAATGGGCGCCGGGCACTCCGCGCATAATCAGCCAGGGGCAGGAAGAATTTTACGCACGGCAGTTTGCCAAATGGCAGCAGCTTAACCCCGATGCTGTTTACATTGCCAACAACAGCCTGTGGCAAATAGCAAAAGAAAACTGCACCCTGCCGCTGTGGGCAGATATGGCGCTTAACATTTACAACAGCAGCTGCCTTGAATTTTGGCACGAAGCCGGTGCCAGAGGAGCGGTTTTAAGCGCGGAACTTACTTTGAAACAAATTGAGCATTTGTGCGCTGTAAGCCCGATGCCGCTGGAATGCCTTGTACAGGGGCGCATAGAAATGATGGTTTCGGAATACTGCGCCGGAGGCAGCTTCCTTGGCGGGCTGGACAAAGGCAAATGCAGCTTTAACTGCCGCGAACAGTTATTTTTAAATGACCGCAAAGACGCAAGTTTTCCGCTTGTAACCGACCAGAACTGCCGCATGCACGTTTTAAACGCGCATGACCTTTCACTGCTGGCTAACCTTAAAGCCGTGCAGGAAGCCGGTGTAGAGCGCCTTTTGATAGATGCACGCTATTACAGCGAAGAAGAAACCGCCCAAATGGCAGCGTTATATAAAGGCGTAATGAACGGTGAAATCAGGCAGGAGGAAAACCTGCCCCATACAACGCGCGGGCATTACTTCCGCGGCGTTTTATAAGGAGAATTATGGCTAAGTTTGCAATACAAACATTAGAATTTGATAAAGTAAAAGAAATGCTGGCAGGCAAAACGGCAACTTCGCTTGGGCGCGAACGCGTTATGAACATGCGTATTGAAAGCGATTTTGCCTCCGTAAAGCGTTTGCAGGAAGAAACTGCAGAAGCACTGCGCCTTTTGGACGACGGCAAGCGTTTTCCGTTTGGCGGGGCGTACAACATTCTGCCGCAGGTTAAACGTGCGCGCATAGGCAGCGTTTTAGAGCCGGAAGAATTAATGCAGGTAGGCACAACCTGCGAAGCCCTGCGCATGGTTAAGCAGTTTTTGGCAGCCGAAGCGGAAATTGCGCCGCAGCTGGCGGAATATGCTGCCGGTTTGGAAGCCTTTCCCAAGCTTGAACGCATTATTGCAAGCACGGTAAGCGAAAAAGGCGAAATTTTAGACAGCGCCAGCACCAAACTTGCAGGGCTGCGCACCGGCGTGCAGGTTGCCAAAAACCGCGTGCGCGAAAAACTCGACAGCATCCTGCATGACCCCAACAACCAGAAGTATTTTCAGGACGCGCTTGTTACCATGCGCGGCGACCGCTATGTAATACCCATTAAGCAGGAATACCGCTATAATTTCCCCGGCGTGGTGCACGACCAGTCGGGCAGCGGCGCAACCCTGTTTATTGAACCAATGGCGGTTGTTAACCTGAATAATGATATTAAGCGTTATCTTGCGCAGGAACAGGAAGAAATAGAACGTATCCTGCGTTCCATTTCCGGCATGGTCGGTGCGGATGCATCCCGCATTACCCAGGCTATGGAGCAGCTTACGGAGCTTGATTTTATAGCCGCGCGCGCTTACCTTGCCAAGCAGCAAAAAGCCGTGCGCCCGGTTGTAAACATTGGCGGCGGCATAGAAATTGCCAAAGGCAGGCACCCGCTGTTAGACCCGCAAAAGGTTGTGCCGCTTGATATTGAAATCGGCGGCAGGTTTAATACGCTTTTAATTACCGGGCCTAACACCGGCGGCAAAACTGTTGCCTTAAAAACAGTGGGCCTTTTTATGCTGATGGTGCAGGCAGGTTTGTTTGTACCGGCAGTAAGTGCCAAAATGCCGGTTATCGGCGCGGTTTATGCCGATATTGGCGACGAGCAGAGTATTGAACAAAGTTTAAGTACCTTTTCCGGCCATATGACGAATATGGTGGAAATTTTAAAACAGGTAAAAGCAGGCGAAATGGTGCTGATAGACGAACTGTGCGCAGGCACCGACCCTAACGAAGGCGCGGCACTTGCCATGTCTATACTGGAACACCTGCACAAACGCGGCGTGCTTACAATAGTAACCACGCATTACAGCGAGCTTAAAACCTTTGCTTACGGTCGTCAGGGCATGGAAAACGCCAGCGTGGAATTCGACCCTGTTTCGCTGCGCCCTACCTACCGCCTGTTAATGGGCGTGCCGGGCAGTAGCAATGCGTTTAACATCAGCCGCAGGCTTGGCTTGGATGATGATATTATTGAAAACGCGGGCAGCTTTTTAACGCAGGAACACGTACACATGGAAGACGTGCTGAAAGAGCTGGAAGGCGAAAGGCGCGAATACGAAACGCAAAACCGCGAAATACGCAGCTTAAAAGCCGAAAGCGAACGCATTAAGCAGGAACTTCAGCACCAGAAGCAGGAGCTTGAACACCGCAAAAACGAAATTCTGCGCAAAGCGCGCGAACAGGCAGACGAACTTTACCGCAGCAGCCGCCGTGAAACAGAAGCAGTTTTAAAAGAGCTGCGCAAAATGAAAACCGATTTTGACGCCAAACAGTTGCAGGCAGCGGCAGAAGCGGCACGCAAAAAACTGCAGAAAAGTTTTGCCGCCGAAACTCCCGTGCCGGAAGGCGAGCCTTTAACGCCGCAAACCGCAAAAGCAGGGCAGACGGTATTTTTAAAATCGCTCGGCAAGGACGGAACCATAATTGCCGTTAACGGCAGCGAAGTTACCGTACAGATAGGCATTTTAAAAACCACCGTTAAAGCCAAAGACTGCATTGCCATGCGCGGCAAAGCCAAAAGCAACGCCGCCGGGGAAAACTTCGGCAAAAAACGCAAGGGCTTTGCGCACCAGTTCTTTGTATCTAAAAGCATTGGCGCGCGCACCGAGGTTGACGTGCGCGGCATGACTATGGACGAAGCCATTCCGGCAGTTGATAAAGCCATGGATGACGCGCTTTTGGCAGGGCTTACCAGCCTGCGCATTATTCACGGCAAAGGCACAGGCGCTTTAAAGGCAGGGCTTACGGCCTACCTTTCAACACATGCTTCGGTAAAATCGCTTGCGGAAGCCCCGCTTAACGAAGGCGGCAGCGGCGCAACCATTATTAATTTTTAATATCTGTTTAATTAACATTTAAAAAACTGTGCTTTCATAATTAACAGTGTATACAGAATATGTCAATTATGGTACAATATTTATATAGCAGTATTTTTTCATGGGGGGAACCTGATGGCTATATTGGTAAAAAAATTTGGCGGAAGCTCTGTAGCGACGCCGGAAAAAATTCATGGTATTGTAAACAGGGTGCTGAAAGAAAAAAAGCCCGGCGATAAAATTGTAATAGTTGTATCGGCAATGGGTGACAGCACTGATGACCTTCTGGCTTTGGCCGGGCGTGTTAACCCGGAAATGCCCAAACGCGAACTCGATATGCTTCTGGCAACCGGCGAACAGGTTACCATTGCCTTAATGGCAGGGGCATTCTGGGCAAAAGGCCAGCCTGCTGTTTCTTTTACGGGCGCGCAGGCCGGAATTAAAACCAACGACAAATATTCTAAAGCAAGCATTATTGATGTAGAAGCCGAGCGCGTACAAAAAGCGCTTGACGAAGGCAATGTTGTAATAGTGGCAGGTTTTCAGGGCATTACCGGCAGCGGCGATATAACAACTCTGGGCCGCGGCGGCAGCGATACAACCGCCGTTGCTATTGCAGCCGGGCTTAATGCAGGCATCTGCGATATTTATACCGATGTGGACGGCGTTTACACTGCCGACCCGCGCATTGTGCCTAACGCCCGTAAGCTTGACGAAATTACCTTTGCCGAAATGCTGGAACTTGCCCGCCTCGGCGCAGGCGTAATGCAGCCGCGCGCGGTAGAATACGGCGAACACAACGGCGTGGCAATCCATGTACGTTCTACATTTCATGAAGTTCCGGGAACTATTATCAGGGGGGAATATACAGTGCAGGAGAAAAAATTTGTTATCCGCGGCGTAGCGCACGATACCAACGTTGCAAAACTGGCAGCACGCGGCGTGCCGGATGAACCGGGCGTAGCTTACAGAATTTTTGCGGCGCTGGCAGACGCCAATATCGACGTTGACATGATTGTGCAGAGCGCAAGCGTGCAAAAAGATAAAAACGACATTTTGTTTACAGTTGCCAAAACCGATATGGCAGAGGCTCTCGGCGTTTTGGAAAACCTTAAGGCCGCCATGCCTTTTGATAAAGTAGACCTTGAAGTTAACGTAGCCAAAGTATCCATTGTAGGCGCGGGCATGCTTGGCAGCCCGGGCATTGCCGCCGGTATGTTCGGTGCGCTGGCAGAAGCCGGCATTAATATCGGCGTAATCAGTACATCAGAAATCAGTATTTCCTGCCTTGTGCCCGAACAGAAAGTGGCCCAGGCTGTTAATGCAATCCACAGCCGCTTCTTCCCGCAGGAAGCAGAAAACTGATTGATATAAAAACTGGAGGTAATTAATATGCTGACAAGTATTGCAGCTAACCACGCAAAAGGTAAATCCGCCGAAGACACTATTTTTGCCGCTAACGCAGCATGCGTTGCCGCAGCCAAAAAAATAGGCGCAGAAAACGTAACCAACGCCACAATCGGCGCTATTTTGGACGAGGACGAAAAACTTGTATGCCTGCCCACGGTAGATAAAGTTTTCCGCAGCCTTTCTACCGATGAACTCATTGCTTACGCACCAATTTCCGGCCTGCCGGATTATCTGGAAGAAGTTTTGAACGCAGCTTTCGGCGATTCCCGTCCGGAAGGCTACATGGCAGCAGTTGCCACCTCCGGCGGCACCGGCGTAATTCACCATGCAATCTGGAACTACATGGATGAAGGCGAAACCGCCCTTACCAGCGACTGGTACTGGGACCCGTACAGCGTGCTTTGCAACGATATGGGCCGCAAGCTCGACACCTATACCATGCTGGACGAAAACAACAAATATAACCTGCCTGCCTTAAAAGCAAAGGTAGAAGAGATTTTAAGCAAACAAAAAAGCCTGCTGTTAATCATCAACACTCCGGCACATAACCCCACCGGCTACAGCCTCAGCGAAGAAGATATGCAGGGCGTAATTGACATTCTTAAAAATGCTACCGAAGGCACCGGCAAAACCGTAACATTGCTTTTGGATATTGCCTACATCGACTATGCGGGCGAACGCCAGGCAGTACGCAAATTCTTTAAAAAGATTTCCAACCTGCCTGCCAACATTTTAACAATCGTTGCATACAGCATGTCCAAAGGCTTTACTATGTACGGCCAGCGCACAGGCGCAATGATAGGCGTTTCTTCTTCCAAAGAAGTTATTGACGAATTTAAAGGCATTAACCAGTACACCAGCCGCGCAACCTGGTCTAACATTAACCGCCCTGCCATGAAAACACTGGCAACCGTTTACAAAGACCCGGAACTGCTGGCAGCCGTACAAAAAGAACGCAACGACTATTACCAGATGATTAAAGCCCGTGCCGATTTGTTTATGAAAGAAGCAAACGAGTGCGGATTGAAATGCCTTCCGTATATTGCAGGCTTCTTCCTTTCCATTCCGGATACCGACCCGGAAGCAGTATGCAACAAACTGCACGATGACAACATCTTTGCAGTGCCTCTTAAAGCAGGCATCCGTATTGCACTGTGTGCGGTACCGCTTAAAAAAATCGGCGGTATGGCAGCTAAAATCAAAGCAGCACAGGACGCAGTACACAAATAATAAACAATGCATTGAAGTTTGCGAGGGGAATCTTGAAATATAAGAAAGGGAGAGATGGATTGTGAACAAAACAGACATGAAGTACAAAGCTTATATTCAGATTCTGGAGGAAGAACTTAAACCTGCTATGGGCTGTACCGAGCCGATTTCTTTAGCCTATGCAGCGGCAGTTGCGGCAAAATATATGGACGGCCTGCCCGACAAAGTATTGGTTGAAGCAAGCGGCAGTATCATTAAAAACGTAAAATCGGTAATCGTCCCCAACACCAACCACATGAAAGGCATTCCTGTTGCTGCGGCAGTAGGCATTATTGCCGGTAACCCGGATAAAGAACTGGAAGTTTTAGCCGATGTTACCCCCGAACAGATTGCCAAAATGCAGGAGTTTTTGCAGCATACCGAAATTACCACCAAACATATCGAACTTGGCTGCACCTTTGACATTATCATTACCCTGTATCAGGGCGAACACTATGTTAAAGTGCGCATTGCCAACGACCATACCAACGTTGTACTGATTGAAAAAGACGGCGAAAAACTTAAATACATTCCCGTTAACGGCGAAACCAACGAAGGCCTTACCGACAGAACCCTGCTTAACCTGGCCGACATTTATGATTTTGCCAACACTGTAGACGTTGAAGATTTGAAACACGTTCTTGACCCGCAGATTAAATGCAACATGGCCATTGCAGAAGAAGGCCTGCGCAACAACTATGGCGCCAATATCGGCAGCGTGCTTTTAAAAATGGCCGGAGAAAACCCGGACGTACGCACCCGCGCACGCGCTATGGCAGCAGCAGGCAGCGACGCCCGCATGAACGGCTGCGAAATGCCGGTTGTAATCTGCTCCGGCAGCGGCAATCAGGGCATGACCACTTCCATTCCTGTTATTGTTTACGCACAGGAACTTAAAGTATCCGAAGAAAAACTTTACCGTGCTCTTGCACTTGCAAACCTCGTAACCATCCACGAAAAAACTCCTATCGGCGTACTTTCCGCATTCTGCGGCGCAGTAAGCGCAGGCGCAGGTGCAGGTGCAGGCATTGCTTACCTGCATGGCGCAACGCTTGAAGAAATCGGCCACACCATTACCAACGCCGTAGGTGTAACCAGCGGCATGATTTGCGACGGTGCAAAAGCATCCTGCGCAGGCAAAATTGCCAACTCCGTTGAAGCAGGCATTATCGGCTACAATATGTGCAAAACCGGCAATAACTACCAGCCCGGCGACGGCATTGTAGGCAAAGATGTTGAAGAAACCCTTGCCAACGTTGGCACCCTGGCTAAAAAAGGCATGGAAAAAACCAACGAAGTTATTATCGACATCATGATTAAAGAATGATGTAAACGCTTAAAATTAAATAAGCAAACTAAAAGGCACTGTACCATAAAAAGTACAGTGCCTCTTTTATTTATATTAAGCTAATTTTGCTTTTAAATTTTTAAGTGCCAGTTTATGGTGCTTTGTTACCGTACAGGGCGCACAATTCAGCATCCGGGCAGTTTCTTTGCCGTTAAGCCCTTCAAAATAAAGTGCCGTAATGGTTTGGCGCTGTTTATGCGTAAGCTTTGCCAGCGCAAGGTTTAATAAAATACTCAGTTCCCTGCGTTCTATAACATTATCGGTAAATTCCGTGCCTTCTGCTTCATCCGTTTGGGGCAGGGGGCTTTTTTTATTTTCTTCTGCCCAAACTTTTTTAACGGCGTCATACAGCGCAAAATGTATTCTGCACCGTACATAACCTGCAAAATGTTCATAATCCGCTCCGTTATATGTAAGCACCAGTTCTATAAATTTCAGGCGTGCCAAACTAAGCCCTTCTTCAAAACCAATCCCGTTATAAAAAATCTCACGGCGCATTTCCTTGCGGAACAAAGGCTCAAAAGCAGTACAAAGTTTTTCCATTGCCGCTTTATCGCCGTTTTGGGCGGCAGTAATTAACTTTTGGGTGTGCTGTGCATTGCTGGTTTCTTCCACATCAATTTTAAAATTTTTGTTAATAGTAAAATCAGGTTTCATCAAAAAAGGTGAAGCCTCCTTAAAAAATATTTTGCCGTTTTGCGGTGCGCACCCAAAAAAGCGGCGAAAACTATAATAACAAAAACGCAGGCAAAAAAACAAGACTGTTTTTGCAAAAATTTTTATGTTACATTAAAAGGTTTGATTTTTGTGGTAAACGATTCAGCACCCTGTAAAAAAACGCTAACCTGCGAAAGCAAACCCTGTTACAACAAGACCAGTAAAAGTTAGACATACGCAAACGGAAACGTCTTGCGGGGGGCGTAAAGGTATGGTATAATTTTAGCAGCATCAAGAAAAATATTTTATATAAATTAATGGATTAATGGACGCATAATAAAAAGGAGGCTTTTTTATGAAAGGGAAAAAGTTAGCTGCAAAAATTATTTTAGGATTGTTATTAGCAACTCCGTATGGGTTGACTGAGGCAGGAGAACAAAGTGGAACTATTGATGATAGCGTTAATAAAACTGATTCAATAATTATTACTGCTAATAAGTATAAAGACTTTACTCCTACTAATATTATAGGTTATGGTGTTTATGCAGCAGATAGCGATATAATTAATTTAACAGGTAGTGAAATAACTATAAATGCTGAACAATTTAATACGGAATTAACAGAAATTAGAGGAGCTTGGGCTAGAGATAATAGCACTATTAGTTAGGGCAAGTCTGATTCTATAGTTTCTGTAAATGTAAAAGGCAATAGTGTAATGGCTTTAACTGCAATCGGTACAAATAGTAAACTGGAAGTTAATGCTGATTCTTTGTTTGTTAATGTTGAATCAACTTCTAAGGATGGATACGGTATTCATGCTCAAAATAAGACTCAAGATATAGATGCTCCTGATACAGCTGCATCCGTAAATATTACAGCTAATAATATTGTTGTAAATTCCAATGCTTTAGGTATTTCAGCTTTTTCTAATGGTCAAATGAATGTTAAAGGTAATTTGGTTGTTAATGCTAAAAATGCCATTGACACACGTGGTAATGCAACTATTAATATTAATACTGATGGAAAACATACAACTGTTTTAAACGGTGATATTGTTTTTGAAACTCCTTATTCACCGGAAGATACTCAAAATAGTGGTAATCTTATTAATTCTAATGTAGATATTAATCTTTCCGGTGAAGAATCTTCTTGGACCGGTAGAGCATATCAGGAATATCAAGTAAAGAACAAAGAGGGTAAATATGTATATATAAAAAGCGCCGAATTAGATGCTCCAGATGATTATGATTATGGTGATGTTATCGGCTTTAAGATGAATATCAATAACGGTGCTTCTTGGAATATGACCGGTGATAGTTTTATTAATAATGTAACTGTTGAAAACGGCGGCGTTATTAATGTACAGGAAAATGTAAAAGAGTTTAATGTTGGCATTGCTGATAATAGTGATACAGGAGGAGATAATAGTAATACAGGAGGAATTACTTTAAATAATGGTGCAATTAATTTACAAGGTGAAAATCAGGAAGTAAATGTAACTAATTTAACTGGCAACGGCGGCACTGTTAACACTAACAGCCTTTATAATAAAATGAACATTGATAATGTTGGTAAAGATACTGCTATTACAGTTAACGGCAGTGGTGAAATTGCTGATGCTATTTACGGCGGCGATGCAACAGCACAAGATTTGGCTGATGTTGTAACTACCGGTACTGGCAATTCTGAAAAATCAGCAGCTTCTCAAATTACTACTGATGAAGGTATAATTGCAGGCAAAATTACTGCTGATGTAAAAGATGGTGAAGTTACTAATTATACTGTAGCTAAAAATACCACTAACGTAGGCCTTAGCAATCTGGCTGCCACTAATCTTATGACATGGCGTCAGGAAAACAATGATATGAACAAACGTCTTGGCGAACTGCGCGACAGCAAAGGTGAACATGGCGTATGGGCACGTATGGTACGCGGTGAAGTTGAATACGAAAGCATTCAGAACCAGTATAATTACTATCAGGTTGGTTATGATGAAAAGCTCAGCACCGACCCGAACTGGACTGTTGGTATGTTCTTAACCCGTACTGAAGGTAACAGCACATTTAGAACTGGCAGTGCAGAAAACAATCATACCGGTGTTGGCGTATATGGTTCTTACTTAAAAGATGACGGCAGCTTTATTGATTTGGTTGCCAAATATGCAAGAATTGACAGCGATTTTAATGCAAATGGTGGTGTAGGCAGCGGCGATTATAACACCAATGGTTACAGCGTTAGTGCCGAATATGGCAAACGTTTTGAGCAAGGTAACGGCTTCTGGATTGAGCCGCAGGTTGAATTGACTTACGGTACAGTAGGAGCTGTTGATTATACAACCAGCAACGGCGCAAAAGTACGCCAGGAAGGTATGGACAGCCTTGTAGGCCGTGTAGGTTTCTCTCTTGGCAAAGATATTAAAGCCGGAAATGTTTATGCCCGTGCTTCCTATCTGTATGACTTTGATGGCGAAACCGAAGTAACTATGAGCCGTGGAGGCATCAGTGATGTTTATGAACAGGACCTTGGCGGCGGCTGGTTTGAAGTTGGTGTAGGTACTAACATTAATCTTAGTGATGCAACTCATCTGTATTTTGATGTGGAAAAAACTTATGGCGGCGATGTTGCTACTCCGTGGCAGTGGAGCGCAGGTATAAGATATAGCTTTTAATTGATTATATTACTTAAGGGGAGCATAAGCTCCCCTTTTAATTTATTGAAAAAATAATATCAGTTTATACATGAAAAGATGATAATATATGCTTAAAAAACTATCTTTTAATGAAGCAAAATTTAAACAGCTTGCGCCGGACTGCACGGCAGAATACTTTAACTATATGCCGCGCGGCAAAAACGGTATGCGCTGCTGGGAAATTAAAGCACAAAAGCCGGACGGAGAATATATGATTGTGCTTTTGTTCGATTACGGTTATAAAACCGGCGGTGAAGTTATTGAAATTCATCCGTTTGTTAACCGCAAAGAACGCAACGAAGAAATTTGCCGCTTATATTACGAAAAAGGTGTTTCACAGTTATTTTTGGCAAATTTGTTTAATATGAGCCAGCCTTCGGTTTCGGTAATTGTTAACAAAAAGTAGCGGTTTCTTTTTTGGCAAAAAACAGCTTATGCGGTATAATATTATTATAGCCTGCATAAAAGGAGAAAAACTATGCTGAAACTTACTTTGCCAAATGGTACTATAAAAGAATATCCGGAAGGAATTACGCTTTTGGAGGTTAGCCGCGAACTGAACGGTTTTTACAGCCAGCCGGTGGTGGAAGGCATTTTTAACGGCGTCGGCACCGATTTGCAGAAGCCTTTGCACAGCGACGGCATTGTTGATTTTATAACCTGGGATACGGAAGAAGGACGCCGCGTTTATGTGCGCAGCCTGCTGTTTTTGTTTTTGTATGCCATTAAAACACTGCGCCCCGAGGTGCAGCTGGAGGTTTGCAATTCGATAGGCAGCGCTTTGTATTGTGATATTACCAACGGCATTGTGCTCAGCAAATATGATTTGCGCGATATTGATTTGTTTATGCGCAAACTTATTGCGGCGCAGGAGCCTATTGTTTACAGTACTATCAGCAGGGCGGAAGCCGAAAAAATTCTGGTGGAACGCCATGAGGACGACCGTTTGCAGCTTTTGGGCAACACGCCCGGTGCGCAGACGCTTACGGTGTATAAGCTGCGCGATTATATGGAGTATTTTTTTGGCGCCATGATGCCGGATTGCAGTTACTTAAAGCAGTTTGAACTGATAAACTACGAGAACGGCATAATTATTAATTACCCCGATAAATGCTGCATGGACAGGCTTGACAAGTTTGAGCCGAGTGATGCTTTAAACGGTATGTTCCACGAATTGCAGGATTGGTCGGCAAAAATTAACTGCAACACTGTTGCCAAACTGAACCGCATTATAAGCTGCGGTTATGCCAACGGCATTATTCAGGTGGCAGAGGCTTTGCACGAAAAGAAAATTGCCGGCATTGCCGATAAAATTGCCGCCAGCAATAAAGATGTGCGGCTGGTGCTTATTGCCGGGCCTTCTTCTTCCGGCAAAACTACGTTTGCACAGCGTTTAAGCATACAAATGGTGGTTAACGGTTTGCGCCCGGTGCCTGTTTCCATGGACGATTATTTTAAAGACAGGCATGATACGCCGAGAAAGCCTGACGGTACTTTTGATTTTGAAAGTGTTGACGCCGTTGATTTGGAACTTTTTAATGACCACTTGCGCCGCCTGTTGGCAGGGGAGTGCGTTAAAATGCCTAAGTATAATTTCCGCAGCGGCATGAGGGAATACCGCGGGCGTGAAATTCAGCTTGGCGAAAATGATGTTTTGGTTGTTGAGGGCATCCACGCGCTGAACGAGCGTATTTCCGAAGCCGTGCCTGCCAATAATAAAATGAAAATTTACATCAGCGCTTTAACGCCCATGCAGCTTGATTCCTACAACCGCATCCACACAACGGATATGCGCCTTTTGCGCCGCATTGTGCGCGATTCGCAGTTCCGTTCGCACGATGCTTTGATGACGCTGAAATTATGGGACGATGTACGGCGTGGGGAAGAACAGTATGTATTTCCGTTTCAGGACAGCGCCGATATTATGTTTAATACTTCGCTGGTGTACGAGTTTGCCGTGCTTAAAAAATATGCCGAGCCGCTGCTGAAGCTGATTCAGCCAGACGAAGCCGTTTACACGCGCGCGCAGCGCCTGCTTGAACTTTTAAGCCATGTGCGCGGCATGGATGATGCGGCTATACCGACCAACTCTATTTTAAGGGAGTTTATCGGCGGTTCTATTTTTAAAGAGGCACTGTAAAAATTAAAAAAGGGTATAAAAAATCCCATCCGTTTTATGAACGTTAAAGTTCGCGGCGGATGGGATTTGTTTTTTAGTTGGCCGGTGTAGGCTTGTTGCTTACAACCGGTTTGGCGTTGTTGGCAGCGTTGCCTTCCAGAATTTCACGCACACGGTCGCGCATGCTTGGTTTCTGGGGTGCAGGCTGAGAGTTTCCTGCTGCTTCTTCTTCAGCAGCTTTTTTTGCTGCGGGTTTGTTTTTGTCTTTTTCAGCGTCTTTGCTGTCTTTTTTATCTTTGTCCTTATCTTTGTCGCTGTCCTGTTCAATTTTGGGTTCGGGCGGAATTTCCACGCCGCTGGGGCGTACAAAGTCTACCGCAGGAAGGTTGGCAACAGCGTTAACCATATAGCTGCGCCAAATGCTGAGCGGCTGCATGGAGCCGTACATATATTCAAGGGCGCGGCCGTTATCGTCGCCAATCCACACGGCGGTGGAGAGGTTAGGCGTAAAGCCTACAAACCATGCATCTTTAAAGTCGTCGGTAGTACCTGTTTTACCGGCTGCCGGGCGGCCAATGCCTGCGCCTGCTGCGGTGCCGTTTACAAATACGCCTTTCATCATGTCAACGGTTAAATATGCGGCGCGCGGGTCAACTGCTTCGCGGCGTTCGGTTTTGTTTTCGAAAATTACTTTGCCGTTGCGGTCTTCAATTTTTAAAATGCCAATCGGTTTAACGTAAACGCCGCCGTTGGCTATTGCACCGTAAGCTGCAGCCATTTCAACAGGAATTACGCCTTTGCTTAAGCCGCCGAGTGCCATGGCAAGGTTGGCGTCGCTGTATGCGCCGTCTTCAACCAAAGTGGTAATGCCAAGGTTTTTGGCTGTTTGCAGAATTTTATCCACGCCAACCTGCTGCGCTACAAGTACGGTAGGTACGTTCATGGAGCGGGTGAGTGCGGTGCGCAGGCTTACTTTGCCGTGCCATTTTAGGTCAGAGTTCTGCGGAGTCCAGCCCTGCGCAAATTCGGTTTCCTTATCTTCAACTACGCTGGCAGGGGTAAAGCCGTTATCCATGGCGGTAAGGTAAACAAAAGGCTTAAAGCTGGAACCCGGCTGGCGTACTGCCATAATTGCGCGGTTGAATTTGTCTTCGGCGCGGCCGCCAATCATTGCTTTAATGTAGCCGGTGGTAGGGTCTAACGAAACGAGCGCTACCTGCGGCTGGGTAAGTTTGTTATCATCGGTGTAGTAATTGGGCAGGTACTGCAAGGCGTCAACTGCTGCCTGCTGCATATCGCTGTTAATGGTGGTGTAAATTTTAAGCCCGCCTTTATACAGCGCGTCGGCACCGAATTTATCAATAATAAACTGGTTGCAGTAATCAAAAAAGTAAGAAAGGTATTCTTTTTTATCCTGCGTTTCGCTTACATGCACGGCAATTTTTTCGGCTTTGGCTTCATCGGCCTGTGCCTGGGTAATATAGCCGTATTTTACCATCTGGTCAAGCACAAGCTCCTGGCGTTCTTTGCTGGCTTTTGGGTTTTCCAGCGGGTTGAAGTAGTTAGGGCTTTTAGGAATGGCTGCCAGCGTTGCTGCTTCGGCAAGGTCAATGTCTTCTACATGTTTGCCAAAGTAGTAAAGCGAGGCACATTCTACGCCGTAAGTGCCCTGACCGAAATAAATGCGGTTCAGGTACATGTTTAAAATTTCGTCTTTGGTATAGCGTTCTTCAAGCTGGCGTGCAATAAAGGCTTCTTTAATTTTGCGGGTAATGGTACGCTCGTTGGTTAAAAAAGCATTTTTGGCAAGCTGCTGGGTAATGGTGCTGCCGCCCTGTACGTCGCCGCCGGTAAGGGTTACTACCAGTGCGCGCGCGGTACCGCGGATATCAATGCCGCCGTGTTCGTAAAAGCGGGCGTCTTCAATAGAAATGAAGGCTTCCTGCAGGTGCTTCGGCATTTTGTCAAGACTTACGGGAATGCGGCGTTCTTCGGATGCGGTGGTGTAGATAAGTTCGCCTTTATCGTCAAAATACTGCGAAGCAGCATCCGGGCGCAGCGAATCTTCAATATCTACCGCAGGCAGCAAACCGGCAAGGCCCCAGAAAGCAGCGCCTGCCAGCACGATTAATGCTGTAAGTACGCAGATTACTGTTTTAAAAAAGTTTCCCATTAAATTAACCTCGGTTCTGTAAATATTGTAATAACAGCTGAAACATTCCCAATTATTATACCACATTTTAATTTAAAAGGGTACAACGGCAATGTAAAACAGCACCGCGCAAAGTAGATTTTTGGTGAAATTTGCGGGTGCTGTGGGGAATATTTGTGAACTTTACCAGATTCCTAAAACGTGCTGCATGCCAATGCTTACCAGTGCAATGAAAATCCAGCATACAAGGCCGAGCAAAATCGGTTTGCCGCCGCTTTTTACAAGGCTTACAAGGTTTGTGTTAAGGCCTATGGCTGCCATTGCCATTGCAATCATAAATTTGCCTATCGAAGGAAGCTGGGCAAGTACCGGCAGGCTTTCACCGGCAAGGGTGTTAAAAATTGCTGCCATTACAAAGTAAAGAATGAACATGGGGAAGATGGAGGTAATTTTTACATCGGCCGCCGTATTTTTGGTTTTGGATGTTATGTAGGCAAGCCCAAGGCAGATTGGTATAATTGCAAGCGTTCTGGTTAATTTAACAATGGTTGCGTAGTTTAGGGCTGTATCGCTGCCGTGCGCGCTGGCCCAGGTTTGCCCTGCGGCAACAACGCTGCTGGTATCGTTAATGGCCGTTCCTGCCCACATGCCAAAGCCTGTATCGGTAAAGCCAAGCATATCGCCAAGAGCAGGGAACAGGAAGGCTGCCACAACATTAAACAGAAAAATTACGGAAATCGACTGGGCAATGTCTTTATCGGAGGCTTTAATAACCGGCGCTGCCGCTGCAATGGCACTGCCGCCGCAAATGGAAGAACCCACGCCGACAAGCGTTGCAATATCGCGCTCTATGTTCATAATTCTGCTTAAAATGTAAGCCGTAATTAATGCCGTGCCGATAGTTGAAACAATAATTAGTAAAGACTGCGAGCCGACTGCTAAAATTTCAAATAAATTCATGCCGAAGCCTAAAAGAATGATGGAATATTGCAGTATTTTTTTGGCAGTAAACTGAATGCCGGGCTGAAAAAATGCGGGCCGTTTCCAAAAAGCGGCTGCAAGGCCGAATAAAATTGCAAAAACGGGTGCGCCAACAACCGGGAAAAGTTTGCCAAGGTAGGTTGCAGGCACTGCCAGCGCAAAGCAGAATAAAATTCCGCGGAAATTTTTGTTGATGAAATCCATGCGTTAAAACTTCCTTTCATTAATTAAGATGAAAATATTAAAACGTTCCGTGAACTGGTTGCAAACAAAGTATAAATGATTTACAATAATTAGTAAAATGAATTATTATAATAAAATCGATTAAATTTTATAATGAGGTTAACGATGATAGAAGAACTTGAAACATTTTTAGCCGTTGCGGAATACCGTAATTTTACAAGGGCGGCGCAAAAACGCAATATATCGCAGCCAACTGCCAGTGTGCAGATAAAAAAACTGGAAGAATTTTTTGGCGCCTCTTTAATAGAAAGAACTGCAAAACATAAAAATGTGGCGTTAACTTCTGCCGGAAAAATTCTTTTGCAGAGCGCCGGGAATATTTGCGCGGAAATTGAATATGCAAAGGCGGCTATTGGCGGCTGTCAGGAAAAACTTGAAGGTGTGCTGCGCATCGGCGCAAGCCAGACGATTGGCGAATACTTTTTGCCGGAATATCTTGGCAGATTTACCAAAAAATACAGCCAACTGGAGCCGGAAATTATAATTGGCAACACAAAACATATTGTAAACCTGCTTTTAAACGGCGAGATTGATGTGGGACTGGTTGAAGGCGAGGTGCAGGAAAGCGGAATAAATGCAGAGGCGTTTTACCGCGACAGGCTGGTTGTTATTGCGGCTGCCGGGCATGAAGCGGGCGGCAATATGCGCTGGATTATACGCGAGGAAGGTTCGGCCTCCCGTGAGCAGTGGGAAAGCTTTGTGCGCGAAAGCAACATAAATATAAACAGAAGGCCGGTAATTTTTAATACGAATTTTGCCGTTAAAGAGGCGGTTAAAAATAATTTGGGGTGCGCATTAATATCGGAACATATTGCCGCACAGGCGCAGCGTGCCGGGGAAGTAAGCATTGCGGATAATTACCCTGCTGCCCGGCGTGATTTTTACTGCCTTACGCTGCACAGCAGAGCCGAGCGGCGTGCCGTAACTGTTTTTAAAGAAGATTTGCACGAAAACTTTGCGAAAAATGAAGGAAATAAAAATAAAAATGAGGATTAATAAGCAAAAGAAAAATTTATGTAAAATTTAGCTGTAAATTGCTGGAAATAGTATCAAATTTATGTTTGCTTTTAACAGGCAGATTTAATATAATAATAACACGCTGTGATGCGGCACTGAAAAATTTGAAAAAATAATTTCAAAAAAGTAGTTGACAAAACGATGAAAACGTTGTAAACTACAAAAGCTGTCAAACATCAGCAGCACCTTGAAAACTGAACAAGAACCAAGAAAAAGCGAATGTGCGGGCGAGTT
>ERZ825525.539-NODE-539-length-48435-cov-4.429496_pt1 | contig 48435 bp, 39 predicted proteins | sample MGYA00519930_ERZ825525 | MGnify/ENA primary metagenome ERZ825525 (study PRJEB31778, sample SAMEA3449203) | human gut metagenome | biome: human gut; feature: human-associated habitat; material: faeces | place: United Kingdom | collected 2010/2012 ... | reverse complement strand
CAGAGCGGCACGGCGGAAAACCCCGTTGTCGTTTTCGGAATACCGCGCGGCGCAAAGGGCGCGGACGGAGCCAAAGGCGTGGACGGCGCGAAAGGAGAAAAGGGAGACAAAGGCGACAAGGGCGAGGACGGAGTCAAGGGCGACAAGGGAGACACAGGCGCAACGCCGCAGCTTAGCTTTGCGGTGACAAGCCTGCCTCCCTCCGCATCGCCTACCGTGGCGGTAAGCGGCAGCACGGACGCTCCGCTTGTCACGATAGGCATACCCAAGGGAGAAAAAGGCGACAAGGGCGACACGGGAGAAAGGGGATTGCAGGGCGTTCAGGGCAACAAGGGCGACACCGGCGACGTCGGAGCCACTCCTTCGATAACCGTCGAGGCAGTCAGCGTGCCTTTCAATCAGAACGCAAGCGTTCAAAAGAGCGGCACAGACCTCAATCCCGTATTTACGTTCAGTCTGCCCAAAGGCGAGCCGGCGTCCATGACGCTGGGCAATCCCGTGACGGGCTTTCAGAACGGTTTTGCTCTGGTTTCGGAAAACGGCTATCTCGGAGAAAAAAAGGTTGCCGATTTCGACAGGGTGGAAACAATTGCGACGCTGCTCAAATCGATGTTTTCCTTTGACGATACGACTTCGACGCTGTCGATAACGCTTAACACGACGCTTTTGTGAGGTGAAAGGAATGAAAGCATTGTTTGACGGAAAAGAAGCGTACAACATAAGCTTCGACGGAAAGTCGGCGGAGCACTTGATGCTCGACGGCACGCTCGTTTGGAGCCGCCCCAATCTATTTTTCACGCAGTCCCTGACTTTGCTCAATGTGTCGAAACTCAAAGAAAACGACATTGCCGTCGTGGATTCTCAACAAAACGGCGAGAAATTTCGTGCGGAGCGCATTTCGTCGGAAGAAAGCTTTTCCCCCGCCGAGCTTGCCGACGGCTATTATCTGATTTTGGGAGAATAACATGGATTTAGACGAATTTCTTGCATTTTTAAGAGCCGATTTCGATTACGGCACGGGACAGGCCGTGCCTTTCAAAGAGGATTTCGTGCAGAGAGTAGCTGCGCTTCTTTCGGAAGCGCAGCCCACCTCGTCGCACTTGCAGCAGCTTTCGGGCATGGTCAACACCGTGCGCTCGGCAGTAAGAGACAAATTTGCTTTCAAGGAAAATCTCATCGTAAACGGCGAGCTTGACCTCGGAAGGGCAAGCGTTTATGATTTTCTTTACGCTTACATAACTCTGGGCAGAGCTTATCTGGAAAATCAGCTTCATCTGGCGCCCGTTTTCAACGAGACGGACAACAAGCTGGAGTTTTTTACCGACGGCGGAAATGGCGAAAAAAAGTTCGAGCTGAACGTACCGAGCGGATTTTACACTGCGGAGTTTATCGCAAAAATGAAGCTGCTTTACAGAGAAAGCAAGGACAGAACGGAGATTTACATCTACACTCGCCCCGCCGACGACACGGGCGGACAAAGCAAGGTCTCTTTCAGTACGCTTGCCGAAGAAATGACAATGCAGGTTGAAGGGCTGGAAAGTCTCCGCGTCAATTCGCGCGAAATGTGTTTAAGACTGTTCAACGCCAACAAAACGGCGGTTGCCGAGTTTCTCAATCAGGAGCCGCGCTGCAAACGCTCCGTCAACAAGCTGCGCAGCGCGCTGGGGCTAGACGCCATACCGCTGTTCAACATTTCCTCGGTTTTCGTAAACGGATTTATCGAAACGTTGCAGAAGGTGTCGGACAATCCCGACCTTTTGGAAACTTTTCACGGGCAGATTTACATACCCTCGACGATGAATTACATTGAGAACAATCCGGACAGCTGCGCGTTCCACTATCTCGCCAAATACACCGCGCTTGCCGTGGATTGCGATTGGGGAGGGCAATTTCCTTATCTGTGCAGAGTTTCGGGAGGGAGCGCGGAAAAAATCGACAGTCCCGTTTACATTTTCGACGGCTCGGATTTCGTGTCCGCAAATTAGCCCGCAGAGCGGCTTTTTTGTATCGGCGCTGACGCGCTCTTTCGTTTTGAAGGGGCGCGTTTTTTTTGTGAAGAATAAAAATAAAACAAACAGTGCATAACCGTCCGCAAGACTTGTCCACAACCTGTTTCGCGCCGCCTGCTTTGTCTGAAATAACTGCGGCTTCTTATGTGAAAATGCTTTCTTAATTGCCGCGCCGCCCCCCGCAAAAAGCCCGAAAATGTGCGAAAATCGGAGAAGTTATCCACTTATCCACAAAAATCCCCCATAGTTATCCACATTTATGCGGGAATATTTATTCACGAGCGGTGCGGATTTGTCTTTTTGATGAGTTTGACGGTTTTTTTAATTAAGCTAATTTTCTTGTATTCTTAATGTATCTATGTTGTGCGCGGTTTAAAATCCAATTATTTAAATAAGCGTTTTTATCAGAGGGGGAAGCTGAAAATCAAATCCGTTTTTTGCTGTTTAAAATATTACACCGCCGCCGCTGATACAAACGGCGCCTTTTGCGCACTCTTTTTTCGGGCGCGGTCGGATTTTGCCGTCGGAAAATAACTTGAAATTGCAAATAGAGAAACATAACACGGCAGATAATAGGGGGCAAAAATATCTTTCAGCGGAGAATACAAAAAAGGCAACGAAAATAAGATTGAAAACAATGCCGCAAAAGCGGCTTTATATAGATAAAATAAACAAACAAGGAGTAAAAAAAATGAAGAAAAAAACACTGTCAATATTGATTTCGGTTTTGTTGACGCTTTGTCTGCTCTTTTGCTTTACGGGTTGCAGGGATGATTTCACAAAAGTACATATAAAAATAATCAATCCGGCAGACGGCAAGCGAATAACACACGGCGATTCGGTTACATTGTCTTACACAGGCGATTACATAAACTTAGACGAAGTATTGGATATTAAAGTTTGTAAGGACAGAAATGAAAAAGTTGTTAAGAATGCAAAACCAACAATAACGATTACTCAAAGATAGGATATGAATCCATAAAAACGCTCATTAAGGAAAAGGGAGAATACTACGTTCAAGTAGAATGGAATAAACGAAGAGAATTAACAAATTATGGTTTTTATGACTTAAGTTTTGATGTTTTTGTAGAGTAAAAACAATTAAACTAAGATTGATGCAAGCATTTACGCGAAAGACCCTGTCAGCGGTGAAGAAATACAAAAAATGTGGGATAGGGAAGTATACATTGAATATACCGGGGAGGTATTTGACATAAGAGAGATATTTGACATAAAGGTTATCAATTCTGACACAGGAAAAGAAATAAAGCAAACTTATGCTACTATTAAAGCGTATTTGCAAAGCGATGATGGGTTCCATGAAGTCAGGAGCGATAGAATTGCCCAAAAGGGCGTGTATTTTGTAGATATTGAATGGAACCACCCCAGAGGATATTTAAAGTACACAATGGCATTTTTGGATTTTTATTTGTACGTCGAATAGCTTGAAATTAATAAATCGTTTTACTCCTTAAAAATAATAACATATAGTATTTGCTCCGACGGCAAGGAGCTTTGAAGAAAAACCTGCTCCGAAAAGGAGCAGGTTTTTTTACGTAAATTCAACGCGTTCAAATCCGTTGTTAAAAGTTTTAAAGTGTGCTAAAATATTCGGCGGAAAATATTTTGTGGAAAAAAGGAGTCGTTTCTTATGATAAGGACACGTTTTGCGCCAAGCCCGACGGGCTATCTGCATATCGGCGGTTTGCGCACCGCGCTTTACTCTTATCTTTACGCCAAAAAGACGGGCGGGAGGTTTATTCTGCGGATAGAGGACACCGACAGGGAGCGTCTTGTCGAGGGCAGCGTGGAGAACATACTCAAAACCATGAAGGAGACGGGGCTGATTTACGACGAAGGTCCCGACGTCGGCGGGGAGTTCGGACCTTACGTGCAGAGCGAGCGCAAAAACGATTACATGAAGTACGCCTTGCAGCTTGTGGAGCAGGGGGACGCATATTTTTGTTTTTGCACCAAGGAGAGGTTGGAGTCGCTGCCCGACGTGAACGGCGCGCGCCGTTACGACAGACACTGCCTGAAACTGAGCAAGGAGGAGGTTGCCGCCAAAATCGCGGCGGGGGAGCCTTACGTCATCAGGCAGAAAATGCCCGACGAGGGCGTGAGCAGCTATGTGGACGCCGTTTTCGGAGAAATCTCCGTCGAAAACAGGGAGCTTGAGGACAACATACTCATCAAATCCGACGGAATGCCGACCTACAACTTCGCAAACGTAGTCGACGACCACCTGATGAACATAAACTGCGTTATGCGCGGTATGGAATATTTGTCAAGCACTCCCAAATACAATCTGCTTTACGACGCTTTCGGTTGGGAAAGACCGCTGTACGTGCATATGCCGCCCATTATGCGGGACGCGCGGCACAAGCTGAGCAAGCGCGACGGAAGCGCAAGCTACGAGGATTTGCTCAAAAAAGGTTATTTAAAGCCCGCAATCATCAATTATATCGCGCTTTTGGGTTGGTCTCCCAAAAACGACCGCGAAAAGCTGTCTTTCGAGGAGCTGAAAGAGCTTTTTTCAATCGAGGGCATAAACAAGTCTCCCGCCATATTCGACGAGCAGAAGTTAAAGTGGCTCAACGGTCTTTATATAAAGGAGCTTACTCCCGACGAGTTTCTCGCGGCGGCGACGCCCTATCTCGACGAGAGCAAGGTTGCGGGCAAATACGATTACAAAAAGCTGTGCGCGCTGATTCAGGGCAGGGTGGACGCATTGACGGAAATTCCCGACAAGGTAAATTTCCTCGAGGAGTTCGGAGAGTTTGACAATTCGCTGTACGTCAACGCCAAGCAGAAGTCCGACGCGGAAATCGCCAAACAAAATCTGCCTGCCGTTGTTTCCCTGTTGGAGGGCATACCCGACGACAGGTGGGAAAACGCCGAGCTTTACTCCGCGCTCAAACTGCTTGCTGAAAAAACGGGAGTCAAAAACAGTCAGCTGCTGTGGCCCATGCGCGTGGCGTTGAGCGGCAGGGAAAGCACTCCCGGCGGCGCGACCGAGCTGGCAGAGCTGCTCGGCAAGAAAGAAACTCTCAGACGGCTTGCTTTTTCCCTTTCCAAGCTGTGACGTTCCAAAACAAAAAAAGTCCGCGCCCCTTTTTCGGGGCGCGGTTTTTTGTTTCAAAAGAATATACACATAAAAACGCATTTGCGAAAAAATTAACTCAATTGCGTTAAAAAATCGCAACGGGGCAGTCTGTTCCTCCTGCCGCGGAAAAAAGACTCAGCGAATGGATTTGAGCAAAACCAAAAGCGCCGCTTTCTGTTCCTTGTTCAGGTCTACGACGTACCTTATGATTTCCGCGTCGATGCTTAAAGTTTCCTCCTTTTTTTCTTCGGCGTCGTCGGCGAAAAACTCCGCCAGAGAAATGCCGAAAGCATTGCAAATGGCGCGCAGGGTTGAAAGTTTAGGCTCCGCTTTCCGCGCATAAAGATTGTTCAGGGTGGATTGCGTCAGCAAAGCCTCCATAGCCAGGTTGTTGATCGACCAGCCCCTCTCCTTGCGCAGCTTTTCTATTTTTTCTAAAACTTCCATATACGTGCTTACAACCTTCTCTCATTTTATAATAAAATTAAGATAAAATTTAACTCAAAATAGTTGACAGTCAAACTCAAATGAGTTAAAGTAAATACGTCAAAGGCTGATTACTGCCGTTTTGCGGTGTTGCGGAACGCTCCTTGTGTCGTAGTCTAAAAAAATCCGTCTCCGCAAAGCCAAGCAATCCGCTTTGCAGTTTTATTTGCAAAAAAATTATTGACAAAAGGAGAAAATAAAATGTATCGAAAAAGCAAATCCATGTTTGGTAAACTGCTCCTGCTGTTGCTGACGCTTTGCTGTGCGATAGTTTTGCTCTTCGGACTTGCGGCTTGTTCCGAAACGAAGGGTATTGCTTCCGCAGTCATCAACGACAACGGCGAGCTTGTCATCACCTATACCGACGGGACGAGCGACAACCTCGGCGTTGTTGTCGGTAAAGACGGCGAAGACGGAAAAGACGGTCAAGACGGAGCCCCCGGCAAAGACGGCGTTGACGGCGAAGACGGAAAAGACGGAGCCGACGGACGCGGCATATCCAAGGTCGAGTTCAGCGCAGACGGCACCAAGCTTGTCATTACATATACGGACAACACCACGCAGGAGATAGCCATACCCGCGTACGGAACGCAATGCAGCCACGAAAACGTTGAGTATCTCGTATTCGAGGAGCACACGAGCGACAAGGAAGGCACCTATCTGCGCGTATGCACTGATTGCGGACACGCCGTGATTGAGCATTCCTCCCGCCATGAATACGGCGATGTAAAGGTTGTGCCTCCTACCTGCACGACAGAGGGCTACACGGGCAAAACCTGCACGATTTGCGGTCACGCTGCCGACAAGACGGACATCAAAGAGCCTCTCGGACACGATTGGAGCGAAGAATATTACGTTGTGGAAGACGGACGCACCATCTGCGAGGACGGCGGTATGTACGTCAGAGTATGCTCGCGCTGCGACTTGGTAGAGTCGAAAGTAACCGAACCTATCGGTCACCGTTGCGAAGATTGGGCGGTTAGCACAACTCCCACTGCGAAGAACGCGGGCGAGTTGAAAGGCAGCTGCGAAAACTGCGGCAAGCAGCAAACAAAGACTTTGCCCGCATTCGATTCCGAGGAAGGTAAAGCGTTTTACACCTATACCGTGACGCAGGAAAAGAAATACTGCACGGACGAAGGCAAAGGTACCTATTCCTTTGAAATTGACGAACAGAGCTTCTCGTTTGAGGTCACGATTGCACCCACACAGCATACGCTCAACGGCAAAACAGCGACCGAATGGCTGAACAAGAGCGAAAACGCTTACAGCGTTGACATAACGGGCATAAAAGAGTTCCCCGACGACCATGCTACCTGCACCAAGCACGGCAAAGGCTACTACACGTGCGAGGAGTGCGGCGAAATGGTGTATGTAGATACTTACAAAGAGCACACGGTTGAAGAGTGGAGCGACAAGACAGACGAGGAAGCGACTTGCGAAGCTGACGGCAAACAAATCGGTCATTGCTCGGTTTGCGATACGGAGGTCGAAAGAGACGTTCCCGCTCTCGGACACAGCTACACATATAAGTTTGTGAAGGAGTCCGACAACACCTTCACTTTGATAGGAACCTGTACGAGAGACGGTTCGCACGTGACGACAGAAAAAGGTTTGACAGGCGTCAAAGAAGAGAGCACTCCCGCAACCTGCACGCAGGAGGGACTGATTGTTTACACCTACGTCAAAGACGGTGTCGAGCTGACCATAGAGGAAATAATCCCCAAAAAGCCTCATACGCTCAACGGCAATCCCGCAACAAATTACGCCAACAGCGACAAGAACGGCGCTTACGACGCCACGGTTGAAGGCATTATTGAATTCAAGGGCGAGGAAGCGTCCTGCGCAAACGGCGGCACCTACGGCAAGGGCTACTACATCTGCGAGGAGTGCGGCGAACCGATATATGTAGATACTTACAGAAACCATGTCTACGATCCCGATACGTTTGAAGTGACGCTAGAGCCCACCTGCACGGCGAAAGGCGAACAAAAAGGTCACTGCACGGTGTGCGACGCGGAAATAATCGAAAAAATCTCCGCTCTCGGACATGATGAAAATTGGGAGTTTGTTGCCAATGAGGACGGAACAAGCTTTACTCTGACTATCACCTGCAACAGATGCAATACGCAAATCAGTCAGGATACGAATATAACCAACGTCAAAAAAGTAGTGACCAAAGAGGCGACCTGTTCCGAAGAGGGCGAAATCGTTTACACCTACACCAAGGACGGAAAGACAGTGTCCGTTACGGCTGTTGTTCCCAAGATTGCCCATACGCTCAACGGCAAGCTTGCAACCGAATGGGAGAATGCAGACAACTGCTACGACGCGGATATGGAAGGCATATTCGAGTTTGCAGACGACAAGGCGACCTGCGAAAACCACGGCAAAGGCTACTACATCTGCGAGGATTGCGGCGAAATGGTGTTTGTAGAGACTTTTAGAGGTCACTCTTACGACACTTCGGAAATCAAAACGTCCGCAACCTGCACGGAAGACGGCGTGAGAGAGTTTACCTGCTCGACATGCGGCGGGACCTACACGGAAAAGATTCCCGCAAAAGGTCACGACTATGTTGTTGTCGGTTCTCCGACGCTTCCCACGGACAGTACGAGCGGACAGGTTGTAATCGAGTGCAGCAGAGAGGATTGCGAGACAACGCATACAATCACTCTTCCCGCACTTACCGACAGCTCTTACAAGAAGCAGGTGATTGTGGAAGCCGCCTGCAACAAAGAGGGACTGATACGTTATACGTATGAGTACAAAGTCGGCGAAAAAGTCGAGTATACGGTCACATTCGATATAGTCGTCGGTATGACCGACCACGAGCAATCCGAAGACGCAAAAACCTACACATGGATTGTGGACGGCGTAAAGTATACCGGGTACATCTGCGAAACGTGCGACAAGATGATTGTCACCAAGACGGAAAAAGTAGAGGATGCCGCTTAAAAACACGTCAAAACAACATTCCTTTATATATACCCGATAAAACACAACGGCGCGAAATATTCGCGCCGTTGTGTTTTGCACGGAAAAATATTGAATAAAATTGTTTTTAAAAAGAACGGCAAAAATTTTGCCGTCGGCTTAATTTACGATTGTTGCCCTGCGGAGCTTGTCGCGTACGGGGTGTCTTGCGGAAAGCGTAGCTGCGCTTTTGCTCTCACGTTTGATTCAAAGCGGCTTGCGTCGCGGGTTGTTGTTTTTTCTCGGAAAGCGGGCGGGAGTTTCTCCCGTCTTTTCGTAGACAACCAAAGCACGGTCGCGCGGGTTTTCAAGGCTGTAAAATATTATTTCTTTCAGACTTGCCCCCGTCAGCAAAGCGGCGTTTTCCGCCCTCTCCGCCTCCTCGACCGCGTTGGCGCCCTTGTAAGCCGCAAAAACGCCTCCCTCTTTGAGCAGGGGCAGGGCGTATTCCAGCAGGGTGTTTAGCGGCGCGACGGCGCGCGCGGTTACCGCGTCGTAAAAGGCTCTGTTTGCGCCTGCCTCCTGCTCCGCGCGGCAGTGTTTTATTTTTATTCCGTCGGTTATATTGAGCTTTTCCGCAAGCGCGCTCAAAAACCGCGTCTTTTTTTCCGCCGCGTCCAAGAGCGTCATGTCGAGGTCGTTACGCACTATTTTGAGAGGAACGGCGGGGAAGCCCGCGCCGCTGCCTATGTCGCACACCCGCGCGTTTTGCGGCAGTATGCCCGCCGCAGCGGCGCTTAAACTGTCCGCAAAGTGTTTGAGCCGCGTCTGTCGAGCGCCCAGCGCGGTGAGATTGTATTTCTCGTTTTCCAGCGCGAGAAACTCGGCGTACGCGTCGAAAAGCTCCCCCTGCGCCATAGCTTGGAGCGTTTGCACAAAATCTTTTTGTTTTTCCGTTATTATTTTCATATCGACAGGGTTCAATCAATTTGTTTAAGGCAGCCTTCGAGAAAATCCTCCAGCTGTTTTTCGTATTCCGCCTTTGCCGCAAGGTAACTCATACCGTGGGCGGCCTCCGTTAAAAGCAGCATTTTGGGCGCGCGGCACGCTTCGTAGTTTTGCTTGGTCATTTCGGGCGGCACCACGCGGTCGCGCGTCCCCGTTGCAAAAAAGACTGGCACCGTCGTGTTTTTTTCCATAGCCTTGCGCGTGTCGCAGCCGCGCAGCCTTATTCCCGCGAAAATCCGCGCGAAAAGGCTCACGAGATAAAGGCTGGGGAAAGCGGGCAGCCGCATATTTGTCTTGATTGTATGCTTTATTTGCTCCCACGCGGAGGTAAAGCCGCAGTCGGCGACCACTGCCTTTACTTGGTCGGGCAGGTCAAGCTCCGTCGCAAGCAAAACCGTCGTGCAGCCCATGGAAATGCCGTCCAGCACTACGGGCAGCCCTTGCGCAAGAGTTTCGCCCGCAAATTTTATCCAGTCCAGACAGTCGAAACGCTCCTTGACGCCGAAGCAAATGTATTTTCCCCCGCTTCTGCCGTGCGCGCGTTGGTCGGGCAGCAGGACGTTGAAGCCGCGCGAGTGGAAAAATCTTATGCAAAAGCAAAAGTCCGCAGACGTGCCGCGGTAGCCGTGAAAATAGAGCAAGGTGGCGCGCGCGTTCGGTGCGGGATAAAAATCGCCTTTTAGCGTCGTTCCGTCCCGAGCCGTGACGCTTACCTCCCTTTTCTCCAATCCGTCGGCGTATTGCTTTTCTTCTCTGTAAAGCGGTTCAAACAGCATATAAGCCTCGCCCGTGCCCTCCACGCCGCGCTTTTTGCCGCGTCTGAACGCCGCAAAAAAGACGATTGCGGAAAAAACAATTTCAAACGCCGCCCAAACGCCTACAATCAAAAGTAAAATTTCCCAAATTTCCATATTGTGCGGATTTCTTTCCTTTTGCCCCGCCGTGTCGCATGAAAAGCTCTTGTCTGTTGCGGCGGGGAAAATCTTTCCTTTGCGCATTATTATACCATTTTGTTTGCGAAAAGGCAAACAAGGCGCGGCGCCCGCGCGTATTTTTCCGCCGCGCTGTCGGCGTATTGCTTTTCTTTTCTGCAAAGCGGTTCAAACAGAATATCAGCCTCGACCGTGCGTATTTTTCCGCCGCGCGGCTCATATATTAGATTGAATCGGAGCGGAAAAATGGATTACACAGTGATTGACCCCAAAAACACAGTCATAGACGCCGACGCCCGCATAGGAAAAAACACGATTATCGAGCCGTTCTGCGTCGTCGGCAAAAATTGCCGTATCGGAGAAAACTGCATAATCGGAAGTTTCAGCTATCTGGTGTCAAGCACGGTGGGGGATTTTTCCGAAATCAGAGCAAGCCGTCTGACCGACAGCGAGGTGGGCTGCCGCACCACCGTGGGACCCGACGCGCATCTTAGACAAAACAGCGTGGTGGGAGACGGCTGCCGCGTGGGAAATTTCGTCGAGCTGAAAAACAGCGTGCTCGGCGACGGAAGCAAGGCAAGTCATTTGGCTTACATAGGCGACGCGGTGGTGGGCAAAAATTGCAACGTTGGCTGCGGCGCGGTGTTCGTCAATTTTGACGGCGTGAGCAAGCACAGAACCGTCGTCGGGGACAACGTGTTTATCGGCAGCAACTGCAACCTTATTGCGCCCCTGACGCTTGCGGACGGCACTTACGTTGCTTGCTCCACAACCGTGACAAAGGACACAATGCCCGACGATTTCGTCATAGGCAGAAGCGACGCCTCGGTCAAGCACGGACGCGCGTCGAGGCTTGTCGCCGCGCTCAAAGAGCAGAAAACGAAAATAGACAAATAAACGCAGTGTGTTTCGTCAACTGCGGACGTTTGAATTGCAAAAATCAAAAAATTGTGTTAAAATATCGTTAAAATATTACACGAAAAGGAGGCATTGAGGATATGAACGGTGTGGTAAAAAAAGCCGTCGTGCTGACGGCGGGCATGGGGCTGCGCTCGCTTCCCGCAACCAAGGCGGTGCCCAAGGCAATGCTTGCCGTTTTGGACAAGCCCGCCGTGCAGTGGGTGTGCGAGGAAGCCGCCCGGAGCGGCGCGAGGGAAATTCTGCTTGTGGTTTCGCCCGACGGCGCGGTTCAAAAGCATTTTTCCAAGGACGAAGCGCTTGAACGCACTCTTGCCGTGCAGAACAGACTCAACGAGCTTGCGGCGGTAAGCGCGATTGCGCGTCTCAACGTCGAGTTTGCCGTGCAGCAAAACGCGGGCGGCAGCGGAGAGGCGTTGCTTTGCGCGCGCGATTTCGTCGGGGACAAGCCCTTTTTTCTGCTCAACTGCGACGACCTGTTTTTAGGCGGGGAGCTTCCCGCCTGCGCCCAGCTGTCCGAAAGCTATGCGGTGACGGGAATGAGCACGGTGGGGGCGATTAAAAGAAATTCGGGGCTTGACGCCTACGGGGTGTTGCGTTTAAAGCCGCGCGACGACGGAGAAAAAGAACTTTTGGAAATAGTGGAAAAGCCGCGCGACAATCCTCCGTCGCAGCTTATCGCCGCAGGCAGATACGTGTTCAATCCGACCGTTTTCGAGGCGTTGGACAAAACGCAGCGTTTCGGTCGAGAGCTGAGACTGTCGGACGCCATAGCCTTGCTGTGCCGCGCCCGCGCGGTGTGCGCGAAAGAAATCAAGGCGATGCGCTTCGACGTGGGCAGTCGAGCGGGACTTGCGGCGGCAAACGCCGCCTACGCCATGCACTTTGACAAGGAGCGCTTTTTGAACGAGCTTGGCGAAGCGGGACTTGACGCCGCGTTTTTTGCAAGATAGTCGTCCGCTCCGCATTGCCGCGGGCATTCCGCCTTGCGGCTTTTAAAGGAAGGGAGTTTGACTCCGTTGACAAAAGTTTTTTTCCGAATATGTCGATTTAGATATTTTTTCAGAAATTATAGAATTTTGACAAAATTAGAAATATATTAGGAATATAAATCTGAATTTTTCGAAATTTGTAGATTGGGTTGAAAAATACAGATAATTCTAATATAATATTACAAAACACAATAAACAAGAAGGAGAAAACAATGAAGAAAAAAATAACCTTTGTTTATGCGCTGATTTTTTTGATTTCGCTTACATTTTGTTTTAGCGGTTGTCAGACGAGCAAAAAAGAAATTTACCTTTTTTCAAAGGGCGACTTTAATTATTCGGAAAAGATTACTTTCAAAATGGGTTCCTGCACGCAAGAGAAGAATTGGGAGCTTTATCTGCGCGACGAATCGCGTCGTGTGAAAGTAGACGAGGAGAAGCTGCTTAAAGCGGAGTATATTTACCGCGTTCAGATAAATCTCGACGCCGACATTCTGAACAAAACTTTTTCGGACGAAAAAATGCAGTCTTTTGTCGAAGAAACAAGGACGCTGGTGGACGCTGCGCCTCAGGAAGAAAAAAAGGATGTCTTCAACCGCGCGGCAATTCGTTTTCTGGGGCTTACGGGAGTTGTGCTGAGCGACGAAGAAAATTGCGCGCTGTACAAAAACTATTTGTGGCATTTCCTGAACAATTCGCCTGTTTTTTCCGAGTGGAATATGTTTGTGGAAGTTTCGGAAAGTCCGCTTGTAAAAAGCGTCGTTTTCGATTGGTTTGACGTGCAGAACGAAACGCCGAAAAACGCCGAAAAGCCTTATTTGAAAGAGGGCGTGGAAAAAACGTATAACGAAACTTTGCGTCGCACCGACGACACGGACAAGGCGTATGAATCCGTTTTGTGGGAATACAAAGCGGGCGCAACCGCGTTCAGGTTTTTGCTGGGGCAAAATAAGGACGGAGTGTCCGCCGAAGAATATCTGCAAAACGCCGAAAGTCATGCCGAGTTTCCGTTTCGTTGGGTTTGGGAGTTTTATCCGACGGCTTTCGATTCGGACGCGGCGGAGTTGACCGAGCGGGAGCGGCAATTTGTATCGGAACTGAAAGAACTTGATGCCGACGACAGGACAATTTGTTCGATGACGCTCGAATTCCTCGGCTTGGAAGGTCAATTTTTGATTACTCAACGGGGCAACGCTTATTTTGAGTGGATGGGGTACGACGGACTCTTTGAAAAACTGCAAAAGATGGAAAGCAAAAACAGCAATCTGATTGGACTGAACGAAATAAATTGACATTAAAAAAACGGGAAGAAAGTTCTTCCCGTTTTTTTGTTGGATTTTGGGAGAGTCAGTAGTTGCCGCCGTTCTGCTCCGCTTCTAATTCCGCTTTGGTACCGAGGTCGGTTTCCTGCGTCGAAACAGTCATGTCGATTAGCTCTACCGTTCCGCTAAGATTTTCCGTAAGTTGGAGCTCCATTGACGCATTTAACTTAGTGAGCAGCTTATTTTCGTCATGGCAGAGGGTTAAGCTCACTTCGCCGAGCGTAGGGTTGTAGTCGCACAGATTCATTTCAAGCTTAAACGTATTTTGTTCGTAAACGTAGTTTTCAAAGACGTTTTCTATTCTGAACGGATTGTCGGGCGCTTCGGCGACGGCGGTGCTTATTTCTGCGCAAATGGCGTCGGACAAATCCGTCATGAAGTAAAGTATGTCAAGTCCTTTTTCTCCAAGCTCCGAATACGCGATTTTGCAATAGGAGGTAATTACTTCCTTTTTGCCGAAGGCTTTGTTCAAGGTGTCGATGCGCTTCATGAGAATACAGTCGCTTGCGCTGTCTATGTACATATACGCTTCGTGCGAGCCGCCGAGCAAAGAAACATTTTTGAACAGTCCTATTATTTTGCCCGAAATGCTCAGCGACACTACGGCTGTGATTCTGCCGTCCTCGTGCATGTCCGCCCTTATCGTCAGGGGAACCTCCTTGCTCAGCAGGGTGATTTGCACCTTTGCGACGCCCGTCATCTCGATGTGACGCGTTTCCGCAGTGTTCAGAACGACTTCCAGCAGGTCGGGCAGGGAGTCAAAGGATGTGTACGCTTTAACGTCGCCCGCGGCCTGCTCTATTTGTCCGTCGCTCAGTCCGTCGCCCAGGCTTCGGGCGGCAACGTCGGCGCGAGCCGTTATGTTTTTGCCGTCGCTTGCAATCAGAGAAACTCCGTTTGCCGCAAGGGACAGCGAGCCGTCGGTTTGCGACAGGGACAGAGAAAATTTCTTGTGGCCGTCAAACAGCGCGTTTTCCGCGACTTTCAACGACAAAACTCCGTCTTTGTAGCAAATGCTTTCGAGGAGCGTTTGCAGGTCGATGTTTTTAAACGCTTCGCCTGCGCCCGACATACTTTCCGTCGCCTGCTTCAACATATCTCCGAGCGCCGGGACAAGCAAGGTCGCGCGGTCGAGCAGGGGAGAAAGCATTTTGAGCGAATCCGTCGCCACCCTTGCTTTCAGTCCGTTGTAATCCACAAACAGAGTGCCTGCGGGCGCCTGACCGATACTGCCGTTGCCATAAACGACGGTGAGCGCCGTCTTTTGCGTTTGCGTCGCGCCGTCCGTCAAAACAAGCGAAAGCAAGATGTCGGGCAAGCCTTGCGCGCTTTCTTCGGAGAGTCCGACGCAGAGAGTCAGCGCAAAATCCGTTTGCGTTGAGACAGTCTCTGTTTCCGTCTGCTCCTGCCCGACGGAGGCGGTTTGCGTCGTCACGCTGCCGCTTGCGTCTATTTGCCAGCCGCGCGCCGTGACAAGGTCGAGGATGATTTCCGCGTAATCGTCGGCAAGCGCGTTGAGGTCGAGGTAATCTTCTTCTTTGTCGAATTGCCAAAAACCGTCGAAGCTGCAGGGGACAAGCTTTACCGACAGGTTTTCGTACCGTGCGGCAGCGTTGTCAAGCGTCAGTCCCTTTTCGGTAATTTTGAACAAAACCTTTATATTGATGGGCTTGCCGTCCGCATAAATATTGAAATCCAAGGTTAAGGAGTCCTCTGCGGTAAAAAAGCCTCCCGCAAGTTCTGTCGGATTGAAGACGATTTGCGCCTTGGGCAGCTCCGTGCCCAGCCTTTCGACGATTGTCGGCAAAAGCTCCGCCAACCTCGCAACGTCCGCCTGAGCTTCCAGCGCGCCGTATTTTATCAGAGCCTTGCCGTATTTTTCCTGTCCCGCCGCAGTTTCGCGCACGTCGGTAAAGTACAGTACGGACAAGCCTGCGGCTCGGGCATGCACCTCGCCGTTCAAGACGTCCAGACCGATTTTGGCTTTTACGCCGTTTATGTCCGCTTCAAAAGCCAGCTTGTAATCCGCAAACATATCCAGCAGGGAGGTGACTTCGGGGAAAACGCTCGCCTGCTCCAATTCGGAAAAGTCGGGCTGGTTTGACGGAGCGAGCTTTATTTCCGTGCCGTTCAGTCTTATTGCCGCGCTTTCCGGAGCGTAGGCGCTTTCCGTCTCCGACACGCGTGCGTTCAAGACGATACCGCCCAAATTCAAGCTGAAATTTACGCCCCGCGCGCCGTTTTCGTCAAAGGCTGTTGCTTTGAAGCTGTCGAAAACGGCTTTTATGTCAAAATCGATTGAGCCGAGCGCGCCAAGCAGGGCTTCGAGGTTTTCGTCGCCGATAAGCGGAACCGCAAAGGAAATCAGCTTGCCTATGCCCGCCGCGTCCGTTTTCAGTTGCAGACCTCCGTACTTGAATTTTATTTCCGAGGAGTAGAGGTCGAGGGATACGTAAGCCGCGTGCTCGTAAAGGTCGGGCACAACGGCTTTTACCGACGCGTCCCAAAGGTTGACGGAAACATACGCGACGGTGCCTCCCGCGTTTACCGCGGCATTGAGAATGTAAGCTTCGTCAAGCGGAAGCAGCGACGAGCCGTCCTTGAAATTTTCGGTGTTTTCGATAAAGGAAAACTCGTTCTCGTCGCCCTTGAAGGGGACAAGGCTTGCCGACGCGCCGCCGCCGCAGGCGCGGGCGCTTTCAAAGACAAGTCTGCCGTTTTCTTCCGAGAAGTTTATTTCGAATTTCAGCCCCGCCGCACCCAGCACGAGCGAAACGCCGTTTTCGTTCCTTGCCGTGTCTGCCGAAACCGTCATATCGGTTCCGTCGAAAACGGCTTGCAGCAGGTTTTTAAGTTGTGCGGAGTGCCGCTCCAAAAGCCTGACAAGCAAGGTTCCCTGACCGAGCAGCTCTTTTCCGCCGAATTTGGCGCGGAAATCGCCGCAGTTTACGAACAGCGCCTTTTCGCCGCCGTCGGACATGACGGACATTTTCAGTTCGGAGTTGCCGACGGGACGGAGCGCGAGCTTTGCTTCCGGACTTTTGAGGTCGAAAAGCAGACGCGCTTCAAAGTCGCCTACGCTTGCAAAGAGGTCTATTTCGAAACGCTCGTTAATCACGTCCAAAAGCCCCGTTCCGTCGGGATAGTCTTCCGTGTCCGCAACGGGCGAAAAATCGCGTTTTTCCGCAAGGCTCAAAACAATCTTCTTTTCTCCGACGGGTATTTCAGCCGAGTGCAGAGAAACCGCTCCGTCCTTTTCTTCAAGCAGAACGTCGCACGTCGCTTCGCCGACATTAAGGGAAATTACGTAAAGGCTTCCGTGCTTTGAAACGCCGTTCCAACCCAATTGTATCGAGTCGGTCAGCCCGCCTATGGCTCCGAACAGTTCCTTCACGTAGTTCAGCTCGTAAAAACGGTTGAACAGCGCGTTGAGCGCGTCCTTGAAGCCGAATTTCATTTTAAGCTCGCCGTAACGCAGCGCAAGACTTTTGCCGTCGATTTTTGCGTAAATGTTCTGCTCTCCCGCGCAAACCATGGCGTTTAAACCGCCGCCGTCAACGGAAATGCCGAGACTTGCGTTAAAAAGTCCCGCTACGTTCGCGTCGATGTTTATCGTGTTGTCGTCGGAAACGAACTGTTTTAAAAGCGGCAAAAGATTTACGCCGTTTTCCGCGTCGGTATAGGGCGCGTCGAAATCCTGCGTTTGAGTGATTTTTACGACCAGAGGTCCAAGCACCGCGTCGGCAAAGTCAAAGCCGCCGTCCTTGTTTTTGACCGCGTTTATTTCCGCGGTAATGGGACCGAGAGGCAGGAGAACGGTGTAGTCGTTTCCGTTTGTTATCAGAGAGGCTTTTTCGAAAAGACTTTCCTCCTGTCCGTCCGAAGCGCTTTCTTCCCCGCCCGTGAGGTCGCTTATATTAAGATAGGCGTTCAAATCTCCCGTTTTCAGCGCAAGCTTGCCCTTTCTGTAAGAGACACTGAGGTCAAGCGCGGGCGCAATCAGGTCGAGGGTGAGATTTTCCAGATTCTGCGTGTCGACGACTGCTTTGAGCTTTGCGTCGACGTTGAGCGCCCCCGAAATTTCCACGTCCGCGCACAGGCTGTTGTCCTTAATCAGCGGCATAAAGGTGTCCATAAGCACTCCGGAAACGGTTTCCGCGTCGGGAGTGTCGGTTATGCTTGCCGTGAGGTAAGGCTCGAAAAAGCTTCTTTCGGGGATTGAGGGGACGTTTCCCACGTCGTAAAAGACCTCTTCCAGCCTTTCTTCGCACTTGACTCCGCCCAGCATATCTACCTTGTAGCTGCAAACGGTGGATATTGATGATACTTTTCTGTCCCCGTCCATTTTTACCGTCATGACTATTCCGTCGTTTTCGTCGAAAACGGGGAAGCCCTTGGAGCCGGAGTAGGTGCGCATCTGATATTTCAGATAGTAGACGCTTACCACGTTGTCAAGCTTATAGCGGAAGGTGTAGACGCCGTCATTTTCCTCGACAAAGACGCCTTCCTTTACCGAGTCGTCGTTGGTGACGAAAGCGGTGAGAGACACGGAGGGCAGTCCGTACAGCGACTGAAAACGCGCCTTGCTCAGCCTTTTTGCGCCGCTTTCCCATTCCACGTCGTCCACGTCCTTAACCTTTGACGCGTCTCTGACCACGTAGCTGCCGTTTTCGTAGTAAAACTGCTTGCCGAGCTTGACAAAGCCGAGCGAAGCGGTTTGCGAGAACACAGCGCCGTTCAAAACGGTTCTTTGGGAATAAACCTTCTGAGTTATGCCCACAGCCTTGCTCGTGCCGTTGTGGACGGCTTTAAAGCCCAATGAACCCATGACGTGCGTCGCCATAAAGAGGTTTTCTTCCGGCGTGCACTGCATGACGCTTCTCCCGTCGGGAGCGAGGGACTTGCTCGAAAGGTCGGCGTCGTCGGGGATTTCGGGCTGCTCGATGGGACCGCAGGCAGTCAGACTCAGGCAGCAGCTCAAAACGATTGCGGTTAGCAATATCAATAAAAATATCTTTTTCATAATTAGTTTCCCGTATATCGGATTTTTTGTGCGCCGTGCAAAATGATAAGTGAACACGGCTTGCATTTGTATTTTAATCCTATGCGGGAAAATTGTCAAATATTTGAAGCTCCCCCGCGCGAGGTAAATTATGGAAGGTTTTGCTGCGGTATTTGGCGGCTAAGACGGAGAAAATAATATCAAATACTTGCCAAATCCGCTTTTTCGGTATATACTTTTAAGGCGTGTACCAAAATACTTGGCGCTCGGTTAAAAGGAGCTTGTAATGAACAAAAAAAGACTTTTGATTTTCGTACTTCTTGTCGCGCTTGTCATGGCGCTTGCGGCGTGCTCGCCCGATTACAAATGGGGACCGCTCGACACGGGTGCGGCGGACAACTCGCCTCTCGTGTCCAACGGCGGCTCCGTCGTCGCGTACAAGGGATATATTTATTTCATAAACGGGACAACCTCCACCTATGAAGCGGAAAACGTTTTCGGCGAGGTTGTGTACGGCTCTGTTTGCAGAATCGCCGCGTCAAAGCTCGATTCGGTCAAGGAAAACGACTTCGGAACGGACGAATACGCCCAAGCGTTGGGAGCGGAGGTGCTTGCCCCCAAGGCGGTTTTTTCCTCCAACACGACGGACGCGAGACTCAACGGCATTTATATTTTCAACGACCGTCTTTACTACACGACGCCTTCCGACACGCTGGCGAGCGACGGCAGCGTGCGCAATACCATGCTGGACATAATGAGCGTCAAACTTGACGGCACGGACACCAAAAGAGTTTACACTCTCGGCAGCAATTCCCTGTCGGTAGGTATGTTCGAGACGGACGGCGGCGTTTTCGCGCTGTTTGTGGACGGCGACGCCAATCTTGTTTCCCTCAACCTTGAAAGCGGCGTAGAAACGAAGGCGGACGAAAAGGTTACGTCAAGCGCGCTGGACGTCGAAAACGCGTCCATAGTCTACACAAAGGACGTGGTGACGGAAAAGGAAAATCAGGGTACCGAAACAACCGCCGACTACAACGAGCTTTACGTTTTGAAGGCGGGACAGACCGCCCCGTCCAAAATCATGACGGGACAGCACGCGGACGGTCAGGACGTTTCCTACGACTTCGACGTAAGCATTGCTTCGGCAGCCAACGGCTTTGTATATTTCAACATATCCTCCGACGCGCACGGCAGGGACGGTATGTACCGCATTTCGCAGAGCGTGACGGACAAAAGGCTTGCCGACGCGACGCTGCTTTACAGAAACGTGCTTTCGGGAGCCTCGGCTTATCAGGACGGATTCGTGTACTACAACAGCACGAGCAAATATATTCAGTTTGTAAAAGAGGGGCAGGCGGCGAAAAATCTTTATTACACCGAAACGTCGCCCACGTTCAAGTTTATCGAGGAAGAAACGCTGTATTTTGAAATGGATTCGGCGCTGTGGAGCATTCCGCTGAACGGCGAAACCGACGCGGATACCCTTTTGGCAAACAAGCTTACAGACAAGGTAAACGCTACGAGTTGGCTCAACTACGACATACTTGACGGCAAAGTCTTTTATATGTATACGGACGACGACGTCTATCTGCATTTCAGCGAAATAGGCGAGGCTGCCAAGGACAAGGAAATAGAAACCTACGTGCTTGCTCTGGCAGACGAGGAATAGTTAAAAATTCTTGTAAAACGCCGGCTTCAACCGGCGTTTCCGTTTTCAACGGACACGGAGATAATATGAAAAAGGAATTCGTCAAAGAAATAGCCGATATAAACGCGGATTTTCCTCAGTGGTATACCGACGTAGTCATCAAAACGGGCCTTGCGGACTACGGTCCCACCAAGGGCAGCATGGTCATACGTCCTTACGGCTACGCGATTTGGGAAAACATTCAGCGCGAGCTGGACGCCCGTTTCAAGGCGACGGGACACAAAAACGCTTATTTCCCTCTTCTTATACCTATGAGTCTGTTGCAAAAAGAGGCTGAGCACGTGGAGGGCTTTGCGCCCGAGGTCGCAACGGTGACGCGCGCAGGCTCCAACGAGCTTGCCGAGCCGCTGGTCGTGCGCCCTACAAGCGAAACAATCATTTGCGATATGTATTCAAGGTGGATTCAGTCTTACAGGGATTTGCCCCTTAAAATAAATCAATGGGCAAACGTCGTGCGTTGGGAAAAGACAACCCGTCCCTTCCTCCGCACCTCCGAGTTTCTCTGGCAGGAGGGTCACACCGTGCACGCGACGCGGGAGGAGGCGGAAAAGGAAACTCTCGACATTCTTTACCTGTACGCCGATTTCGCGCGCGACTGTCTCGCCATGCCCGTTCTTATAGGGCAAAAGACCGAAAAAGAAAAATTTGCCGGTGCGGAGGAAACCTACGGCATGGAGGCGATGATGCAGGACGGCAAGAGCTTGCAGGCAGGCACAACCCACCACTTCGGCGATAAATTCGCCCGCGCTTACGACATACAGTTCCTTGACAGGGACGGGACGCACAAATACGCATGGCAGACGAGCTGGGGAGTGTCCACGAGGCTTATCGGAGCCTTAATCATGGCGCACGGCGACGCGCGCGGTCTTATTCTGCCTCCCGCGGTCGCTCCCGTGCAGGCGATTGTTCTCCCGATAGCAATTCACAAGGCGGGCGTGGAGGAAGCAGCCCGAAGCGTGATTGACAGACTTGTCGCCGCGGGAGTCAGGTGCGAGGGGGATTTTTCCGACCAGACTCCGGGCTGGAAGTTCAACGAATGGGAAATGAAAGGCGTGCCGCTCAGATTGGAAATAGGTCCCCGCGACATTGAAAACGGCGTTGTGACGGTCGTGCGGCGGGACAACGGAGAAAAGAGCGTTGTGAAAAACGAGGAGCTTGAGGGCGTAATCAAACGCCTGTTGAGCGACGTGCACGAGTCGATGTACCGCAAGGCGGAGGCGTTCCGCGACAGCCGAATCAAGGAGGCCCACACTCTCGACGAGCTGAAAAAATATCTCGACGAGGGCAATTTCGTCAAGGCAATGTGGTGCGGCAGTCAGGAGTGCGAGCTTAAAGTCAAGGAGCTTATGCAGGCGACTATCCGAATCATGCCCTTTGACCAGACTCCTATTGACGACAAGTGCATAGCGGACGGCTCGCCCGCAAAGAAACTCGTAATTTTCGCAAGGGCTTACTGAGCCGAAACCGATTTTTTAAAAGAAAAGGCTTTATGCTTTTCAAACGGCAAAAACGCCGTCCGCGACAGCGCGGACGGCGTTTTCGGTGAATATTTCGGGCGTGAATCTGTTGTTTTAGAGCGTGATTTTGACGTTTTGAAAAGCAATTTGACAGCTTGGCGCAAGCGGCTGAAACTTGTGTGAAATCGAATTTTCCGCAGGAAAAATTGTTTGACATCTAACAATATATTTTATAGAATATTTTGCAAAACAAACGGGTATTTGTTCGTTTTCAAACAATTTACGGTGCGGACTTGCAAAAAACCGCGCGTAGGAAAAGAGAAAATTCTTTCGGGGTAACAGGGAGTGATAATTAATTTATTGCGGCAGCTTCAACGCGCCATAATGAGTTTTTTGGAGCGGCAGAGCCTTGACGGTCTGACGGGACACCAACTGCGCGCCATGGGCGTGATGAACCGCCTGCGCGAGGAAAAGGGGTTTGTTCTGCAACGGGACGTCGAGGAGAGGCTTTGCATCAACAGGTCGTCTGTTTGCAGCATACTCAACGCCATAGAGGAAAAGGGTTACATAGAGCGCCGCAGCTCGGAAAGAGACGCCCGCGCCAACGTAATCAGCTTCACGCCCAAGGCGGAAGCGCTCAACAAAAACGCGATTAGACAGGTTACGGAAGCGGAAAAGCTGCTTACCGAGGGCATGACGGAGGCGCAGAAAAAGCAGTTTGCGGAATTTATTCTTTTGGCAAAGGAAAATATAGAGGGAAGGAGAGAGACGGAAAAAAGTGTTTAAATTATTCAAGTATTTCAAAAAGTCGGATTGGCTGTTTACGGCGCTATTGATAGTCATTGTGGCGTTGCAGGTCAATCTCGACCTCATGCTGCCCGACCTTATGGGCGACATAGTAGGCTTCATTCAGTACAACGCTCTTTACGAGGAGCCGCTGCGCGAGATTCTGCGCACGGGCGGACTTATGCTGCTGGTTGTGGCGGGCGGCTTTGTGTGCAAGCTGTTCAGCAATCTGATTGCAAGCCACATCACCAGCAAGCTTGCTCGCACCCTCCGCTCGAAAATTTTCAAAAACGTAAATTCGTTCAGCATGGAGGAAATGGAAAAGTTCAGCACCGCGAGTCTGATTACCCGTACCACAAACGACGTCATGCAAATACAGCAGACAATGATGATGCTGTTGAAATTCGGCATTATCGCGCCTGTCATGGCAATTTCGGCGGTCGTGCGCGTCGTCAACAGCAGTCTGGAGCTGTCGCTGGCTACCGGCGTGGCGGTGGTGGCGCTGCTGCTGATTATTATGACTGTTTTTCTCGTGGCAAGCCCCAAGTTTTCCGTCATGCAGAAAAAAGTCGACCGTTTGAACGGCGTAACGCGTGAAAATCTCACCGGCTTGAGAGTGGTGCGCGCCTACAACGCCGAGGATTATCAGACCGAGAAATTCCGCGACGCAAACGAAGACCTTACGCGCGTCAATATGTTTGTCAACAAAGTGATGTGCATAATGTTCCCCGGCATGAATTTGGTCATGAGCGGACTTATGCTCACCATTTATTGGCTGGGCGCTTCTCTGATAAACGCGGGAAATCTGGACTATTCGACAATGGCGGTGTTTTCGCAGTATTCCATGCAGGTGCTCATGAGCTTTCTCGTGCTGTGCATGCTTTTGGTGGTCATGCCGAGAGCCAACGTATCGGCAAAGCGTATCATCGAGGTCATCGACACCAAGTCCAAAATTGTAGAGGGCGAGCGCACGCAGGGCGAGGAGAACGAAAAGGGCGTGGTGGAGTTTAAAAACGTCAGTTTCAGGTATCCCGACGCGGAGGAATACGTGCTCCACGACATCAGCTTCAAAGCCGAACGCGGTCAGACCGTGGCTTTTATCGGTCCCACCGGCAGCGGCAAGAGCACGATAGTCAACCTGCTCCCGAGGTTTTACGACGCGAGCGAGGGACAGGTGCTTGTCGACGGCGTGGACGTAAAGGAATACAGGGAAAAAAGTCTCAACGACAAGCTGGGCTATGTTCCGCAGAAAAGCCTGCTGTTTTTCGGCTCCGTCAAGGACAACATAGTTTACGGCAGCGAGGGCAAAATCAGCGACGAAAAGGTGGAGGAGGCGTTGAAGGTGGCGCAGGCGGATTTTGTGTTCGGTCTGCCCGAAAAGACGGATTACCACATAGCGCAGGGCGGCAAAAACGTGTCGGGCGGTCAGCGTCAGCGTCTGTCCATAGCCCGCGCAATAGCAAAGAATCCGGAAATTTATATTTTCGACGACAGCTTTTCCGCATTGGACTACAAGACGGACTCCGCGCTGCGCGCCGCGTTGAAGGAATACACAAAGGACGCGACAAGCATAATTGTCGCGCAGAGAATAGGTACGATAATGGACGCTGACCAAATAATAGTGTTGGAGGAAGGCAGAATCGCCGGCAAGGGAACGCACAGGGAGCTTATGCAAAACTGTCCGCTTTACCGCGAAATCGCTTTCAGCCAATTGTCTGCGGAGGAGCTTGAAAATGGCTGAAAACAGAGGAATGCCCGCGCGCGGGCCAATGCGCGGAGCGGGAGCGGCAATGTCCGACTCCAAGCCCAAGGAATTTAAAAAATCCATAGCAAAGCTGGGAAAATATTTAAAGGCTTACTGGATAGGCATAATTGTCGCCTTGGTGTTCGCAGTGCTCGGCACGGTGCTGTCCATATTTGCTCCCAAAATTTTGCAGCTTATCGGCAATGAAATTGTAGAGGCGCTCGGAGCCAATGTTCCCATAGATATGGCAAGAGTGGGCGCCATTGCGGTCTGGATGATTGTGCTCTACGTCGCAAGCGCGCTGTTCAACTTTATACAGTCAATCGTCATGTCCGTCATTTCGGTCAATATCTCGCGGCGTATGCGCAACGACCTGAGCGACAAAATAAACAGGCTGCCCTTGTCTTACTTTGACAGACAGAGTTTCGGCGACATTTTGAGCCGCGTTACCAACGACGTCGACCTGATAGGTCAGACGTTGAATCAGAGTTTGAGTCAGCTCGTCAGCTCTTTTACTTTGATTGTTGGTATAATAATAATGATGTTCACAATCAGCTGGCAGCTTACTCTCGTGGAGCTGGTTAGCGTTCCCGTGAGCTTTCTTCTGGTCATGATTATCGTCAAAATCAGCCAAAAGCATTTCAGACGGCAGCAGAACGCTCTGGGTGACATCAACGGCATCGTAGAGGAAATTTATTCCTCCCACAACGTGGTCAAGGTTTTCAACGGACAGGAAAAAGCCGAACGCGAATTCGAGGAAATCAACAAGGTCATGGCGTCAAGCGCTCTCAAAGGTCAGTTTTTGTCCGGCATGATGATGCCCGTCATGAACACGGTGGCAAACATAAGCTACGTTCTCGTATGTCTTGTGGGCGGCATGATGGCAATCAAAAACAACGACGTGCTGTTTATCACGAGCATAGTGGCTTTCATATCTTACGTAAGGTCGTTCAATCAGCCCATAGAGCAGCTTGCCACGGTGACCAACACCTTGCAGTCGACTGCGGCGGCGAGCGAAAGAGTTTTCGATTTTCTGGAACAGCCCGAGCAGGCTCCCGACACGGGAAACAAGAGCATACCCGACTTCAAGGGCAACGTCGAGTTCCGTCACGTCAATTTCGGCTACACTCCCGAAAAGCAGATTATTTTCGACTTCAACTGCAAGGTCGAAGCGGGACAGAAAATCGCCATTGTCGGACCTACGGGCGCGGGCAAGACCACGCTTGTCAACCTGCTTATGCGTTTTTACGAAACGGACAGCGGCGAAATTCTCATTGACGGCGTTTCTACCAAAGACATGACGCGCGAGTACGTGCGCGGACTGTTCGGCATGGTGCTTCAGGACAGCTGGCTGTTCGAGGGCACGATAAGGGAAAACATCTGCTACGGCAACGAGGGCACGAGCGAGGAGGCAATGATCGAGGCGTGCAAGGCGGCAAACGTGCACCACTTTATCATGAGCCTGCCCGGCGGCTACAATATGGTGCTCAACGAGGAGGCAAACATAAGTCAGGGACAGCGTCAGCTGCTTACCATTGCGCGGGCCATGGTGGACAACGCTCCCATGCTTATCCTTGACGAGGCGACAAGCTCTGTCGACACACGCACGGAGCAGAATATTCAGGAGGCAATGGACCGCCTGATGAAGGGGCGCACGAGCTTTGTCATCGCGCACCGTCTTTCAACCATAAAGAACGCGGACTTGATTCTCGTCATGAAAAACGGCAATATAATCGAGCAGGGCAATCACGAACAGCTTATGGCGCAGGGCGGTTTTTACAGCGAGCTTTACAACAGCCAATTCTCCAAGCACGGCGCGGCAGAGGAGGAGGACTGAAACAAGACTCCCGCATATTTGCGGTTTGACGCGAAAAGGTGAAATAAAATAAGGACGGACAATGAAGAAAAAGAAAGAGAGAATATTGGGCACGCCCAAAAAACGCGGAAAATTTTTCACCTTTTTCAAGGGCTTTCTGCGGATATTTACCCGCAAGCCCAAAATAATAAATCTCAACGACAAAATAGAAGACAGGGCAATATATCTGTCCAATCACAGCGGCAGCAGCGGTCCCTTCACCCTCGAAATGTTTTTTCCCAAATATTTCGTCCCCTGGGGCACCTATGAGATGTGCGGAGGCTACCGCGACAGATGGAAATATCTTTATCACGTCTATCTGAGGCAGAAAAAAAAGGTTCCCGCCTTTTTCGCCTTTATCGCTGCGACGGTGGCGGCGTGTTTTACCGGTATGTTTTACAAGGGGCTGCAATTGGTGGCTACCTATCCCGACAACCGTATGCTTTCCACGCTGCGCTACACCCACAGATTGCTTGACGAGGGGCGCGGAATCCTGATTTTTCCCGAAAATTCCTCCGACGGCTACAAAGCCGTGCTTGAGGAGTTTTTTGCGGGCTTCGTGCTGCTTGCAAAGACCTATTTCAAACACAGCGGCGTGGATTTGCCCGTTTACACCGTTTATTGGGACAAAAAAGCCAACACGATGGTCATCGACAAGCCCGAGTATTGCAACGCCTTGCTTAAATCGGGCAAAACGGCAAAGCAGGTGGCGGAGTTTTTCAAGGACAAGGCAAACGCGTTGAGAAGCGCGTTCATTTTGAAGGAAACCGCGCAGCCCGCTTAATTTTCCGAATGGAGCGAAAAATGAAAGAACTTAGCAACAACAAGGTCATGGTTTTCGGCGACTCGGTATCCAAAGGAGTCGTATACGACGGAAGAGAGCTTTCCGTGCTCGACAACGGCGTGGTCAAGGAGGTTACCGACCATTACCGTGTAGAAATCAAAAACATCTCGGTTTACGGTCAGACGCTTAAACGTCTGTACGACAGGCGGATTATCGACAAGCACTTAAAGGAAATGAGCGACGAGGACGCCGCCTTGACCTACGTGGTGCTGGTAATCGGCGGCAACGACTGCGATTTCGACTGGGCTGCAGTGGCGCGCGCGCCGTCCGTCAAGCATATTCCCAAAACGTCGCTCGACGCGTTTGAGAAAATGCTCGTGGACTCCATAGAAAAAATCAAAAAAAGAGGCGCGATGCCCGTGGTGTGCACGACGCCGCCCATCAATCCGCAGAAATATTTTTCAAACGTCATTTGCACGGTCGCCGACGGCTCAAAGGTGATGGAGTTTTTGAACGGAGACCTTACGAACATCAGCCGCTATCACGAGTGCTACAATCTTGCAATAGTCAAATGCGCGCTTGAAAACAACTGTCGTCTTATCGACCTGAGAACGCCTCTTTTGCTGGACAGAAAATATATGGATTTGCTTTGCCCCGACGGCATACACCCCAACGAGCAGGGACATATGCTTATGGCGAAGGTGGTGGAGAACATCATTGACGGAATGCTGAAAAGGTCGGCAAGCGGAAAATAAAAATTTTTTCGGATACATACGGAGTTAGCATAGGCTAACTCCATGCTTTTTTTTTCAAACGGTGATAAGATTGCCATGCTCGAAAAGAGTGTCATATCTTTTTAGGGCAAGCATATATTGAAACAGGGAGCAAGGCTCCCGAAATTTTTTCGAGTATGTTCGCTATTGCGAACTTTATTTCGGAAAGCAAGTTCGCAAGTGCGAACAAGGAGGCTTGAAATGCCTATTGCGATTGCGCCCTCGGGGCAAAAAATGAAGATTTTGAAAATTCTCACCGATGAAAAGACCAAAAAGCATCTTGAAAATCTGGGGCTTACCGTCAACTCGGATATAACGGTGCTGTCCAAAAGCGGCGGCAGCGTGATTTGTCTGGTAAAAGAGGGGCGGCTTGCTCTCGACAGCGGGCTGGTAACTAAAATTTTCGTCAGTTAGGTGAAAGGAGATTTTTTATGAAAAAATTGAGCGATTTTTCCATAGGAGAAAAGGGAGTGGTCCGCTCCGTCGGCGGCGAAGGCAAAATCCGACGCCGTTTGTTCGATATGGGCGTAACTCCCGGAGCGGTTGTGTGTCTGAGAAAAAAAGCGCCGCTCGGAGACCCTATAGAAGTGACTGTCAGAGGCTACGAGTTGACTCTGAGGGGGGCTGAGGCCCGCTGCGTTGACACGGAGGGAGTGCGATGAAAAGAATAGCGTTGGCAGGCAACCCCAACAGCGGAAAAACCACTTTGTTTAACTCTCTCACCGGAGCTACGGCGCACGTGGGCAACTGGCCCGGCGTCACCGTGGACAAGAGGGAGGGCGTTTACAAAAAATGCGTCGAAGCGTTGCAGATTGTGGACTTGCCCGGCATATACTCTTTGTCTCCGTACACGCCGGAGGAGGTGATTTCACGAAACTTCATTCTGGACGAAAAGCCCGATTGCATAATAAACATCGTCGACGCGACAAATCTGGAAAGGAACCTTTATCTGACCACTCAGCTTATGGAAATAGACGTGCCGATTGTGGTGGCGCTCAACATGATGGACGCCGTGAGGAAAAACGGCGATTCGGTGGACGGAGCTACACTCGAAAAGAAAATCGGTCTGCCCGTGGTGGAAATTTCCGCTTTGAGAGGAGAGGGAATTTCCCGCCTTATGGAAAAGACTTATGCTGCGAGCAAGAGCAAACGCAGCGGAGTGACCGTGCTGGAGGACTGCGCGTTAGGTCATCTTATCGGCGACGTAAAAATCGCGTTGGAAGGACAGAAGGTTGAAAATCCTCTTTTCCACGCGGTCAAGCTGGCGGAGGAGGACGAGCTGGAAACAAAGGCGCACCCCGACGCTGTCAAAACGGTCAGAGCCTTCAAGGATACTTTCAGGGACAACGTGTTCGGAGACGATTTCGAGGCGTTGGTGGCGGACAGCCGCTACAAATACATAACAAAGCACTTTTCCTCCGCGTTCAGAAAAGGGGAAAAGGCGATGAAGGGCGGACTCAACAGGTCGGACAGAGCGGACAAGGTTTTGACGCACAAAATATGGGGCATACCTATTTTCCTTGTTATTTTGTTCGCAATCTTCCATCTTACCTTTTCGGAAAACTTTCTGTATCTGGGCGGACTGTTCCCCGAGGGCTGGGTATCGCTCGAGGGCACCGCTTTCGAGGGCGTTTTCGGCAAAGGCGGCATAAATTCGCCCGGCGTGATTTTAGCCAATCTGCTGGGGCTTGGCACCGACAGTCTGACGGCGCTTGCCGAGGGCTGGCTGTCCGGCTCTCCCGATTGGGTGGCGGGACTCGTATGCGACGGTATTCTCGGCGGCTTGTTCTCCATTCTGTCCTTTTTGCCGCAGATTCTGCTGCTTTTCCTGTTTTTCTCGATTCTCGAGGATTCGGGTTATATGGCGCGCGTAGCGTTTATTCTTGACAGAATATTCCGCAGATTCGGTTTGTCGGGCAGGGCGTTCATGCCCATGATTATGGGCTTCGGCTGCTCCATACCCGCCATGATAAACACGCGGACGCTCGCGGACGAAAACGAGCGCACCGCAACGGTAAGAGTTATTCCGTTTTTCAGCTGCGGCGCCAAGCTGCCCATACTCACGGCTGTCGCCGGCGCGATAGTTGCTTCTGCGGGCATAGGAAACGCCGATTTGATAACTTACTCCATGTATCTGCTGGGAGTAGTCGTTGCAATTATCAGCGTGCTTTTGATGCGCAACACGACGATGAGAGGGGAGGTTCCTCCCTTTATCATGGAGCTGCCGAGTTACCACGCTCCGCAGTTCAAAAACCTGATGCTGCACCTGTGGGACAAAACCAAGCATTTTGTCAAAAAGGCGTTTACGATAATACTCGCCTCCACAATTGTCATCTGGTTTATCAGTCATTTCAGCTTCTCGTGGCAGTTCCTGCCGGACGAGCAAATCAACCAAAGCATACTTGCGGGATTGGGACAGCTGGTTCAGCCGTTGTTCACTCCGCTGGGCTTCGGCAGTCAGCTCGGCTCGTGGGGCTGGGTGTTCGTTGTCGCGGCAATCACGGGACTGATTGCCAAGGAAAACGTCATTTCGACTTTCAGCGTGCTCGCCGCCTGCATTGTAGCCGGCTTTGAGGGAACCGAGGAGGGCGTCGAGGAGGTGCTGGTAATGATGCAGGCGACAGGCATAACGGTGCCGGCTCTGCTGTCCTTTATCGCATTCAACATGACCACCATTCCTTGCTTTGCCGCCGTCGCTACCGCCAAGGCGGAGCTGCCCGACAAAAAGCGTTTCAATTATACGCTGCTTTTCTGGCTGGTCACGTCTTACATAGTTTCCGCTGCGGTGTACCTCATCGGCTCGTGGTGGTGGACGTCCTTTATCTTCGCCGCCGCAATTGCCGTCACGGTTGTCGGAATAGCGCTTTTCAACCAAGGCAGGTTTAAAAGAAGAAGAGCTTAAAAGGAGGCTTTAAATGGAACCGATAGAAATCGTCGCCATCGTAGTATGCGCGGTTATAGTGCTCGGAGTGCTAATCTCCGCGATTATCCGCCGAGTCAAAGGCAAAACAGGCTGTGACTGCGCCGATTGCTGCGGCGGCTGCGCGGGGTGCGGCAAAAAGCCCGACAAGCGCAAATCAAAGTAATCAACGAAAAGATTTTGTTTTTCCTTGTAAAAATTTTGCACGAGCCGCCCCGTCAGGGGCGGTTTGTGTTTGAAGGGACGCAATCACTTTACATCCGCGGCTCTTGACGTTATAATATTAAAAAGGAACAAAACCTATGAGGACGAGAGAATCTGAGGAAATGTACCTCGAAACCATTTTGCTTTTAAAGAAAAAAAAGGGCAATGTCCGTTCCGTGGACGTGGTCGAGGAGCTGGGTTACGCCAAGTCAAGCGTTTCCCGCGCGGTAAACCTGCTTATCCAAAAGGGCTACGTAAACATGGACAGAAACGGAGACTTGACGCTTACCGCAAGCGGCGAAGAAAAAGCCTCCTCCGTGTTTGAAAGGCACTATTATATTACGCGCGCGCTGATAAAAATCGGCGCCGACGCGGCTCTTGCCGAAGCCAACGCGTGCAGAATCGAACACGTCGTTTCGGACGATATGTTTGAATTGATTAAAAAATTCGCTGCGTGCGACTGAAACGCTTTTTTCGCTTGACACAACCGTTTTTATATGCTATCATTCAACAGGAGTCGTAAAGCGGCTCCTTGATTTAAACGTCAAGTTCGCAAATGCGAACTCAAATTGGTAACGGGAGGTAAATTTATGTCCGCATCCATGTTGAAATATCTCATTGCGGCAGACAGTCTGTGCGACGGCGAAAACGGAGTCAGTCTGACTGCGCTGGCGTTGAAGGCGGGAGTGACAAAGGTCAGCGCCTATCGCGCGGTGGACAGGCTGGAAACGGACGGATACCTGTCGCGCGAAAGCAAAAAGAAAATCGTGCTTACCAAAAAGGGCGTTGACAGTCTGCGCACATATATGCGCGAGGTTTACGTTTTGCGGGACGCGCTTATGCAGATATGCAAGCTGCCCCGAAACGTCGCCTACCACGAGGCGTTGAAGGCTGTGGGCGCGCTAAGCGGCAGGAGTATAGAAGCTCTCACGGATTTTTTCGAGAAAAACGTTGTAAAAAAAGCGGTTTAGTGTTTGGAACCGAACCCAAACGCGCCTTTCGGGCGCGTTTTTATTTTGCCTAAAAACGGAGAGGTCTCTTTCTCATAGGTGCGGAATAAAATATTATATTGAAAAAAACGGGTGGGCGGACATGAAGTTTTTTAAATATCAGGCGTTGTCAAACGACTTTGCAATAGCGGACGAGGATGCTTGCGAAATGGGATTTTCATCCTTGGCGCGTATTTTATGCGAGCGCAAAAAGGGAGCGGGCGCGGACGGTCTGCTGATTTTCGCGCGGGACAAAAAAAGCGTGAGAATTTTCAATGCGGACGGCAGCGAGGCGGATATGTGCGGCAACGGATTGAGGTGCTGCGCCCTGCACGCTTTGAGGACGACGGGAAAATTTCCCGACGCTTTGGTTACGGCGGCAGGGAGCATTGAAACGCGGCTGATTTGCCGCAGCCCTTTTGTGTGCGCGCTCAACCTCGGGCGTCCGATTTTTTCCGACCTGCCCGACGGAGCGGGCGGGGAGGGCTGTCGCGCGGTTGCCCTGAATACGGGCGCGCCCCATATCGTGGTCGCCGACTGCGGGCTTGCCTGTGCCGAGAGCTTGTGGCGGCGCAACAAGGACAGCTTCAACGTGGACTGGGTGCAAATAAAAAAGGACGGCGTTTTGAAAATAGTGACATTCGAGCGCGGCGTAGGGCGCACGGCGGCGTGCGGCACGGGCGCGGCTGCCGCTTTTGCCGCTTCGAGGCGGGTTTTGGGGTTTTCGGACTTAACCGCTAAGGTAAGCGCGGAGGGCGGAGACACGGAAGTGTACGAGGAAAACGGAAACATCTGGATTGCGGGCGAAGCGCGTTTCGTTTACGACGGAAATTTCTGCGCCGACGATTTTTGTTGAAAAGGAGAATTTATGGAAAAGGGAATTTACACGGCTTTGGTCACGCCGTTTAAAAGCAGCGGCGAGGTTGACGCGGAAAAAACGGAATTTTTTATCGAACGTCAGATAAAGGAAGGCGTCAAGGGCGTCGTTCTCGTCGGTACGACGGGCGAAGCGCCCACGCTCTCTCGGGAGGAAAAAGACATGATAGTCGAGCGCGCCGTAAAAAAGTTCAAGGGCAGGACGACGATAATTGTCGGCTGCGGCTCCTTCGACACGCGGCAGGCTGTTTCGCTCGCCAAAAGATACGGTGACATGGGCGCGGATTTTCTGTTGTCCGTCGCACCCTATTACAACAAGCCCGACGACGAGGGAATGTATTCCCATTTTGCCGCCGTTGCAGACGCGGCTGCGGCGCCCGTACTGCTTTACAACGTGCCGTCCCGCACGGGAAGCTGTATTTCGCTGCCTGTGCTCGGACGGCTGAAAACGCACGGAAACGTCGCGGGCATAAAGGAAGCCGGCGGAAGCATAAGCTTTTTGTCTCACGTATGCGCGCTTGCCGACGACGATTTCACCGTGCTGTGCGGCAACGACGATATGATTCTGCCCGCCTTGGCATTGGGAGCGTCGGGCGCGGTGAGCGTATGGAGCAATCTTGAACCTGCCGTTGTGACGCGGCTTGCGCAAGCGTTCTGGGACGGAGACTGCGTTACCGCGCGGAAAATCCAACTTTCCCGTCTTAATCTTACGGACGCGCTGTTTGCCGACACCAATCCTCTGCCAATCAAAGCGGCGCTTAAATATGCGGGGCTTGACGCGGGCGGATGTCGCCTGCCTCTCAAAAGCATGCGGAGCGAAAACGCAAGCCGTCTTTTCTCTTTACTGGACGGGAGGGAACCCGTATGAATATTGCCGTGCTGGGCGCGGGCGTCATGGGGCGGCTGACGGAACGGGTTGCGGCCGAGTCGGGGATTGGCGTCGCGGGCGTGGTGGAGCCGCTTGAAGGCGGCAGGCTTGAAAATCTCGGACAAAAAACGCACGTTGTTATCGATTTTTCCCATCCCGACAACACCGACGCGCTTTGCGGATTTTGCGCGGAACGTGGAGTCAAGGCGGTCATAGGCTGCACTGGGCACAGCGCGGAGCAAAAAGAAAGGATAAGAAAGCTTGCGGAAAGCTGCGGCGTCGTCATGTCGGCAAACTTTTCCTACGGCTTAAACGTCTTGCTGAGTCTTGCGGGGCAGGCTGCGGCATTGCTCGGAGACGGCTTCGACACGGAGCTGTGCGAAACGCACCACAGACGCAAGACGGACGCGCCGAGCGGCACCGCGCTCGCGCTCTTGGAGGTTTTGAAGGGAGTAGGCGGAGGCGGCAAAGAGGCGGTTTTCGACAGGAGAGGACGCGGACAGAGACGGGAAAACGAGATAGGAGTGAGCGTGCTGCGCGGCGGCGGCGTTTGCGGCAGACACGAGGTCATGTTTCTGGGAGAGGCCGAGACGCTGACGCTTTGCCACACGGCTCTTGACAGAAGCGTGTTTGCACGGGGCGCGCTTACTGCGGCGCAGTGGCTGTGCGACGGAGACAAAAAAGGATTTTTCACCATGTCGGACGTATTGAAAGGAGGGGAAAGATATGATTGACTTGCAGGACACGGAGCAATTGTTGGAATATATTTCGTCCGCCCCCAAAAGCACTCCGTCGGTGTTTTTTCTCAAATTGAACAGGCGGCTGGATTTTCCCGACTGCGACGTTTTCGGAGCGGGCGACTGTGTTGTGTTCGGAGATTTTTATAGTATAGAGCGCGTTCTAAAAGAAAACGCGGAGGCGGTGGCAAAGCGACGCTGCTTTGCGTTTGCGCGCAACAGCGGCGTTCCGCTTGCCGACAAGGAAAATTTTAACGCAAGAATAGAGCCTGCGGCGATTGTGAGAGAAGGGGTTAAAATAGGACAAAACGCCGTAGTCATGATGGGAGCGGTTATCAACATAGGCGCGGAAATCGGCGAAAGGACGATGATTGACATGAACGCGGTGGTGGGCGCACGCGCGCGCATAGGCGAAAATTGCCACATAGGCGCGGGCGCGGTCGTAGCGGGCGTGCTTGAACCGCCTTCGGCAAAGCCCGTCGTCGTCGGCAACAATGTTACCGTAGGCGCAAACGCAGTGCTTTTGGAGGGAGTTGCGGTAGGCGACGGCGCGGTGGTTGCCGCGGGAGCCGTCGTAACTGCGGACGTGCCGCCCGATTGCGTGGCGGCAGGCTGTCCCGCAAAGATTGTCAAGCGCGCGGACGTTAAAACGCGCTTAAAAACCATGACGGTTCGAGGTCTCAGGGGATGAAAATGAAAAAGAAAAAAATTTCGGTTGCCGTGGTGGGCGCGACGGGACTTGTGGGACGCGCTTTTCTGCGCTGTATGGAAAAAGCGGAATTTGTGCCCGAAAAGCTGTCGCTTTTTGCTTCGGAAAAAAGCGACGGGCAAGAATTGGAGTTCAACGGCGAAAAGCACAGGGTAAGTGCGCTTGGAAAAGACAGCTTTGCTGGCGTGGATTTGGCGCTGTTTTCGGCGGGCGGCGAAGTAAGCGGAATGTACGCGCCCGTTGCAGTTTTAAGCGGCGCGGTCGTCATAGACAACAGCAGCCGATGGCGTATGGACAAAGACGTGCCGCTCGTCGTTCCCGAAATCAATCTTGCCGACGCGAGGGGAAAAAAGCTCGTTGCCAATCCCAATTGCTCCACCATTCAGGCTGCGCTGCCGCTCTGGGCGCTCAGGGATGCGGTTCCTCAATCCGTGGCATTCACCACCTTTCAGGCGGTGAGCGGGACGGGCAAACGCGGACTGGACGCGCTGGAAAACGCGCGGGCGGGCAGGGCGGACGATTTTTTCGGTACGGATATTTCCTCGACCTGTTTGCCCCAAATAGGCGCTTTTCTGTCGGACGGCAGCACAGAGGAGGAAGTAAAGATGATAAACGAAACCAAAAAAATTCTCCACAGACCCGATTTGAAAATTTCCGCAACCTGCGTGCGCGTACCCGTGCCCAACGGTCACGGAGTCAGCATAGTCATGCGCGCGGGCAGGGATTTTAAAACGGAAGAGGTTATAAGCGCGTTGAAGGCGCAGGAGGGAATTGTTTTAAAAGATGTTCCTCTGTGCCGCGACGTGTACGGCACGGATTGGGTTGCGGTAGGGCGCGTCCGCAAAAGCGCGGCGGACGAAAGAGAGCTGTTGTTCTACTGCGTTGCGGACAATCTCCTGCGCGGAGCCGCCGCCAACGCCGTTAAGATTGCCGAGGGTATTTTTTCGTGAGCGACGGTCTTTTTGCGCGCGCCGCCGCCCTGAGTCGGTTTATGACCGACACGCGGCGCGCCTTGCACATGATTCCCGAGCAGTCCTTTCGGGAGACCGATACGCGGCGTTATCTGCTGTCGCTTTTTTCCGACGCGGAATGCGAAAAACGAGAACTGAGCTGCGGAAGCGTGGCGTTGTTTTTCGACTTCGGCAAAGAAAATACCGCCGCTTTCAGATGCGAGCTTGACGCTCTGCCCGTCAACGAGCTTAACGAATCGGCGTATAAGTCAAACAGAAAAGGCTTTATGCACGCCTGCGGTCACGACGGACATATGGCTGTCTGCGCGGCTCTTTGCAGGGTTTTGGACGCGCTTTCGGAGGAAGAAAAGAGCAAGGCGAAAAGAAACGCGCTTGTTCTGTTTCAGTCGGGAGAGGAGAGTGCGGGGGGCGCGCAGGCTGTCGTTGACAGCGGTATTCTTGCGGAAACGCGCACGGACAGGATTTTTGCGCTGCATCTTTGGCCGAAACTGAAAAAAGGCGAAGTTTATTCGACGGCGGGCGTGTGTCTGGCTCAAAACGCCGAGGTGGACATAACGATAAGCTGTCCGCAGTCCCACGCTGCGGACAACGGCGCCGACAGTTTGGCGGAGGCGGCGCGCCTGCTGCTTTCTCTCGAAAAGGAGGTTTCCGAAACGGCAAGCGCAAAAAGCCCCTGTCTGCTCAAATTCGGCAGGCTGACAGGCTGCGAAATTTGCCGAACGTCAGGTCTGGCTGCGGAAATAAGAAGTATAGAGAGAGCCTTGAAAGGCGTTTCTTCCTGCAACGAAAGACCGTCCGGTGCGCGCAACGTCATAGGCGGAGGCTTCAAGCTCGAAGGCACGCTCAGGGCGGTCGAGCCGCGCGCGTTTTGTCGGGCAAAGGAAAAAATAAACGCGGCTGTCTGTGACAGACAAAGGGTTTGCCGTTTTTTGCGAAATAAGGGAGGGCAGCGGCGCGGTTTGCAACTGCGCCCGTCTGTTTGCTCTCGCGCAGGAGGCGGCAAACGTCGGCTCCCTGCCCGCTCCGTTTTTGCAGGCGGAGGATTTTTCCGCTTACGGAAAGGTATGTCCGTCTCTGTATATGTTTTTGGGCGTCGGAGAAGTTCCGCCCTTGCACTCTCCTTATTTCGACTTTGACGAAAGCGTGCTGGAAAAGGGGCTTGAAACCTTTTTGCGCCTATTTTTCAGCTAAGCTCCTGATGTAAAATTTCCGTGCGGCGGCTCAATTCGTACAGCTTTTTGTAAATGCCGTCGTGCTCCATCAGCTCGTCGTGCGTGCCCTGCTCCTGTATTCCCCTTTCGGTTATTACTATGATTTTTGTGGCGTTGCGTATGGTGGACAGCCTGTGCGCGATAATCAGCGACGTGCGTCCCTTGGCAAGCTTGTCGAGGGATTGCTGAACCTTGACCTCGCTTTCGTTGTCCAACGCGCTTGTAGCCTCGTCGAGTATTATTATCGGGGGATTTTTGAGAAATACCCGCGCTATGGAAATGCGCTGTTTTTGCCCGCCGCTCAGCTTGACGCCTCTTTCGCCCACATAGCTTTCGTATCCGTCGGGCAGCGTGCGTATAAATTCGTCCGCGCCCGCCATTTTGGCGGCTTCCTCGATTTCCTCGCGCGTTGCGTCGGGTTTGCCGTAAGCTATGTTTTCGGCGACCGTTCCCCAAAAAAGATATACGTCCTGCTGCACCATTCCGATGTTTTTGCGCAGGGAATTCATGGTTACGTCCCTGACGTCTATGCCGTCTACGGTTACGGCGCCCTCGGTCACGTCGTAAAAACGCGGTATAAGACCTGCGATAGTGGTCTTTCCGCCGCCGCTCGGACCGACAAGCGCGACGATTTCTCCCTTGTTTATTGTGAGATTGAGCTTGTCCAACACCTTTTTGCCGTCTTTGGAGTAGGAAAAAGTGACGTTGTCGAAACGTACGTTGCCTTGTACGTCCTTCAACTCTGCGGCGTCCTCCTTGTCGGCGGGGGATACGGGGGTATCCATAATCTGCTGATAGCGTTTGAACGCGGTTATGCCCCGTTCAAACTGTTCGGAGTAGTCGGCAAAGGATATGAGAGTAGACATAAGCACCGTGGCGTACAGCAGATAAGCGACGAACAGTCCCGCGTCTATCTTGAACAGTCCGCCGAGTATAAGTATAAAGACGTACATAACCGCGTCCATGCCTCTGAGCGACGCGAAAAAAACGCCCATGTAGTGATAAACTTCCGATTTGGATTTGACAAGCTCCTTGTTTCCCCTGTCAAACTTTTGTTGTTCTATATCCTCGTTTGCAAAGGATTTCACGACGCGGATTCCGCTCAGCGTGTCCTCGACCTGGGCGTTGATTTCCGATTGGTTGTGGCGGTTTTTCTGCCAAACCTTGTCCCATCTTCCGTTGAACAGCACCGTCAGCCACGCCATGACGGGGATAATCGCAAACACGCACAGCGTCATAAGCGGCTGTTGAATCATTAGTATGGTAAAGATTCCTATGAGCTTCAAGCCGCTTATAAACAGCGTTTCGGGGCAGTGGTGGGAAAACTCTGTTATGTCGAACAAATCGGTGGTAATCCTAGACATGAGGGAGCCGACCTTGTTTTCGTCGTAAAAACCGTGCGACAGCAGCTGAAACCTGCCGAAAAGGTTCCGCCTTAGGTCGGATTCGATTTTGACGCCCATTATGTGTCCGTACTTGTTTACGAAAAACCTGCAAGCCACTTCGACGGAGCGCAGAGCGAGAAGTATTACTCCGTAAATAAGAACCGTTCTGAGCACCACGTAACCCACGTCAATCGCTTCGTTTGTGATACGTTGGGCAAAGCTCGGAAAAACAAGCTCGACGGCGGTGGCGATTGCCGAACAAAGCATATCGAAAAACAGCAGCTTTTTGTAAGGCTTGTAATAAGGTATAAATTCCTTTATATAGCTTGAGGAGCTGCGTTCCTTGGCGTTCTTTTTTCTCTCCTTTTTCATATTTAACCTCTCGGAGAATTTTAGCAGGCTTTTTTGATTATACGGCGAAATCCACTTGTGCAACAGGTTGTGCGCAGGATAAATACGCCGTCGGCGGAGCAAACTTCCGCCGACGGCAATTAGAAGAACTTGAATTTAAAACAAACCTTTTACGGCAACTGTACGAATATGTACAAATCTGTGTGAAAGTAACCCGTTTCGCCCATAGGAGTAAGCAAATACAGCACGATTTCATATCTTCCTTCGGGATAAGGGATTTTTTCTCCGCCCAATGTGCGCTGTGCGGCGGGTAGATAAAAGTTTTTTCTTATTTTTTCGCCCCGTCTGATTTTGATTTCCAGCAGTCCGTCGGACGCGCCTTGCGTTCCGACATTCAGCTCGTGCACCGTGCCGTCGTTGTCGGTGAATATGGCTTTGCACATAAGAATTTCGTTGTCGTTTTCCTCCGCGAAAGAGCCTACGGTCATATCGTATCTCACGGCGGAGGTCATGAGCACCGAAACTTTGGCGACGTCGTCAATCTCCGTCAACCTGTTTTTTTCCAGTTTTATTTTAAACTTGCCGTACAGATTTTCTATCGCTTCTTCAAATTGGTATACGGTGTCGTCCTTAGGCTCGCATGCGGCAAACCCGAGACACATCGCCAAAATCAGAATAACCGCCAATGACTTTACCATTGTTTTTTTGAATTTGTCCATATATACCTCCTTTTCAACAGACAAAACAATTTAGAGCTATTTAATTGCGAAATTATAACGACAGGACAGTATCTCCTCGTATTTTATATTAAAACAATATTGGTTTCTTTTGTCAATCCTTATGACACAATTGCCCTGAAAATAGCAAAAGCAAACAAAAATCGGGCTTTTGTCTTTAATCAAAACCCGATTTGCGTTGATTATATCGTCTGAGCCGTTGCGCGCGCCGTGCAGGACAGATAGATGATTTGGCAGCTCGGCGCGGCGGTTTTGAGCAGCTTTACCGCGCGGCGGAAATTTCCGTCGTCGAGGTTTACGAAGGGGTCGTCGAGGATTAGAATGGGGGGATTGCCTCCGTACATGGTTTTTATCAGGGCGAGCCTCAGGCAAAAGTCGGACAGCTCCCGCGTGCCTTTGGAAAAATAACCCATTTCCCTTGTCGCTCCGTCCGCCGTCAGCTCCGTTCTGAAATCGGCGGATACTATCGCGTCGCTGAACGCTCCGTCGGTGGCTTGAGAAACGAGACTCAAAAAGTTTTCTCTAAGCTTTGGCGCGTAAGCGGTGGTGAGCTTTTCTTTGGCTTGGGCAAGCAGTCTCATAGTCGTTTGGGCGGTATAGTATTTTTTGCGCAGAGCTTCGAGTCTTTCCGTTGCGTTGTCCAGCATATTTTCCGTGTCCGCGACGTCTCCCGTGTCCCTTGCAAGAAACTCCGCCTCGGTTTTCAGCTGCGCGAGAAGCGCCTGCCGTGCGGAAAGCTCCGCCGCAAGTTTTTCGCGCTCTGCGAGCGTCTGTCCGTAAATTTTTTCGTCAAACTCGCAGGCGTCGGCGGCCGCGCACTGCGTCAGCTCCCGCCGTGCTTTTTCAAGCAGTCCGACGACCGTCTGCTTTTCGGCTTCTAGCGCTCGGCTTTGCGTTCTGAAATTTTCTTCCAGCGTTTTCAGTCGTTTTTTTCTCACAAAAAAACAGGCTGCCGCGCCTGCCGCGAGCAGCGCGGCGAAAATGCCGCCCGCCGCCGCCTGATTGAGACAAAAGAACAGCACGGACAGCGCGGCGAGAACCAGCGCTCCCGCACAGGCGCAAAGAGTAAATTTTTTGGAGGGCTTTTTTTGCGGAGCTTTAAGCTCGGACTGCTTTGCTTCGAGCGCGTCCAGCTTCTGTTCCAGCTCGGACTGCCGTTGAAGAACAATTTGTTTGAGTCCCGCCGCCTGCGCGTTCTGCCGTTGTTTTTCCAGCGATTTGAGCTGCGCGTCGAGGGCTTTTAGCCGTGCGCTTCCCTTTTCCGCCGCGCGCAGCGCGTCGAGAGTTTGTCTGCGGTTTTCGTCCAGCTTGCGCTGCGCCTCCTGCTGTCGGCACAGCTGCGCTTCGAGCTGTCGCTTTTTTTGCTCCGTTTCAAAGAGCAGACCGCCGCTGCCTCTTTCAAGCCTGAGCTTTTTGGAAAACTCTCTCAGCCTTGCAGTCGCTGCGGAAAAGTTGTTGTTGTCCTCCGCGTTGTCGAGCAGGTTGCTCAGCTTTTCCACAAAGCTGTCGTTGCTTTTTATTTCTATTTGTTTTTGCGGCAGGTACAGACATCTTTCAAACGCAGCCGCGTCTATGCCGAAAAGTCTTTTTCCCAAATCGGACTTGCTCACGTCGGTTTTTTTGTTTTTTTCAAAATCCACGAGAAAAGCGGTTTCGTCCTTTTGGGTGGCGCCGAAGGTTCGTTCTATCCGATAAAGCTTTCCGTCATGCTCGAATGTCACGCTGCCGCCGAATTTTTCCGTGCTGTTCCAGGGACGGAAGCGTTTTAGCTCGTTTTCTTCCAACGCGCTTGAACGGGAATAACCGAGCGAGTAGAACATAGCCTTGACAAAGGTTGCCAGCGTCGTTTTGCCGAAGCCGTTGTTCTCGGTCACCGCGTTGAAGCCGTCGTGAAATTCCTTTTTGAAGTCGGAAAGACATCCGAAGCTTTTTACGTAAATTTCCCTGATTTTCACAGCAAATCGATCTCCTCGTTCATCAGCGCGTTGAAGCCGTATTTAAGGACGTCCCTTAGCGTTTCGTCGTACAGCCCCGCCTGCATTGCCGTGCGCACGAACTCCGCTTTGAGGGACACGTCGTCGGCGTATTTGTCAGGCTCTATTTTTATTTTGGTTTTGTTTTTGATTCTTACCGCATAGAAATTGCTTTCAAGAAACGGCGTGAGCGCCGTTTCCGCGTCCAGCCCCTCGGCGGCTTCTCCCGTAAGGGTTAAGCTCAGCATATCGTCGGAGCGCACTCCCGAAAGAGCGCTTTTAAGCTTCTCGACAAGCTCCGTGCGGCTGCCCGCGTCCGATACGTCAAGGTTGATTTCGTAGCAAACCCGACGGGTAAAGGGCACGAAAATTATGCGGTTGGGGTCGTCCGCCGCAAGGTGCGTCTTCAACAGATAAAATCCGTGCTCGCCCGGTTCGTCGAAGCCTCTGCATTCCAGACATCCCGAGTAAGCCGCGTGCCCGCGTCCCGCCCGCGTCAGATAGGGGCGGTGTATGTGCCCCAGCGCAACATAGTCTACGGGCTTGTCCCGCAGCAGTCTGAGGTCGAGTCCTCCGTAACTGCTTTTTGCCGCGAGGTCTGCGTGAGTGACAAGCACGTTGAAGCGGGACGGCTCCATTTCGATGCTTTCCAATAGAGCGGGGGACAGGCTTTCGCCCTCCGCGCCGAAAAAGCTCACCTCGTTCAGGTCAAAGCGCGTCACGCCGTTTTTTGCGAAAATATGCGCGTTGGGGGGCAGTCTTTTGACAAACGCCTCGTCGAAGCCTCCGTCGTGATTGCCCGCAAGCAGATAAAAATGCACGGAGCCGCAGCCCGCGAGTATATCCGCGACCTCGTTTTTGGTGCGCGCCGACGCGAACCTGTCGTCAAACAAATCGCCCGCTATGACGACGGCGTCTATTTTGTTTTCGGCAGCCTGCGCCGCAAGGCTTCTGAATGTGTCGGTCAGCTCCTGCCTGCGGGCAATGGCTTTGTTGTGGCTCAGTCCCGCGAGCTTGGAGTCGAGATGAAGGTCGGCGCAATGGATTATTTTCATATCTGAAATTATAGCATCTTAATCTCCGCTTGACAAGTTTTTGATTGTCGGCAAGTCGGCGGCTCTGCGTTTAGATTTAAGCGTCTGTCGGGACAAAGCGACGAAAAACGCGGTCTGTCAAAGACCGCGTTTAAATTGATTTGACTTTTGTTTTGTCTCAGATTCAATTTGAGGGAGTCCAGACGGCGTAAAGCAGGTTTCCCGACGGGATTTCTCCGGCAGGACCGGACAGAGACAGGATGTATTTGCTTTTAGGCGTATAACTCAAATCGGCTCCCGATAAAGATGGGTCGCTTCCCGAAACTTTCTGAAAGATATGAAACTCCGTATGCCAGACTACGTTTCCGTTGCCGTCTGCCCAGCCGCCGAACACATAGCCCGCCCTGCCGGGAACCTGATATGGATTGTCGGAGTTTCCCGCGTCCGAATCCAAGTTGTGCTCCGGATTAAACGAGTCGACGTAGGGCACGCCGTCCTCGCAGACAAATACGCAGTCGGTGATTATGCGCTGCTTTACGGGGAAAGCCGGGGCGTAACTGTCAAAGGAATAAATAAATGAAGAATCCATCTGTGTCTCCGGCAGCTTCCAGTCTTCGGGGTAGTTTTCGTCGTGTTTTAAGTCGGTGTAAATGGTTACGTATTTGTCGAAAGCATTTGCGCCCAGCTTTTTGACGCTTTTTGGCAGAGTGACCGACAAGCCGTGAAAAAAGTTGAAGGCATCGGCGCCTATGCTTTCTACGCTCATAGGTATAGACACGTAGTCGAATGCGCAGCCGCTGAAAGCGCGACTGCCTATTTTCTTCAAGCCGTCGGACAGACAAAGCTCTTTAAGCTTTTCGCAATACTGAAACGCCGCCGTGCCTATGCTTTCCACTCCTTTGGGAAGGGACAGTTTTTCTATGTCCATTTTGTAAAAAGCGTTTTCCCCGACGCTCGCGATATTTTCGGGGATTTCGCAGTTTTTCGTGCCGCATACGAGCTGTCTGTCCGCCTTTCTTACTATGCAGTTGCCTTGACTTTCGTAAATTTCGTTGCCTTCCTCTATTTCGAGAGTCGTTATGCCGTTGCAGCCGTTCATCATTTCGCCGCTTATGTATTGCACGGTTTTGGGTATTTTCAACTCGGTCAGGGTTTTGCAGCCGCCGAAAGCTATGCGTTCCAGACTTTTCAGTCGGCGGGGCAGCTCCGCCCGCGCAAGAGAGGTGCAACAGTTGAAAGCCGCTTGGCCTATTTCCGTTATGCTGTCGGGAATAATGATAGAGGTCAGGTTTTTGCAAAGCATGAAAGCCTCGTCGGCAATACCCGTCACAGGCAAATCGTTGTAGACCGAGGGCAAAATGACTTTTCCGCTCACGACGTTTTTGCTGTCCTCCGTGCCCGCGACGTCATAGCCTTCCCCGTTGTATTGCAGCGTCCAGCCTCCCGAGTCCTGCAAATCGTATTCAAAAAGCTCGGAAGACTCGGATTTTATCCTGTTTTTTGCGTCCAGCGCAACAACGTCAATCAAATACTCGCCGTAGCTGTCGGTGAGCCAGAATATATCCAGACGGTTTTCGTCCGTATCGAAAACACCGTCGTTTATAAATACGCGATAGGCGGCGGCGCCGTCCACTTCGTCCCAGGACAAAAAACCGTCGTCCGACACCCGCAGGTTTGCGGGCGCTTTCAGCTTGAGCGCCGAGCAGCCCGACACGGCTATACACAGCCCTATTGCCAAAGACAGCAAAAAGAACATCGGCAGAATTTTTTTCTTCATTTTTTCCTCCTTTTTTATTTATGAAACAACTGATTAGTATTTTTATTCTAACGCATTATTCCTTGAAATGCAACAAAATTAACAAATTTATCCATATTTCGCGTCGGTTTGTTTTTGATTTGAGCGCAAATATATCACAATAGAATTTCGCACAGTATTGCATTTTTCGGGCTTTTATGATAAAATAATAACAAAAGTACAGTGTTTTGCCTTGCGGCAAAGGAGGTTTTTTTATGGGTTGGTTCAAGAGCCAGATGTGGAAGGTGATTGATTGGAAGGACGACGGCAACGATACTATGGTGTACCGTTTTCAGATGCCTTCCGACAAATATGAAATCATGAGCGGCTCCAAGCTCACCGTCAGGGAGTCGCAGGTTGCGGTTTTTGTCCACAAGGGAAAAATCGCGGATATTTTTCAGCCGGGGCAATATACGTTGAGCACCAACAATCTGCCCGTTTTGTCGGGGCTGAGAGCGCTGCTCTATCAGGGAAGAGACGTTGTGGTCAAATCCGACGTTTACTTTGTCAACACGAAGCAGTTCACCAATCTCAAATGGGGCACGAAAAATCCCATTACCATGCGCGACGCGGATTTCGGTATGGTGAGAGTGGGGGCTTTCGGCACTTATTCCATGCGAGTGTTCGACGCGGAGAGATTTTTGAAGGAGCTTTTCGGCACCAACAGCACCTTTACCGTTGCGGATATAAACGACCACTTGAAGAGTCTTCTTGTGTCGCAAATGGCGGATACGGTGGCGGAGTCCAAGATACCCATGCTTGACATGGCGGCGAATTTGCAGGAGTTTTCCGCGATGTGCAGAACAAACATAACGGAGAAGTTCCGCGAATACGGGCTTGACATAACTTCCTTTACAATCGAAAACATAAGCCTGCCGCAGGAAGTGGAAAAGGTGCTGGACGAGAGAACGAGCCTCGGCATACTCGGCGACAAAATGGGCACCTACACGCAGAAAAAGGCCGCCGACGCGCTGGGAGACGCGGCGCGCAACACGGGCACCGTGGGCACGTTTATGGGCGTGGGCATGGGCGGAGCCTTCGGCAACGCGATGAACAACGCCTTTTCAAATCTGGGCAACGCGCAGGACGCGGCGCCCAAGCAGGAGACAAAGCCCAAGCAGAAATACTGCGGGGAGTGCGGAGCGGCTATGTCCGTGGGCGCAAAATTCTGTCCCGAATGCGGCGCAAAGCAATCGTCGGGCAGCGTATGCGTCAAGTGCGGAGCCGACGTCAAGGGCAAAAAGTTCTGTCCCGAGTGCGGAACCAAGGTGGAGAACTGAAAAAATGCTAAGCCGCCGTCCTTGAAGGACGGCGCGGAGGTTGAACTATGAAAAATAGGGACGCGGCGCTTGCCTTTGACGGTGCGGAAAGGATTTCCGAGGGGGACGCGGAGGCGTTCAAGTGTGCCGGCTGCGGCGCAAATATGCGGTACGAGCCTTCCGCGCAAAAGCTTGTGTGCGACCATTGCGGAAGCGAAGTGGATATAGCCGCCGACACAAACGTGACGGAGAGGGATTTTTCCGAGCTTGAGGAACACAGATGGGCGGAGGCGGGGCTTAAAACGGTGCGCTGCGACAACTGCGGCGCAACGGAGACCGTCAAGGGGGACGAGATTGCCACCGTGTGCCCTTTTTGTTCCAGCCCGCTCGTATTGGAGGAGCATTGCTTTGACGGCGTAAAACCCGATTCGCTTATTCCCTTTTCGCTTGACAGGCAAAAAGGACTCGAAGCGTGCAAAAAATGGCTGAAAAAGCGTTTTTTCGCGCCTTCAAAATTCAAAAAAAACATAAACGTCAACACAATCAGGGGCGTATATTATCCCGTGTGGACGTTTGACAGCACGACGGATACTGTGTATGCGGGGCGTCTCGGGAAAACCTACACCACCACGCGGCGGGACAGCAAGGGCAACACGCATACGGAAGTCAAAGTGCGTTATTTCAACGTCAGCGGCACGAGACGAAATTATTTCGACGACGTGACGGTAAACGGAGGCGCCTTCGTTTCGGACAAAAATCTGTCCAAATTGCAGCCTTTTCCGCAGAACAGATACGTGGTTTATTCTTCGGAGTTTCTTGCGGGTTTTTTTGCAAACAATTACACCGTAGACCCGTATACGGCGTTCAAAACGGCGGAGGACAGGATGCGCGAAACAATCAGACGTCAGATTATTGCGTCCTACAACGCCGACGTAGTGGATTATCTCAACATGAGCATGAACCATGTCGGAAAATCGTTCAAATATATGCTCATGCCCGTTTACATAACCGCAACGAAATACCGTGACAAGCTTTACAATCAATACGTAAACGGCTGCACGGGAAAGATTACTGGGAGCGCTCCGGTTTCTCCGTTGAAGGTGTCGGTTGTTTCGCTGCTTGGCGCGGCGGTGATTGCGGGGGTAGTGTTGCTGTTAAAATTTTTCGGAGCTTTTTGATTGAATGTTTACCGCCCGAAAGCGTATTGCTTTCGGGCGGTTTTTTCAATCACGGTAAATGTAAAAATCAATTGCAATACTTAAAAATTATCATAAAATTACGGCGTCTTACGGCGTCCAAAACAGCATAATATGGTTATTGACACAGTTAATATAATCGGTTAAAATAAAAAAGAGCATACCCTGAAAAAAACAGGAGGAAAATAAAAAATGAAAAAGATGTGGCTGTGGGCAGTGGTTGCGATTTTTTTCGTATCGTCGTTAGCCGTGTTTGCCGGCTGCGAAAAGCGGGAATATGTCGAGGTGTATGAGGTGAGAGAAGGAAATTGGGCGTACAGCGACAAAGTGACTTTCTTTTGGGGAGACAATGCGGACGGGCTTACGCTTGAACAATACGCTTTCGACTGCAAAAAGGTAAAAGTTCTCAAAAAAGTGGCGTCGCAGACGTTTCCTTACGAAAGCGGCGAAATGCTGCTGAATACGGAGCTGTTGACGTCGGACAGCATAGAGGACGTCGAGCTAAGGCAGTTTGCAGAGCAAACAAAAGAAAAGATGTCTTTAAAAGAGACGGAGCGTGAGAAAAACGCCGTGTTCAATCAGGAGTGTATAAAAAAGCTGGGGCTGACAGGGAGGTTTATCCTGACGGGAGATTTGGGAAGAATCGTCTCCCAACGCGCTAACGAATACATGACGACGGAGGACTATCTTGCGGCAATAGAAGCAAGCAAAAGTCCGCTTGTAAAAAGCCTGACATACAAACGCACGGATTTTGAAGAGCTCGAGCCCGAGCTGTTTCCCGAGCTTACCAAGCCTTCCGATATGTACGAAACGACCGCTGTCGTGTCTTCGGTTTTTTTCGGTCAAACTATGAATTTTGACGAAAACGATATTTCGAATGAGGACTATTATGCCGATTTCGGAGGATGCGTTATAGGCACCAAACCGTCTTTTACCGCAAACTCGTTTAAATTTTTGTTTTACACGAAACCCGAACTTCCGGAAGAGCAGGATTTTTTAAGACAGTTGCAAAAAATGTACAATGAACCCGACAAGGAAGCTGATTGGCTTTATAAGGAATTGGAGGCATTTTTCGGCTTCGAGGGATATTTTTATCATTTCGGGACATATTCCGAGCATTTCATCAGCTTCGATACTACGTATTTTTACGGTTACGATATGTTGGATTTGGCTCTAAAAAAGGCTGAGGAAGTCGAGGATTCCGACTTGATTTGGGGGTATTTCATCGAACCGAGCGTTCAACTGTCAAGATATATAAATAAAAATATTTTTTAACACCGATTTTTTTATGCTTGAATGTAATTACGATTTTGTCAGTCAAAAATTCAATCGATATTTTGAGAGGTGACACATGAAAGCGAAATACCCTGAAAAAACAGGAGGAAAATAAAAAATGAAAAAGATGTGGCTGTGGGCAGTGGTTGC
>ERZ825525.527-NODE-527-length-49088-cov-7.363388_pt1 | contig 49088 bp, 25 predicted proteins | sample MGYA00519930_ERZ825525 | MGnify/ENA primary metagenome ERZ825525 (study PRJEB31778, sample SAMEA3449203) | human gut metagenome | biome: human gut; feature: human-associated habitat; material: faeces | place: United Kingdom | collected 2010/2012 ... | reverse complement strand
GCGGAGAGAACAGGATTTGAACCTGCGGAGGCTGTTAACCTCGCACGCTTTCCAAGCGTGTGCCTTAAACCGCTCGACCATCTCTCCATCGGTTTTTCTTGAGGTAAAAAAGGAACTTTCGCACCACTTTTCTTACCTGCCCAAATAGAATACCAAAAATTTGCAAATAAGTCAATTGATATTGCCAATTTTAACGTATTTTTTGTTTTTTGTGTTTTAGCCTAAATGCATTTTCTCTGTTTTCCCATGGTTAGTACTGTTTTTTTCTTCACACAAGAAAAAAATTAACCTTTGCTATTGCAAATACAGTGCAATTTGGATGAATGCACAATTTGCAAATTAGTGCAATTTTGGGCAAATCGCATGTACGTTGCAAGTAGCAAATTGTTTGCACAATACCATTTACGACTATTTCGTGATTTGCAATGATGTTTTGACGTTGCATTTTGGTTACTGTTAAGATAAACGACAGGTTTGTCGGTTTTTTTGGAACTTCTACCTTTGAAGTGTTTTTGTGCGTAAAATTTTTTTGAAAGTAAGTTTTCCCGTTGGTGTATTGGCGAAAGTGTTTTGTTTCACAGTTGTTTTGAAATTTGTACAGTTTGCTAAATTTGCATTACTTCGTACCGAAAAAACACAAAAAAAACGACGGGCAAAAACCCGTCGTTTTATTTGTTTGTGAAAATTGCAAAAGTTTGTCGAAACTTTACCAGGTGCAACGCTGTTGTGTGAAATAGTTACATGCACTGCACTGCTTTGCATTTGCCTTTACAAAAGTTTTGTGCAATTTAGGCAGGCATTTTAATTTTCGGCAGACAGTTTTGCGCCAGACTGCTGCTTTTGCAATTATTCGGCAGGCACGTAGGCTGTTACCACAACGCCGTTGATTTCCAAAATCATGTAGGCAGTGTCGTCACCACGGCTAGTACTGCTGTCCTTTTTATAATTGAAGGAAAGAGTATCACCCTGTTGAAGCATAAATTCTCCGACCTGTGCTTCCTCCTGCGTGTAGTTGCTACCTTTGGTGTTGATGATTGCATCTAGTGTACTTTCGTTAACGGCAGAATACAGATAGTCGAAGTTCGCTTCGGAACTGATCCAGTAGGTAACCTTTACCTGTACGGGGCCGTCAAGTGCAGTAATTTTAATAGATGCAGTTGTGCTGTTTACGCCCTGGTTGTTGTTTGCCCAATAACCGCCTTCGGCATTGTATTCGAAACCGTAGGAACCTTCGGAAACAAGCGTATAGTTGCCTGCGTCAGTCCACTTGACGTAAACCGTTGTGTCTGCCGTGATGGTTGTCGCTTCAAAGGCTTCCGTCAACCCTTCATCGGTGTACCAACCTTCAAAGAACTTGTTGTTTGCTCCTGCCGGTTTGTACTGTTCCATATCCAAAGCGTCGTTTGCACCGTAGTCATAAACGCCGTTTGCCATTCCGTTGCCGTACACGATTGTCAACGTTACCTTTGCGTCCCACTTGGCGTAGAGAGTTACGCTTGACGTGGGAACGTACTTGCCGTCAACAAGCGTTACCGCCGTTTCGCAAGCCTCGTCGACATACCATCCACGGAATACAAACTGATCGTTTGCGGGAACAGGCAACTGAATACCGATGTTTTTGTTGGTGTTTACCGTTGCAACGGCTGCCTTGTCGCCTGCGTCGAACGCCACATCTACCATAGGCTTAACGACGGTGTAGGTCTTGGCGTCCACGTCGATTGTGTATTCCAAGTACTCCGTTGCCGTAGTTACGCTGTAGGTGCCGTCCAAGCCTTCAAATTCGCCAACTTTGACAAAGTCGTAGGTATTTTCGCCGATGGTAACTTTGCCTGCGCCGTTAAGCACGATTGTGTCGCTGCCGCCAGCCAAAGTGTAGGTACCTTCGGAACCGTCCATTTCCTGCATTGCACTGCCGTCGTAGGCGAATTTTGCAATGAGCGAGCCGTCATTTGCCAACACATACAAAGCCGTTGATTGATAGCAAGCGTCTGCCGCAACGTCGTTGCCTGCAGTTGCCGCATCCTTGAAGGAAACGTTGAAGTACACGTGATTGTTGTTTACAAAAATCGTGTAGTCCGTTGCAACTTCTTCCACCGTGATTGTGAAGGAAATTGCCCTCGTCTTGCCGTCGTTCCAATAGGATTCCTTGTAGTTGTCGTAACTGCTGTAGGACGTAAGACCGGGAACAAGTACCACCAACCTTGTGAAATCGGCGTCTTCAGTTGCGTAGTTCATCACAATCAAACCGGAAACGGTATCGATGAACGCCTTGTGAACGGCATCCTTTGTGAGTTGCGAAGATTCGGAAACGATTTCCAAAGTGCCCAACTCTTCGTTGTAGTTTTGAATGTGCGCATCGTAGGAGTTGAAGGGCCACGGTCCGCTGGAACCGACAAGTTTGTAGTTGCCGTACGGGTCGAAGTAGAATGCACCGCTTCTGAAGTCGACGGAGTCGGTATCGGCACCGCTTTCCTGGCTTATGTAGAACAAACCGTAAGTCTGGTTGTACACGGGCGCCGTTTCCCATTTTGCGTAGATTGTAGTGTTGTTTTCGATAACTGTACCGTCTGCCCATTCCGTGCCGTCGGTAAGTTCGATGGTTGTGTACCATCCGACAAATGCAAAGCCGTCTTTAACGGGAACGGGAAGTGTTACCGTGTCGCCAACCGAGTAGACGATTGTGTCGTCCTCTTCGCCGTTATTGTACACAACAGTGAGAGTTGCAGGGTTGGAATACTTGGCGTAGATTGTAGTTGCCGTTGTTGGAATGAAGGGGTCTGCCAAAGCGTCGGTGCAACCATCGTTTGTGAAGTAGCCGTTGAACACATAGGACGTGTTGTAGTCGCTGCCTACGGGCAATGTTGCCGCAACTTTGATGTTGGCCATGATGCTTGCGATTGTATCCGTTGCTCCTTCCGGTCCCACTACCACGAAGGTGATTTCCACTTCGGGTTTAACGGACGTGTAGGTATTGCCTTCACCAATAGTTACCTGATGATATTCCGTTGCAACGCCTTCCACCGTAACAAACAGGTCAAAGTCGTATTCCGCACCGTCAATCTTGGTGTAGGTACCCGTCTTGTCGCCCCAGGTGAATGTTCCTGTGCCGTCAAATACAAGGTTACCGCTTACACCGGTGTAAACACCGAAATAAGCGTCGAGGTCTATTGTGTCTGTTTCGTTTACAAAACTTGTGCCTTCGGAAGCAACGCCGATGATGAAGTTGCCTTCCGCATCCTTAACAACGACAGTCTTGCTGTTTTTCACTGCGTCGGGCGTAGTCAATGCTTCGCCTGCGGTGTTTTCCACAATAGCGTCGGAATAGATGTGGTCGTTGTAGAACACAAGCGTCTTTTCGCCCACAATCGTGTTGATTGTTACAAATCTCAGATAGTAATCTCTTACCGATCCGCCGGGAACTTTGGGTGCTTCCACACCGTAGTGGGAAACTATTTTGTAACTATCGGCAGTGTTGGCTCTGCTGAAAATGTAGAAGTCGTCACCGATTGTATCGGTAGAATACAGACCTGCAATTACGCCCGTTGCCGCATCAAGGTAGAACTTGTTTGTGGTTGAGGCGTTTGCTTTCTTGTAAACTACGATTTGTGTTTCGGGATCGTAACTTACCACCGTTGCACCGTTTACGTCGCTTACGGTACTTGTAATGTTACCGTTGCTGTCGATGGAAATGCTCTTCATGGAATAGTTTCCGGAAGATACTCCCCAGATTTCCGTGCCGTAGTAGTCTCCTACGTAAGCAGGCATATCCACCCATTTTGCATACAAGGTAATTCCGCTCTCCGAAGCAGACGCCACTGCGTCTTCCGGTACGAGTGTGGTGAATTCCGCATCAAGGTACCAGCCTTCGAAACTTCTGCGAGTAGCCTCGTCCGTAGTGTACTTGGGCAGGTAGTCGCCGTAAGCGTCGCCTTCGCCGAGGTACAGAACAGTTGCATCGTCGCCCAAAGTGCCTACAAGGTTGATGACGACTTTGTCCACCCATGAAGCGTAAAGCGTTACGTCATCGGTAGGAATGAAGGAATCGCCCACAGCCTGTGTGAGTGCCTCGTCGTAGAACCAGCCCTTGAATTGCTTTGTGGCGTTTGTAAGTACGGGAAGAGTAAACTCGATGTTTACGCTCACCGTGTTGACGGATTGCACGTCACCGTCGGGTGTTACACCGTTGAAATTCAATGTAACGTCGGCTGTGGGTGCCGTTGCCGTGTAGGTGCCTTCGGAAAGGGTTACCTGATAGTAAACGTTGTTGACGTACAAATCGATTGTGTAACTTGCACCGTCTGCAATTTCGTAGTAACCTGCGTTTTCGCCCAAAGTGGCAATGCCGCCACCGTTGAGAACAAGATTGCCGTTTTCACCCGTGTAGGTGCCTTCCAAACCGTCGGCAATTACAACGCTTCCGTCGTGAGTTTCAACGAAGTGGTAAAGTACTTCGCCTGCTGCGTCAAGAACCGTGTAGTCCGTTTGGTCGCACACTGTGCCTGCGGTGATTTCACTTTCACCTGCAGTGAAACTTACGTCTATGCTGACAACGCCTTCATAAACGAAAATTCCCAAAGAAACATCGCCGTTTGCGTAACTTGCGGCGGCTGCGCCGTGGTTTTTGCTTGCTTCGAAGTTGTCGGAAGTTACCGCAACGTCACTGGGAACGGCAATAATGAAATCTTCGTACAACGTGTCCGTTGCAAAGTTGGGCATCACGAAAATGCCTGTTTCCATATCTATGTAGCAAATGTACACTTCGGACGCTTCCGTTGCGTACTGCAACTCGGAAGGATCAACTTCCGTTTCGGAACCGTCTACCCAACCGTCGCCGGTGTCGCCCCAACCGAGTTCGTCGTCGGAGGAGGTGTCTTCCTCTTCTTCAATTACAGGATACACGCTGATGGAGAATTTGCCCGTTGCGGCGTCCAGCATTGTGAACACGCTCTTGGCATTTCTTGCCCATGGATATGCCGTGCCGTAGGCGACGCCGTCGGCATCGACGACGAGCAACTGGTTGCTCCATGTGTCTTCCATGTTGACGCTTCCCGTTGTAACATCGGAACCTTCAAAGCGAACGCCGGAATAGGTCTTGCTGTCGTAGGGTGCGACAAGTTTGTCGTCAGCCTTTACCGTTACAACACCGTACACGGAGGTGTACACCGTGGTTGTGGGATTGTTGTAGTCGGCAGGTGTTGTTTGAGAGGACCACACAGAATCGGTCAAAACGGGAACATCTACCGTTTCGCTGTGAGTGCAGCCACTGTTTGTGCAGGAATGTGTTGCGCTACCCTTCGTATCCAAAGTGGGGGCAGTAACAAGCGTCCAACTTCCGTACACGTGATCGGCAAGAGGCAAAGTTACCGTTACGTCGCCGTACACGGATGTGTACACCGTGCTGCCTGCCACAGTGCAGGTGGACGGCGTTGTGGTTTTAACTTGCCAAACCGCTGTGTCGGAAAGTGCGGGAATGTCCACAGTTTCGACATGCGTGCAACCGTCGTTGGTGCAGGAATGTGTTGCGCTACCCTTCGTATCCGAAGTGGGATCCGTAACAATGGTCCAACTTCCGTACACGTGCTGGGCAAGAGGCAAAGTTACCGTTACGTCGCCGTACACGGATGTGTACACCGTGTTGCCTGCCACAGTGCAGGTGGACGGCGTTGTGTTTTTAACTGTCCAAACCGTTGTGTCGGAAAGTGCGGGAATTGTTACTTCTGTAGTGTCGCCGCAGGAACATGTTCCCGAGGCTGTGCCTTCCGTTTCCAGAGTGGGTTCCTTTGTGATTTCCCAACTGCCGTAACTGTGTTCTCCTTTGGGAAGAACAACCGTTACCGTTCCGTAAACGGATGTGTACACCGCTTCTCCGTCTTCGTCATGCGTTGCGGGCGTTGTCTGTACCGTCCAGACGGAAGTGTCCGTCAGCACGGGAACAGTTGCCGTTTCCGTTTCTCCGCATTCGCAGGTGCGTTTTGCTTCACCCGTTGTAGTCGCCGTGGGGTTGGTAGTCAAAGACCATTCGCCCCATTCGTGCTCATGTTTACAAGCAGCGGCGAGAACAAGTACGAAGACCAAAAGAAGCGTCAGCATTACTAACAAACTTCTTCTTTTCATTTTGTCTCCCTCCAAAAATAGACAAATTGATTCCAGGCTTATGCCTGAATATTAATGTCAATTCAACTCAAAACGAAGGATGTTCCTGTCGGAAAATAGCCTGTTTCCGCTTCGGAAAGAGTTGTACTTTGACAAATAATACTTTTGCATTGTACCACATCTGCCATTTCAAAGGCAAATGTTTGACCGTTTATTTTTACTATTAATTTGTTTTGGCTTACAGTGTAACTGCCTTCCAGCCCGTTTTTGTCGCCGAAAACAGGTTTGTATTCCCCTTCGTCCGTTTCGTATTCCTCACAGACGGAAGTTACCGTTACAACTCCGTTTTCGCCGAAAGCAAATGAGGTGGTTGCAGAATACACAAAGGCACTGCCGGTGAAATTGTACGTTGCCGTGTAGGTTTTGCCCGCTACAAGCGTTGCAAAATTCACTTCGTACACCTGATAGGTGCCGTCATCGCTCAGAATGTAGGCACTTACCGTGGAAGACACGGTGACGGTAACGGCGTTTCCTTGGGCGTAATAGGTTCCCGAAACGGTACCTACAAGAATCTTGCCGAATCCGTCCAGCGTGAGAGGTTCGCCGTTTTCGTTGGTGTACACACCACGCAGACTGTCGGACAAAACAAGACCGTTTTGAACGTCGCCCCAATTTGCCTTTACCACAAGTGTGTTTCCGCCTGCCGTAGTAACGTGCAGAACAGTTGCGTCATCGGCATCCGAAGAAACTTCCGCCACGCTTCCCAACGAAGTGGGATCTACCGAATAAAGGTACAGGGTGTTTCCGTTTGCGGTGATTTTACGCAACACGTTCCCCTCGCAACCGGCTACGGTACTTTCACCTGTGGTGAAGTAGTCGGAAAAGGTAACTGCACCTGTACAACGCACAAATACAATGCCGTTGAACACAGCCTCGCCGTAGAGAGTTACCGAACTGCCGTTTGAGGCAAACGCTCTCGCTACAAAACCGCCGTCGTACAGTGTGGCAAATCCCTCGTAGGCTGAAGTTCTGTCATTGAAGAACACCCGTCCGTACTCGTCTATTGAAAGACTGTAGGCGGAATTTGCAACGCCTGTGCCGTAGGTGGCAACAAGTGCGTTGCCCGTGTAGGAATCGGTGAGTACCTGAATGGAAAAATAACTTTCCACAAGTGTGCCGTTTACCGTAACGTTGATTTTTACCTGATAAAATCCCGCTTTGTTGACGTCGACGCAACTTGTGTCCACTACTGCTTTTCCGCCGACTTTGGCGGTTTTCTGCTCGTAGGTGAGTTCGCCGTCTTTGGTTATTATCTGAATACTGTCCACCAGTTCCTGCTTGCAATTTACGCCTGCAGGTACGGAAGTTTTGGTAAAGTTAACAACCGCTCCGTCCACAATGGCTACGTTTACAAGGCGTTCCGTTCCCAAAAATCCGTTGAAAGAATACTTGGCAGTGAGAACGTTTTTGAGGTCCGCCATGTGGAAAGTGGCGTAGGTTCCGTAAGTGTTGGTGTACTTCTTTTCCGTGAAGGAAATTTTCAGTTCCTGATTGACGAAAGTGTAGGTGAAGGGAATGGTGTTGTAGCCGGACAAGTCGAAATTTGCAATTCCCGTGCCGTAGCCGTCGACGAAGATGAATTTGTTGTCCCCACTGTACATTCCGAACAAGCCGTCCTGTTGCAAAAGGGTGAAAGTTTTGCTTTCCGTGTCCAACAGGAATTTGTAGGAATAGAAACCCGTTTCGTCGTCGTAGGAATACACAAACAGTGTGTTTTCGGCGTGGTTTACACCGCCGTTTTTCATGTTGGCGTAGTCGTAGGTGCCGACAGAGAAAATGTTTTCGCCGTCGCATTCCAACGTTGCGCCTTCGTACTCGTTGAATTTGAGTCTTGCACTTTTTCCGTCAACAGTGCCGTCAAACGCCAGACCCGCCCAAAGTTTCGAGCCGTCGTCCTTGTTTTTGACACCGACGGAACTGCTTGTCATTGTGAAGTTGAGGCTTTCGCCGTTGAAGGTGAGAGAAGACACCGTGCCTTTTGCAGGTACAAAACCGTCGGCATATTGCACCACGCCCCACGAAACGTCATAGACGGTATCGGAAGAAGTCCTTTCCACCAATTCCGTACGCAAAGCGTACCAAACATCGGCAGAACCGTCCGTAGCCACAATGTTGAAGGTGTCGTAGGAACAACCCTGCGTTGTGGTTGTCAAAACGTGATTGGAAAGCGTGTTGATTGTTACATAATCTTCAATTTCCCACACGCCCTTTTTGAAATAGACGAAAGGACGCATGTTTTCGTGAAATTGCATTCTGAAATTATTGTCGGGATCAAGTACCACAATGCCGTTGTCGTAATACATGGTGTATTCGTAACTTCCGATTTGCACACGCATTGTGTTTTCGTCAACGGCATCCAGAAACTTGGTTGTTTTGCCGTTTACCACAATGCTGCCGTCGGCACTTACCACCATGTCGCCCAACTTTACCGCCGCAGCCCCTTCGTCCGTTTCGTAACCTTCGGAGTCGGAAGAACTCTCACGGGGGATTGTGGTTTGTTCCGTTTGGTATTCGCCCACGATGTCGTGATTGAGAACAACTACTTTGGCAGTTGCGCTTACCCCTTTGTACAGTGCCGTTACGGTGTACACGCCCGCTTTGAAGGTGTCCACCTTTCCGCTTACCATATCGTAGGTTACTTCAACGTTTTGTCCCCCCTCGGTAACGGTGAACAAATCCGTTGTGTAAATTGTTTCGTGTCCGAAAGTGGTCAGATTTTGCGCAGTGATGACGACGTCGGTTTGTACCTGAATGTAATAACTTACACGCACCGCTTCGCCCAAATCGCCGCTTCCGAAATAGTTGACGTACACGTCAATTTCCACAAGTTGTTTTTCCGCTTTGGAAAAATCCGGTGCGGGGGAAACCAGCAGACCGTAGCAGTACAGACTGTTTACCCATTCCACGTTGTCGCCAACCTGGTTGGTACGTCCGTTTCGAACTACGCTCAGGTTGGAAAATACGTTGTAGGAAGTTGTACCCTTTTCCAGATAGACAACATCCTGATTGACGGAAATGCTGTACTCGGTGTCCACGACACGGTAGACGATTTCCTTGTCATAGTAGGTGAAGGTGGCGCCGCTGAGTCCGAAACCTTTTTCGTTGTAGGGTACGGAAAGCGTTGCAGTGTACTCGCCCGTTTGAGAAAAATCCACCTGCGACACGTCGATGTAATCGGCAATGTTGCGGAAGCGCACACCGTTTATCATTACCACAAAGTCGTCGGCAAAAACATAGGTGTTTTTGTCGGTGTTGACCTTGACGGTTACGATATCGCTTGCGGCGTAGTTGATGACCACGCCTTTTACCACTTGCACCGTTGCCGTGTAGGTTTTCCCGCCGTAGGAAAGCACGATGTTGTTGATACCCTCTTTGGAGTAGTCGACGGCACCGCTAATCATATCGTTGGTGACAGTTACCTTTTCGTCGCCTTTGGTTACTTCAAAAAGCGTCGTAAGGTCGATGTAGTCGCTGTTGGGATAGGTTACTATGTTTTTGGTTTGCACCCTGACAACTGCCTCGGGAACAATTTGCAAAACCGTCGTTGCCGAACACTGCGAACTGTCCCTGCTGTAACTGAAAGTTACTGTGTACTGACCGCCTTCCACGGCGTTTTCCAGTTGAGTAACGTCCAACATCTGCGACGTTACCTGCACCGCTTCGCCATCCACGTACAGAGAAAACAGTTGCGTGTAATCGTACGTTTCCAACTGCGCCAAAGTCAGTTGCAATGTTTTGTAGGAAGCCACCGCCAACATTTCGTGCGCATCCGTTACAATTACCGTCAGCGTTGCGGAAGCGTTGCCGCATGTAACGGTGTAACTGTATTCGCCCACAGAGGCGGTAACGTTGCTGCTTACCATGTCGTCGGTGATTGCCGCAATTACCCCGTCCACTTTCACGGTGAAAAGGGAATTGAAATCGTAGTCTTCCACCAAAGAAACATTGAGGGTGATTGTGTCACGTGCAAGAGTAACTTCGTACAGTGTGTGCGATACGTTTACCGTTACGGTTGCACTTTGATTTTCGTAGGTGCATTTGACGGTGAAGGAATCCGCCTCCGCCGACACCTTGGACAAATCCAGCATGGATTTTTCCACCATAACGGCAACATCGTCTTTCGTTACGGTAAACAGCGCAGTGTAGTCGTAGGATTCCACTTCGGTATCCTTCAAATCCAAACTTTCGCTTTTTGCCGTCACACTGACAGTGTGGGTGTCGGGTGGAACGGGGTCCACGCACCCACCTACAAGAAGTGTTACGACAATCAGCAATGCGATAATCGCAGAAAATGCTGATTTTTTCATAAATTACTCCTGTTTTCAGTCTCTGTTGAGAATGTAATCTCCTGCATTGTAGAAATCAATCCAGAAATAGTTGGTACGGTTGTTGTCAACGATAACCTGAATTCCGAGTTCGTCGTTGATGAATGCCATCTTACGGTCGGAGTAGCCCGTTGCGCCACCCGTCGTATCGCTGTTGGCGGCGTCGTACACAAATCCGTACTTGGCAAGTTCCGTTGTGAGTTGATCCATTATTTTGAAGTAGGTTTCCGTTGATATTTTGGAATTTTCGTCACATTCGTCGGTGGTAACCGTGATGGAAACACTCTTCTTGAAGATTGTGTTGCCGTCGGGGTCGGTGCCGTTTTTCGTGTAGTCATAGAAAGGACCGGAAATGTTGTCGCCGAACACGTTGAAGAACGCCGAATATTGCGGGAATTGAGAGTTGCTGTACTTTGTTCCGAAAGCGTCGCCGAAAGCCACGTCGGAAGCCACCGTTTGACTTGTGAGTGTGGAACAGTCGGGGCTGTAGTGCTTGGTTTGCGTTTCCGACCACGTTGTGGGAACGGTACGTGCCACGTATCCGTCAAACAAGCCGTCAACGGGCATTTGAGTTGTGCCTACGTTGGAATAAGTTACCGTAACGTAACCGATATATGTACCGGACACCAAAGAATACGGATAAGTTACCGAAACAATACCGTTTTCGTTGGCAACAATGGTAAATTTGGATTGCAAAGTTGCAGACGCATTGCTTGCATTGTACAAACCGAGTTGCATTGCAACTTCTCTGGAAATACTTGTTTCCTGCAATTCGTAGGTGTAGTTCGTAACGCCGTTTGCCGTTGTGGAACTTACAAACTTGAAGATGTTTGCGGAAAGTTGGAACGAGGGCATCTGGTCCATAACGTTACCCTTGATTCTCTTCACGCCGACGTAACTTGTGGTGTCGTAATCGTACTCGAATTCGTCGTAGTAATCCTCGTCGGTTTTTTTGTAACCGTAGTATTTAAGGTGATATACCTTGTCATCCATTGCGTAGTCGTACTTGCCTGTTTTGCAAAGAAGGATAGCGTCGGATGTTACCCAACCCTGCAATCCTACAGTACCGCTGGCTGCAGTTACGTTGCCCAAAGCGGAATTGTGGACGGTGGGATTGGACAAACTCAACACCGCTTCCGCTTTGTAATCGTCGGGGTTGGTGCTGGGCGCACTTTGCTGCGTGTCCACTGCGTGGAAGGAGTAGTTTGTTGCCTGCGACATCTTTTCAAACGCCGCCTGCAACAGGGAAGTGTTTTCTCCCGCTTGGTACACCTGCGGTTGAGGTACCGTGGTTGTGCCTACTTCCGAGAAAGTCAGTTCCACTACGGAGTAGGTTGTGTAGTCGGGTTCTTCGGCGTCGATGGGATAGCCGATGGCTTCCGTCTGGGCGATGAGTTTGGTTATTTCGCCGTTTTCCACTACAAGATAGAGTTTGTCGAGAGTTTCCGTAAGCATGGGAGTAAGGCTGTAGGCAAGATACGTCATCAGATACAAATCGTCAACGCTTGTACGGTCGTACTCGTAACTGTACACCATGTTTTCGGCGTCATACTCAAACTTCGTAACGTTGAGTTGTCCAAGGTGATTCCACAGGTGCTGACTTTGCCATGTTGCAGGAATACTGCTGTAGTTTTTGACAAGAGTGGAAGAAACCTGGTTGTCCTTGTTTACATAAAGTTCTTCCAGACCGTTGCCCTTTTCGCCGTACTCGTTGGTAACGATATCCGTGCCCTTTTTGTAGGTGTTGGTAATCACTTCGGAAGAACCTTGCGCATTCCATGAACCCTTCCACAAACCGTCCTGCATCTGAACGGTCATGTCGTACTTTGTTTCGTAACTGTTGAATGCCTGAACGTGATCCACGTAGTAGTCGGTGAGCGTTCCCGTAACGGTGATGCTGGCGTTGCCCAAATCCACAAGCATGTCGGAAGTAAGTTCGCCTACCTGTCCCTGAACAACGGGAGCCTTTACCGTGAGAGGCAAGGAAGCCGTGGCGTTTTTGTCGGCATTGGATGTTGCCGTGATTACAACATAGATGTCGACGGTCATGTCCGTTTTAACTACCGATACAACGTTGTTTTCCACCTTTACAACGTTTTCCACGCTGTAAGACCAGGTGTATGTCTTGTCTTCGGCATTTTCCACCGTAACCGTAACGGGCAAAGTTTCATCGTAGTTGATGACGTCCTTTTCCGCAGTTACAGAGATTGTAACGGGCTTTTGAGGCTCCGGCATGGGCTTTTTGCACACGTCGCAAATTCCGTCGCCGTCAAGGTCGACGTGAGTTGTGCATTCTTTCTGGCATGCGGTGAGTGCAAAAGTCATCAGCATGCAAAGAACAACAAGCAATGCAACTATTCTTTTTGCGTTTGTTTTCATTTTTACATCTCCTTATTTTCTTTTTAAGATATGGCAGGCGGATTTTCCGTCCAGACATAAATTAACAAATCCAAATCGTTGTCCACAGGTTCCACTATTACGTTGCCCTTGCGGTATTCGCCGAAGGGATTGCGTACAAATCCCAAAGAGGAAAGATATTCCGTAACCTTTGCCAACGAAGTAGTTATCGTGTAGTCGTTGTCAAGCGGAACGTCGTAGTACAGCACAAAGGACAGTTTGACGTTGTCGGCGCTTTGCGGTTTGCGGAATGTCGTCATTCCGAATCCGTAAGAATCGCCCAAAACGTTTCCGAAGAAGGGAACGTCTGCCGCCCCTTGACCGAAGTACTGTGCAAAATATTCCGCAGCATTGATTTCCACGTCTTCTTCCGCACCTGCGACGTCGGAAGTTACCTGAAGTGTAAGTTGGTTCCACGAAGTGGGAACGTTGCGCACTTCGTAACCGTCGAAGGACACGTCGGAAGGAGTTTGCGTTGTGTTGAAGTTGCTGTACTTCAATTCTACGACTCCGTACATAAGTCCCATATTGAAATAGAAGCGGGCTTTTGTTATGTAGCCGTCTTTCACCACCACGTAGGGAGTGAAGGAACTTGTGGAAGATGTGTATCCACGGGCGGCAAAGATGCCGTACAAAGAAAGGTCGTTGCCTATGCAGTTGTAGAACTGCGTTGCCACTCCGCACATCGGGTCGTCAACGTAGTAGTACAATTCTCCCGTTTCCTCATCCTCGTAGTAGGAAGTGAAGATTTCTGCGGCAAAATTGAACGCAGGACGGGACGCCGAAACGTTGCCGCTGTACGCACGGGATGCGACAAACTTTCCTTCGTTTGAGAAATAACTGTTGTACAGCGAATCGGAAGCCTGCACATATCCGTAACTTGCAGTCGGGTCGGGAGTGTGTATCTCCGTGTAGTCGCTTTGGTAGGTTACGTCGTAAGGCACAAAGTGCATGACGTCATCCGTTATCGTTTCCACAAAGCCCTTTTCGATGATATCCGACGAATACACCGACGCCGTGATTTCCTTGAAGTCCATTGTGTAATTTTGCAACTGCTGCATGTTTGCAATGGCTTGGTTGAGAGGGTCGTGAAGTTCGTCGTGAGTGTACTTGGTGATGGAAGGTACCACAAGGTTGTCGTCCACCGTTGCCAATACGTACAGTTCCTGCACGGATCTGTATCCCTGAGCCACGGTGTAGTCGTCGCCGCTCTTGGCGTAAATTCCGCTGACGGCTCCGTCTTCAACAATAAGCGCAAAGCCGTTCACCACGAAATCGTAGGGGTTGACGGATGCAATCATCTTTTTGGGAAGGTCGTCGTCGCCGTTGTACTCGTAACGCCATGTGTCTTCGTTGAAGGTGAAGTCTTCCACAGTGAGGTTTTGGAAATTGTTGTAGTAGCCCGATTGCTCCCACGTAATTTCCGTTCCGTCCGCTTCCTTGATGGGATAGTAGGTTTCCTCGTTGGTGAAACTGAGTCCCACCTGAGAGGCAAGTCCGTCGTTGTTTTTGCAATACAAAGCCGTTTTTCCGCCGGCGGCGTTTTCGTACTCGGCGTACCAGTTGGTACCGTCAAGCATGGTGCGAAGTACCACCGAATAGGTCGCTTCCACTGTGGGGAAGGGTCCTATCGTGTACACGGTGATGTTGATGTATCCGTCAAAGGCAAGTCTTTCGCCCTTCAATGCGTCCAACATGTCTTGCGTCAGTTGCGGTTTTGCAACTACGGTAAGAGATTTTGTGGCAAATTTTTCCGAATTGGCGTTGCTTGTCGCCTGAATTTCCACCACCACGTCGCCGCTGACTTCATTGGCCGTTACAAGACCGTTTTCGTCCACCGACACAACGTCGCTTCCACGGGTTACGCTCCACGTTACCGATGTGTCTTCGGCACCGCTGACGTTGGCTGTGAGTTGCAACGTTTTGCCGCTGCGAACTTCCGAACCGCCGTCAATGCCCACCGTAACTCCACTGAGATCCGGTTGCGGGGGAACGTTTCCCTTACCCTCGAAAGTGAATGTTTCCGTGGGGTCGGAAAGTTTGTAGCCTTCGCCCACCGTAACGATGCTGTAGGTGAAGGTGTTTACAACGGACGCCACCTGATAGGAATTGGTGCTTACCGAAGTTTCGCTGTCGTTGATTTTTACGACATAGCCGATGGCTCCTTCCACTGCGTCCCATGTGATAAGGCCGCTGTCGCTTATCTGCACGTTTTGGGGCGTCGCCGGCTTTTTATTTTCGATGCAACCTGCAAAGGAAAACAGCAGGATTGCCACCAGCAAAACGCTGAGTATTTTTTTCAAATGCGTTACCTCCTAATATTTGTAAGAATACTCTACTACCACCGATTTGCCCGAAAGGGTTGCAAAACTGACGGTAATGGTGTTGAGAACGTCCCCTTGCATGCTCACGGTTACAACTGCGTCGCCGTCGGCTTGGACATTTACGCCAAACAGGGAAGAAATGTTGTCATTGGACACTTTGCACTGCAAACCTTCTGCCGTTTCCTGTATTTCCGACACGTTTTTGGAAGTGAGGGAAACGGATTTGATGAGAGAGCGGTCCAACAACATGTCCACCGATGTGGACTTTTCTTCCAACACAAAGGAAGAGTTGAGTTTGGATTCCACCGTGGTGACGGACATTGAGTCCGTCATCAAGGTGAGGTTTTTGCTGTAAACGTACACCACCGTTCCGCCGTCGGTAACGGTAGCGACGCAATCGAAGGAGGTTACTTTTTCCGCCGCACTTTTTTGCGCCTTGGAAATGCTGTTGAGTTGAGCATTGCACGCCGTGCACACAAGCAACGTTACGCACAAAACCGCAACCAATGAAATAATAACTGCTTTTTTCATTTTGTCCTCCATTACAGGTAACGGCGTTTGATTACCGTTGCCACCGCTGTTGCCGCAAGCGCCGTTGCAATGGCGGTAACAATGTACACGCTGTCCACAACGTCCCTTACGCCCTGCATTTCCGCAGTGAGCGATTCGTTGTACTGTGTAAGTTGATTTTGCAATGCGGTGTACTTAGTGAGATCGAGAATCATTCTTTCCGCAGGAACGAGTTTGGCAATTCTTGCGGCAAGATCGCTGAGCATTGCCACGTCTTCCACGCTGAACACCTCAGGCAAAGCGTCAATTTCCCGCTGAATTTGCTGAGCGGACAGGCTGGCGTTTGCAAGTTTCAGGTTGCGCAACGTTTCCTTTGCTTGCAACACCAAATTTACGTAGTTTTCCCATTCTTCACGGCTGTAACCGTACTGTGTGGGATCCTGCGTGATGGCGTTGTAGGCGGAAACGGCGTTGTTGATGAGCGTTTCGTTTACCAGCGTGATTGAGTGAAGTTGAGCAATTTCCTTGGCGTAATCGAAGAACAGCACCAAGTTTTTGTCCCTTGCAACGTAGTCGCTGCGCTGGGCATCTTCCACACTGCCGAAGTACACGAGGTAAATTACCGAGTCGTAGCCGACAATTCCTTCGTTGGCAGGCAAAATCATGTTGATGGGATAGTTTTTGCCCACAAGGTTGATGAAGTTGTAGTAGCCCAATTCCCAACCGCCGATGTCAAAACTGTTGTGAAGCAGATTGTAACCGGGATCGGAAGGACTGAGTACTGCGTTGGAATCGTAGGAACTTTCCAAAGCGGGTGCGGTGAAGGATTTGAATTCCACCGTTTTAAGCGCCTTGTAGCCGTAGAAAGCGTAGTTGCCGATGATTTTGAGGGAGTCGGGCAACACTACTTTGACGATGTTTGCGTTGGCGTTTCCTGCGTAGTAGTCGATACGCCATGTGTTTTCCAGCACGTTGAGGGTGTCAATGTCCATTGCGGCAGGCACCGAAGTCAGTTGCAGGTAGCCGGAAGGCATCACAGTGTACAGCACGCCGTTGTCCAGCAAAGCATAGTCGTTGATTTCTCCGTCGTTGACCGTTTTGCCGTCCTGGTAACGCAAAAATTCCGTAAGACTGTTGTTGTCCAAAAATGCCTGCGGAGCAATGCTCTTCAATGAGTCGGAAAATACAAAAGCGGTGAGCAGGTTGTTTTGGAATGCGCCCGTGCCTATTGTTTGCAGACTTTGCGCAGTGAAGGAAGAGATGTAGGCATCCTTGAATGCAAAGTCGCCCACCGTTTTGAGGTTGTTTGCAACGATATCGCCCGATACAAACGTTGTTGCAAATGCGCCTTCACCGATGTTTTCCGCACTTGTAAGGTCGATGTTTTGCAACGACGCAGCCTGATAGAAGGCGTAGGGTGCAATTTCCCTGACATTTTCCAGATTGATTTCCGAAAGTCTTTCGCAACCGGCAAATGCGTAGTCGCCTACGTAGGTTACCGATTGAGGCAACGTTACGGAAACAAGGTTGATACAGTAAGTGAACAGGTAGTCGGGAATCTCCGTTATTCCGTCGGGGATTACCACTTCAATCAAGCCGTTGCATCCCATGAATGCGCCGTCGCCCAGATGAGTGAGCGTTTGCGGCAACACCACTTCGCTTATTTGCGGAGCGGTGCCTTCTTCGGAATATCTTCCGAATGCGCCGTTACCGATACTGACGGCAACGGGTATTTGCAGGTGACGCAATCCGCTGCAATCGGCAAATGCGTAGTTGCCGATGTACTTGACGTTTGTCAGCACTGCCGTTACCAGCGATGTACAACCGTAGAAGGTTTCGTCCTCGATGGTGTCGTCCACCTTGGAAAGGTCGATGACGGAAAGCAAAGCGTCACGGGCAAAGCATCCCTGTCCGAAATGGACGTTGCCGCCCTCGGGCATGTTGACGGTTGTGAGGTACTTGCAATCCTGGAAAGCACCCAAACCGAATGTGCTGTTTGCGCCGATGGTTACTTCTTCCAGATCGGAAAGGAAGAATGCTCCCTCGCCGAAGGTGCTGTCTGCACCCAGGACGACGTTTCTCAATCCCGTGTTGGCAAATGCGTAGTCGCCCACTTTCTTTACCTTGTCGAGATTGGTGATTGCCGTGAGGTTTTCGGCGTAGTTGAAACTGTGTTTACCCACAACCGTACCCTCTGCGTCGGCAAAGTTGATTGTGGTAAGGTCTTTACAGTTGGCAAATGCGTAGTCGCCGATGTTTACCGCCGAGGTAAATGTCAGCGTAACCACGTTTGTGCCGCAAAATGCGCCTGCGCCGATGTTTTCGTAGGAAAGAACAAGATTGGTGAAATCTTTTGCCGTTGCGGCAAACACCACCGTTTTTCCGTCGGCGGAAAGCAACAGTCCGTTGTCGTTGCCGCTTGTGTAGTTGGCACTTGCGGTAACGTCAAAGTTGGCAAGAGCGGTGTTTTGGAACACCGAACCCAACACTTCGGCAAGCACCGTGTTGGTGTCGAACACTACCGTCTGCAAGGATGTGCAATCCAGGAAACAGTAGTTTCCAAGCGTTACGCTGTTGTCGGGAAGGGTGAACGTGGCAAGAGCCGTGCATCCGTAAAATGCCTGTTCACCTATGTTTTCCACCGTTATGCCGTCGTTGAAACGGAAACTGTCCAAAGAGGGACATTCGCTGAATGCGCCCTTACCTATGGAAACAAGACTGTTGTTGATTGTTACCGATTGCAGGTTTTCGCACTGTGCAAAGCAAAAATCGGGAACGGAAATTTTTTCGTAAACTTCCACCGACTGCAAACCGCTTCTTGCAAACATAGCGTAGGAAAGTTTGGTGTTTTCGGTGAGAACAACGCTTGCAAGCGCAGTGCAATCACGGAATGCTTCCGCACCGGTGTTGCGCAATGCGGAAAGGTCGGCGCTTTGCAATGCCGCACAACCGGCAAACGCTCTTTCGCCTATTGCAAAAATCTTGGAAATGTTGATGTTGTCAAGTTTTTCGCAACCGTAGAAGGCGTATTTGCCCACCGTTTCCGCCTTTGTGGCTTCCAAACCGAGGTTTTCGCTGTCGGAAGAACCCAAAAGTTTCACGGTAGTGAGTTGTTTGTCGTTGTAGAAGGCGTATTCCCTGATGTATTTGAGGCTTGTGGGAACTTCCACAACACGCAAAGCCGTGCAGTTGTAGAAGGCGTACTTCTGAATTTCCTCCACGCCGTAGGGAATAACCACTTCCGTTATCGACGTGTTGGCAGAAGGAATCTTGTTGGCGTCGTAGTCGTCTTCCGGCAGTTCCACGCTGTAATCCGTTTCGTACAGACAGAATGCGTATGCGCCGATGTACAGTATTCCTTCGTCGTCGGGAATAACGACTCTTCCGCCAAGACCTTTGTACGCAACAAGCATACGGTCTTCAATTACAAATTCGCTTTTCACTTCCAACCTGACGGTTGCCATGATGTTGGAAACTTTGCCCGTATGTTTGTTGGTGGCTTTCAGCGTTATCGTTGCGTTACCCTTTTTCAAAGCGGTAACTTCACCTTCCTGGTTGACTGTTGCCACCGTTTCGTTGGTGGAAGAGTAACTGAAAGTGTAGTTGTCCTTTGCATACCACGGGTCGAGGTCAAACGCCAGTTTAACTTTTTCGCCGGGATAGAAACTTATCTGCGACATACTGCTTAAAAACATTCTGTCGCCCGTCGAGCCTATTTCGCTTGTCTGCGCCGCGCGTGAGTAGGCAAACAGCGTGTCGAAGTAGGAAAACCGCAAATCCGTCATTGTGGCGGAAGTTACGTCATCCGTTATCGCCCCGCTTGTGCTTGCCAAAGCCACTGTAGGTGCCGACTTGACGTTGATGATGATGTTTGCCTTTTTCAAATCCATCTGTTCCGTTACCGTAACGGTGGCTCTGCCCGCTTTCAAACAGTGAATAATGCCGTCCTTGACGGTTACCACCGACGTGTCGGAAGACGTCCAGTTGAGGTATTTGAGGTAGTCCTTGTCGGCATCGGCAGTTGCGTCCGCAGTTGCAAGATATTGCGTCAAATCCACAACTTCTCCTTCCGTAACGGGCAAAATTACCATTTCGGAACCGGTGAGAGTGCCGTCTTTGGTAAACTTGAAGTCGCCACGTGTACCGGGAAGTTGACACACGAAAATGTTGGAATTCAATGCGTAGTCGTCGATGGAAAACGCCAAACCGCTGGTTATCAAAGCGTCGTAGCCGATGTTTTCAAGGTAGTCGGTGATTTCAAAACGCACCGTTACGTCCTCGCCCCTTTCGCCGTAGACGGGAATGGGATTTTCCGTGAGCATTGCATAAGTAGAGGAAGACGTGAACACCAACGGCGTGATGGACTGCACGTAATGGTTGTCGTACACCGTAAGGTTGATGTAGTAACGGTCCTTCTTCAAAGTTTTGTCGTACACCTTTTCGTAGGAAACGTCCCTGATTATCGGAGCTTCGTCATCCATGTAGAAGTCGAAACTGAAACTGTTTCTGACGTTGGTGTCCGCACCGCCGTCGCCGTAGTCAAGCAAGCCTTCCATTTTGAATTCGTACTGACGGTTGTTGACAAAGCCCAACTGATAGGCACTTATCTTCAAAAAGTCAAAGTAGGGAATGGGGCTGCCTCCCAGCGAGTACGCCTTGTTGGCGTTGTAGTCGACGTAACTGTACACCACTTCGCCCGTTACCTTGTCGGTAATAGTGAAGGTCATGGTTTTGGCGTTGCGCAGCAATCCGCCGTACACGGAGGAAATACCGTCTATCGTGCCAAGTACGTTGGACATTGCGATGTGGTCTTCCGAAGCGGGAATAGCGTCGTACTTTGTGGTGTCGATGTCGTACAGATACGTTCCCAAAGGAATGATGTAGTTGTAGTAGTAGGAACCGTAAGGCGTGGTTGCGTAGTAATCCGCCTTGACTTTGTCTTCGTCGTCGATGGCTTCGTTGTGCGCCGTGCTTTCCACTTCGTAGTAGGTTTTGTCAAACATGGGCGCTTCCGTCCAGTCGCCGTAAAACGCAAGGAAAGGAACGTTGAGGTTGATGCCGCCGTTGTCCGCCGTGTTGAGTTTCACGAAACCTTCGACATACATTCCGTAGGGGAACAGCGTGTCCAGCATTGTCATGTCCTCTTTGGAAAGAGTGTACACCAACTGCACCTTAACGGTACTGTGCGGTTGCACCGTCACTCTGTCGGTAGTTACGCCGTCCACGGTGGTTGTGTAGTTGCCGCCCAGAATTTGCGATTTTTCCGCAACGAAGGTGTTGTCGGAAGAAGACACGCTTTCCGTCATTGCAATGAGGGACAAATCGTAGTTGACTTCCTCGTCGGAGAAGTTGACAACGTTGAAATTCATTGTGTATTCGCCGATTCTGTCGGGGTCGTCGTACAGTTCGATTTTGCTTCTGTCCTTGCCGTCGACGGTTATGTACGCTTTGGTGTTTACGGCATTTGCCAGACTTGCAAGTCCCGCACCCTGCTTACGGGGAGAATAGGGATTGCCTTCCTGGTTTTGCACTATCGTTGCCGTAGACATAAGCAACTGGTTTGCCAGAACGGAAATTTCCTTCATGCTCATTTCGGGGAAGGAATCTTTCAGATACTGACGGATAAGCACCACGATTCCGCAAAGGTTGGGCGTAGCCATACTTGTTCCGCTCAGTTCGTCGTAGCCGCCTCCCGGCACGGCGGAAAGAATGTTGCCTCCGTGTGCGGTGATGTCCGGTTTGAGTTCCAACGAGGGAGAAGGTCCCCAACTGGAAAAGTCTGACATGAACGGACCTGCCTGGTTGCCGTAACTTATCGTCATTTTGCCACTCTTGTTTTGCGCAAGAGTCGTGCCGTCTTCCTTGGAAATGGACACGGTGGGAATGTGGTCGCTCTTGCCCATGGACATGTAGATGTCGCCTTCCACGTTGTTGTAGATTATGCAGGCAATGGCGCCTTCGCTTTTGGCAATCTGTGCCTTTTCTTCAAAGGTGTTGTCGCCACGGCGTACCAACGCTATCTTTCCCTTGACGTCTATCGCTGCGTAGTTGACACGCAAGCCGTCGCCGGGAACCGTTACGTATTCGAAAGTTTTTGTCTGTCCCTCGGTAATGCCCAACTCTTTGAAAAAGTCGTTGGGGTCGCCCGTTATTGCGTTGGATTCCAAGAAGAAGAAAGTGTAAGGATTGTTGCCGTTGGAATCCGTTGCGGTGATGTACTTGCTCTTTGTACCGCTGATGGACGCCACCGACAACGCCGCCGCATAGGTGGAGGGAGAACCTACCGTACCCGAATCGGGATTGGTAACCTTGTTGGTGTTGCCCTGTTCGCCGCCGTAGGCAGAACTGTAACTGTTGCTGGCGGCAGTGAGCAGACTGACGCCGCTTTCGTTGATGGCGTCGTACACGTCGTTGATTTTGTTGCCGTCCTCTTCACGGGCAAATCCGCAAGAAGAACCCAACGACATATTGATGGCGTCAACTTCCAGCAAAACCGCATCTTCCAAAGCGGCAAGAATGTCGTCGGTGTCGGCGCCGTCGTCAAGGTCGGGGAACACTTTCATCAGTACCAACTGAGTGTTGATTGCCACGCCCGTGATTACGTCGTCCTTTCCGCCGATGATGCCGGCAACGTGTGTGCCGTGTTCGCTGTCGTAGGGGAAAACGTCGCTGTCTTTGTCGGCGTAGTCGTACACGAAGGGAATTTTGTCGCTGTAATACACGTCGGAAATTTTAAGTCCCGGGGTGGTCTTGGCGGCATTGCTGATTGCAACTCCGTCTTTGTCCGTTTGGGTGATTATTTGCTGTATTTTTTCCTGCGTGAGAAGCAAATCGTCCCCCTCTGGCATATTTTGAAACACCGAGTGGCTGCAATCGAAACCCGAGTCCAAAATTGCCACCGCCGTGCCGATACCGGTGTAGTCGACGCTGCCGGAATTGAATATACCCGTGGGATACACGTCCACGTCGTTTTCTATTACCGATGCGTCGTCGGACTTTGTGTCCTGCGGACGGTTGTAGGTGTCGGAAAGGATAACGTCCTTTACCGAAGACATGTTTTGTATTTTTTCCATGTCGCCGTACCTGATGGTTACGGCAACGGCATTGATAATTGTGGAATAGACGTGTTCGACGCTTTCAATCAGCCCTTTGGACTGCAAATTGTCGATGAGTTTTTCCTGACTTTCCGCAATACCCTTTGCCTGCTGCAATCCTTCCGGCGTTTTGGCGTATTCGCCTACGGAAGAATTGGTGTTTGCATACATTTTGTTGTAGGTGTCGATGAGTGCTTCGTTTTCCAGCGTTATCATTACCACAACACGGTCGTCATCTTTGTAACCGCCGTTTTCCAACAGGTACTCCGCCTTTATCTGCGACATTACCTGGTCCTGCGTCAGTTTGAGATCGCTTCTAAAAATGTCAAGTTGACCCGTAACCGTTTCTTCACCCGTTTCTTCGGGAATAAGCGGTTGCAGCGCATCGCATGCGACAAGACTGAACAGCACTACAATCATTAAAAAACAAACTATCGCTTTGCGCATATTTACTCCTTTACTTCAACCAAAGATATATGAGAATGGCAACAATGCCGAAACAGCACACCACCGTTGCGAATATGGGAAAATAGGCGGCAAATGCCGCTTTGATAGCCGCACGGCGTTCCTTTTTGGAAAGCCCGACGTTTTTGTCCTTTCCGGTACGCTTCCAAAAGGGTTGCGGAACATTGTCCATATTGTAGACGGTGTGTCCGTCGTCAATGTACTCACTTTTCTTCTTTTTTTCTTTCATCGGACTTTACTGTCTTTTTCTTCGCTTCTTCTTCCTGCCGTTGTTTGGCAAGAATAAGTTTGTATTCCTCGTCGTAACGGGAAAGATTGGACATTACTTCATCATCGTACAGGTGGCAACTCACAAAGTGATTTTTGGTGTACTCGATGTTGCGAGGTTTAAAGAAACGGCACACGTTCATGCACTGCGAACACCTTGTGTGGAATTTGCACCCTGCGGGCGGATTTGCGGGAGAGGGAATGTCGCCGCCCAGAATGATACGTTTCATTTTCACGTCGGGGTCGGGCACAGGCACTGCGGAAAACAGCGCTTTTGTGTAGGGATGGAGGGGATTGTCGAAAATGTCGTCGGTGTCGCCCGTTTCCATCACGTTGCCCAGATACATTACCATGATTTTGTCGGTGATGTACTTGACCACCGAAAGGTCGTGGGAAATGAACACGTAGGTGAGCCCCATTTTGTTTTGCAAATCTTTAAGCAAGTTGATTATCTGCGCCTGAATGGACACGTCCAAAGCGGAAACGGGTTCGTCACAGATGACGAGTTTGGGTTTTACCGCCAATGCCCTTGCAATGCAGATACGTTGTCTTTGTCCGCCGGAAAACTCGTGCGGATAGCGGTCGTAATACTGACGTTGCAGTCCGCATTGTTTCATTATTTGCCTTACGTATGGCTGAATTTGGTCCTTTGGAACAATTTTGTGCACACGCACCGCTTCGGCGATGATGTTGCCTACAGTCATGCGTGGAGGCAAACTGGAATAGGGGTCCTGAAATATCAACTGAATGTCCGTGCGGTATTTGAGCATCTTGCTCTTTTTGAGGTTGGTTATGTCGTTTCCCTCAAAGTAGATTTTTCCGCCGTCGGGGTCGTACAATTTCAAAATTGTCCTGCCCAGAGTGGTTTTTCCGCAGCCGCTTTCGCCCACAACGCCTATTGTCGTGCCCTGTTGCAGCGTGAAACTTACGTCGTCCACCGCTTTGAGGCTGGAAAGCACCCTGCCGAACAGCGACTTTTCGATTGGAAAGTACTTTTTCAGGTTTTGTACTTCCAAAATGTCCCTTGTAACTTCAACTTCCGTTTCCTTTCCGTCCACGGTGACGGAAACGGCGTTTGCAAGATTGGTTTTGGCGGGAATGTGTACGCTGACCGTTTGGTCTTCGTGTACGCAGATTTTCACACCGTCCAACGGTTTTTCGCCCGTAACATGCAGTTGCAGTGTTTTGTCGCCGCAGTGGACGGTAGCATTTCCGTTTTCGTCGGACAATGCTTCCGCAACGGAGGCAACTTTCTTATTGATTTCGCTTGTCATGTTACTTCTCCTCTTGTTGGTACAGGTAGCAGGACACAAAGTGGGTGTCGCTTACCTTTATTTCCTTCGGATAGCATCCGTTGCACTTTTCCACGCACCTGTTGCACCTGTTTTTGAAGTAGCAACTGTCGGGAAGGTTGATGGGATTCGGCACCTGCCCGGGAATGGAAAACAGCGGTTGGTCGGAAGCCGATGTTATCAAGGGTTTGCTCTTTTGCAATCCAACCGTGTAGGGGTGCAAAGGATTGTGGAATATTTCACTTGCGGTACCCCTTTCGATGACACGTCCTGCGTACATTACCACAACTTCGTCCGCCATTTCGGCAATTACCCCGAGGTCGTGAGTGATGAGCATTATGGAACAGCCCTGTTCCTGTTGCAACTCTTTCAGCAGTTCAAGTATCTGCGCCTGAATTGTTACGTCCAACGCCGTTGTGGGTTCGTCGGCAATGATAAGTTTGGGATTGCCGGACAGTGCCATTGCAATCATTACACGCTGACGCATTCCGCCGGAAAGTTCGTGCGGATAGGAATCGTACACTCTCTCGGGCATTGCTATGCCCACCTTTTTGAGCATATCTATGCTGTGTGCCTTTGCCTCTTCCTTGGAAATTTGCGGATTGTGTACAAAAAGCACTTCGTCAAGTTGAAAACCGATGGTGAAAACGGGGTTCAGACTTGTCATCGGTTCCTGAAAAATCATGGTGATGTCCTTGCCGCGGATTTTGTACATTTCGCTTGTGGGCATCTTCACAATGTCGTAGGCAAGTTTGTTTCCGTTTTCGTCTTCGCCGAGGTCGTCGGAATTGAAACGTATCTCACCTTCCACTACCTGTCCCTGGGGCGCCTGCACCAACTGCATTATGGAAAGGGAAGTTACGCTTTTTCCGCAACCACTTTCGCCCACAACGCCCACAACTTTGTTTTTGGGAATATTGAAGGAAACGCCGTTTACCGAAAGCACAGTGCCGTTATCGGTGAAAAACACCGTTTTCAGACCTTCGATTTCCACAACGTTGTTTTTGTCGTGCATCGTCGTGGTGTATTCTTCCGGTGTGCGCTTGCGTGTTTTCAGACTTTCGTAGTACTTCATCTGTTTGATGTTGTACTTCAAAATTTTGCGGCTGTCCTTGATGGATATGTAATTGTTTTCTTTTTTTCTCATTGTTTTGTCCTTGGCAACGGCAAAGAAACTCTCGCCGATGCACGCTTACGCTCTATTTCTTGGCTTTGGGGTCCATTGCATCACGCAATCCGTCGCCCACGAAGTTGAATCCCAGCACGGCAATTACAATAAGGATACCTGCCGGCAACCACATATTGACGTGGTAACTCAACACTGCTCTGTCGTTGGCGCCGGCAATCATCGTGCCCCACGCCGCCTTGGGAAGTTGTACGCCCAAGCCGAGGTAACTTAGTGTGGATTCGTACAAAATGACGCTGCCCAAACCCAAAGTCATGGATACAATAAGTTGCGGCATAACGTTGGAAATGAGGTGTACGAAAATTTTGCGCCATGTGGGCAAGCCCATTACTTCCGTTGCGGTGATGTATTCCTGCTCACGCAGTGAAAGTATTTGTCCTCTCACAAGGCGGGCGACGCCGCTCCAACTGAACACCGTTATCATTGCCATAAGCACGTAGATGCTTGTGTCGGCATCCAGATTCCACGATTGAATTACCGCCGAAGCGATAAGCAGAATGGGCAACGTGGGAATACAATTGAAAATGTCCACTATACGCATTATTACCTGGTCCACCCAACCGCCGAAGTACCCTGCCAAACCGCCAAGTACAACGCCGATGAGCGTTTCCAAAATAACCACGATAAAACCTATCGTAAGGGAAATTCTTCCGCCGTACATAAGACGTACAAACACGTCAAACGCCTGGTCGTCGGTGCCGAGAAAATGGTCCTTGCTGGGGTCGGCATATCTGTTGTCGTCCAACAATGTCAGAATTTCCGTTACGGTTACCGTCTGACCGTTGGCGTCTTCGTAGATGTGTTGCTTGACGACTTCCTGCGCCACCTGTGTGCGGTCTGCCTCCGTTTCTCCCCAACGGCTGTACACCACGGGGCCCAAAAAGGAAAACAACAGCAGGAACACAATCATTACAAGTCCCACAATGGACAATTTGGAACGGAAAAACCTGCGTGCAACCAACTGACCGGGGCTCATCTCACGGTAGGTTTCCACCACCGTGTCTTCCTCGTCTTCCGTTTGTGCAACAGCGGCGCACACCTCGGCGGAAGCCTCGGTAGCAACCGTTTCCTGTTGAAGGACGCTTTCGGCAATGGGGTTGACTTTTACCGCCGTTTCACCGACAGATTCACCGCTATCGCCCAATTCCGACGCTATACGTTGCAAGTCCAATGTTGCGACACGGCTTTCCTTTTTGTCCAAAGACACCAATTTTTTTGCATTTTGCGCTACTTTTTCCGCAAAGTCCTGAGCAGAAGTTTCCGACTTTGCCGAGTTGGAAAGCAAATCGCCGTCCACGGGTATGTCGGCAATGATATTTTTGTTTTTCTTTTTCATGTCATCACCTATTTAGTAAGTTTAACCCGTGGGTCTACAATGGAATACATAATGTCGGAAAGCAACGTGCCGATGACCGTCAAAATTGCCAAAAACATATTGTATCCCATTACAAAGGGAATGTCTGCTTCCGTCAATGCCTGATAGGCAAGATTTCCTATTCCGGGGATGCCGAAAACCTGCTCGGTTATCATCATTCCGCCGAAAAGAGATGGAAGGATGCCTGCAAGCAGCGTCGCCAAAGGAATGAGGGTGTTTCTGAATGCGTGTTTGTAGATTACCGTCTTTTCCGAAAGTCCCTTTGCACGGGCGGTACGGATGTAGTCGGCACCCAACACTTCCAGAGTGTTTGTGCGAGTGTAACGCATAAGTCCGCCCAAGGAAAGCACAACGCTTACAAAAATCGGCAACACCAAATGGTAGGAAATGTCCCCCAATTTTTCCATAAAACCTGCAAAAGTTTCGGGATAACTTGCCGTTGCGGAGATAAGTCCGCCGTAGGGGAACCAGCCCAAGTCCACTGCAAAAACTTTGATGGCTATTGCGCCGAAAAAGTAGGTGGGCAAGGATATGCCTATCATTGTGAAAACGGTAACTATGTAATCTGCCGCAGAATACTGTTTTGTTGCGCTGACAATGCCCAACGGTATTGCAATCAAAAACTGTAATATGGTTGCAATAATGGCAATGGCAAAGGAAACCCACATGTTTTCCCCTATTACCTGCGCTACCGGTTTTTCGTACTTGAAGGAACGCCCCAGGTCGCCCTTTATCAGATTACCCAACCAATTGAAGTAGCCTTTTACAATGCCCGAAAAAGAATTGTCGCTCAGCCCGTACAGTTCCTTGAAGTGGTCGATGTCTTCCTGACTGATGCTTCCGTTTTGCAACTGCTCCTTGTACTTGTTGTCTACAAAGTCGGAGGGCATCATGCGCACCAGCGAGTAGATAATCACCGAAACACCCAAAAGGATGATTACTGCAATGAGCAGTCTTTTGATGATGTATTTTAGCATTTTTCCGTTGCGAAGCCTGCTTATTTAACAAAGGTTAGAGGCCTCGTCTCCTGTTAGTCCGTCGTGGAAAAATCCACGGAAGTGTGTTTTGTTTTTTGACTTTTCCGACAGGGAAAATCAACGTGCGTCCCTGTCGGAAATGTTTACAATTTGTTGATACGTTACAAAAAATACGTTACTTTTCCATTACCAACGAAATGTTGTGAATGTCGCTTGTGAGTCCCTTGAAAGCGCTTGCCGGTGTGAAGAAGGTGCTTGCGTCAATCTTGTTGACATTGTAGGCAAACAGGTCGTTTCTTTGGTAGGTGGGAAGTTCGATGGCAAGTTCCATCACGATGTCCAACGCTTCGGAATAGATTTGAGCACGTTCCGTTTGGTCGTTGGTCAGACGTGCCTCTTCGATGAGTTCCGAAAGCACGCCGATTCTTTCGTTTTCGTAGGCGTACTTATCGGTGTTGGCAAGAATTTGCTTGTAACCCCAGTTGAGTACCGACGTTGCGGTGGAATCCTTGTGGTACACCTGATACATGTCGGGGTCGATTGTGGAGCCCCAAGCGGCAGCCCACACGGTGAGAGAACCGTTGGCAAGTTTCTTCAAAGCGTCTTTGTCCGTTTTTACCGTTACGTTGAAGCCCACTTTGTTGAGCAATTCCGCCGCTTTAAGCATTGCGCTGTAAGCAGGGTGCTTTGTTTCCTGTCCGGCAATGGTAAATTCAAACATACATTCGTTTCTGCCGTTGTCGGCGTACAAGCCGTTACCGTCTATCGTGTAACCTGCCTTGTCCGTCATCAGCCATGTGATGAAATCCATTTGTTCCTGTTCGGAAAGTTTGTCGCCGCCATGCTTGCCGTGTTCGGACATGTACTCGTAGTAGGATGCGTCGATTTTACCCTCGAAGTACAGTTCTTCGTAATCCTCGGGAATTGGATCGCCGATGTAGGGGTAGTAAGCCACGCAACCGTCGGGATATGCCCAACTTTCGGTAGACATGGAACGGTAGATGGGTTTTGCAAGGTTCATGTAAAACGCCACGCACATGGACACGTCTATTGCGTACATGATGGCACGTCTTACATACACGTTGGGAATTTTGCCTGCGTTGATACCTATGTAACCGTAGCCCAACGTAGTGATTCTTGTGTAGTCGTAACCTTCGGATTTTTTACCGTTGAGTTCCGATTCCGTTTCGGGAAGAGCGTTGGGTTCGGCGTAGTCCACCTGATTGGTGTACAGAGCGTCCAACATGGAGTTTGCCGCCACGACCTGATATCTCACCGACTTGATTTTTGCCGGTCCCATCAGATAGTAGGGGTTTCTTTCAAAGTAGATAACGCCCTTGTCGTAGAAGTCGCCCGACTTCACGTTTTCCAAACCGCCGCTTGCCTTGCTTGCGGCATACGGGCCTGCGCCTACAGGTACGCCGATTTTGTCGGGGTTTTTAACAACGTTTTCCATGAAGGACTGTGATTTGTACTCGACGCCGAATCTGTTTTCTGCGTAACTGAAACTGTTGATGTGCGCTTCGTCGGAGTAGTAGTACAGGGGCGCAATGGCAAATGCAAAGTTCCAGATTGCTTTCGGGTCGACGTTGTTGATGGTGATGCTTAGTACTTCGTTGTAGCCGTCCTTGACGGAACCGTCGCTGCGGTTGTACTGAGGTACTGCGTAGGAATTGCCGTTTACCGTAACGGCTGTGTCGTAGTTGGCAAACTTAATACCGCTGATGTTGGGGAATTCCAACACGCCGTCGGCAGGTTTGTCCGCTTCCATTTCTTCCTTGGTCAAAAAGTCGTACAGCGTTACCGATGTGTTCCAATAGGTAAGCACTTCTTCGACGGAGTCGGGCATGGTAGCGTTGTACACCGTGTTGATTGCCTGCTCCTGCGTCCACGTTTTCAACGTGTCGATTTCGCTGTCGGCAACCAACGAGGAGTGAAGTTTCGCCTCGTCCTTGGACCATGTGATGAAACCTTCGTTCAAAAGGAACATTTCCACGTCGGTGGTGAGCAAATTGCGGTACACGTTGCCTTCCTTGTCGGTGAACAGTTGGTCGGTGTAACTGTCACGGGAGTTGCTGTAATCGTTTTCCAGTTCTTCCCTGAACAGTTCCGCCGTCTTCTGGAAGTCCTTCACAACGTTGGCGTAGGAATCGGAAACGTTTTCCCATTCGTCGGCAAGGTACTGCAGCATTGTGTCTTCGTCAATGTATTCGTCCATGTGTTTTTCCAAAACGCCAGTCGTCGCTTCGATGAGGGCGTCTATTCTTGCACGTGCGGCAACCTTGTACTTGGTTTCAAAGGCTTCCTGCTCTTCTTCCGTGGCTGCCTGTGTGCGATATTCCTGCAAACCGACGATATCGGTGGAATAGATTGTACTGCTTCCCGTGTAGGCGGGGTCAAGGTACACATACAGGTTGAACAGCACGTCCTTCATCGTGAGGGGAGAGCCGTTGGAAAACTTTACGTTGTTTTTCAACACAAAGTAGTAGGTCGTTGTCTGGTCCACGTTGGGCGTGCCGACAGTGATGATTTCCAAATCCTTTGCCACCACCGCTTCGTCGTCGCCGTACACAACGTCGCCGTTTTCGTCGTTACCGACCATGCCTATCTGCGTCATGCCGACAACGTTGCTGTCCGTTGCGGATGTGGAAAAGAAGGGATTGAACACCTTGTCCACTTCCTGCGTGGAAAACACCAACTTGTCCGTTTCGTTGTCGTAATACTGTTTGTCGGAATCATCGTCGCAGGCAGCGATTGTAAACACAAATGTAGACAGCATCATTACTGCCAGTACAAGACTGATGATTTTTGCAAATCTCGTTTTTGTAGTCATCTTATTCCTCCAAATTATTTTCCGTAAATTTCAGTTGAGATGTAAATTCCGTAACCGTTGAAGATTGGTCTTTGAAGCACACCGCATCCGTCAGTTGAAGTACCAGTCGGTTTTCCATGTCCGCCTGAACGTCCGACGGCAAACGTGAAATTGTTACCGTGCCTTCCACCGTTACGTTGGAAATTTCCGTGTTTACGGCATTGACGGAAATTGGCGCAACGTAGATTTTGTAAATCTGCGAGAAGACGGTGTCCACGTCGACGGTGACCCCCGTGAAATTGACATCACATATCTTTGCCCCGTTTGTATCGCCAAAGAGGCTTATTGAAAGACTGTTTTTGGAATTGTCCTCGTAGTCGGACACAAGACTGTCCTTGGTGGAACTGTAGGACAACACAAAGTTGCTTATCGTGCAGTTGTTACCCAAAAATTCCTTGGTGAAGTTTTTGAAGGAAAGGGATTCCCCCTGCATGTCTATGTCGTTGGCAATGTAGATGTTGTTGTTGCCGTTTGCCGCTATTTTCAGTTCCGTGGCCGTGCGCACAACCGTGTAGTCGCCTTCCAGATACTTGGCGTACACCTTCACTGCCGTGTCCGTTTCTCCGCCGGGGTGAGTGAAATTGCTGTCCCACGGATTTTTGTTTTCATCAAACAACCCAATCAACGTGTAGCCGTTGCGTGTGGCGTACCTGTCGTTGAACTTGACGCCTTGGTTCACTTCCCTTGTGGCAATAAGTTCGTCGGTGTCGAAGTCATAAACCTGGTAGGTGTACTTGACTTGTTTTTTCCAACATGCGTACAGAGTAACGCCCTCTGCGTCTACCGTGTCGGTGTCAAAGTTCCACTTGTCGGTGTAGGAAACGTTTCCGTCTTTGTCCGTTTTTTTGGTGAGATACCAGCCTTCGAGGTCGTAACCGTTTTTTACAAGGTCGTCGTCATCGGAGGCAAAATCTTCCAAAGGCCTGATTAAATTCTGCGCTCCTTCGGGAAACTGATAGTAATAAACTACGCTGCCTTCGCCGTTTTGAAATGTTCCCCCTTCCAGCATAAACACTACTTTTACGCCTTCGTACTGGACAACGTCGTCACATCCCGCAAGAAGCAACAGACTTGCGCTCAAAATAATTATCAAAATTAAGACTAACTTTCTCATTTCAGTTCAACCTGTTTACAATGCATTAAAAATGCCCAAATGTATGAATATAAGTACAATTTTATTCCTCCCGTTTGCTTTTGTCAAACAATTGAGCACTGTGTATTGTATAATAAATAGAAAAAATTTTGTTTGAGATAAAAAAGTTATTCCAAACGCATAAACGGCTGAAAGCAGGCTTAAACCAAACTGAAAAACACGATGTCGGACGATATTTACAACGCTTGGAGGGGAAATAAGCAACGGCGTTTTGCGTGCATAAAAAGGGCAAAATTGATAAGCGTTCATTTTTGAAAGAGCATTTTTGAACATGGGCAAAAATGGTTGGAATCCTGCTACGCACAGGCAAAAAATGCCGATGTTTGTAAAACATACAATGACACTGTTGCAATTCGGACAATTTGTTAATAAAAAAGCTGAATGAAAAAACCGTCTGCCGTTTGCAAAACTTCGCCAACTACCTAAACCCTACAAATTTAGAAAAAACCACACGCCACTGCGTTTGTAGCAACACACGGTTTGGACTACCTCAACTAAAACCGCAACAGGAAAATGTCGGGCAAACAACCACTTGCGATAAAGGGCAAAATTCGGGATTGCAAAAAAAAATCAACCCCCTCGAAAAATGTCGGACAGCAAGCAAAACTTTTTCTTAAAAAGCGTGTGTAACTACTGTTTGAACAAAATTAGCAAACATCACACAAAAAACACGGAAAAATATGCCTCAACGGTAGCAAAAACGTGCTACCGTTTTGTAAAAAATACAAAAAAGCTTGCATACGGTGGAAACAGTCAGACATGCATACGGGAAAAACAAAATTCCCACAATAACAGTAAAAATACAAACAATACCTTATGTTTTACGCAAAATTTCACCCTTTAACATGTAAAATAAAACAAAAACGGTAGCAAAAACGTGCTACCGTGTTGTAAAAAATGCAAAAAAGCATGCATACGGTGGCAACAGTCAGACATGCATACGGAAAAAACAAAATTTCAACAATAACCGTGAAAACACAAACAATGCCTTTGGTTTTACGCAAAATTTCGCCCTTGAACATCAAAATAAAACAAAAACGGTAGCAAAAACGTGCTACCGTTTTGTAAAATTCGTTAAATTGCTGTCGCTATCGGTGTTTTAAGGCAATCACTTTTTTGCAACAAGTTGTTTTGCCTTTGCCACGATATCCGTTGCAGTCAGTTTGTAATCTTTTTTCAAGTCGGCAAGACTTCCCACCTGACTGATTGCGTCCCTGATGGCAACTGCGTCGCACAACGTGGGATTGTTGGCGGAAAGCGTTTCGCACACGGCGGAGTACAAACCCCCGTGAATACTGTGATTTTCCACAACCAAAACGGCATGCGTCTTTTGTGCGGAGGTCAAAACTGCCTCTTCGTCCAGAGGTTTTATTGTGTGCACGGCAAGGAAGTCGGCGTTTATGCCCTCTTCCGTCAACTGCCGCACTGCCTGACGGGCGTCAAACAGCAACGCACCGCTTGCAATGATTGTAATGTCCTTGCCGTCGGCAAGTTTGTCCGCCTTCATGGGGTGGAATTGATAGTCGGCATCGAAAAAACTTTCCGATTGCTTGCGCATCATACGAACGTACACGCTTCCGTTGTGTTGCGCTATGAAAGGCAACGCTTTGGCAATCTGCACGTCGTCCACGATGTCCATGACCACAATGTTGGGAAGGGCACGCATCATTGCAACGTCTTCGAAACTCATGTGTGTGCCTCCGTTGCTGGTAGCGGTGATGCCCGGGTCCCAACCGACAATTTTTACGTTGAGTTGCGAGTAACTGACGGAAACGGCAATCTGGTCGAAAACTCTGCGTGAAGAGAAGGGAGCAAAACTGTGAATAAAGGGAATGTAGCCCGATGCGGAAAGACCTGCCGCAATGCACGTCATGTTTGCCTCGGCAATACCGCAGTTGATGCATCTGTCGGGAAATTCCTTGTAAAGAGGTTTTGTGCCACCTGCGCCGGCAAGGTCGGCGTCAAGAACGACTATTTTTCCGTTTTCTTTCATCAGGCGGGAAAGTTCCGCTGCGTAAGATTTTCTCAGTTCCATTTGTCCTGCCTCCTACTTCAATTCTTCAAGAGCAAGTTTGTACTGCTCATCCGTTACCGTGGTGCTGTGTACGCCTGCGCCCATCTGCTCGTAGAAACTTACGCCTTTGCCCTTTATGGTGTCCATAACTATGCAATGCGGCGCACCTTTTTCCTGCTTTGCTTTCAAGATGGCTTTGTCCAAGGCATCGTGGTCGTGTCCGTTTACACGGGTGGAAATAAACCCGAATGCCTCAAATTTGCGCTGAATATCACCCAAATCGCACACTTCCGCAGTTGTGCCGTCAATTTGCAATTTGTTGCAATCCACAAACACAATCATATTGTCCAACTTGTGGCTGGCGGCAAACATTGCCGCTTCCCAGTTTTGTCCTTCTTGCAATTCGCCGTCGCCCGTGATGACGTACACAAAGTGATTGTCGCCGTCCATTCTTTTTGCCAAAGCAAGTCCGCATGCGCAGGAAAGTCCCTGTCCGAGGCTGCCTGCCGTCATATCCACACCCGGCGTGAGATTGAGATTGGCGTGACTTGGCAAACGTGTGCCCAATTTGTTGAGGGTATCCAACCAATCAAGCGGGAAAAATCCCTTAAGCGCAAGCGTTGCGTACCATGCTGGGCCTGCGTGTCCTTTGCTCAACACAAGACAGTCCCTGTTGGGACGTTTGGGATTTTTGGGGTCGACATCCATATGCTTGGAATACAACACCGCCAACACGTCAACAATGGACAGGCTTCCTCCGACGTGACCGCTTCCCTGACTGTGCAGGCAGCGAAGCAGTTCTCGTCTTATTTGCTTACTGAATTGTACAGTATCCATAATTCTTCACCTCGAATTTTATTTTACAAAATGTTGCGGGAATGTTTCCCGAATTTGCGCTTTTGCCGTTTCGGTATCAAAAACTTGCTACCGTATTTAGGTTTTGAGGTTTCCCAACCTGTTGTGACAGGTGAAATACACTACCTGTGTTCCACGTTTGCACAGGTTTTTTACAACGTCCGTCGCCCTGACGAAATTGTCTTCGTCAAAGTTGACGAAAGCGTCGTCTATTATCAAAAAGGGAATTTCCCTCCCAAAAAGCAATTCCGAAAGGGCAATGCGGAAACACAGCAAGGTTATTTCTCTCACGCCACGGGAAAAGTATTCCAGCGGTTGCGTTACGCCCTTTTCACACAGTTTTACGGAGAAATTTCTGTCGCAAACAACCTGAAAATCGTTTGCCGTAACTTCGCAAAGCAGTTGCTGACATCTTTGAGAAAGCACGGGCAGGTAACTTGTGGAAAGATTGTCTTTCGCCTGTTCCAACAGTTGCAAAGTCTTTTGTGCCACAAGATAGTTGTGCTGTTCGGCTTTTATTTTCAGTTGAACGTTGCCAAGTTCTTCTTCAATGGAAACAATATCTACATTGAGATTTTTGTTTTCCTCGGCAAGGCTGCCTCGTTGAACGTTGAGTTCCGACAATCTTCGGCGCTTTTCCTCCTGAGTTTGCTTTACGCTGTCCAACCTTTGCTGAAGTTCCGACGAATCGTTGCTTTTGGGCAGTGCCTCTTCCAACGCTTTTGCCACCTGTATGGCGGTACGGTACTTGACATACGCTTCGCCCAAATCGGTTTGAACCTCTTCAAACGACTTGTTTTGGCAATTTATATGTCTGCCCGCAATACGGAAGTAGTCGGTTTGCAAATGTTCCCTTTCCCCCGCCTGCAAAGTCTGCACGCCTTTAGTCGGTCGGTAACAAAATGCCAAAGCAATTACTCCCGCAATGCACATTCCGATGCCTGCGTAAATGTTGGCAAAACACACGCCGACGCCTGCGCACAACAAAAGTATGCCCACAATAAGCAGCGGCAACAGCAATTTCCCCTGCGGTTTTGCCGTAACGGGAGTTTTGGACCATTTTTCCGCTATTTCGTCGCACTGTTTTTTGTCGGCTTCGAAATTGCCCTGACTTGCAATGGACTGTTTGAGAGTGCGGTAGTTTTCCAGTTGCTCCTGTTGCCGTGCCGTCAGTTGCGTGTGCGCCAGTTGCCCGTGCAACTTTTCCTTTTCCTTTTCCAATGCGGAAATGCTTTCCTCCAAAGAGGTCATTTCTTTGGCAATGGATTGAAGTTGCTTTTCTATTGCGTCTTTGCGGTTGAGTTGTGCCTGCGCCTGAATAAACTTGCGCTGCAAATCCTGCTGCCGCAGTTGCAGTTGATAGATAGTACCGCCGTTGCCACGCTCTGCCTTGCGTTCCTTCATAAATTTGCACAATCTTTCCGTGACTTTGTCGGTGTTTTCCGTGTTATTTACAAGACCTGCAAGTTTGGCGTCGAAGTTCTGATTGGATTCCATCTCCACGCTTTCCTGCGGGAAATACGCCGATCTGTCGTAACTTTCCGCAGTCAGCCCTAACAGATATTCTCCAACTTCCAGCGTTGTGTCCACGGCTTTACCCGTTTTTTGTTCTGTAAAGGAAAGGTAGTCTTCCCTGGCGGAAGCACCGAAATGCCTTTCGATGCGGTAGATTACGCCATCTTTTTCCACCACCATTTCTCCGCCCGCCTTGCTGTTGCTTGACCAGTCCGTCCACTTGTTTACCGTTTGACAGGCGGACTGTGTACGCCCCCTCTTCAAGCCGTACAGCATTGCACGCACAAAACTTGCCACGGTGGTTTTGCCGAAACCGTTTTGCTTTTGAATAATGTTGACGTCGGGATAAAAATTTATTGTGCAATTGTGCAATTTGCCGAAAGATTGGATGTTTAGGGAAATGATTTTCATCTACAACACCCCCTTCAAGGCGGCAAATCCCATTTTCAGCACTTCCTCTTTGAGTTTTTCGTCCTGTATTTCCTCCGCCAACTTGACAAATTCGCCTCGCAAAGAAACTTCCTTGGCAATTTTTTGCAAGTCCAGTCGGATGCCCGTGTTATCGTCGATTCGCAAAGCGAAAAATTTATCGTCAAGTCGTTCCTGCGCTATCTGACGGACGTTAAGACCCTCTTCGACGTTACCTTCAAGTTGCAAGTTTATGTAGTTGTCGACATTGACCCCTGCAACGCCGTCCAGAACAAGTCTTTCGACGTCCAACTGATTTTGTGCGGAAGACAAATCCACTTTGACGTTTTCCACACGTCGTATGTAACGTGGAATAAACTTGTAGGTGTCGGTATCGGTATCCAAAACCACAAAACCGCTGGAAGTTTCGTCGAAGCCGCGTATTTCCGGCACGCCGCTGTAACAGGCGACGGTTCTGCCCCATTTGAAAACTTCAAAAGCGTGGCGGTGTCCCAAAGCGACGTAGTTGACGCCACTTGCCGCAATAGCCTTTTTGTCTATCAAACCGTAGTCGGCATTTGCAACGTCGCCGTGCAGAGTAAGAACGGTGTAGCAATTTGCGGGAGGGGAAAAGGTGCGCCAATATTCCGCATCGTTGTCGCCAAGTTCACGCCCTACAATGCACACTCCGTCAAGTTGATAGGCAGTCCACTGCCTGCCGAAAAGATGCACGTTTTGGCACCGTTTTTCCAACATGCGGTAGGGTTCGGCATTGCCGTGATTGCCCTGCAACAAATACCATTGCGCAGCGCTGTTGTTTATAATCTGCGCCACGGTTTCCACGGTAATTGGCATAGTGAATTTGTCGTCAAACAAATCGCCTGCAACAACTACCGCCCCGATACCGTTGTTGTCGCAATATTTAGCCATTTCCAAAAAGGCTTTAAGTAATTCTCTGCGACGCACGTTGCCCTGCGCCACTCCCGTAAGGGGAGAATCGAGGTGTACGTCGGCGGTGTGTAAAATTTTCATTTTTCACCTACGTTATTTTGTAACATAATTTTACCACAGTTGCAAAAAAGTTTCAATGCTTTGTTTTTTCCTTTTGAAAATTTGTAAAAATTGCGCCGAAGCAAACAGACAGTCGGTAATTACCGTGTAACGTCAAACGCCTGTTTTATTTGTAAAATTGTCGGCAAAAAGTAATTTCAATCACAAATTTGTGCAAGTTTTTTACATACGTATGCAAAAATACGCTACAAATTGAAAATCTGCACCGTTGCCAATTTACACAACAAAAAAGCCCGAAGAAAACTTCGGGCGGGTTTTTACGCTTCGGCAAACGGCACGACTTTTTGCAAATGTTCGGCAAGCGATTTGCGTTTTCTGAAAAGCACCAGAAAGCACACCAGATGCACCAAAGCCGTAACTACCCATGAAACGGGGTAGGATATCGTAAGCCCCTGCAAAGTGTGGAACTGCTCCAACGGGAATATGGTGTAAATCCACAAAATACGCAATCCACACACGCCGCACAGTGAAACGACGGTAGGCAAAACAGAATAGCCGATACCTCGCAAAGAATAGGCAAACACGTCCATCAGTCCGCATGTAAAATAGGTAAGGCAAATAAGCACCAATCTGCTGTAACCGGCGGTAATTGCCTCTTCGTGAGATATATACACTTTAAGAAGGGGATCGCCGAAAATTACCGCAACAACGCCTACCGCTATGCCGAAAGTAACAACAAACAGCGACGTGTACGCCACAACACGCTTGATGTTTTTCCAGTTGCCTGCGCCGAAGTTGGCGGAAACGAAAGCAATGCAGGCCTGTGCAACGGAGTTCATCGCAGCATAGACAAATCCCTCGATGGAAACGGATGCGCCGTTACCGTCCACGGTGTTTGTGCCAAGGCTGTTGATGCTGGACTGAATAAGCACGTTGGACAGCGAGAAAATTGCTCCCTGCAAACCGGCGGGCAATCCTATGCGCACCATTTCCAATGCTTCCTGCTTGTAAAAACGCATTTCCTTGAAGGAAAAATGGAAAAATCCTTTGTTTTTAACAAGGCACACAACGATGCATGCGGCGGAAATTGCCTGTGACAAAATTGTGCCCAATGCCACACCGGCAACGTCCATTTTGAACACAATTACAAACAGCAGGTTGAACATGACGTTGAACACGCCTGCCGCCGCCAAAAAGTAAAAGGGACGCTTGGTGTCGCCGACGGCACGCATCAGCGACGCACCGAAGTTGTAAATCAGTGAAAAGGGCAAACCGCAAAAGTAAATTGCAAGATATTGCGTGGAAAGGTCGATGATGTCATCGGTAGTTTTCATCCATTCCAGAAAGTAACGTGAGCACAATGCGCCGAAGGCACCAAGCAAAATGCCTATAACTACCGACAGAATCATTGCCGTGTACACCACCCGTTGTGCCTTTTCCTTTTGTTTTGTGCCGAAGTAACGTGCCATAAGCACGTTTGCGCCCACACTCAGCCCCATGAACAACTGAATAATAAGGTTTATCAGCGAGTTTGTTGCAGAAACCGCTCCGACGGAGTGGGCGGAACCGAACTGTCCGCAAACAATAAGGTCGGCGGCATTGTACAACAACTGCAATACGCTGGAAAATATTATCGGAAGAGAAAACACCAGAATTTTTTTGAAAAGATTTCCCGATGTCATGTCAATTTCGTTTTTACTTACTTTGGTAACCATAACTGCTCCTTAACAAACAAAACAATTATATACCCGATTACATTTTTGCACAATCAAATACAACGCACCTGCCGTAAAGATTTTGTGTTGTTTTTACTGCACGAAAGTGTCGGTAACGCACACGCTCAACGGCAATTTCCGCCAAAGCAGAAACTCTCTGCAATTTGGCATGCGGGCATTGAATGTAACGTTTCCTGCATGCAGTGCATTTTTACGGCACGACAAAACATTCAAAACGTATTTCTACTGCGCATGTACTTTTTAGCAAACAAAACGCAATTTGAAAAAAGCCCCCCGAAGAAACCTTCGAGGGGCGCTGCGTTTTGATTTGACATTAAACTTGCAAGAAATTGACACCAAACAAAACAATATAGAATGTCGTTACTTACCCTGACGCAAAATGATGCTGGTCAAAATCATGTAATAAACGGCTTGTTTTTGGTTTTCCATTTCGTCGCAGTAGTTAAATTGTTTGTCAAATTCTGTCTTAAATCCGAACATAATTACTACCTCCAAATTTTTTTCGGAAAACTTTTGTTTTCCGTGCATATTATATTTTACTTTCGGCGAAATGTATTATATAATTTTGTCAGAAACTAACACAATGCTGTTATTATCGAGGTGAATTATGGCAGATTCCAACACTTTTAAGACAGGAAACAGCGATTTTCAAAAATTGAAGGAAAAAACGGTGCATGGCACGCCACTGCTTCCTTTTGCCAAATATCACACCGACATTTCCGAAATGCTTCCCTTCTACCCAATTCATTGGCACGAAGAAATGGAAGTAATAAAGGTTCAGTCGGGCAAGGGCAGTTTTTGCATAGACGGCAAGTGGTATGTAGGCGAAGAAGGGGATATACTTATTCTGCGCCCATTTGTGATGCATTCCATAAACAGGCTTGGAGAAAACGACATGACCATTGACGCCATTGTTTTCAACCTGCGTCTGCTCAGTCTGGAAAAAAACGACATATGCACGCTGAAATACTTTGCTCCGCTGCTAAACGAAAAACATTCTCTTCCCTGCATTGTGCACCCGACAGACAGTTGGTACCATTCTTTCGACCAATGCGTTACCTCCCTTTTCATGGGGGACGAAAATGCCGAAGGGGCGGAACTCGGCATAAAGGCAAATTTGTACTGGATGTTTTACCACATTTATGCCAACAGGCTGATCAACGTCAAACCAAACATTTCCGAGGACAAACGCTGTTACACCGTGCGCCGTGCGTTGGAATACATTCGCACGGAATACATGAACGATATTTCCATTCAGCAAATTGCCAAATATTGCGGTTACAGCGAGTTTTACACCATGAAACTTTTCAAGCAGTTTACGGGATGTTCCTGCGTGGATTACATCAACAACTACCGACTTACTATCGCAGGCAATCAACTGCGTGACACTTCCGACGAAATTTCCTCCATCGCCTATCAGGTGGGATTCAACAACGTGTCCTACTTCAACCGACAGTTCAAAAAACAGTACGGCGTAACGCCGAAAGAATTTCGCACGCAGTGGTCGGGAAATTGACGTCGCTTGCGGTACAGCCGACTCCACAAAAATGCACAGCCCGAACAATCAATGATTAAAACGCACAGGTACAAACAAAGGTTAAAGCTTACAAAAGTAACAGAGTGAGAATTAAAACGCACAGGTGAAACAGAAAACAACATTATATGTGCAACAATAAACAATTGAATACTAAATTACATGCATTTTGTATCGTTGCCGAGGTTCTACCGTGAAACAAGGCAGTTTTGACAGGCAAAATTGGCACCGTATCAACTTTTGTTCTGCAACTTGGCAAAAAACGGCAAAACAGATTGCCAGTGCTTGATTTGAACGTTTTGCACCGCAACACCTAAAAATGGCTGTGCCTAGGCAGCGAAACCGTTGTTTGTGTAATTGTATTGCTCCAAATTGTACACAATGTCGCAAAAACGGCACACCGTATCAGAATTTTCAGCACACAAGCATTAGCACTTTGGACGGTACGCCCCGTGTAAACTGCGTTTCGGTAATGACAAAGGTCGGTTTGAAAGGTGAAATTTGCACTGCAACAACTTTTGCGACAATGAGGTACAAACGGCTAAACAATCTGCACGCAGTTTGACCTGAACCGTTGTTTACGCACCGTAATACTTGAAAAGCATGTCGGACGCAACAAACTAAAGTAAAATTTGCAGACATCGTTTGACGGCAAAGCAATTTTGCAGTATAATACCACTTACAATAAAGCCAAGTTGTCTTTCCAGAAACTTTTTGAAGTAGTGACTTTTCAAAAGAGAAGTTTTACGCATGTGTAATGTCTGTATTTCAACGGCACACGGCGCATGTTAACCATGTTTTACAAAAGCAACGACGCTTTCGAATGCGTCTACGCAAACTTTGCTCTCTTAGTTAAATGGATATAACAAGCCCCTCCTAAGGGCTAGTTGTGGGTTCGATTCCCGCAGGGAGTGCCACAAAAACGCAAGCCGAACAGACAAGTTCTGCTTGCGTTTTTTCATTTAAATGTTGAGTAACAGTAAAAATACAAAATTTCATGTATGTTTCAATAAGAATAATGCAAATTTCGCAAAATCGCACACGTGTGCGGCTGTTTGATAAGTTGTACTTTTTTGTAAAAATTCAGTTTTTAATGCATTCAGTATTTAACGTATATGCTTTTGTTTGTGCGTGCCAAACAAAGTCATTTTTTTATTTTTTAGTCATATCAAAACTTCTACAGCGTTTGAAAAAAATTTCAACCACGTTCAACTTCTACATTAAAAAAGGTAACATCAAATGCTACATTTTTTCAAATTATAGCACCACATTGCAAAAAGTCGAAGCAGGTTTTGACGGCAGGTAATGATTGCTGCAAAATTTGAGGCGTGTAAATTTTTGACAGCAAGTTTTGGAAACAAAAGATTGATGTGTTAGAATGAAATCGGCAAATGCGAATTCAATCGAAGCAATACGCTTTTGAACTTTTACATTGTTTTAACAAATTGTTGTGTCAAACCAAATAGGCGATCAGAAGCCCGTGTGTCGGACTTGTTTTCGCCTTTTTTATTTGAAACATTGCAAAGCATACTGCAAAAGGTTGTGAAATATTTGCCGCAAATAAATTACGGGAGGCGATGTTTTGGTGACGACGGAAATTGTCGTATTGGTAGTCGGGCTGTGCTCTTCCGTTTCCGGCATTTTATTTGCTTTTTTGGGTTACAGAAGAAACGATAAAAAAGACACAAAATTGTGCGGAAAGGATGAAGGCACGCTGGTGTCCGACGTTTCTTACATTAAGCAAAGTGTGGACCGTGTAGAGTGCGACGTACGAAAACTGGACGAACGGCAACACTACTTTGCCGAAAGAATTGCAAAAGTTGAGGAAGGATTGTGCAACATTCGAGAACGCATTGAAGAAATAAACAAAAAAGAGAGGTGAAAAAATGAACTTTACGTGTGTGCCCATCATCGTTGTGTGCTGCTACCTGGTGGGCGAAATTTACAAGCAGATTTTTAAGAAAAACACCGACGCTTACAGGTTTATCCCTGTAATTTTGCCTGTTTTGGGCGGCATATTGGGCATTGTTATTTTTCTTACCAACCCCGAAATGATTTTCAACGCACAAAACGTTTGGATTGCCCTTGGCGTAGGCATATTCAGCGGGGCATCCGCCACCGGGGCAAATCAGATAATAAAACAGGTGTTTGTCCATTCCGAAAGCCAAACGGACGACAAGAATGACACAAATCAGTAATTATTACGCCAACAGAACCGTTACTCTAAAAAAACAGAAAAGGAGGTTACAATGCATGAAATTGACACGCAAAACAAAGAACTGATTGTCAGAAAAAAGTTGCCGCATTCATCGAAAAGGCGTTTCGCTTTTGCGGATACGATTTTGGGCATGATGACTACAAACAAATTGTTTACGCAGAAGCAGGTTGCAAAACGACGCTGGAAAGCACCATCAAAAATGTTTATGACGCCTACTTGTACCTGCTTTCAAATGCGCAAAATCAACTCACCTCGGAAACATTGCGAAAGTTTTTTTACCTTTTAGACGGCAAAGAGCCTGACGAATCCCTTGTGATACGGCTTGCAACAAAATTTTTCAAGATTAAAAACCTTCCTGCGCTGGAAAAAGCCGTAGATTTTCACATGTACGTTTTATCAGAAACAAACGGCGAAGATAATTACAGAAATTTTTTGTTGCCACTTATGTTTTTCAACTACACACTTGTCAACTGCAAAATACCCTCGTTGAGGTTTACATTGCAAGCCTTAAAACTGTATCAAAAACTTGTTAAGGACATGTCCGAAAAAGGCACACCCGAAATGTACCGTTTCTTTTTGGAACAACTGCAACAGGCACAGTTTCAAAGTAAAATTTTTTATAAAAATGCTAAACCGCTTTCTGCAAGTCAAATTTGCCAACGCATAAAAAGTCAAAAGACGCTGTTGCAAACACAATACGGAGTGCAAAGCGTTTTACTTTTCGGTTCTTTTGCAAAAAACTTGCAACGTTTGGATTCCGACATCGACCTGATGATTGTGTTTTCGCAGGATATGTCGTTTGAAATGAAGGCGAAAGTCATCGAAGACTTGTCCCGTTACTACTTTTCCCTTTTCCGTCGATTTATCGACATCACGGAAATAAGCGAATACTTGGGCGACTGGACAATAACTCAAATTATTCAATACATAAAAATATTTTAAAGGAGAGCGAAAATGAACAGAGGATTGAAATCTTACACAAAACAATTAACGCAAAACATTGGTCCTTGTCGGGTGAGCGTAAACATAAACCCCACGGACGCAAACATGCACTTTGTTGCACCTCTTGTGGAAACAGTCGGGCTAAACCCGTTTTCCGCAAGTTTGATATTCAGTTACGCCGACAGAGAAGAATCGGGAATTTTCGGCAAAGGCGTTAAACTGAACTGTTACGCAAAAGCCACAAAAAACGCAAGCGACGTTACAATCAAAAATGCCGACGGTTCAACAGATACCTATTTGGCGTCTAAAGAATATTACAACGCAGAAACGCAACTGACGGCGCAGCAAGTAACGGAGGATTACGGGCTCAATCCGCACATAGAAGTTACCGACAAGTTGAACAACAAACAAATTTACGGCAGTCTTTCCGAATATCCAGAAAAAATTGTTGCCAAAAACGGTGAAACGCTGACGTTGGATTTCGTGTCCAGCAATAAAACCATCTCAAATCAACACGACGACAAGATTGTTTTTGAACTTGTTGCAGGAAAAGTGAACAAAGTGAAGTATTTGCACGAAAACACCGTGTGCAGCACAGTAGTACTTTCCTACTCCAACGACAGGCTAAGTTGCATAAGTTACTACAACAAAGAATCTTCCGAAGACACTTTGATGAATAAGACAACCATTACGTATACTCAAAGCGACATTATTGTTTCCGACTTCAACAGCGGTTACAAAATTACCTACGCACTGCAAAACGGAAAAGTCGTTTCCATTCAGGACGCTTACGGAGTAACCAACATCGGGGCACGCACCACTACCATTACCTACCAAACCAACAAAACCACGGTTACCAACTGGCAAGGCAAAAAGACCATCAGTTACTTTGACAGCGACGGATTGCCTCTGTACGATTTGGACGATGAGGGAAATTTTGTCAAAACGGAATTTGACGGCGAAACGAAAATGCTTATGGCTCAATCCAATGCAATTTGGGCAAAAGACAATTCCGCACACGTTTACGCAATGACATTGTCCGACCCCGACAACGATTCCCTCGACATAACCTCCGCAACGTTGCAAGACGACGATTTGCAAGGTATTGTTTCCGAAACATTCAAAAAAATTTCCTTGAAAAGCGGAAAAACTCACGGTTCAGTTGTTCAAAAACAGACCTTGCCTTTGGTGGCAGGGGAAAGCGTTACCGCCGTGTTGTGGTGCAAACAACTTGCCGCCTTCACCGATGACGACTATGTAGAAATATCGTTGTTTGCAAACAGTCAAAGCAGGCGGGCTAAACTGAAAAAGAAAGTTGTAGACAACAACTACGAAGTTGTCGTATTGAGCCTTACTCCTCGCAAAAATATTGACAGCGTTACTTTGAACGTGACCATCAATGGCAATGCTTCTGCGGAAATAGGCGGCATCAAACTTTTCAAAATAAACGGGGGCGTCTACCGTGAGGTAGAAGACGGCAACACTACTGCCGTAAGCAACGGTTACGCTACCTCGAATTTCAAATATTCCTCCAACCTTCCGTCCAAAGTTACGCAGGCCGACTCGTCCTCTTACGAGACGGAATACAACGAGAAAAACGCTCCCGTAAAAACAATGACACCCGACGGCATTGTAACAGAAACCGTGTACGACACGGAGCACCCGACCAATATTGTTAAACAAACCGTTACCAGCGCCGACAAGCAGCGTGTTTTGGAAACAAGCCGACAGTACACCTCCGACGGCAGGTTTGTAAGTTCCGTAACTGACGAACTGGGCACTTGTGCGGAAAGTTACGAATACGACGTACAAGGCAACCTTACCAAAGTTACCAACGCTTTGTCCGCCGTTACCGAATTGACCTACACGGAATGTGGTGAACTGAAAAAACTGTTGTTGGAAAAGGGCGAAGACTCTGTTTATGCAGATTACCAATACGACGCCTGCCACCGTTTGCAAAGCATTACACTTGCCAACGGCAGCATGTACACCTTTGCTTATGACGCCTGTGGCAGAATCGGCACAATTTGTCTCAACGGTCAGGTTGCTTTTGCCTACACCTACGACAACCAAACGGGCAACGTACTGCGTCAGCAATACGGCGAAAACGGCGACGGTTACGCTTTTGAATACAATGCAGACAATCTTGTGAGCAAAATTTACTACTTTGAAGCCAACAGTCAACCCGAAGACGCAAATGCGCTGCAACTTTGCTTTACCTACGCTTACGACGAACAAAAACGTCTTTCTTCCGTTTCCGACCAGACGGGTGTGCTTAAAACTTACACCTACGATGCGCAAGGAAACGTGGAAAAGGTAAGTTGCCGTATAAGCGAAGACGAATCGCAAGGTACTACGGAAAGGGCAACCGTTTCCTACAGGAAAAACGGATTGGGCAATGCAAATTCCTCAATACAGGAAATTGACGGAAAACTTCTGTGCCAGGCACAGGAAAGTTTGGCACGTTCCAAAACCACTGATCCACAGTACATTATTTCCTCTTTCGGACAATCCGCCTGCGTGGGAATGTTTACGGAAAACACAAAACTTATTGGCGGAAATCTCGAAATTGCTCCGGTAACAAGTACTGCACTGTCGGTAATGCGTGACGAAGGCGTCCCGTGCGTCAATCTCAATCCGGGAGTGGGCTTAGGATACATTGTTCCGTATTCTTACCCCACTTCAGGCGAATGCGGGTGTGTACAATTTTGGTTCAAGACAGAAAACGTCAACTCCAAACAATACCTGTTGGGTGTTTGCAAATCGTATGATTCATCGTACATAGCCGTGTATATGAATCAAGGCAAATTGTACCTGACAACAAAAGTCGACGAGGGCTACGAACTTCCCATGTTGACGAGCGACTACAACGTGCTTCCCGACAAATGGAACTTCATGGCTTTGAACTTTATTCAAAGGGACGACGGAGAAGGATATCAAAAGGTTACAGAATTTACATTGACGCTGAACGAGCACACGCAAACATATAAGAAAATGGATCCGCAATTCAACATATCGCTTAGTGTCAGTTCTGTAATCCATATCGGTCGAAATTACGTCGGCAGTTCTAATGAAGCACTGTACGGAAAAGTGGCATGTATTTTTATCGGAAAACACTGGTATGAGCCTCTTAGCAACATTCGTGCCTACTACCGTGCCACCAAAGACTTTTTGGAAAGTTGCCGCTATATTAATCAGACTTCAAAAATTTGCGACACAAGCCAAACGGTAGCCTTTATGCCAAGCGAAAGCACGACGGAAAAATTTTCCATATTCCCGCTTCACTGCGATGTGGTGTCGTTGGACGGGACAAAATATCCCGATAAATTTACCATGAGAACGGGGGCGGACGGCGACCGCGACAAGGTGTTCAACTACAACGCCAAGGCAAAACGTTACGCCTACGTTGCCGACGGTTCGGAACTTGTGTACGACTTCGGGCAGGACAACACGGGCACCGTTGTTATGCGAGCCTACACGGACGCTGTTTGCGACATACAGTACTTGTTGCACGGGAAAGACGACGACGGACACACCCTTTCCCTCTACCGCAAATCCGACATGAAACTGTACGCAGAATATAACGGTTTGGAAATATCAACAGGATTGACTCTTTCGTCCAACTGTTGGCACACCGTGGGATTAAGTTTCGACATAATTATAATCCCGCCCCTCAACCCGTTTCCACCAAATAAGGGCGGACAAATAACCATTCAACCGCCCAATGAAGCACATCTGACAATTTTTGCGGACGATGCTTGTTACAACAAAACGATACTGACGGAAGTATCGGCTTTGCAGAACATGAAATTTTCCATTGGCAGAATGTTTAACGAATCCGTAACAAGTACCTCTTTCGGAGACATTAAGGAAAGTTATCCTTTGTACGGTCAAATTGAAATGGTTGCAGCCTCATCGGAACTTTGCACTTCGGCAACGCTTTTGCAACTTGAAGACGACCTCAACTGCATGTCCAAAACCAACGAATATGACGACCTGGGCATGCTGAAAAACACCTACGTCTACGACAAAAACGACTCGTGCGTTATGACATTGACACGCAACTATCAGACGCGCACAAACGACAGCAAGCACATTTCTCAAAGAATAAACATGGACACCTTTGCCTTTGGCGACGAGTCCTATTGGGTACGTCAGTATCAGTACGACGCCATGGGCAACGTTGCCAAAATTTACGGCGAAACGCCCGACTGCCACGACTACACCTATGACTACCGCAACTTTTTGGTGAACGACAACGGAACGGTGTACGAGTACGACGGCAACGGCAACATAACAAAAAAGGGCGCCACCACCTATACCTACGACACGGTAATTAAGGACAGACTTGTCAAGGTAGGCAATACGCCCGTTACCTACAGCACGGAAAATCCCCTTAACCCCGCAACATACGGCAACTGCAGTTACAATTTCAAAGGCAGAAGGTTGCAGTCCTTCACCAAGT
>ERZ825525.486-NODE-486-length-52904-cov-8.694621_pt1 | contig 52904 bp, 52 predicted proteins | sample MGYA00519930_ERZ825525 | MGnify/ENA primary metagenome ERZ825525 (study PRJEB31778, sample SAMEA3449203) | human gut metagenome | biome: human gut; feature: human-associated habitat; material: faeces | place: United Kingdom | collected 2010/2012 ... | reverse complement strand
ACTCGTCAGAGTCTCCGCCTGCTGTCTTTTGGCTCCAAAAGACCTTGCTTGCCAAAGCCTCGCAAGCTACAATGCACACGGGGTCAGGCTACCGTCGGCCAGAAGAAACGTCCTGTCGCACTGCCGTGCAACATCCGGATCATGTGTCACGATCACCACGGCTCTTTGCAGATCGTGAGCCAGCTCACGCAGGCAATGGATCACGATGGCGGAATTGTCCTTGTCCAGCGATCCGGTCGGCTCGTCCGCCAGTATGATTTTCTGGTCATTGACCATGCTGCGAATGATGGCAACCCGCTGCCGTTCGCCGCCCGACAGATGCTTTACGGTGCTTTTCAGCTTATCCGCAATCTGCAATTTCTCCGCCATGCTGTTGATAATCTCCCGATACTCCTTTGAACTCTTTTTATGCTTGCTGTAAAGCGTTGGAACAAGAATATTCTGCATGGAGGTATCCTCCTCAATCAGGGCGAAGTCCTGCACGATGTATCCGAAGTATTGGTTGCGTATTCTGCATCGCACGGCGTCACTCATATCGCTTGCCTTTTGCCCGTCCACATATACCTCGCCGGAATCGGGCGCAACAACTATGCCCATTAGGTTTAGAAGCGTGGTTTTTCCACTTCCCGAGGGACCGATGATGGCGATCATCTCGCCCCGATGAACCTCCAGCGAAGCATTTCTGACGGCGTGAACCCGGTAGTCGTGGTCCTTGAATGTTTTGCTGACGTTTTGAACAGATAATAAAGCCATCAGTAGTCCCTCCTTAGATTCTGCAAGCTATTCATTGTCCCGATTCGTTTTCCGGCGTACACGGCCGCAAACCGGCACAAGCCGGCAACAAATGCCATGCACAGCGGCAAAACATACCACAGCGCCATTTCGTTTCGGAACATGACAAATACGATCCCGATGATTGGAAGTATATGCAGCACCAGCACGAAGCCGCCCACCCGCCTCCGAATGGTACGGATCGGAGCACCGTAAAGGTGGTGCACCGTGTACTCTGCCACATGGGTTTCAATGATGCGAATGATATTGCAGATCAGAAGAATGACCAGCAGAGCGCCAGACAAAAGATAAAACAGAATATACAGTCTGTGGGCGCGGATCGAAGCAGAGGTGGTTATCTGCGTAAAATCCTCTGTGGAGATTCCCGTATACAGTATTCCTGTCTGCTCGTAGAACAATTTTTGGAGCTGTTCAATTTCTGCATCGGACGGATCTACGAGAACCATCCGTCCAAAGACCTCGCCGCTCAACCCCCACCATGGAAACATCTTATTGACCGTTTGAAAGTCCCTGGTGCAAAGGATCAGGGTGTCGGACAGCAGGGGATCGCCCGACTCCATATAATACAGCGGATGGAACAGATCAAAGTGCACTCCTGCATTGGTAACAGCCTCTATTTCCCTGCCCGATATCGTAACGCTGCCGCCTGCATCTTCACGGTGAGCTTCGGGAACAAAGAGCGCCATATCCCCGTCATAGTGCAGCCCTGCCAGAGTGCTGTACTGCCCGAAAAGAATCAGTATCTGTGTATATTTTTTGTCCACATAGCCGTCGTTGCCGACAAAGACAAAGCTGCCGGCCTTCCCATCTGCGGACAGGTTATGCTGCAAATAATCCAAAACAGCGTCGGGCTTTTGCTGCTGCTTGTTTGGGGATGCAGCGCCCTCCGGGTTTGGCTCCATCTGTACGGTTTTCATCTGAAACATGACCACGTTCTGACGGATAAAGGAGCGAATGGCCGCTGACTGCCTCTGCACCGAGGAAAAGCTCACCGAAAGATACAGAATCGCCATGGCGATCATCGTCGCCACAACGGTGTAAAAGAAGGCCCATGCCCATTCCTTTCGGAGGTCTTTGAGTATCTGCTTCCATACCATATCAGTAACGCCCCTCCATTCCGCGATGCTTTCGCTGCCAACTTAGGAAACATATCGTCTGAACCGCACATATAAACAAGATGCTGCATACGCCGCTTAATACGGCAACATTCAGATACGCCGCTCTATGTATTAAGTAAAGCTGCGTTCTCCCGAGTATATATCCAAGGCCCGTTCCCAATACCGCGATGCACATCAGGCGAAGCAGAAGCCTTACAAATAGGTATGCATAGGCCGCGCCATACAGGTGGTGTATGACCATGAAGCGGTTGCTTTCCCGATACATCATGGACATTGCGAATACGGCGCAGAACACCAGCCCGAGGAAGGCAAACAGCAAAGACCGGGACACGAAATCATCCATAAACATCTTTTTCAGGACTTCAAGGATATTCAAATTGCTGTCGGTGTAGGTCTGATATTCGATACTCCTGCCGGTTTTCTCGACTATGCTTGTTAATTCGGAAAGGCTCTCGCCGCTGTCTACGTTTGTGAACAGCAGACCCTGCAAATCGGTAATATCCATCAGCGGATAATAAAAGAATGCGTCACCTTGGAAGGTGGGGGAGCGGTTTCCATCAAACTCCCCGAGAATGTGATAGTTATACGTTCCGGGAAACAGCGTATCACCCTTCATATAGGCGTGCAGGTTTCTGCTTCCTTTTTGGACGAGGGAGGTCTTGGCTTCCCGGCCATCAAAGGGCGTCTGCCAGGTTCTTTGGAACCATCCCGCATAGTCCAAAGCGGCAATTCCGGCTGACGAAAAGCCCTTGTAAAAAACCACGGCTTGATTTCGTCTTGCCCAGTCGTCCAAATCCTCCCGCAGCGTTCCAAGCTCTGCGCTCGCTTGTGCGCCCGGTTCACTTTGATAGTCGAACACGGTAAACCCGGTAAAATCATCGGATGCGGAATCGTAGTGCATAGTATAAACCATATAAAAGAACAAGGTCGTTAGCATGAACACCAGAAGCAGCGCCATAAACGACAGCCATTCTCCCTTTCTTTTTCCCATAATAATCCTCCGTTTTCGATTCGTATGTATCCCTCAGTGCTTACATCAAGTGTATAGTTCTAAAGTGCTATTCGACAACTGGTGGAGCATTCACAGGCCAGATGCCGGACCCATGAGGAACCCAATCAAATCCGTATCTGAACTGTGTCTTATGGGGGTTGGGAATAATGGAGTCCGTATAGGTATGGCTTCGGCTCAAGATACGTCCGTCATTGGGACCGTTCCCATAAGCGGTATAAAGCCTCCCTGTATCGTTCACAATATTTCCCTGTAAATCATAACGCCAATAACGGATGTAACCGCGCGCAGCGTGGTTTCCATTTTCGACATATGATGGTTGACACTGAACATATCCATAGTAGTAAATGGACATGTCTTCGTGGGAGTTTGTCGCATAGTTCGGCGACATGGCGGCAAAAACTGTTGTCGCTCCTAACAGCAACAGCGCAGCCACCAACCCGGTCATGGCTACAACATATTTGTTTTTCACGCAAAACTCCTTTCTACGATGATGTAAGCACTGAGGGATAGATAGGAATTTGGTATTCTACTGATACTAATACGTTTTCGTTGTTGTTCGAGTAATAGTGTCCGGATCTCCGCCTGTACCAGAAATTACATAGATGACTGTAATTCGGTAGGTGCCGTGAGAAGCCAATTGGAACGTATGATCACCGATATACATGTAGTTGTATATAACATCATGCCATTGGTTGTCAGGTTGTCCAATATCAACTCGCGTCCAGAAGAATCCCATCGTTTTCTTCTCAATATATGTTGTAATTTCACCTTTGGTTGTTGTCCCCTTAATACCTTGATATTTGTTGGTTATGGTCAACAATCCGCCATCCGAAATAGATGCAACGCTGTTCGCTGTTATAGTATTATTGAATTTCGGTTCATATGAGAAAACGGCAAACGCACTTGTTGATGAACTAAGTATCAGGATAATGGCGATTATAAGGCTGGGTAGAATTCTTCTCTTTTTGATCATATACACTTCCTCCTCCATGTATTGTCTTGGTACACCTTTGCAAAACAGCAACCATGCTATGTTGCCCATCTATATATACAAAGCATCAGCTACGGAAACAGGTTACAGCTTTTTGTAAAAATTACGGGTGCTCGGTAGGCCTGTCATTCCGCCAGCCTGCCATCCTGCATTTTTACCGTAATGTCCGCCTCCGCTGCCACAGCGGGGTCGTGCGTCACAATCACCACGCAGCAGCCCTCCTCGTAAGCAAGACGCTTCAATATCTCCACGATGTTCCTGCCGTTTTCACTGTCAAGGTTGCCTGTGGGCTCATCTGCAAGGATGATCCGGCTGCCAGATACAAGTGCCCTTGCAATCGCCACGCGCTGCTGTTCGCCGCCGGAGAGCATATTAGGCAGCCGGTTGAAGTGCTCCTCGTTTAGACCTACTGCAAAAAGCTTTTCTCTTGCTTCCGATTCCGCTGCTTTTTTCTGCATATTCCTCATATACAGCGGATAGGCGGCATTTTCCAGCGCGGTAAGGTGTTGGAACAAATTGAAGTTCTGATAGATCACCGAAACGCTTTCCCGCCGGTAGCGGTCACGATCCATTGTGGCGGTTGTTTCGCCAGCCCATTTGATGCTTCCGGTTTCCGGCACGTCGAGTCCTGCTAACAGCGAAAGGAAGGTTGTCTTTCCGCAGCCTGAAGCGCCAATGATAGCGTACATTTTGCCCGGCTTGAATTCGACGCTGACGCCACTCAGCGCGTGCACTGTCTGATACTTGTTGCGGTAACTGTAGGTTACATCCTTTACAAGGAGACTCTCCATCTTCTATTCCTCCGTTTTCATAAGCATCATTACATTTATCCGCGTGATACGAGAGATGGACATTGAGGTTCCAATCATAAATGCGGAGACTGCACCGGCTCCGTACAGCAGCATTTGGGGTGAAAGCGTTCCGGTGATTGCAATTCCGGTGACAGTTCCGAAAGCTGCTCCCACAATTGCGAGCGTAAAATACTCGCAGAACGTCAAGCGGAAAATTCTCCCGCGCGTCATACCGAGGCAGCGCATCACGGCATATTCCCGCAGCCGACTTTGGGTGGAAAGATACGCGGCGAAGAAGCTTACAGCCCCTTCTATAAACAAAAGCACCGGGACCAGCAAATGCAGCGTTCTAATGTTTCCGCGTATTTCCTCCAATGTCTTGCGGAGAATATCGTCATTTATCCTAACGGCAAATGCAGGCCGGATACCCGATTGATCGACGGTGTCCAGATCCGCAAATACCTCATAGAGTGCCGCCTTTGCCTCATCAAGGTGGCGTGCATCCTTGATGTCGAAGGAGCAGGCGTCAGCTGTAACCATATAGCTTTGTCCGTCATGGAAGTCCATGGCATGGAACGGACAGTAAATGTTGTTTGCCGGCCCTGTATGTGTACCTATGACCCGCAGATTCACGGAAAAGTTACCGTTGTCGATTTCTATGTATTCGCCATCTCCGGCAAGCTGCCATGGGATTACGCACACCTTCGAATCGCCGGAAAACACGGAAGCATCCCACCCGTCGAACAGTGTTATGCTTCCACCGCCAGCCGCAGTCAGGGCGTAATCGGAGTCAGGGGTCAGGAGGCAGACCATCGTGTATCTTTTCGGATTGATCAGCTTGATGCTGGCCTTTGCCCGCACGTTTTCGACATATTCGTCCTGATAGTAACCTCTCTCGTGTCTAAGCCCGCACAGCAAATCTACGAAACCTGTAGCCATATGCAGGTTGTCCTGATTCAGCCCGTATGCGTCCGTCACCACGCAGGGTATAAGCGTGGTGTCGATTGTTTTCTCCAGCGCAGCTTCCTGCCGTGCCGCCAGCATACAGAGTACCATAGCTGCTCCAGTTTCAAGCAATGCTATAAGTATTAGAAGGATTGTTCAGCGTTTTCGCCGCATCATTGCGGAGATTATCGCTTGCCACATACTCATCTTTGCCTTCTCCTGTTCTTTCCAGTTTGCATAAGGGGTATATTTGAAAGCAGTTTTGCACACAGCAATGACGATGAAGCAAGCAGTAGAAACGCCGCAGCAGCAGAGCCAATGATTACAAGCGGATCGGGGGCAAGGGCGCGTGCAAGTGCTTTTTCCGTGATTATTGAGAACAGTACAGCAGAAAGACCAGCGCCAAGAATGACGGCCAATGCATCGATCATAAGGAAAGCGCCCAACGCTTGTCTGGTCACGACTTTGCGGTCGATGCCGAGTATACGCATGGTCTTAGCCGATGGTGCAAAGCGCCGCATCGTGAGGAAATGTGCAAGAGCAGATGCAACGATCAATGCAGCAACGCCAGTCCAAAGGAGCTGCCGTCCGTTTTGAAGCACAGCGTCCAAGCTGATCTCGGCAGCACGGAAGCTCTGATCGAAACACAGATAAGCATCTTTCTGTCCTGCTCGATCCATATATGCAAGGAACTGTTCTTTTGTCCCGTTTTTCAAAATCAATGAGGTCATCAACCGGTTAACCGGAATGCTTCCAAAGCTTTCATTTCCGGGGACGGATTTTTTTGGCACAAGAATCGTATCTGCACAAATCAACTGTTCGCCAAGGGAAAACTCCGGCGCGGAATAGATGCCTACGATCTCGTATTCACCCGTCACATTCATACGATCTTCAGGCAGGCATGGTCCGCGCGGTATGGCATCACCTGCATAGAATCCGGTATCGTAGAGGTCCAGTGTAAGCTTATCCCCGAGCTGATAATCATTGTATTGCGCGTATGCTGCACTGACCATGCAGACATTGCTTCCTTCGGCATAGTCTGTTGCATCGAAGAAGCGTCCCTCTATCAGACCCGCTATTCCTGTGTTGAAAACATACATACTCTGTACATTATCTGAAAGAATCACCGTTGCACTGCTCTGGTTGACATGACACAGCGGTATGATTTCCTCACGCCATACTTGCCCTTCGTTGCCTGCGAGAAATTCCTCCCAAGAACCGCTGTATTCTGCCCAGCGTGGAAGCATTTCTTCATTCGGATAGTAATATGGTGTTCCATCATCCATATAATCGCGCTTTACTTGCAGCGCATCGTCATAAATCCTTTCGAAATCAGGACTTGTGACTACTGTCCCGGTGAGATGCAAAAATTTTCTTGTCTCATCAAGGAGGTAGAAATATCGTCCGGAATCCAGAATTCTTCCTGTAATAACCGATGTCGGAGTTTTAATGGTGTCGACAGGATAATCATGATAGAATCCATAGATCAGATAGGTCCTCCCTTGCTGAAACGGGATTTCCCCATTGGGGGTAAACAGCGTTCCGTATATGCGCATTGTTGCCGGAGCCGGGACGGTTGCTTTAACTTGATGCGCCTCGACGCCGTGCTCATGTGCATTGACCAGTGCGGTATTATCATAAATGTCAGGGTAGCCGTCCGCGAGTGAAATGACATCGATAATTTCTGTTTCAACCAAATAATAAGCCGTGGAGATAGGATCAATTAGGGTAGCATCTTTATCCGTGCTTGGCATCTCACTTTTTACACATTTGACCGCAAAAATGGCCATATTGTAGCATGGATTGTCAAAATAAGCGTTATAATCCATCACGTTCCTATACCCGGACGAAATAGCCTTACTTCCCATGACCTCTGCGCCGAGGATATATCTATAATCTACATCCTCCACAAAACCACTTTTCATTGCTGTCTCGTGTGCCAAATAGTACGGAATACTCGGTTCATCCTTTGCCATGCCGTTTTCCCTCTCCTCCCATGTATACTGCCTTCTATCGGGGGGAACAGCAATGGTAACGTATTCGTTACTGATCTCCACACTCTGCCTATGGGCACTCGCCAACATGGCCGCTCCAATCACGTTTAGAGAGACTGCAAACAATAGCAGCAGCGAGAGCGTGATGGGAAACAAGGGCCTCTTTTTATACAAAACAAGGAAAGATTTCATATTTATCTTCACTCTGTAGAAGTTCCTTTGTGTGGCGCCAGCGGAATTTGACGCCACACAATATGATTAACAGTTAAACAGGAAGAACGGTGCAACCTCCCGTATGAGGTCCAGCGGGGCATCTCATTTGCCTAATTGTTTCATTACCTCCGCACGGGCGGCAATAATAGTGGTGCGTTTGCCATGTCCCATTGCATTCGGCTGCATAGATACTTGGCGTAGCGTGCGCCTCAAGAGCCCCATAAGTATACATCGATGCAGTCTGATTGCAGCTTGTGCATATGCCGCTGTGTTTATATTGCATTTTGTGCCCATTACTGCCAACGGATACATAGCCGTCAGGATTGGTTTCATAGACAATAATCTCCGGATGACTGCATCCTCTTGTCTGCTCTGCCTGTGTGTGTTCTTCTGCGTGCAAATCGCTTTCTAAAGCAAATGCCTGCATGGGAACCGTTAAAAGGCATAGCACCACAACAAGGAAAAGGGAAACGAACTTTTTCATGTCAATAACCTCCTTATGATTCGATTTCGTTGCTTTGTCGCAGGACAAATCTGCGACCCCCACTGAGGAAATCCCTCTGGTGCTTATACAACGCATCAGCTGCGGAAACAGGTTACAGCCTTTTGTAAAAAAATGACGGGGCCGCTGCAAACAAATCGGCAGCGGCCCCGCATGGCCTGCGAGGTTATGGATGTTGAACGGAGTTCACCAGGCGGAGCACTCGCTCCCGATCCAGGCTTCCGTATACGGTGAGATCGAATGCGTACTCATCCTGCTGCCACAGGGCAACCATGCAGCCATCGGCTTCATAGAGGGTCACGGTGACGCCGGACAGGTCGATTTCGGTAAGCGTTCCGTGCTGGGTATCTATGTCAATCCAATAATCCGCTCCTACGCTCTGTGACAGTATAATCTCCTCTCCATCCTCATTTCGGTACACCACAGTGAAGCTCGCATCATTATCCACGGTATAGACCGCCTCAAATCCATCGGGCAGTTCCGTCAGAGTATAACGCTCCGCGATTCGGTCAGCTCCGGCGTTTCCGGTAAAAAAGCGAACGCAGTTCTCATAGGTCTCCTTGAAGAAGGTCGCCACAGGCTCCCGAATGGCCGGAATGCTGCAAGCAGTCAGGGCAATTAGCATCATGGCAATACCCGCTGCCGCAGCCCGCTTGGAGGCCGTGCTTGTCATACGCCAGAGCCAGCTTTTCTCAGCCTTGGTAAGCCGATTCATCCTGCGGGTAAAGCGAGGCGAGAACGTGTAGGTGATATCGCCATCGCTTTGCGGTATACCTGCAAATTCTCGGGAGGCGGCCTCCCGAAGGGCTGTTTTTAACAAGTTATCGGTCATATCTTTTCCTCCTCCAATAGCTGCTTTTGCAAAAGCTTTTTTCCGCGAACCAGCCGCTGCTTTGCTGTTGCTGTCTTACAATTTAGCAGGCTTGCCGTCTCCGGTATGGACAGCTCCAGCACGAAGTGGGCATACAGGGCGTCCCTGTAGATGTCATCCAGTGACGCAATGACCTGAAGGATGCGGTCATATGCCATGCCGTTGCTGATCATGTCCACAATCTGGTCATCTGACAGCTCCACTATGCTTTTCAGTGCATCCTCCCGTTCCGCATTCATGACAGTCCGCTGACGCTGCTGCTTGCGTAAATGATCGATAGCCTGATGCTTAGTTGCCTTCAACAGATAGCTTCTTACATCCGCCGCCTCCTGGATGCTGCCAATTTTCTGCATTTGACTTTTTGCAATCTTCAGAAAAACATCGTGGACGGCGTCCTCGGCATCGGAATCGTTGCTCAACACGGCGCGGGCAACAAGGAACATCTGCTTCCGGTAGGTGATGTATATTTCCTCAAATAGACGGCGGTGTATTTCGTCGTCTATAAAGCTCATGTATAGAACCAGCATATATTCTCCTTCCTCTCAAGGAACCCTCAAGCATATAACGATGGGAAAAGGCAAATAGGTTACATCAAAGGTCAATTATTTTATTGGCAATGGTCATACATCTGAGCCACCGCTCCTTTTGATTGGAAAGGTATATCCGCCCCTTTCCGGTTATATGATAGACTTTTCGATCCCTTTCACATTTATGGGAACATGGCCTGCGGCAATATAACCGTTGTTTTCCAGCGTTTGCAGCAACGGATACAGCGTTCTGGTTTCATCTCGATTTCAACGTTGGTAGCATCAATGAGCTTTTAATGATTTGAAACCCATACATTTTCTCCTTGCTCAAAAGATGAAGAACAAGGAAGTCAAAGCGTCTGCTCATAGCAGCTCCTTTCCTGCGCAGTGTAGATTTTCTGCTGTGGAAATTATAGCATATATCCTGTAGTTTTCAATTGTTGCAAACCTTTTTTGAAAAAGCTGTAACCTGTTTCAGGTTTCGAATCGTTGTATAGTTATACATATGATATAAAGGGGTTGTAGTATCCGATTAAATTCGAAGATAGTTAGAAATAATAGTTAAGGAGGTACAAAAGTGAATTTTGGTTTAATTAAGCAGATTAAGCTTCCGTTGGCTGTTAGCGCATCGGGAGTGGCGTCATTAGCCAATAATAATAACAATCACAACTACAATAAAAATTAGTGGTTTTAGGTCGAGGATGAATGCTTTATATCTTCTGTTTGTTGAAGAAACAAAGCATTTGAATGGAAATGGGAGACTACAACCTCTTATTAGTATTCAGAATAAGAAAGTGATGGTATAAAGCTATGAAGCTCAAGAGGATTCTTCTGTTGTTGAGAAAGTGCTACCCAAACATCAGACCATTTATGAGGCAAAACATTGCATTTATCCTTTTAACAGAGTGTGTGGTAGCACTAACGCTTATAGTGCCGTTAATTATTCGATTTTTAATAGATGATGTTTTAGGCGCAAATCAGTGGGATAGGTTCACTGAGTTTGCGATTTTCATGGGGCTCGCCATTATTATATCAAGGATGTTAAGCATTGCAACTAATATTCTGTATAATCGTTTTTCTGCAAATATTGAAGCTAAAGCACGAGACTCCCTCTTTTCTTGCATAATAAAAAAAGATCTGGAGTTCTTTAACTCCACTGGTGACGGAGAAATAGTTGATAGACTAATGCGATCTCCAGAGCAGCTTCATACAATTCCATCTATCTATTTAGAAAGATTAATTTCCTCTGGTGGAACGATAGTAATTGTTTTTGTGATCTTGTTTACCATCCATCCTGTCATGGCGCTTTTCTCGCTTATTGCTGTTCCGGCCTTCATTATTATCTATATGAAAACAAGGGAACGCTTTTTCACTCAGGTTCAAAAGGCTCGTGAAGAAAGCGGAAAACTCACTGATTTTTATATGAGTACAATTCGAAGCATTAAACAGGTGAAAAACATCTGTTCAGAGGACTATGAAAAAGAAGCAGGAGAAAAAAGGAACAAGGTAATTAAGAGATTGAGCTTAAAATATGCTATTACTGGAGCTTTTGTAACGAATGGGGTACAGATTGTCACCCAGTTCAACCAGCTTGGTGTCCTTATTTATGGAGCACAGCTAATTCAACGTGGGCAAATGACTATTGGAGCATTGGTTGCATACTACTCGTATCTTGAATTATTATATCAACCGTTTATTAGCATCATTCAAACGCTTAATGATATGAATGAATCACTAGTTGGAATTGAACGATACATAGAGTACTATAACAACGACAATGAAGAGTATGTTGGCGAAAATGGTGTTGCTTCTATTTGTTCCCCCAGCATTACGTTTTCAAACGTTAGTTTTTCATACGGAACTCATGATGTCCTAAAAAACGTTAACATCCAAATAGACGCTCATGAAAAAGTACTGTTAGTAGGAAAAAGCGGCATCGGAAAATCAACCATCGTTTCACTAATCAAGCGGTTTTTTCCATGCTCCAGCGGAAGCATAGAGATCGGGGGTGTGAATGTTAATCAGTATAATTTGAAAGCATTAAGAAAAAGCATAGCTTATATTACCCAAGAGGATCTATTTTTCCCAGCAAGTATTCGAGAGAATTTTATTAGAATCGATCCGGATATTCCGGACTATAAAATCGAAGAAATACTCAAAAAAGTTGAGCTTTATGATGATATTTTTAGTCCCGGGAAAAACGGTTTAGATACATCACTTAAAAAGAATGCAGTTACGTTTTCTGGCGGTCAACGACGACGTCTAAGTTTAGCAATGATATTTGCTTGTGCAGCTCCTATTGTTATTCTTGACGAGCCTTTTGTGGGGATAGACAAAAGAACTCAAGAAAGACTTTGGGTAAACATAAAAGAAGAATTGAGGAACAAAACGGTTATTATCATTGAACACAATTTTTCTGACACCCAGTATTTTCAAAAAGTTTTTGTAATAACTGGGTACGGTAAAGTGGAGAGGACTAAATAGAAAAACAGGAGGTTCCGTTATTATGAAAACTAAACTTGTGTTTCCAGGGTTCTGGACTTGTAGCGCTCCATATTTGAGCCTACCATCCTTGACTGCTTTCCTGAGAATGCACGGAAAAGATGTTGAACAGATCGATTTAAATTTAGAGTTTACAGATCGAATCCTTTCGAAGGATTTCCTTGACTATTGCCTTCATAAGTATGAAGACATTGTCGAAATAGATGACCAGCAGGTCGTTCCTTATCTGGACGCTATTGGAAAATATGTTTGTGAAAATATCGAAGAACAAAAGAACATAATGCGGAGCAATGAGGCACTTGACATCTTAGTTTATGAAAAGTGTTGTTATTTTATCGCTATGGCTTTCTCAATTATTAACGCCGCTTTCCCTGGTGAAGCGGTTGATCACTACACTTATGATTCTACATATGAAGCAGGGTAAATTTGTGGGCGGCTACGCGCCCTACGGGTATGTACTGCATCCGACGATTCGAAACAAGCTTGCCATCGACCCGGAAGCGGCGGAAGTAGTCAGAAAGATATTTCTGCTTGCCATAGACGGAAACACGCCCACGGAGATAGCGATACGGCTCAATGACGAGGGAATCCCTACGCCCGGGCAGTATTTCATAGAGCGCCATCCCGATACAAAGAAATACCGGCGCTCTTCCAACAAACTTAACTGGTCTCATGCCATGGTATATCGGACACTGACCAAGTTGGTTTATATCGGCTGCGCTGTAGGTCATGAACGCAGGACTGTTGCTCCGCTTTCCCGCAAAACGGTAAAGCAGGATATTGAAAAGCAATTCATCGTGGAGAACATGCACGAAGCCATTGTAAGCCGTGAGGAATATGATCTTGCTCAGGCTGTAATCAGGAAAACAGGTCGTTCACCGGCAAAGGCGTCATACTACCCGCTGCGGTCCCTTGTCCGCTGCGGTAACTGCGGAAGGTGCATGGCTTTTCTGAAAAGCGGGAAGGGCTTTTACTGTACTTACGGCAGAACCGACAGGAACAGCGCATGTCCCACGGAAGTCATTCATTTGGCGGCAGATATCGAGCAGCGCATTTACGACGCCATTATGCTTTTCCTAAAGGCTGCTGACGAAAAGGGCAATCTGTCTGATAAGTTCCTGAAAAAGAAGAAGTCGGAGATACAGAAGAACATGGATATGCTGACGGATTTCCAAAAGCAATGCGACAAACTGAAAAAACAGAAGCTGAAAAGCTATGAGGAGTATTCCGGCGGCGTGATGACAAAGCAAGCTTATCTTGATGATAAGCGCATTATAGACGAAAAGCTCCGCACCATCGAAATCAGCATTGCCACCGCAAAACAGCGCATTGCAGACCTTGAATCTTTGGAAGAGTCTGAACCGCAGACTTCACAGTTTGATCGGTTCCTTAACGAGCTTAGACTGACCTATGAGATGGCAAACGCTTTTGTGGAAGCTGTTTATATCTACCCTGACGGCACGAATGAAATATGCTGGAAGTTCAAGGACTTCACTGAAGGCAATCTGACAGGCATAAATCAGATGTGATTGCAACCGAGAAATCCCGGGCTTACAACCTGGGATTTTCTCTCGGAAGCGATATATTTTTTAGTCTTTTGATTACACGAGCAGACCTATCCCGTTTTGGCAGAAACTACAAGGAGACCGGCAATTATTTGGAGCGCATTTTTCCTTTTCTGGGCGTGCGCTTCATCGCCGTCAACGATGGATTTGATACCCTCACCGCCCAGCGGGGCACGGACGGTTATCTGGTGCCGCTGAAAAATCTCATCAATGAGGTTTACAGCAAGGATATTTCCAGGAAGTCCGGCTCCGCGCTGGCCGCGAAGCAGAAAAACGGCGATTTCATCGGCGCGTGGGCACCCTACGGCTACCGCAAATGTCCGGACGACCCGCATAAGCTGGAGCCGGACGAGGCAACGGCTCCCGTTGTCCGGCAGATATTCCGTTGGCGTGCCGAGGGCATTGGCGTCACGCAGATCGCAAGGCGGCTCAATGATAGAGACGTTCCTTCCCCGTCTGCCTATCTGTACAATACCGGCGCGTGCAAAACAGAAAAGTACAACGGAGTGATCTGGTACGTTCAGACGGTCAAAAATATTCCGTCCCGGCAGGTGTACATTGGACACATGGTGCAGGGAACAAAACGGCAGTCCTTCTATGAAAACCGGGGACAGTACATGAAGCCCAGAGAGGAATGGATCGTCGTGGAAAATACCCACGAGCCGCTGATCGACCGGGAAACCTTTGACAAGGTTCAGGAACTTGCCCAGCGCAAAAAGACAGAATACCTTGACAATCTCGGCAGGTTCACGCATTTGAAAACCACCGAAAACATCCTCAAGGGGCTGGTAGTCAAGCGCATTTTCAAGCTGTGCATGGAAGGGCGAGGCCCGATGCAGATCGCAAAGCTCTTGCAGGAGGAAAAGGTACTTAACCCTACCGCCTACAAAAAGCGCGAGGGCATCAAGACACCCAGCCCGGAAACCGCCGATCCGTACCATTGGAACACCAACACGGTCGTTCACATTCTGGAACGGCGGGAATACACGGGATGCACCGTCAATTTCAAGACCTACACCTACTCCATCTGGGACAAGAAGCAGAGAGAGACGCCCATTGAAAAACAGGCGGTTTTCTACAACGCCCACCCGGCGATTATTGAGCAGGAGGTCTTTGACAAGGTGCAGGAAATCCGTCAGCAGCGTCACCGCAGGACAAAGACGGGCAAGAGCAGTCTGTTTTCCGGTATGGTCTATTGCGCTGATTGTGGAGCAAAAATGCGCTACTGCACTACCAACTACTTTGAAAAGCGGCAGGATCATTTTGTATGCGCCAACTACCGCAGCAATACGGGAAGCTGTTCGGCACACTTTATCCGGGCGGTTGTTCTGGAAGATTTGGTCTGGATGCACATGAGAACTGTGATTTCCTATGTCAGCCGGTATGAGGATCATTTCCGTGCCGTCATGGAGCAGAAGCCCCGGCTATCCAGTGAAGCCGCGATCCGTGGACACAAGAAGCGGCTGGCACAGGCTGAAAAGCGGTTGGGAGAGCTTGACCGTCTGTTTATCCGCATTTATGAGGATAATGTGGCCGGGAAACTCTCTGATGAACGGTTTGCACTGATGAGCAAGACCTATGAGGACGAGCAGGCGCAGCTTAAAGTGGAAATCCAGACCTTGCAGCAGGAAATTGAAGTACAGGAACGACAGATTGAAAACTTGGAGCAGTTTATCCAGCGGGTACGCAAATATGAGGATTTGGACGAGCTTACCCCGTATGCGCTGCGGGAACTTGTCAAGGCAATCTACAGTGAAGCCCCGGACAAGTCCAGCGGCAAGCGGTATCAGGGCATCCGCATTTCCTATGACCTTGTGGGCTTTATCCCCGTGGAAGAACTGCTGAAACAGGAAACGGCGTGACCAAAGTCACGCCGTTCCTACAAAATACGATATTACTTTCTTATGCCCCCCGCCTCTCTGGCCCGGATGTTGTTTTTTTTCAGATGTTCATATACCGGTAATCCCTCCGCAGGATGTTCCGGAAGAAGGGGATGGCCAGAACGATGTCGGCGGCGATCCAGGCCATGGGGTCCGCCGCGCACAGGGCGTAAAACGCCAGAGGATTTGCCTGGGCGCTGACGACGCCTCCGGCCACGGCGGCGGGAAGGGTCAGGCACACGGCGATCCGGGCCACCAGCTCCGCCGCACCGGCCCCCAGCACAAACCGGGACCGGCCAATGCCCTGGACGCAGTTGCGCACCACAAAAATGAAGCCCAGGAACAGGTACATGGCGTAATCCACATACAGGAAGGTGTTGCCGTATCGCACGGTGTCCGCCGTGATCTTGTCGGCGGACAGGAAGATCCGCAGATAGGCGTTGCCCAGGGTCAGCAGCAGGCCGATGCCCACGGCCATCGCCGCCAGCAGCGACACCATCACCAGGGACTGCAGGGCCCCCTTGCGGATGCGGTCGTGGTTTCCGGCTCCCAGGTTCTGGGCGGTGAAGCTGGTCATGGCCGTGCCCAGGGCGTTCATAGGCGTTGCTGTCAGGTTGAACAGCTTGTTGGCCGCACCGAAGCCCATCTGGGCGGAGGAGGACACCATGACGCCATCCAGCATATCAAACTGCACCACCACGCTCTGCATGACGATGATGCCAATGGCCAGCACCGAGAATTGCAGCCCCAGGGGCACGCCCTGCACCACATGGCGGCGGATATCGCCCCGGGTGATCTGCATGTCCTCCCGGTGCAGCCGCAGCTGAGGATACTTGGCAAAGGCGTAGATGAAGCACGCCACCGTGCTGATCAGCTGGGCCGCCACCGTGGCGATGGCCGCCCCGGCCACGCCCCACCGGAACACCATGATGAACAGCAGGTCCAGCCCCACGTTCAGCACCGTGGAAAACAGCAGGAATAGCAGCGGCGTCAGGGAGTCACCCATGCTGCGCAGAAAGGCGCAGATGAAGTTATAAAACAGCTGCGCGCCGATACCGGCGAAGATGATGAAGCAATAGGTATACGCGGCGCGATACACCTCGGCATTGTCCGGGGTCACGTTGATCCACGCCAGCATGGGATTCAGCAGCGCCAGGGCCAGGGCCGTCAGCAGCACCGTCAGCACCGCCGACAGGACGATCTGGGTGGCCAGGGACCGGCGCACCCCCGCCTGGTTCCGGGCCCCCACCTGGCAGGACGTCACCACGCAGAAGCCCGCGCTGACGCCGAAGGCGAACTGCAGAAAGATGAACACCAGCGACGTGGTGTCGTTGACCCCGGCCACCTCCTGGGCCGTCAGGGTCTGGCCCACAATGGCTGCGTCACTGATGGAGTATACCTGCTGCAGCAGATACGACAAAATCACCGGCAGCGAAAAGATCAGGATCGTTTTCCAGCATGTCCCCTTGGTCAGGTCCATGGGCCCGAACAGGGACTTTTTCGTCTTTTCCATATCAAAAACCTCCGATTCAAAGGAACAAATGATTATAGCCCCGCCGCCCCCGGGTCGTCAAGCAGCAGAACCCACAAGAATTTTGTCATTTTCACTGAAAAAACAGACACTTTTATGGTGTATATCCACAATAAATATTAGACATGCTAATATCAGATATGTGAGATTCGTTCTTTACTTCTGACCGTCCATTGGGTATAATAAGGGGCTGTTGGCGGTGGAAACCCGCCAAAAATTCTGTTATAATATAGATGAGGAGACGAAGACATGTCAAATTGCGCGATCGTGGGTATCAACTGGGGCGACGAGGGCAAGGGCCGCATGGTGGACTACCTCACCCAACAATATGATGTGGTGGTGCGCTATCAGGGCGGCGGCAACGCCGGGCACACGGTCATCAACGAAAAGGGCAAGTTCGCCCTGCATCTGCTGCCCTCCGGCATTTTCCGCTCCGGCGTCATGAACATCCTGGGCAACGGCGTGGCCCTGGACTGCGAGAATCTGCTCAAGGAGATCGACACCGTCCGCCAGGGCGGCGTGGACATCACCCCCGAGAACCTGCTGGTCAGCGAACGGGCCAGTCTGCTGCTGCCCTGGCACCGGGAGCTGGACGCCCTGGAAGAGCAGCGCCTGAAGGATAAGAAGTACGGCTCCACCAAGCAGGGCATCGCCCCCTTCTATTCCGACAAGTACCAGAAGAAGACGGTTCTGGCCGGCGAGCTGCTGTACCCCGACCATCTGCGGGCCCATCTCCAGGACCTGCTGGAGTGGAAGAACCTGATCCTCCGGGAGGTCTACGGGGCCAAGGGCTACACCATGGACGAGATGATGGCCTGGGTGGAGCAGTACGGCCAGCGGGTAAAGCCCTATGTGGCCGACACCAGCCGCTATCTCCACCAGGCCCAGGCCGCCGGCAAGTCCATCCTGTTCGAGGGTCAGCTGGGCGCTCTGCGGGACCTGGACTACGGCATCTATCCCTACACCACCTCCTCCAACACCATCGCCTCCTATGCCCCGGTAGGCTCCGGCCTGCCCGGCGCATCTATCGATGAGGTGGTGGGCGTGGTGAAGGCCTATTCCTCTTGCGTGGGCGAGGGTCCCTTTGTCTGCGAGTGGTTCGGCGCCGATGCCGAGAAACTCCGGGATGCCGGTGATGAATACGGCGCCAAGACCGGCCGTCCCCGCCGGGTGGGCCCCATCGACCTGGTGGCCACTCGCTACGGCGTCCGGATGCAGAACGCCACCAACATCGCCCTGACCAAGCTGGATATCCTCAGCTACATGGACCGGATCCCCGTCTGCGCCCATTATGAGATCAACGGCCAGCGCACCGACGAATTCCCCTTCCCGGTGCTGCTGGACCAGGCCAAGCCCGTCACCGAGTACGTCCCCGGCTGGAACTGCGACATCTCCGGAGTCCGCACCTGGGAGGATCTGCCCCAGGCCGCCCGGGACTATGTGGAGTATGTGGAGCAGGCCATCGGCTGCCGCATCGGCTATGTCTCCGTGGGCGCGGAGCGGGACAGCCTGATCGTCCGCTGAAAATCACAGAAACGGAGGACCCTTATGTCCCACGACGTTTATGAATCCCCCCTGGCCGGGCGCTACGCCTCGCCGTATATGCTGCACCTGTTCTCCCCGGATATGCGCTTCCAGACCTGGCGGCGGCTGTGGACGGCCCTGGCCCGGGCCCAGCACCAGCTGGGCCTGCCGGTAACGGAGGAGCAGGTCCGCCAGCTGGAGCAGCACATCACCGATATCGACTATGACACCGCCCGACAGCGGGAGCGGGAGGTCCGCCACGATGTCATGGCCCATGTCTATACCTACGGCAAGGCCGCGCCTCTGGCGGCGGGCATCATCCATCTGGGGGCCACCAGCTGCTATGTCACCGACAACGCCGACCTGATCCTGTACCGGGACGGGCTGGTGTATCTGCGGGGCCAGCTGCTGGCGGTGATGAAGAACCTCTCCGCCTTTGCGGAAAAATACGCCGCCACCCCCACCCTGGGCTATACCCACTATCAACCGGCCCAGCCGGTGACCGTGGGCAAGCGGGCCGCCCTGTGGCTCCAGGACCTGCTGTCGGACCTGGAGGAGCTGGACTTTGTCCTGGGCAGCCTGCGTTTTCTGGGCTGCCGGGGCACCACCGGCACCGAGGCCAGCTTCATGGACCTCTTTGAGGGCGACGAGGCAAAGATCGATGAGATGAACCGCCGCATTGCCGCCGAGTTCGGCTTTGACGCCTGCTTCACCGTCTGCGGCCAGACCTATCCCCGGAAGGTGGACGCCCGGATCCTGAACTGCCTGTCCTCCATAGCCCAGAGCGTCTATCGCATGGCCAACGACATCCGCCTGCTGCAGCACGACCGTCAGCTGGAGGAGCCCTTCGAGGAGCACCAGATCGGCTCCTCCGCCATGGCCTACAAGCGCAATCCCATGCGCTGCGAGCGCATCTGCTCCCTGAGCCGCTATCTCATGGCCGACGCCATGAACGCCCCCATGACCGCCTCCGTCCAGTGGATGGAGCGGACCCTGGACGACTCTGCCAACCGCCGTCTGTCTATGCCCGAGGGCTTTTTGTGCGCCGATGCCATTCTGCGCCTGGCCCAGAACGTTACAGACGGCCTGCGGGTCAACGAAAAGGTGGTGGACAAGACCATCCGGGAGTATATGCCCTTCCTGGCCACGGAGAACCTGATGATGGAGGCCGTCAAGCGCGGCGGAGACCGTCAGCAGCTCCATGAGCGGGTGCGGGTAAACTCCATGGCCGCCACCGCCCGGATGAAGGACGGTGAGCCCTGCGACCTGCTGGACCGTCTGGCGGCGGACCCGGCCTTTGGCATGACCCGCCCGGAGCTGGACCGCCTCATGGACCCCGCCCGCTACATCGGTCGCTGCCCCCAGCAGGTCCGCGCCCTGCTGGACCGCATCGCCCCCCTGCTGAAGGACGCCCGGTCCGCCGACGGCGGCGTCAGCCTGTAAAAAGCAAAACAAAGCCAGGGATACCGCCGTATCCCTGGCTTTTGTGCTGGCCCTATAACACAGAGTGCCCCGGCTTTCGCCGGGGCACTCTGTGTTATATCAGTTTCTTCTGTTTCTCTTAATAGGAGCCCAGGTCAGCGGACTTGTCGCCCTGGGGGTCCACACCGAACTTATAGTCGTTGCCGGGCAGGATGGCGTTGAGGATCACGCCCGCCAGGGCGGCGATGGCCAGGCCGGTCAGGGTGACGTCGGCGCCGCCCACGGTGAAGGTGATGCCGCCGGTGGAGCTGAAGCCCAGGCCGCTGACGAAGATCACCGCCGCGATGATGAGGTTCCGGGACTTGGTCAGGTCCACCTTGTTTTCCACCACGTTCCGCACGCCCACCGCGGAGATCATACCGTACAGGATGAAGCTGACGCCGCCCACGATGGCGGTGGGGATGGAGTTCACCAGGGCGTCGAACTTGGGGGAGAAGGACAGGATGATGGCGTACAGGGCGGCCAGGCGGATGACCCGGGGGTCATAGACCCGGGACAGGGCCAGCACGCCGGTGTTCTCGCCGTAGGTGGTGTTGGCGGGGCCGCCGAACATACCGGCCACCATGGTGGCCAGGCCGTCGCCCAGCAGGGTGCGGTGCAGGCCGGGGTCAGCGATGAAGTTCTTGCCGGTGGTGGAGGAGATGGCGGACATGTCGCCGATGTGCTCCATCATGGCGGCGATGGCGATGGGGGCCATCACCAGGATGGCGGTCAGGTCAAACTTTGCCAGGACGAAGTGCTGCAGGCCCACGAAGTTGGCGCCGCCGACCTCGGTGAAGTCCACCTTTCCGGCGATCAGGGCCACGATGTAGCTGCCTACCACACCCAGCAGGATGGGGATGATCTTGACCATGCCCTTGCCCCAGATGTTGGCCACCACGATGATGGCGATGGCCACCAGAGCCAGCCACCAGCAGGTGGAGGCGTTGGCGATGGCGGAGCCGGACAGGTTCAGGCCGATGAGGATGATGATGGGTCCGGTGACGATGGGGGGGAAGAAGCGCATGACCTTCTGGGGACCCACCAGCTTGAACAGCAGGGCCAGGATCAGATACAGGGCGCCGGCCACCACAATGCCGCCCAGGGCGTAGGGCAGCTTTTCCTCGCCGCTCATGCCGGCGAACTTGCCCACATCCAGGCTGGCCACCGCCTCAAAGCCGCCCAGGAAGGCGAAGGAGGAGCCCAGGAAGGCGGGAACCTTCAGCTTGGTGCACAGGTGGAACAGCAGGGTGCCGAGACCGGCAAACAGCAGGGTGGTCTGGATGGACAGGGGCAGACCGTACTTGGTGACCAGGATGGGCACCAGCACGGTGGCGCCGAACATGGCGAACAGGTGCTGCAGGCCCAGCACCAGCATCCGGGGAACACCCAGCTCCCGGGCGTCGTAGATGGCGTCTTGTCCAAGGTTTTTCTTCATGTGACAGTTCCTCTCTTTCTTTTGCGCTGATCTATGTGATGTTTATTGCTGACGGAAGGGTGGATAATGGCCAAAAAAAATGACCGGTAAAAATACCGGTCAGAAGGGAAAAACGGAAATAAAAACAGCGGGAGCGGAGATTTTGCTGCGCAGAACGTTGAACTTCATCTCGATCACTCCCCTCAGAATTTTCTTGCCTATTATACGGGACCGGAGGGCAAATTGCAATGCATTCTTTTCCCAAGAAAACGGCGCATAAGCGCCGCCTTGCTTGTCTATTCTGCATAATAAAGGCCCCGCAGCAGCCGCCCGGCCATGCGGCGGCCCAGCTGCGGCAGGTCGAACCCGCCCTGATAGATGCGCCACTCGAACAGGGCTCCCCGGTGCAGCACCACCAGCTCCTCCACCACCTGATCCGGGTCGTGGGAGGGGTGGATGCTGCCCTCCTGCTGGCACAGCGTCACCAGCTCCAGCAGCACCCGGAAGTATACCCGCCCGGCGTTTTTCTGCAGCACCCGCTGCTCCGGATACCGCAGCCCGTGGATAAACGCCTTATACAGCACCGGGTCCGACACGCTGATCTCCAGGGACCGGCCCACAAAGTCCAGCAGCTTCTCCCGGGCGGGCCGGGCGGTGTCCGCCAGATATGCCTCCTCCAGCTCGCTGTATGCATCGTCCACATGGCTGGTCACCTGAATGGCCAGCTCGTCCTTGCTTTTGAAATAGTGATAGATGTTGCCCACGGAGCATCCGGCGGTCTGGGCGATCTCCTCCACGGAGACGTTTTCAAAACCCTCCCGGTCAAACAGGTCCAGGGCGGCGCTCTGGATGCGGCTGCGCATCTCCAGGGCCTGGCGTTTTCTTGCGGTCATTCTCTCGGACATAGTCGTTCCTCTTGCAAATCCTGTGATACATCTATATTATCGCTTTGAACAGGCAAAGTCAAGCCCCCGGGGCCACCGGGCGGTAAGCGCGGCGGCCCCGGGAAAAGGAGCTTTGCCTTTGCTTGGCGGACTATTCCATCTCCGCCAGGGCGGCGTTATACAGGTCGTTGCGGGGCAGACCGGTGTCCTCCGCCACCCGGCGGACGGCGTCCTTCATCCGGACCCCCTCCTGCCGCAGGCGCAGCACCTGCCGCACCCCCTGCTCCAGAGTCACCGCCGGGGCGGCGGCTTTTTCGGCTCCGGCCACCACCAGGACGTACTCCCCTCTTGGCTCCTTCTCCTGATACAGCTCCACCGCCTGGGCCAGGGTAGTGCGCACCGTCTCCTCGTGGAGCTTGGTCAGCTCCCGGCACAGGGCCACGGGCCGGTCCCCCAGCACCTCCAGCATATCCGCCAGAGTGGGCCGCAGCTTGTGGGGAGCCTCGTGGAACACCATGGTCCGCTCCTCATGGGACAGCTCCTCCAGCCGGGTGCGGCGCTCCTTTTTGTTGGCGGACAAAAATCCCTCGAAGCAGAAGCGCCCGGTGGGCAGGCCCGACACCGCCAGGGCGCACACGGCGGCGCAGCAGCCGGGGATGGCCTGCACGGTGATGCCCTGCTGGCCGCACAGGCGCACCAGGTCCTCTCCGGGGTCGCTGATGGCCGGGGTGCCGGCGTCCGTCACCAGGGCGCAGCTCTCCCCGCCCAGCAGGCGCTCCGCAATGGCGGGGCCGGCGGCGGCCCGGTTGTGCTCGTGATAACTGACCAGGGGCTTCCGGATGTCAAAATGGTTCAGCAGCCGCAGGGACACCCGGGTGTCCTCGGCGGCGATAAAATCGGCCTGGGCCAAAGTCTCCACCGCCCGGGGAGACAGGTCCCCCAGGTTGCCGATGGGCGTTGCCACCAGGTATAAGGTTCCAGCCATGGTATCTTACTCCTTGTCTCGAAAATAAGCGCGGCGGACGTCCTCCGTCTCGCCGCCGTCCGGCCCCCGCAGTAGCAGAGGCGGCTCCGTCGTCAGCCCCGGCCGTCCACCCAGCCGGGTCTCCAGCAAAAACAGCGACGGCCGGGCCGCCGCCGTGTGGTGCACAAAGCGCAGGCGCTTGGGCTCCAGCCGCACCCGCCGCAGCTCCTCCAGCACGTCCGCCAGCCGGTCCGGCCGGTGCACCAGGCAGAAGCTGCCGCCCCAGGTCAGGGCCCGGGCCGCTGCGGCGCACAGCTGGGCCAGGGTGCAGTCCGTCTCCGCCCGGGCGGTGCGGCGGGCGGCGTCCGGGGCCACGGCTCCGGCCTCCGGCGGGAAATACGGTGGGTTGGACACCGCCAGCCGGAACCGTCCCGGCGGCAGCAGCCCCGGGTCCCGCAGGTCCCCCTCCAGGCACCGCAGCCGGCCCTGAAGGCCGTTTTCCTCCGCCGTCCGCCGGAACAGGGCGCAGGCCTGCGGCTGAAGCTCCACCCCGGTGACCGTCAGCTCCGGCTCCCGGGCCAGCAGCAGCAGGCTCAGAAGCCCCGTTCCGGCCCCCAGCTCGCACACGGTCATGCCCCGCCGCAGCCGGGGGAAGGCCCCCAGCAGGAACGTGTCCGTGGAGGGGCGGAACAGCCCGTCGTCGTATAGAAATGTGTACCCTCCCGGCCAGAGCCGGTCCCGGTGCTCCATGGCGTCGCCCTCCTGCGGAATTTTCTTTCAGTATAATATACTTTTTCACAGGACGCAAGGCCATCTCCGGCCCCGGGACTGTAAACCGCCACGAAAAATGAAAGTTTCCGGATATTTCCCACCGGCAGGGGGTTGCAATTTTGGATTTTCATGATACAATATGCTCATAATCTAAATGGAGGTGCTACTATGGCTTATCAGATCGGCTCTGCTTGTGTCAGCTGCGGCGCTTGCGCTGACGTCTGTCCCGTGGGTGCTATTTCCCAGGGTGACGATCGTTATGTGATCGATGCTAACGCCTGCCTGGACTGCGGTACCTGCAGTGATACCTGCCCCAACGGCGCTATCAATCCTGCTGACTAATTACATCAGTCTGAAAAAAATCCCCGGTGCCGAAGCACCGGGGATTTTTTTACCCCGCCGGGGGAGTGCCGCGCTTGGAGATGGAGCCCAGCTCAGCGGATTCAAGGTACGCGCTGACGGTGCCGTCCGCCTGCTGATACACGCTGAATAGTCCCGGCTCAAAGTTCTGGGTGGCATACGGAATGCTCCGCTGGTCCAGGGCCGTGGCATAGGGATACCGCCATTTCATCTGCCGGTGCAGATACGGCTGATCCATCATCTGCACCGGATTCTTCTCCATCGGCGGCACGGTCTCCCGCCAGTACAGCAGATAGCCCCGGATGTTTTCCCCTTTCCGGGGCAGGGACCACTCAGCAAAAAGGTACAAGCTGGCGCTGGACGGAATATCCGGCCACAGCCAGTCGGTATACTGGGCCTGTTCCTGCCGGACCAGGCTCTGCATGGGCGCGGCCATCGCGCCCTCCGGCCCGTCATACAGGATATACCCGCTGAGGGCTTCCTCCACATAGGCATCATAAGGGTAGTGGGGCACCAGCCACAGTCCGTCGGTGTCCCCGGGCCAGTCCTCCCCGTCCTCGTATTGGAAATAGGTCAGGATGGCCCAGCAGTCCGGGCCGTCGTCGCCGGGCGTCAGCAGGGCCGCCCGCCAGAACTGGATGGTCCGGCCGCTGAGGGGCTTTTTCACCGGCTCCTGCATCCACACCGTCTGGGTCACCCCGGACAGGGACAGCACGTCCTCGTCCGACAGGTCGTCCAGCAGCTCCCGGGGCAGGTTCAGCCCCTCCAGCCGGTCCCGGACGGCCTGGGCCGTCTGAGACGGCTCCTGCCGCGGCCTATAGTCCATGGGAAGCCTTTGGCCCAGGGCCTGGCCCAGCAGCACCGCCGCCAGCACCAGCACCAGATATCCCCCCGCCAGCCACCGGCCGTCCAGCCGCACCGGCGCGGCCTCCATCGCATAGCCGCAGTTGTCCAGGGCACGGGTCAGCCGGGTCAGCTGCCGCAGAATGATGATATACAGCGCCAGCAGCAGCCACACCGCCAGTCCCTGCAGGGTCTGGCCCAGCAGGCCGGTGAGGATCAGCGCCCCGTACCACAGCACCAGGGCCCCCGCCGCCTTGGCGGAGGGCTTTTCCTGCCCGGCCTTGCGGCCGATCTCCCTCATGCCCCACCACAGGCCCAGGCACACCAGCCAGAACAGGACGCTCAAGGTCCAGGCTATGGCCGCCTCCAGCCAGGGGACCAGCCGGGACAGGACGGTGCCCATAACGACGGCATAGCCCCCCCGCAGCGCCGCCAGGGTGATGGACAGCCGCCAGCAGCTGCGCAGGCAGCCGTTCTCATGCCGCAGGGTCCGGAACCCCAGCACCAGCAGGATGCTGCCCACCATGGGCAGAAGATGCTGCAGATTCCAGAAGTTCAGGGTGATGCTGGTCAGTCCGATGCCCCACAGAACGCAGCGCATGGCCTGCCGCCAGGGGGTCACCCGGGCCGCCGGCAGCTGCTCCTCCGGCAGCTGCTCCAGCAGGGTCTGCATATCCCGGTCAAAGCGGATGTCGTCCGTCACAGCAGGTCACCTCCCAACAGATTCCGCAGTCTCTGCCGCAGGCGGTACAGCCGCCCCTCGGCGGCCCGCTCCGTGATGCCCAGCTCTGCGGCGATCTGGGCGGTGGATTGGCAGTAGTAATACTTCCGGAAGAACAGCTGCTCCTCCTCCCGGCTCAGGGATTGGATGGCCATCCGGATCTGCTCCCGCCGGTCCTTTTGCAGCAGGGCCTCCTCGGCGCTGCCGTCCCCGTGGGGCATGGTCTCGTCCAGGGGCTCCTCCCTCCGCAGCCGCCTGGCCCGGTTCAGGGCCATGTTCCGGGCCAGCACCGTCAGCCACGGCACGAACTGCCCCCGCTCCGGCGCATAGTCCCCGGCCCGCTGCCACAGGCGCAGGGAGATATCCGCCAGGCACTCCTCCCGCTCCCGGGGGTCTGTCAGAATGGGTCTCAGGATATATTGCAGCAGCGGTCCGTGCCGCCGCAGCAGGGTCTGCAGGGCCGCCTGGTCCCCGGCGGCGATCTGCGCCATCAGCTGCTTGTCGTCCATGTCCGTCGCCTCCCTGTTTCTCTCTACTCTATAGTACACACCGCAGGGCCAAAACCCACGGCAATTTTTCTCACTTTTGAACACATATTAACACAAAACACCGCCTTGCGCCAGGGGGGGCGGTGTGTTATACTATTCATAACAACACACTGGGCAATTGCGCCCATTTTTCCGGAAAGAGAGAGACCATGACCACCAAAGATTACCAGACCCGCAGACCGCTGCGCATTTTCCTGTCCTATTTCCGCCCCCACCGGGGCCTGTTCCTGCTGGATATCAGCTGCGCCTTCCTGATCGCCGTCATCGACCTGGCTTTTCCCCTGATCTCCCGCACCGCCATGTACCACTGGCTGCCGGATAAGCAGTTTTCCATTTTCTTCACGGTCATGGCCCTGGTGGTGGCGGCCTTTGTCCTCCGGGCGGGGCTTTACTTCATCGTGGGCTACTGGGGCCACACCTTCGGCATCCTGGTGGAGGCGGATATCCGCCGGGACCTGTTTGCCCATATGCAGGACCTGGGCTTTGACTTTTACGATAAAAACCGCACCGGCCAGCTGATGAGCCGCCTGACCACGGACCTGTTTGAGCTGACGGAGCTGGCCCACCACGGGCCGGAGGACCTGTTCATCTCCCTGGTCACCATCATCGGCGCCCTGGCGGTGATGTTCTCCATCCAGTGGCGGCTGGCCCTGGTGGTGTGCTGCATCATCCCCGTGTTCCTGCTGGTGGTGGTGTACCGCCGCCGCCAGATGTCCCAGGCCTCCCGGGCCGCCAAGCAGAAAACCGGCGCCATCAATGCCGAGATCGAGTCCGGCCTCTCCGGCGTCCGCACCACCAAGGCCTTCGCCAACGAGGCCCAGCAGCAGCGGCGGTTCGACGGGGCCAACGAGGTGTTCAAAACCTCCAAGCGCAATTTCCACAAGGAAATGGGCTTTTTCAACGCCAGCATGGAGCTGTTCATCAGCCTGCTGTCCGTGGCGGTGATTGCCGCAGGCGGCTGGCTGATCATGAAGGATCGGCTGAACTACATCGACCTGATTACCTTCAGCCTGTATATCACCACCTTCATCAGCCCCGTCCGGAAGCTGGCCAACTTCGCCGAGATGTTCTCCAACGGCTTTGCGGGCCTGCACCGGTTTATTGAGCTGATGGCCACGGAGCCCACCATTCAGGACGCCCCCGACGCCGTGGAGCTGACGCAGGTGCAGGGCCGGGTGGCCCTGGAGAACGTGCACTTCTCCTATGACGACGGCAGCCCCGAGGTGCTCCACGGGGTGGACCTGACGGTGCAGCCCGGGGAGACGGTGGCCATCGTCGGCCCCTCCGGCGGCGGCAAGAGCACCCTGTGCCAGCTGGTCCCCCGGTTTTACGACCCCGACAGCGGCGTGGTATCCGTGGACGGGACCGACGTGCGCCGCCTGACCCAGCACTCCCTGCGCCGGGCCATCGGCATCGTCCAGCAGGACGTGTTCCTGTTTGCCGACACCATCCGGGAGAACATCCGCTACGGAAAACCCGAGGCCACCGACCAAGAGGTGGAGGAGGCCGCCCGCCGGGCGGAGCTGTATGACGACATCGCCGCCATGCCCAACGGGTTCGACACCTATGTGGGCGAGCGGGGCACCCTGCTCTCCGGCGGACAGAAGCAGCGGGTGGCCATTGCCCGGATCTTCCTGAAGGACCCGCCCATCCTGATCCTGGACGAGGCCACCTCGGCTCTGGACAGCATCACCGAGGCGAAAATTCAGCACGCCTTCGACGAGCTGAGCCGGGGCCGCACCACCCTCATCATCGCCCACCGGCTCTCCACCATCCGGGCCGCCCACCGCATCCTGGTGATCCGGGACGGCCGCATCGCCGAGCAGGGCACCCATCAGCAGCTGCTGGCGGCAAACGGGGCCTATGCCGGACTCTATCACACCCAGAATCTGGGGGAATACCATGGATAAACGGGAAATGCTGGACCGGCTGGCCGCAAACGGCGATGAGCGATTGCTGCTGGGCCGGGTCTGGGATAAATATGAACAGTGCCGCCGGAGGAATCTGCCGGAGGGGACGGGCTTTCTGTCCCCGGCGGAGCAGGCGGCGGCCCGGCGGCTGCTGAACGCCCTGTCCGTGACGGAGGGCTACGCCTTCTGGGGCGGGTACGACGGCGCCCAGCGGCGGCAGCTGTGGTTCCTGCCGGAGTGGCAGGAGGCCCCGGAGGAGGACGCCGTCCGGGTGGTCCGGGCCTCGTTTTACGAGGAGGACGCCCTGACCCACCGGGACATTCTGGGCAGTCTCATGGCCCTGGGCCTGACCCGGGAGACCCTGGGGGATATCCTGGTGTTTCCCCGCTGGGCCGACGTACTGGCCACGGCCCCGGCGGCGGAGCTGCTGCTGTCGGACTGGACGGACGCCGGACGGGTGCGGCTCCATACGGCCCCGCTGCCCCTGGCCCAGTTGACGCCGCCCCAGGAGAAAACCAAGGAGATCCGCGACACGGTGTCCTCCCTGCGGCTGGACAGCGTGCTGGCCGTTGGCTTTTCCCTGAGCCGGGGAAAGGCCGCCGAGGCGGTGACCTCCGGCCGGGTCCAGGTGAACTGGACCGACTGCCAGAAGCCGGACCGCCCGGTGGCCCAGGGCGACACCCTGACCCTGCGGGGGCTGGGGAAATGCGTCCTGGAGGAGGTCGGCCATCAGACCAAAAAGGGCAGGGTGTTCGTCACCCTGAAGCGTTATCTATAAAAGAGGGAGAGATCACATCATGGACGAAAAGAAAATCGCCCGCATCAACCAGCTGGCCGCCAAGGCGAAAACGCCGGAGGGCCTGACCCAGGAGGAACGGGAGGAGCAGCTGCGCCTGCGCCGGGAGTATATCGACTCGGTGGTGGGCAACCTGGCCCGGGAGCTGGACAATACCTATGTGGTGGATGAGCACGGCAACAAGCGCAAGCTCCGCCCGAAAGGAGAGCAGTGATGGCCTATTCCTATGACGACCGGGACCGGGAGTTCCGGCAGTCGCCTTCCCCCAGACCGCCCCGGAAAGAGGACAACGATCTGGGGTCCTGGATCCTGATCATCTTTCTGTTCATCGTGGCATGGCCGGCGGGGCTGGCGGTGCTGCTGTCGAAGGTGCTGGGGAACGACTCCCGGCGGAAAAATGCCGCTCGAAGCACCCGGTCGACTGTGTCCCGCAGTGACCCGGCCGTGTCCCGGGCAAATCCTAACCCGTCCCAGGCCCGTCCCGGGACGGCTTCCGCCGCCGGGCGGAAGGTCACCAAAACCCCCCAGTATTCCGCAAAAGCCGCCCGGAACATGAAGATCGTGGGCCTGGTGCTGCTGTTTGCGGGGCTGGTGTCCCTGGTGGAGGGCATCGGCGCTGCGACTGGCGGCCTGAGCTGGGCCCTGCTTGCCAGCCTGTTTCCCACCATGGGCCTGGCCGCCGGAGGCCTGGGCCTGCTGCTGGCCGGAGGCGTCATGACCCGCCGGGCCCGCCGCTTCGGCAAGTATCTGGCCTGTGCCCACGGGCAGGAGGCGGTGTCCCTGAAAAAGCTGGCGGTGGCGGCGGACGTGTCCTCCCGGAAGGTGGAAAACGACCTGGAGATCATGATCGAAAAGGGCCTGTGGGGCGAAAATGCCTATCTGGACCTGGGAAGCGATATGCTGTTCCGGTCCCCGGAGGCGGCGGACGCCTTCTTCGGAAAAAAGAAGCAGGAGCAGGAGGTCCAGGAGCCACCCCAGGCGGAGCAGGGCTATTCCGGCGTCCTGCGGGACATCCGCCGGGCCAACGACCGCATCGCCGACCCCGTTCTCAGCCAGAAAATTGACCGGCTGGAGGAGGTGGCGGGGAAAATCTTCCGCATCATCGAGAAGGAGCCCGCCAAAAAGGCCAAGGCCAGCACCTTCCTGAATTACTATCTGCCCACCACCCAGAAGCTGCTGGACTCCTATGCCGAGTTTGAGGAGGCAGGCGTCAGCGGCGAGAATCTGAACCAGGCCAAGGCCAAAATTCAGAGCACCATGGACAGCATCGTGGCGGGGTTCGAGCGGCAGCTGGATGAGCTGTACCGGGCCGACGCCATGGACATCGACAGCGACATCCGGGTCATGGAGACCATGCTCCGCCGGGACAGCGCCACCGTGGCCGACGATTTCGGCCTGGGCGGCAGCACGGCGGTGCAGCAGGAGGAAGAATAAAGACGGAAATAAGGAGGAAAAGCCCCATGAAGCGCGTTTTTGCCCTGATTTTGGCCCTGTGCATGACTTGCGCCCTGTTTGCCTGCGGAAAGAAGCAGACGGAGGTGGCCCCCGGCGGAGATAGTTCCACGGTGACCCCCGGGGCCACGGACCCGGGAAGCGGCCCGGCGGAAAATCCCGGCGGCAGTACCGGTGTGCCCGGCGGTGCAGGCAGTACCGGAAATGCCGGAAACGGCGGAAATACCACCGGCAGTACCGGCAGCGGCTGGGCCGGCACCCGGGTGGCGGTGATCTATTTCTCCTGCACCGGCAACACCCGGACGGCGGCGGAGCGCATCCGGGACATGACCGGGGCGGACCTGTATGAGCTGACCCCGGAGCAGCCCTACACCAGCCAGGACCTGAGCTATAACAACGATGCCTGCCGGGCCAGCCAGGAGCAGAAGGACCCCGCCGCCCGGCCCCGGATTGCGGGCCAGCCCCTGGACCTGTCCCAGTATGGCACCATCTATCTGGGCTATCCCATCTGGTGGGGCACCGCGCCCCGGATCATCAACACCTTCCTGGACAGCTATGACCTGACCGGGAAAACCATCCGGCCCTTCTGCACCAGCGGCAGCAGCGGCATCGAGACGTCGGTGGCGGATATCCGGGCGGCTGCGCCCGGGGTGGACGTAACGGCGGGCCTGCGCATCGCCGACCCCGACGGCAGTGATGTGAAGGCCTGGGCGCTGGGTTAATAAACAAGAGGAGTCCGGCGCGTGCCGGGCTCCTTTAACCTATAAAAAAACCGCCTGCCGGAACCCCGGCGGGCGGGCTGCTGCAATGTCAGGACAGGCTTTTGAAAAGCTCCTCCAGGTCGGACTGCCGGTAGATCACGGCTTCCTGGTTCTGATTGGCCTGGACCACGGCGTTCGACAGAACGGGCTCGTGGGCCGCGCAGGCGGTTGCAGACAGCAGCAGGACCGCCGCTAAAAGCGCGGATAGAAATTTTTTCATGCTCGTTACCTCCTGATCTGATTTTGACCGTATGGGCTGCGGCAGGCGCACAGACGGAATACGGCGCAGCCGTCTATGCACCCGGGGAAAGCGTTTGGGTACACCTTGCCCAAACTACACGGGCTCCATGGGCGGAATTACCTGCAAAATTGAATGATTCGATACGCATAAAACGCGCCCTTTCCATAAAACATACTATTTTACAATTATACCGTTAAATTATATATAACATATTCGCGAGGGAAAGTCAACGTTTTCTCTGAATTGCGGAAACGGAAAAACGGTTTTCCGCAAAGACGGCGGAGACTGGAAATCCCCAGGGAAGTGTGGTAAAATAGCAGAAAAAGCGTGGAAAGGGTATGTGCGATGCGTATACTGGTTTTATCCGATTCCCATGGGTGCGTGGAGCCTATGGAGCAGTGCGTGGAGCGGGTGCAACCCCAGGTGATCCTGCATCTGGGGGACTGCGTGCGGGACGCCCAGCGGCTGGAGGAGCGGTATCCGGATATCCCGCTGCTGGGGGTGCCCGGCAACTGCGACTATGGCGGCCTGGACCAGCCGGAGCGGCTGACGGAGCTGGGCGGGGTGCGGATCCTGATGATGCACGGCCACACCCGGCGCGTGAAGTCCGGCCCCATGGCGGCCATGTACGCCGCCCGGGAGTGCGGGGCGGACATCCTGCTGTTCGGCCACACCCACCAGCCGGTGGTGGACCGCAGCGGCGATTTCTGGGTGATGAATCCCGGGTGCATCGGCCCCAGCGTCCGGCGGACCTATGGGGTCATCACCTTAGAGGACGGGAAGGTGGACTGCGCCGCCTTCCGCCTGTGAGAGGAGGCGGCGGACATGGGACTGCGGCTTTCGGCGGCGGGCATTTTCCTGCTGGGGGCGGCGGGTCTGCTGCTGCACTCCACCCTGCTGGAGACGGGACACATCCGGCCGGGGATGTTCTGCTTTTACACCAATCTCAGCAATCTGCTGGTGCTGGTGTATGAGCTGGCCCTGGCGGCGGTGCCGGAGGGGGCGGTGCGGCGGCTGCTGACCGGCAGCGGCGTGGCCCTGGCCATGACGCTGTGCATCTATGTGACGCACCTGATCTATCACTTTGTGCTGGTGCCGGACGCCAGGCGCCGGGGGAAGAAATTCGCCGACTTCGGCGGCAGCTTCGGGAACCTGTGCGTCCACTATGGGACGCCGTGGCTGGTGGTGGGACAGTGGCTTCTGTGGGGGAACAAGGCGGGGCTGACCGCGGCCTCCGCCGCCCGGTGGCTGGTGCTGCCCCTGGCGTACTTCGTGTATGCCATGCTGCGGGCCAGGACGGGGCGGCCCATCGGCCACACGAAGCTGCTGTACCCCTACCCCTTCATGGACCCGGAGAAGCTGGGGGTGAAAAAATTCTGCCTCAGCGTCGCGGCGGTGCTGGTGGGGTTCTTCCTGCTGGGCTGCCTGTTCGTGGCCCTGGGGCGGTGGATGGGATAAAGCAAAAAATGCGCCCCCGGGGCGCGTTTTTGACAAGCTGACAGGACCTCCTGCTGCGGCAGGAGGTCCTGTTTTATAGGGGTCACAGCCACACGGTCCGGCGGCACAGGGCGTCCAGGGCCTCCAGGGCCCGGTCCACCTGACCGGGGGTGTTGTAAGGCCCGAAGGAGAAGCGGATGGCCCCGGTGGGGAAGGTGCCCAGGGTCCTGTGGGCGTTGGGGGCGCAGTGGAGCCCCACCCGCACCTGGATGCCGAACTCCCGGCCCAGGGCGTCGGCCACAAAGGCCGGGTCCGTGTTCTCCGGCACCACCGGCACCACGGCGGCCCGGTTTTCCGCCCCGGCCAGACCCACCAGCCGCAGATTGGGGATGGACGCCGCCCCCCGGAGGAACCGGTCCGTCAGGGCCTGCTCATGGGCCCGGATGGCGTCGATGCCGGTTTCCTCCAGCCAGGTCAGGGCCGCGTGAAGGCCCATGATCCCCGGCAGGTTCAGGGTCCCGGCCTCGAACCGGTCCGGCAGGAAGGACGGCACCTCCTCGGAGTGGCTGGCGCTGCCGGTGCCGCCGGACAGCAGCGGCTCCAGCTGCGCGGCCAGCTCCGGCCGCAGCAGGAAGCCCCCGGTGCCCTGGGGACCCATCAGCCCCTTGTGGCCGGTGAAGGCCAGGGCGTCCGCCCCCATGGCCTCCATGTCGATGGGGAAGGCCCCGGCGGTCTGGGCGGTGTCCAGCAGGAACAGCAGGCCGTTTTCCCGGCAGAAGGCCCCCACCTCCGCCGCCGGAAGCAGGGTGCCGCAGACGTTGCTGGCGTGGAGCATCACCACCGCCCGGGTGTTCTCCCGCAGCAGGCCGGGAAGGCGCTCCGTCATCAGCGTGCCGTCCGGGCGGCAGGGGATCCGGTCGAAGGTGACGCCCCGGCGGGTCAATTGGGTCAGGGGACGCATGACGGCGTTGTGCTCCATGGCGGACACCAGCACATGGTCCCCGGGCCGCAGCAGGCCCTTCAGCAGGACGTTCAGGCTTTCGGTGATGTTCTTGGTGAACGCCACGCATCGGCTGTCCGGCCCGTGGAACAGGCGGCACAGCTGCTGGCGGGTGCGCAGCACCGTCTCCTCCGCCTGATACGCCCCCTCATAGCCGCCCCGGCCGATGTTGCAGCCGCAGCCGGTGACATAGTCGAACATGGCCTGGGCCACCTGGGGCGGCTTGGGGAAGCTGGTGCTGGCGTTGTCCAGATAAATCGGCTCCATATGGGTCCCTCCCGAAACGATACGTTGTATTTTCAAAAAAATAATGGTAGACATAAACTATTATTATATGATACAATGTCTGTTGGAATTTTTCAAGAGAGAGGTATTTTTCCAAATGAACATCAAACGTGAGCGCCTGCATATTGTCATTGCGGGCCTGATCATCGGCGTCATTGCGTCGCTGCTGGTCTTTTTCGGCAACCCTGCCAATATGGGCTTCTGCATCGCCTGCTTCCTGCGGGATACCGCAGGCGGTCTGGGCCTGCACCGGGCCGCCGCCGTGCAGTATATCCGGCCGGAGATCATCGGCCTGGTGCTGGGCAGCTTCGGCATCGCCCTGTTCAAGGGTGAGTTCTCCGCCAAGGGCGGCAGCGCGCCCCTGACCCGCTTCGTGCTGGGCTTTTTCGTGATGATCGGCTGCCTGATGTTCCTGGGCTGCCCCTTCCGCATGATCCTGCGCCTGGCCGGCGGCGACCTGAACGCTCTGCTGGGCGGGCTTGGCTTCGTGCTGGGCATTCTGGCGGGCGTGTTCTTCCTGAAGAAGGGCTATTCCCTGAAGCGCTCCTATTCCATGGCCAGGCTGGAGGGCTTCCTGTTCCCGGCCATCCAGGTGGTGGTGTTTATCCTGCTGGTGGCGGCTCCCGCCTTCATCTACTTCACCGAGGCCGGCGGCGGCCCCGGTGCCAAGCACGCTGCCGTGCTCATCAGCCTGGCGGCGGGCCTGATCGTGGGCGCTCTGGCCCAGCGGACCCGCCTGTGCATGGTGGGCGGCATCCGTGACGTGGTGCTGTTCCGGGAGCCCAAGCTGCTGATGGGCTTCGGCGCCATCCTGATCAGCGCCCTGGTGTGCAACCTGATCCTCACCGGCGCCACCGACGGCGCCTATTTCCACCTGGCCTTTGAGGGCCAGCCCATCGCCCATACCGACGGCCTGTGGAACTGCCTGGGCATGGTGCTGGTGGGCTTTGGCTGCGTGCTGCTGGGCGGCTGCCCCCTGCGCCAGCTGGTGCTCTCCGGCGAGGGCAGCTCCGACAGCGCCGTGACGGTGCTGGGCCTGATCGTGGGCGCTGCCTTTGCCCATAACTTCGGCCTGGCCTCCAGCGCGGAGGGCCCCACCGCCAACGGCAAGATCGCCGTGGTCATCGGTCTGGCCGCGGCAGCCGCCATCGGCTGCCTGAACACCTTCCGGAAGAAAGCATAAGGAGGAGACAACATGAAAGTCATCGACGCACGGGGGCTGTCCTGCCCCGAGCCCGTGGTGCTGCTGCGGGCGGCTATGCAGAGCGGCGAGGCCGCCTATCAGATCCTGGTGGACAACCACGCCTCCCGGGAGAACACCACCCGCTATGCCCAGCACCAGGGCTATCAGGTCCAGGTGCAGGAAAACGGCGGCGAATGGACGCTGACCTTTACCAAATGACCTATTTCGCAACGTTTTTTTCTCACTTCGGCGCCATGCGGTATCAGCAGCTGTGCCGGGAGCAGGGGATCGAGTGCCGGGTGATGTCGGTGCCCCGGAATCTCAGCAGCAGCTGCGGCACCTGCGTGCGGTGTGAGGGGCGGTGGCTGGAGCCCCAGGGCGAGGCCGCCGGAGACGTGGAGCGCATTGCCGCCTGGGACGGGCGGAGCTATACGCCGGTTTATCAACGGACGGAGGAATGACCATGGAAACGGAAGTGAAGCTGACCAAGCTGGCCTCCTGCGCCGGATGCGGGGCCAAGATGGGGGCCGGGACCCTGGTGAAGCTGCTGGATGGGTTCCGGACCCATTCGGACCCCCGGCTGCTGGTGGGGTACGACAAATCCGACGACGCCAGCGTGTATCTGCTGGACGAGAACACGGCCCTGGTGCAGACCACGGACTTTTTCCCACCCATTGTGGACGATCCCTTCCTGTATGGACAGATCGCCGCGGCCAACGCCATCAGCGACGTGTATGCCATGGGCGGGGAGCCGAAGCTGGCCCTGAACATCCTGTGCCTGCCGGAGTCCATGACCCGGGAGATGGTCCAGGAGCTGCTGCGGGGCGGATACGACAAGGCCTATGAGGCCGGGGCCATCATCACCGGGGGACACACCATCCACGGCGCGGAGCCGATTTACGGCCTGGCCGTGTCCGGCTTCGTGCACCCCAAGCGGGTGCTGACCAACAGCGGCGCAAAGCCCGGGGACGTCCTGCTGCTGACCAAGCCTTTGGGCGTGGGCGTGCTGACCACTGCCGCCAAGGCGGGGCTGGCGGAGCCTGCGGTGATGGACCGGATCTATCGCCAGATGGCCGCCCTGAACCGGACCGCCCGGGATATCATGGTGAAATACCGGGTCCACAGCTGCACCGACGTGACGGGCTTTGCCCTGCTGGGCCACGGCTTCGAGATGGCCCAGGGCAGCGGCTGCACCGTGCACATCCAGAGCGGCAACGTGCCCTTCCACCCGGAGGCCTGGGACCTGGCCGCCATGGGCCTGATCCCCGCCGGGGCCTACCGCAACCGGGATTACGCCGAAAAGGGCGTCACCGTCCGGGGGAACGTCAGCCGCACCATGCAGGACCTGCTGTATGATCCCCAGACCAGCGGCGGCCTGCTGATGGCGGTGGACCCCGCCGACGCGGAGGCCTGCCTGCGGGAGCTGCGGGACAGCATCCCCGCCGCGGCCCAGGTGGGCTACGTCACCGGAAAGGACGAAAACTGGCTGATTCTGGAATAAACGAACCCCCTCCGGCATGGCCGGAGGGGGTTGTGTTATATCAGAGGGTTCGCGGCATGGTTATTGGAGCAGCCACGGCATATAGCGCTTTAGGTACTTGAGGTTGAATGCCCTGGATTCCTCCGCGAAGTCCGTCAAGGGCTGTAGACTCCCCTTGGCCAGGCAGTCCTAGGCTACGAAGGCCGTCATGGGTTTCCATACCCGCCAATAGTCCCGTTTCAGCTTTTCCGGAGGGACATCCTGATCATAGTCACGTTTATTGATATAGGTTGAATTTTTCAGAGCAGCCCATGTCATGGCCTCATCGCCGATTTCATACCGAAGGCAGGGACGCTCCGGACGATCGACCTCAGCGGGAGATACTTTCAGGATGTCTGCCGGTGTCCGCACTTCGTTCAGGGCGTTAAGAGCACATTCCATCTGCCAGTAGAGGTCCTGAGATTTCATCCAAACCGCTGTGCCGCCATAGGGACCCGCCACACGACACATTTCCGGATCGCCAAGCTTGTACCTTCCGAGCATGTCACAAAAATAACCGGCAATGTAGCCCCGTATATTGGACTGGCGATAGTTGCACCATAGGTATTCTGACAGCGTTTGTGCGTAATACTCCACCCGCAGGTCTATGGTCAGATACTCGTAAAATAAAGCGATCTGGAGGATATTTCCATCTACCAGGCGCAGCCACTCTGTATGGTCCTTATAGGGATGGAACCCGTTATCCCACATTTTCTGCGCGAAGGTGCGCTGGACCAGCGCATCAATTTGCGGTATGTTTTTTCGTGACATCTGCTTTCCTCCTATATCTTCCCAGCGGTAAAAACTCACCCATCGCGGCTTAAAGCCCGGATAAGAAATCTTTTTGTCTTTGAGCCGATTTCGTGCTCGCCCTCAAAATAAGCCAGGTTGGCCTCATTGAAAACCATCAGCGCAGGGCCGTTTCCAATGGTCGATTGGATCGCATCCTCAACGGGAGCGTAGGTCCCGTCGATGGATTCTTCGATTGAAATCACATAGCACAACCTGCCGCACCCCTGTCTTTTCAGCTCCGAACGGATATCACTTCCGGGAGAGAACTCCTGGCGGCCGGTGCGCCTGAAAAACGACTCGTCCAGCTTCCAGATGTATGAATGCCTTTTTGATGATTGCAGAGCGTATAAAGCGCGGTCCTGGCGCGCCTTTGAGAAGTACCTCCGTACAATTTCCTTTTCCACAGCCGCGTCCATGCCAAAGCCCCCTTTTACAATGATCAGGTGTATGCTGTTTCTATTTCAGCAGCCACGGCATATAGCGCTTTAGGTACTTGAGGTTGAACTCCCTGGATTCCTCCGCGAAGTCCGTCAAGGGCTGTAGACTCCCCGTGGCCAGGCAGTCCTGGGCTACGAAGGCCGTCATGGGTTTCCATACCCGCCAATAGTCCCGTTTCAGCTTTTCCGGAGGAACATCTCCCTGAAAGTAATAGGAAGTAGGGCACTTGACATTCTCCAAGGCTTTCCACACGCCATCCATATCACCAGCATCATACCAAAGGCAAGGCCGCCTATGAAAAACGAGTTCTCTTTCATGGGGATAAGATAGAATATCCTGGGCCGTATGGATCGTGTTCAATGTTTCAATAGTGTACTGCAACTGCATATTTAAATCATTATTTGTGCATATATAACGACAGTTCTCATCATATTGTGCACTGGCATTCCGATAAAAATTTAACGAATAGGATGTCATGTCTGTCTGGTTGCGATAATTGCACCACATGTACTCTGACAGAGTCTGGGAGTAAAAGAGAATTTCTGGCAGTGTATATCCAGAACAAAGGATGATCTGCATGACATTTCTATTCACCACGCGAACCCATTCAGTGAAGTCGCGAAGGGCAAAAAAACCGTTAGCTTCCAATGTATCCTTCCAGTGCAGTGCCATGAAAATATTCATTTCCTTCAAATACGGATTTCTCATACATGTATCTCCCTTCAAATTCATTCACTGCGCTATGGGAAGAATGAAATTATCAGAAAATTCCAATTTTCGGGTATATTAACGTATCTGTTGGAATTATAGCAAAAAAACACAGAGTTGGCAATCCTATATTTTACAAATCCACACAGAAAAAAGGCGTATTTTTCCCGGGCCGGGGGCATATACTGAGGGGAAGTTTCCAGGAAAGGATGTATGTCTATGTCCGATTTTTCCCAGCATGTGCCCCTGTCCACGTTTTTGCAGGCCCACCCCGACCAGGGGAGTCTGCGGGTGCAGGTGGCCTCCGGCGGCGGGACATTTCCGGTAGCCGGGGCAAGGGTGGAGGTATACCGGCGGTTCGGGGGCCAGACCCACACGTTTTACCGGGGGCTGACCGATGAATCGGGTATCGTTCAGGGCATCGCCCTGCCGGCCCTGCCCGCCGCCTGGTCCCAGGCGCCGGACACCGCCTCCATCAGCGGCACCGGTTACCTGGTGTCGGTGCGGCACCCCTTGTTCGTGCCCCAGGAGGACCGGGAGGTCACGGTGTATGCCCGCATCGAATCCATTCTGCCGGTGATGCTGGAGCCGGTGATATAAGGGGGGAGCGCGATGCCTGCAACGCCTGTGGTCCCGGAGACCATTACCGTACACCTAGGCCCGCCGGGGTCCGGCGCACGGAACGTGGAGGTGCCCTTTGCCTCCTACATCAAGAACGTGGCGTCCCACGAAATTTACCCCACCTGGCCGGAGAGCGCCATCCGGGCCAACATCCTGGCCCAGATCTCCTACGCCCTGAACCGGGTGTATACCGAGTATTACCGCACCCGGGGATACGACTATGACATCACCAGCACCACCCAGTATGACCAGGCCTATGTGGACGGCGGCGACGTTTTCGAGAACATCAGCCAGATCGTGGACGACAGCTTCAACAACTATATCGTCCGGCAGGGCAGCGTGGAGCCGCTGTTTGCCCAGTTCTGCGACGGAGTGCGGACCCAGTGCGGGGGACTGTCTCAGTGGGGCAGTGTGGACCTGGCCCGGGACGGCATGAACCCCTATGAGATTCTGCAATACTACTACGGAGGGGATATCAGCATTGTGTTCAACGCCCCGGTAGGGGGGAACGTGCCCTCCTATCCCGGGCGCCCTCTGCGCCGGGGGGACGTGGGCAACGACGTGCTGCTTCTCCAGCGGCAATTGAGCCGCATCCGCCGGAACTATCCGGCCATTCCGGAGATACCGGAGCCGTCCACGGTGTTCGACGTGCCCATGGAGGAGGCGGTGAAGTCCTTCCAGCAGATCTTCAACCTGACCCCGGACGGCATCGTGGGCAAGGCCACCTGGTACAAGATCAAGCAGATCTATAACGGCGTCAAGGGCCTGTCGGAGCTGTCCGGCGAGGGGCTGACCATCTCCGAGGTGCAGAGGCAGTATACCGAGGCCCTGCGGCTGGGGGACAGCGGCCTGGCGGTGCGGACGGTGCGGTTTTTCCTGGCTTTTCTGGGGTATTTCCTGCCGGAGCTGCCGCCCATCCGGCTCAGCGATGTCTTTGACCAGGAGATGCTGGACGCCGTGTACGCCTTCCAAAGCTACGCGGGCCTGACCACCGACGGGGTGGTGGGCCGGGATACCTGGAACGCCCTGCGGCGGGCCTATGAGGACGTGCTGGAGGACCTGCCGGAGGACTATCAGCAGTTTGCCCGGGAGATTTATCCGGGGCGGTTCATCGTCCTGGGGGACCGGGGCGACACGGTACTGTTTTTGCAGCAGCAGCTGAATCGCATTGCGGCCCAGGACCCGGATATTCCCGCCGTGGCGGAGGACGGCATTTTCGGCCGGGGTACCCAGGCCGCTGTGCTGGCCTTGCAGCGAAAGCTGGGCATCGACCCCACCGGGGCCGTGGGCCCTGTGCTGTGGGCGAAGATCGTCACCCAGGGGGCGGGGTACTGATAATAAAACAGAGGCGGCAGACGAAATCGTCTGCCGCCTCTGCGGCGTTATGGGATCAGAACAGCCGGTCCAGAAATTTGTCCACCAGGGCCATGGTGTCCCGGTTGATGCCGGACTGTCCGGCCTGGCGGATGACGGTCATATGCTGATTGCTGGCGGGGTCCGTGATCAGCCGGAAGTCCGCGCCGGGCAGTTCCGCCCGGCGGGCATACAGGGAGCAGCCGCCGCAGGGGACCTCCCGGTCTTCGCTGCCCTGGAGGAGCAGGGCCGGTACGCCGCTCTGGAGGCCCCGGACGGCGGACAGGTCCGCATATTTTCCGAATAGGAGCCGCTGCCCTCAGCGGCCCGGGAATCCCTATGAGAGAACCATGGCAAAAAGAAAAGACCCTCAGCTTTTGCTGAGAGTCTTTTTGGCAGCGGGAGAAGGATTCGAACCCCCGGCGCAAGCGCCGGGAGCTGCGCCCGGATTGAATTTGTGTGAGGGTCCGAATCCCTATGACAGAACCATGGCAAAAGAAAAAACTCCCAGCATAAGCTGAGAGTCTTTTGGCAGCGGGAGAAGGATTCGAACCCTCACATACGGAGTCAGAGTCCGCTGTGCTACCTTTACACAATCCCGCTATGTTCCTGACGAACAAAACTTATTATACTCGTTTTCCGGCGTTTGTCAACACTTTTTTCCCGGCTTTTGAAAAAATTTTCCGGGGGCGGTTTGGCCCGCCCCCGGAGAGGGTAAGAGACGTTACGCCGCCAGCAGGTCTGCCGACGTGAAATACTTCCGCAGCGGCTTATACAGCAGGGCAAACACCACTAGGCACAGAACGATGCTGGGCAGCATGTAGCTTCCGTTATAGATCAGGGAGTAGATCCAGGGGCTGGTCATGGGCTTGCCGAGGAACGTGTCGGGCATCCACTTGCCCCACACAAAGACGCCGATGAGGAAATGCGCCAAAAAGCGCAGCACGCCGCCGATGAGCGTGCCATAGTAAACGCTCCACTTGCGGCGGGACAGCAGGCCCGCGCCAAAGCCCAGTGCCACAAAGGCGATGAAGTAGTCGCAGATGATGGTGGTCCAGTCAACGGAGAACTTGTTGCCGATGAGGTAGGTGATGGTGCCGTACACCAGGCCCGCCAGAGAGCCCCAGCCGCAGCCGTACCGGGCGGCGAACAGGATGATGGGCAGCATCTCCAGGGTGATGGAGCCGCCGTTGGGGAACTCATAGAGCTTGATGAGGCTGAGGATCTCCGCCATGGCGATGAAGATGGCGGCCTCGCAGATCATGCGGGTCTTGTTGATTTTCATGTGTGATTTCTCCTCTTTGAAAAAATATCCGCATCGCGGGCCCTGGAGGCGTGGCAATGCGGAAACAAAAGCCATATTCTCGCATTCCTACGCCGGCATTACCCGGATCAGGTTCGAGGGACCGGACGGCGATACGTCTCATCTCAGCCAGCTTGCGCCAGCACCCCTTGGATTGTGAGGATATTCTATCACGGCTGTCGTTTTTTGTCAAGCCCTCAGCATACCGGCGCGGTATATGCGTCTATTCTACGCCGGTATGCCCTTCGGGGATAGGCGGGTTTTCTATCCGGATGTGTCCGTTTTATAGGTCCGGGTTTCCGGCTGTCTCCCGCAGGCGCACACCGGCTGGCAAAATCCCCGAAAATCCAACGTCCGCCCCTTGTCAAGTCATTCGGTGTTTGCTATAATAAAATATTATTTGCAGTACCGGGAAAGGGGTGTCCTGTCATGAAATACCAGCAGTGGAGCATACCGGAGCTGCCCGCCGGGGCAGTGGACCGGCTCACCGGGGCCGGGTACCCCTATCTGGTGTCCTCGGTGCTGGCCTCCCGGGGGATCACCACCCCGGAGGAGGCCGCCGCCTTCTTAGAGCGGGACCGGGACCTGCCCTATTCCCCCTTTTTGATGAAGGACATGGACAAGGCCGCCCAGCGGGTGAGCCGCGCCCTGGCCGGCGGGGAAAAGATCGCCGTTTTCGGCGACTATGACGTGGACGGCATCACCGCCACGGTGATCCTGGTGGACTATCTCCTGTCCCGTGGCGGCGACGTGGTGCACTATATCCCCCGCCGCATCGAGGATGGCTACGGCCTGGGAAGGGACGCCATCCTGTCCCTGCACGGGCAGGGGGTCCGCCTGCTGGTAACGGTGGACTGCGGCATCACCGGCGTGGAGGAGGTGGCCTACGCCAACTCCCTGGGCATGGACGTGGTGGTGACGGACCACCACGAGTGCAAGGAGGAGCTGCCCCCGGCCTGCGCCGTGGTGGACCCCCACCGGCCCGGCTGCGGCTATCCCTTCAAGCACCTGGCCGGCTGCGGCGTGGCGCTGAAGCTGGTGCTGGCCCTGGGGGGCGAGAGCCGGGAGGAGGCCCTGCTGTCCCGCTACTGCACCCTGGCCGCCATCGGCACCGTGGCCGACGTGATGCAGATGTCCGGCGAAAACCGCACCATCGTGTCCCGGGGCCTGGCGTCCATCAGCCGGTCGGACTTCATCGGCCTCCACGCCCTGCTGCATGAGGCGGGCCTGTCCGACAAAACCGTCACCTCCGTGCAGATCGGCTTCGTCCTGGCCCCCCGCATCAACGCCGCCGGGCGCATGGGCGCGGCGGACATGGCGGCGGACCTGCTGCTGTGCACCGATCCCCACCGGGCGGAGCACCTGGCCCGGGAGCTGTGCGCCCTGAACCGGGAGCGCCAGGCCGTGGAGCAGGAGATCTACTCCCAGGCCGTGGAACAGATCGAGGAGACCCCGCCCCAGGAGCGCAGCGCCCTGGTGCTGGCCTCCGACACCTGGCACCAGGGGGTGGTGGGCATCGTGGCCTCCCGCCTTTCGGAAAAATACGCCTGTCCCAGCTTTATGATCCACCTGTCCGGCGGCACCGGCAAGGGGTCCTGCCGCAGCTGGGGCGGGTTCAATCTGTTCGCCGCGCTGGAGGCCTGCTCCGACCTGCTGCTGGGCTTCGGCGGCCATGAGCTGGCGGCGGGCTTTACCATTGAAGAAAAGAACATCCCCGCCTTCCGGCAGCGGATGAACCAATACGCCAGCCGGTTCCGGGGCGGCAAGGCCCCGGTGTCCTGCCTGCAGGTGGACGTGCCCATCGGCCAGGCGGGCCGGGTGAACCTGGCGGAGGTGGAGGCCCTGGACGCCTTAGAGCCCTACGGGGCGGGCAACGCCCGGCCGGTGTTCTGCCTGCGGGGCGCCACGTTGGACCGGCTTCAGAACGTGGGCCAGAACCGGCACCTGAAGCTGCGCCTGACCAAGGGCAGCGCCCAGTTTGACGGCATCTTCTTCTCCGCCGTGGCCCAGACCTGCGGCGTGGCCCCCGGCGACCGGGTGGACGCCGCCTTCTATCTTCAGATCAACGAGTTCCGCAGCAGCCGCACCGTCCAGATGCAGATGGTGGATATCCGTCCCTCCCTTACCGGCAGCACCCGGGAGGAGGAGTCCCTGGAGCTGGTGGACCGCTGCCTGCGGGGGGACGAGCTGCGTCCCCGGGACGCCGTGCGCCTGCTGCCCTCCCGGGACCAGTGCGTGAGCCTGTGGCGGGCCCTGCAGCACGCGGTGCCCCCCGACGGACTGGAAACGGACTATCTGCCGCTGCTGCGGCGGCTGTCCGGGGCGCTGCAGGGGGCGGAGCCCTTTTTGCGGACGGTGCTGTGCCTGGAGGTGTTCCGGGAACGGGGCCTGCTGCAGTGCCGCCGCCTGGGCGACAGCATAAGCCTGCATCTCACCAGCCAGGGCAAGAAGGTAGCCCTGGACCGTTCGGAATATCTGCTGCGCCTGCACCGGGCGCTGGACACATCACGAGGAGGGGGACGCTTATGACAATGGAAGAACGATACCAACGCCTGGAGGACACGGTGCGGGCCTATAACCCCACCGCCAGCTTCGACAAGATCCGGGCCGCCTATGAATTTGCCGCCGCCGCCCACCAGGGCCAGCTGCGCAAGGACGGCTCACCCTTTGTGACCCACCCCCTGGCCGTGGCCCAGATCGTGGCCGAGGAGCTGCACCTGGACTCCGAGTCCATCGAGGCCGCCCTGCTCCACGACACCATTGAGGATACCTCCGCCACCCACGAGGACATCGCCAAGCAGTTCTCCCCCACGGTGGCGGACCTGGTGGAGGGGGTCAGCAAGCTGACCCGGGTCCACTATACCTCCAAGGCCCAGGAGCAGATGGAGAATCTGCGCAAAATGCTGCTGGCCATGTCCAAGGACATCCGGGTGATCCTCATCAAGGTCTCCGACCGGCTCCACAATATGCGCACCATGGAGTACCAGACCCCGGAGAAGCAGAAGCAGAAGTCTTTCGAGACCCTGGAGATCTACGCCCCCATCGCCCACCGCCTGGGCATGCAGAAGATGAAGTGGGAGCTGGAGGACCTGTCCCTGAAATACCTGGACCCCATCAGCTACCGGGAGATCGTGGACGCCCTGGACGAGAAGGCCACGGAGTACGACGGCTTCATGTCCTCCATCCACGACCAGATCACCCAGCGCCTGGAGGAGGCCCATATCGACGGCTATGTCTATGGCCGCATGAAGCACCCCTACTCCATCTATCGCAAGATGTACACCCAGAACAAGTCCCTGGACGACGTGTATGACCTGTTCGCCTTCCGGGTCATCGTGGACACGGTGTCCGACTGCTATTACGTTCTGGGCATCATCCACGACCTGTACAAGCCCGTGCTGGGCCGGTTCAAGGACTATATCGGCACCCCTAAGCCCAATATGTACCAGAGCCTCCACACCACCGTCATGGGCCAGAACGGCGTCCCCTTCGAGGTGCAGATCCGCACCAAGGAGATGCATGAGGTGGCCGAATACGGCATCGCCGCCCACTGGAAGTATAAGCAGAACGGCCAGGGCGGCGGCGACGAGGGCCGGTATGAGTGGGTCCGCCGCCTGCTGGAGAATCAGGAGGGGGCCGACGCCGAGGAGTTCATCCACTCCCTGAAGGTGGATATGTTCGCCGACGAGGTGTTTGTGTTCACCCCTCGGGGCGACGTCATCAACCTGCCTGCCGGGGCCACCCCCATCGACTTTGCCTATAACATCCACTCCGCCGTGGGCAACCACATGGTGGCCGCCAAGGTCAACGGCCGCATCGTGCCCTTCGACTGCCGCCTGAAAAACGGCGACATCGTGGAGGTGGTCACCTCCCAGTCGGCCCACGGTCCCAGCCGGGACTGGGTGAAGATCGCCCGGTCCAGCAACGCCCGGTCCAAGATCCGCCAGTGGCTCAAGCGGGAGCGCCGGGACGAAAACGTGGTCACGGGCCGGGCCTCCTTCGAGTCGGAGCTGAAGCGCTGCGGCGTGTCTTTGAAGGAGCTTACCAACGACGAAAACCTCCCCGGCATCCTGAAAAAGCTCACCTATAAGAGCCTGGACGACCTGTACGCCGCCATCGGCTACGGGGGCATCAGCAGCCTGAAGGTCATCGGCCGCATCCGGGAGGATATCCAGCGCATTCTCCACCAGCACCAGGAGGAGCGCCAGGCGGAGGTGCCGCTGGAAGGCCGCCCCGATGCCACCCGCCCCGCCGTGCCCAAGCGCACCCACAGCGAAAAGGGCATCATTGTGGAGGGCCTCAGCAACTGCCTGGTGAAGTTCTCCAAGTGCTGCACCCCCGTCCCCGGGGACGACATCGTGGGCTTCATCACCAAGGGCTACGGGGTGTCCGTCCACCGGAGGGACTGTCCCAACGCCGACCCGGCCCGCCGCCGTCCCGATGAGGAGGGCCGCTGGATCAAGGTGTCCTGGGCCGAGGACGTGGAGGGCACCTTCCGCACCACCCTCCAGGTGGTGGCCAAGGACCGCATCAACCTCATCGTGGATATCTCCACGGTGCTCTCCTCCACCAAGACCCATGTGGCCTCCATGAACGCCCGCTCCACCCCCGACGGCTTCGCCCTGATCACCCTGGATACCGATGTGTCCAGCAGCCAGCAGCTGAAAACCGTCATGCGCCGCATCGAGCAGATTTCCGGCGTTATGCGGGTCACCCGCCCGGCGGGCTGAGAAAAAACACAATATATTAACCGAAAAGGAGACTATATTACCATGAGAGCAGTGCTGACCCGCGTGAAAAGCGCCTCCGTATCCGTGGACGGCAAAACCATCGGCAGCATCGGCCCCGGCTTCCTGATCCTGCTGGGCATCACCCATGACGACACCGAGGCCCAGGCCGTGAAGCTGGCGGACAAACTGACGGGACTGCGGATCTTCGAGGATGAGGACGGCAAGATGAACCGTGGTCTGGAAACCGTCAACGGTGAAATTCTGGTGATCTCCCAGTTCACCCTGTACGGCAACTGCCGCAAGGGCCGCCGCCCGGACTTTCTGGCCGCCGCCCGGCCCGAGGTGGCCATCCCCCTGTATGAAAAGTTCGTGTCCCTGTGCCGGGAAAAGGGCATCCATACCGAAACCGGCGAGTTCGGCGCCGAGATGCTGGTGGAATCCGTCAACGACGGACCTCTGACCCTGGTGGTGGACACGGACCAGCTGAATGCGTAACGTATTCCACATTCTTCCGGGCGGACGCCGCTGTCCGCCCGCTTTTATCCTGAATAGGAGGTTGAACCCATGAAAATTGATTCCATTATGGTGGGCCCCATTATGACCAACTGCTACCTGCTGAGCGACGAGACGGCAGGGGTCTGCGCCCTGATCGACCCCGGCGACGAGGCCCCCCGGGTGCTGGACATGGTGGCCAGGTCCGGCTGCCAACTGCAGTATATCCTGCTGACCCACGGCCACTTTGACCACACCACCGCCGTGCGCCCCATCTTAGAGCAGTACCCGGATCTGCCGGTGTACATCAACGAAAAGGACGTGGTGGACGGCCGGGTGGGGGACATGGAGCTGGTGTTTTCCCGGCTGCCGGAGCACAACCAGCGGTATTATCACGACGGCGACACCCTGACTCTGGGGAGCCTGACTGTCACCGTGCTGGAGACTCCGGGCCACTCCAAGGGCTCCGTGTGCCTGGTGGCGGAGGATGTGATCTTCTCCGGCGACACCCTGTTCCGCTGCTCCTGCGGCCGGACGGACTTCGCCGGCGGCGACTATCGGGAGATGCTGCAATCCCTGGCCCGCCTGGGGAATCTGCCCGGGTCCTACCGGGTCTACCCCGGCCACGACCAGCCCACCACCCTAGACTATGAGCGCCGGGTGAATCCCTATGTCCGCCAGGGCATGAAGTAAGGGGCGGGGCTATGAAACTGGTTTTTCGCGGTCATGACGACCGCTACGCGGTGGAGCAGAGCCTGCTGGCCTTCTTCCCGGAGGAGCGGCCCGTGTATCAGGAGCCGGGGCTGGGGGAGGACAACTGGGCCCGGGTGGACCTGCACCAGGGTCCGGTATACGCCACCGCCGTCACCGAGATCGCCCACGGCGGCAGGCTGGGCCGGGGGACCTCCCGGGCCCTGCTGCGGGACGTGACGGACGAGTATGAGCGGGAGCGCCTGCGGCAGAAGGCCGTGAAGCTGAGCTTCTTCAAGGCCGTCCGGGAGATCGCCGGTCTGACCCCGGCCTGGGGCGCGCTGACGGGCATCCGTCCCGGCAAGCTGGCGGCCCGGCTGCTGGAGCAGGGGAAGTCCCCCGCCCAGGTCAGCCGCATTCTGGGGGACACCTACTATGTCTCCCCCTCCCGCCGCCGTCTGGCGGTGGAAACCGCCCAGGCGGGCCTGCGGGCCAAGGCGGACCTGCGCCCGGAGGACATCTCCCTGTATATCGGCATCCCCTTCTGCCCCACCCGCTGCGCCTATTGCAGCTTCGTGTCCCAGTCGGTGGAAAAGTCCCTGGGGCTGATGGAGCCGTATTTAGAGGTGCTGTGCCGGGAGATCACCGACGCCGCCCAAATGGTGCGGGAGACGGGCCTGCGCATCAAGTCCTTCTATATGGGCGGCGGCACCCCCACCACCCTGTCCGCCCGGCAGATGGACCGGCTGCTGACCCACCTGAACCGCAGCTTTGACCTGTCCGGCTGCGTGGAATACTGCATCGAGGCCGGACGGCCCGACACCATCACCCGGGAAAAGCTCCAGGTGCTGCTGGACCACGGGGCCGACCGCATCAGCGTCAACCCCCAGTCCCTGGAGGACACCGTGCTCCAGGCCATCGGCCGCCGCCACACCGCCCGGGACATTGAGGACACCATGGCCCTGGCCGCCTCCATGGGCTTTCCCCATGTGAACATGGACCTGATCGCCGGGCTGCCTGCCGACACGCCGGAGGGCTTCCGCCGGACCCTGGACAAGTGCCTGACCTTCGGGGCCGACAACATCACCGTCCATACCCTGAGCCTGAAAAAGGGCAGCCGCATCCTGCTGGAGGGTCTGCCCATCCCCACGGCGGAGGACGTGGCCCGGATGCTGGACTATGCCGACCCCACCCTCCGCGCCGCCGGATTCTCTCCGTACTATCTCTATCGCCAGAAGTACATGTCCGGCAGCTTTGAAAACGTGGGCTGGTGCATATCCGGAGCCCAGGGGCTGTATAATATTTACATCATGGAGGAGCTGCACAGCATCCTCTCCCTGGGGGCAGGCGGCTCCACCAAGATGGTGGACCCGGTCCGGGGCCGCATCCAGCGGGTGTTCCACGCCAAGTATCCCACGGAGTATATCCAGCGGCCCGAAAAGATCGCCGAGAACCTGTCGGCCTTCCGGGCATTCCATGAAAATATGAAGAAGTGAAATGAGGAGGGTCCATGACCAGGGGGAAGCAGTCATTTTTAGGGGGCGCCGCCCTGCTGACAGTCACCATGCTTGTCACCAAGGCCATCGGCGCCCTGTACAAGATCCCTCTGGGGAACCTGCTGGACGAGCAGGGCATGAACTATTTCTACGCCGCCTATAACATCTATAACCTGCTGCTGATGGTGTCCACCGCCGGGCTTCCTCTGGCCCTTTCCCGACTGGTGTCCCAGGCGGAGGCTCTGGGCTGGGTAAACCGGCGGCGGCGCATCGTCTCCGTGGCCTTCTGGCTGTTTCTGCTGCTGGGGCTTCTCAGCAGCGGCCTGATGTTCTTCCTGGCCGGTGACCTGGCCGGGTGGATGCACAACACCCGGGCGGAGGACGCCATCCGGGTGCTGTCTCCGGCGGTGCTGTGCGTGTGTCTGGTGTCGGTGATCCGGGGCTATACCCAGGGCATGGGCGATATGCGGCCCACCGCCGCCAGCGAGGTCATCGAATCCGCCAGCAAGCTGGTGGTGGGCCTGGGTCTTGCCTGGTGGCTGCTGCGGCAGGGGTACCCCTCCCACATAGCCGCCGCCGGTGCCATCGCCGGGGTCACGGCGGGGGTGATTCTGTCCCTGCTGGCCCTGACCGTGTGGACACTGACCCATCTGTCCCGGGACAGGGGCCGGGACGACCCGGGACAGAGCCGGGATATTCTGCGCCAATTGCTGGCCATCGGGGTGCCCATCACCGTGGGCTCCGTGAGCCTTTCCGTCATCAACCTGCTGGACCAGTCCATCACCATGGGCATCCTGCAGAACACCTGGGGCCTGACGGAGCCGGAGGCCGCCGGCCTCTACGGGACCTACAGCTATGCCGGGAATCTGTTTGCCCTTCCGGCGGCGTTTATCTATCCGCTGACCATCAGCCTGATCCCCGCCATCGGGGCGGCTCTGGCCCGGGGGGACCGGTCCGCCGCCGGGCGGCACACCGCCGCCGCCTTCCGGCTGACGGCCCTGCTGGCCCTGCCGGCGGGGGTGGGACTCAGCGTTCTGGCCCGGCCCATTCTGGAGCTGCTGTACCCCGCCAAGGGGGCGGCCACCCTGGAGGCCGCGGCGTATCACCTGGAAATTCTGGGCGTCGGCAGCATTTTTGTGTGCCTGATGGCCCTGTCCAACGGGATTTTGCAGGCCTATGGCCGGGAAAGAGTCCCCCTCTGGACCCTGCTGGCCGGAGGCGGTCTGAAAATCGCCCTGAACTATCTGATGATCTCCAACCCCGATTACGGCATCCGGGGCCTGCCGGTAAGCACCCTGTGCTGCTACGCCCTGATAACCGTGCTGAATCTGATGGCCATCGCCCGATATGTGCCGGAAAGGCCCGATTATTTCCGGATATTTTCCCGGCCGGGGCTGGCGGCCCTGGGGATGGGCGCGGCGGCATGGTGGCTCCACCGGCTGCTGGCAGACCTGCTGCCCGGGGGTCTGGCCACCCTGCTGGCGGTGGCCCTGGCGGCGGTGATCTACGCCGGGGCGGCGCTGCTGCTGGGGGCCGTGGGCCGGGAGGAGGCCATGGCCCTGCCCGGCGGGGAGCGTCTTGTCCGCTGGCTGCGGCTGAAATAGACGAAAATTCCGTACATTTTTCACGAAAAACAGCCTCATCAGGCTATTTTGCCGATAAGAGGACTTGCAATAGGAGCGGGAATATGGTACATTTTAAGGAGAAAGCGCGATACGACTACGACGACCTGCTGGAGATCATCCGGGTGCTCCGCTCGCCGGAGGGCTGCCCCTGGGACCAGGTGCAGACCCACCAATCCATCCGCCGGGGACTGCTGGAGGAGGCCTATGAGGCCGCCGAGGGCATCGACCGGGACGACGCGGACCTGCTGCGGGAGGAGCTGGGGGACGTGCTGATGCAGGTGGTGTTCCACGCGGACATCGAGCGCCAGCGGGGCCGGTTCACCATGGAGGACGTGGTGGACGGCGTGGTGAAGAAGCTGATCTTCCGCCACCCCCATGTGTTCGGCGGCGCGGAGCCGGAAAAGGACGCCCAGTCGGTGCTGGTCAGCTGGGATGCCATCAAGCGCCGGGAGAAGCACCAGCGCACCACCACCCAGGCCATGGACAGCGTGGCCCGGTCCCTGCCTGCCCTGTGGCGGGCGGAAAAGCTCCAGAAAAAGGCCGCAGACGATGGCTTCGACTGGCCGGATATCCAGGGGGCCCTGTCCAAGCTGGACGAGGAGGTGGGCGAGCTGCACCAGGCGGTGCAGGACGGCGCCAACGTGGCCGAGGAGCTGGGGGACGTGCTGTTTGCCGCCGTGAAGGCCGCCCGCTTTGCCGGAGTGGACCCGGAGGACGCCCTGAACGCCGCCTGTGAAAAGTTCATCCGCCGCTATGGGGCGGTGGAGCAGGGGGCCCGGGACCGGGGCGTCAGCGTGTCGGACCTGACCCTGGAGGAAATGACCGGCCTGTGGAACGCCGCCAAGTAAGGCGGCCCCCATCTGACCCAGGTTTCTGATGCGATATTCATCGCTTTGGGATAGATTTTGACCAAGGAAAATTTTTAGGAGGACTATCATGAATAAGACCGAACTGATCGCCGCCGTGGCGGAAAAGACCGGCATGTCCAAGAAGGACACCGAGGCTGTCATCGCCGCCACCCTGGGCACCATCACCGCCGCCCTGCACGAGGAGGAGAAGGTGCAGCTCATGGGCTTCGGCTCCTTCGAGGTGAAGAAGCGCGCTGCCCGCACCGGCCGCAACCCCAGAAGCAAGGAGACCATCGAGATCCCCGCTTCCCAGACCCCCGTTTTCAAGGCCGGCAAGGCCCTGAAGGACGCCGTGGCCAAGTAAAAAAACAGACCATTCCGGCGGCGCGGGGTTTTCCCGCGCCGCCGCGTTTGTCGGCAGAGAATCGCCGAAGCGCCGCCGGTGGCGGATGAAGCGAGGCGATTTCGAGGAAGTGCTCCGACTGTCGGCCGCGACA
>ERZ825525.477-NODE-477-length-53599-cov-5.554217_pt1 | contig 53599 bp, 46 predicted proteins | sample MGYA00519930_ERZ825525 | MGnify/ENA primary metagenome ERZ825525 (study PRJEB31778, sample SAMEA3449203) | human gut metagenome | biome: human gut; feature: human-associated habitat; material: faeces | place: United Kingdom | collected 2010/2012 ... | reverse complement strand
GTTTTCCGTCGTGTTTTTAGAATAAGACAAGGCACGCGAGCGGCTTAATACTTTATCGTATAAGCCGTGAGCGTAACGCAGTATTGGTCAAAAACACGGCGGAAAACCTAAGTTCGTATTACTATCTGTTGGCATAAGATATGCAAATAAAAACAAATAAAATTGACACGAAAAGACGAAAGTGATATTATTTTCATATTCCAGGGAGATATTTGTACAATGACGCTTGACGAAGTACACGTTAATCAAAGCGCGATAATAACGAAAGTCGGGGGCGAAGGCGTTTTGCGCGGTCGTCTTCTTGACATGGGGCTTATCCCGAAAACCGCCGTTACGGTGATAAAATATGCGCCGATGGGCGATCCTATCGAGATTCGCCTGCGCGGCTACGAGCTGACAATCCGCAAAGACGACGCGAAAATGATTGAGGTAAACGCCTTATGAAATTCGCGCTTGTCGGCAATCAGAATTGCGGAAAAACCACGTTGTTCAATCAACTGACGGGGTCGAATCAGCACGTCGGCAATTTCCCGGGGGTTACGGTCGATTCAAAGTCGGGCGTTGTGAAAAAGCACGACGACTGCGTTATCGTCGATCTTCCGGGCATTTATTCGTTGCGCCCGTACACGACGGAAGAAATCGTCACGCGCGACTTTATTCTGAACGAAAAACCCGACGGCATAATAAACATTGTCGACGCCACCACGATCGAGCGAAATCTTTATCTCACGACGCAACTTATGACAATGGATATTCCTATGGTCATTGCGTTGAATATGATGGACGAAGTGCGCGGAAACGGCGGCACCGTCGATATTCAGAAAATGTCGGATATGATGGGCTGTCCCGTCGTGCCGATATCCGCCGCGAAAAACGAGGGCGTCGACGAACTTATCGACGTCGTTATCAAAACCGCCAAAGAACAGATCAAACCCAAAGTAAAAGATATTTGCGAAAGCGACAGTCCCGTGCACAGATGCCTGCACTCGGCAATCCACCTTATCGAAGACCACGCGAAAAGCGCGGGCATTTCGGGAAGATTTGCCGCGATGAACCTTATCACGACGGGCGGCGACTTCGACAAACGTCTGAATCTTGACGAAAACGAAAAGGAACTTCTGGAACACAGCGTCGTCGAGATGGAAAACGACACCGGGCTTGACCGCGACGCGGCGATGGCGTCGATGACGTACGACTTCATCGAAAAGGTCTCGCGCGAATGCGTCGTGAAACCGCACGAGTCGAAAGAACGTCTGAAAAGCGAGAAAATCGACAAAGTACTGACGAATAAATACGGCGCGATACCACTGTTTATCCTTATTATGGCGGCGATTTACCTGCTCACGTTTCAGGTTATCGGCAAATATATCGGGCTCGGCATCGAGATGGGTATCGACGCGCTGGACAAAGTGGTCGTAAAAGGGCTCACGAAATTCGGCACGAATCCTGCAATTATCGACTTTCTGGACAAAGGCTTGTTCGGCGGGCTTGGCGCGGTCGTGTCGCTTTTGCCGTACATAGTCGTTATGTTTATGTTCCTGTCGCTCCTTGAAGACAGCGGATATATGGCGCGCGTTGCGTTTATTATGGATAAACCGCTCAGAAAACTGGGCTTATCGGGGCGCAGTTTCGTGCCTATCATCGTCGGATTCGGCTGTTCCGTCCCCGCGATTATGAGCACCCGTACCCTTGCGTCCGAGCGCGACAGAAAAATGACGATCGGACTTATTCCGTTCATCAGTTGTTCGGCAAAGGCGGTCGTGTATTACGCGGTCGTAAATTGCGGCGTGTTCAAGTGGTGGCAGCAGTCGCTGATTATCGTCGGGCTGTACGTATTCGGCATCGTTTTGGGGATTCTGACGGCGTTTGTGTCCGGGAGACTTATTTTCAAGGGAAAGCCCGTACCGTTCGTAATGGAACTTCCGAATTATCGTCTGCCGTCCGCAAAAAGCGTGCTTCTTCTTATGTGGGAGAAGTCGAAAGACTTTCTGACGCGCGCGTTTACGGTCATCTTCCTTGCCACGCTTGTCGTATGGTTTTTGCAGGCGTACAACAGCCGCATTATTTTCATCACCGACGGCGTTGAGGACAACGTGAGTTTATTGGAACATATCGGCAATTTCCTTGCGCCGGTGTTTAAGCCGCTCGGTATGAACGACGGTAAAATCGTTTCCGCGCTCATTGCGGGATTTACGGCAAAAGAAGCGGTTGTAAGCACGATCGAGATGCTTGCGGGAAGCGGCGGAATGACGGCGTTGTTCACTTCGGTACCGGCGTTTTTGTCGTTTTTGACGTTCGTGCTTTTGTATACGCCGTGCGTCGCGACCGTCGCAACGATGCGAAAAGAGTTGGGTTCCGTATGGAAAACCGCCGTTGTCGTCGTTTATCAGTGCGCGCTTGCGTGGGTTTGCTCGTGCATAGTTTATCAGATCGCGGCGGCTTGCTGACATGAAAACGATTGATATAATTTTAATAGTCGCGCTTTCGTTGTGGGTTGTGTTTTCGATTGCGTACGTCGTCGTAAACCGTAAAAAAGGAAAGACGTCGTGCGGCTCAAAAACTTATTGCAACGGCGATTGCGAGGCCTGCAACAAAAAGAGAAAAGAAAAAAAGTAACGAATTTTCAAGGTTTCCGCGGTTTTTCCGAGGAAACTTTTTGTTTTTTATCGTTTTTTACATTTGTTTAGTAAAATTAACGATTACATTATACAAAAAAGCAATTTTGTAACGAAATTTTATTACATTGAATTTTTATTGTAAAAAACCGTTTATACGTTTGACAAATTTTTTTTAACTTATTAAAATTGTTGTTGAATTATGAATAAACGTAATTACAACAAAGAAATGCAGGACGAGATTTCGTCGATAGGCTGTCGGAAACCGTCGATGCTGTTGCAGTGCTGTTGCGCGCCGTGCGCGACCGCCGTCATAAATCGTCTGAAAGATTTTGACGTTACTTTGTTTTATTACAACCCAAACACGTTTCCGGAAAGCGAATATCAGAAACGCTTTGAAACGCTAAAAGTTTACGTCGATAAGGCGGAACTCGGGCTCAATATCGTTGAAATCGGTTATCGCGACAAAGATTACCTTGCGGCGGTCTCGGGCTTTTCCGACACGACGGAAGGCGGCCCGCGCTGCGCCGTCTGCATAAGAACAAGGTTGACGAAAACCGCCGAATACGCAAAAGAACACGGCTTTGAATACTTTGCGTCCACGCTTTCCGTAAGTCCGAAGAAAAACGCCGCCGTCATCAACGACATCGGCGAGGAACTTGCGAAAACGTACGGCGTGAAATATCTCGTCAACGACTTCAAAAAAGAAAACGGATTTCAGGAATCCGTGAATATATCAAAAGAATTCGGGCTTTACAGACAGGACTACTGCGGCTGCGAAGCGTCGAAAAACAGGAGAAATACTTAATTATGGGCAACTCGTTGAACACGAAAAAAATGATGGCAAACTCCCTGAAAGAACTTATTCAGGAAATGCCTTTCTCAAAAATCACAATCGACAAAATCGTCACAAACTGCGGCTATAACCGTCAGACCTTTTATTATCATTTCAAGGATATCAAGGAACTGTTCGAGTGGCTGTATAAGTTTGAAACGCAACAAGTCGTCGGCGACATAAGAAAACTTTCGACGTCCAACGCAATCGACGTTATCATGCGTTATCTTTACGACAATCGCGCGATGACGCTTTCGGCTTTCAACAGTCTTGGGCGCGAATATATCGAAAAGTTTATTTACGAGTCGATTTACGACGCCGTTCACGATCAGGTTATCCAGAAATCCGTGTACGTCATCATCGACAACGAGGATATTGAATTTATCGCAAACTACTTCACGATTACTTACGTCGCGCTGATGGTGCAATGGTTGCAGCATGGCATGACCGAAGAAATCGACAGTTTCATAAAACAAATCGGACGTATGATGCAGGGCGCGGTTGACGCCGCGGTGCAAAAAATGCGTAAAGAATAAAAAATACAAATTAAAACCCGACGCGCCGCGTCGGGTTTTTTGTTTGCAAAAATTGTCGGGAAAATCATTCTTGTGTCAAAATAACAGTTTTTATGACAACAGGCTCGTTCGGAATATCGTCAAAGTACATGAAACTGTGCGTCGGCACTTTTGAAATGCTTTTCACGACCGCAAGACTTTCCTCGTCCGAAGTTTTCCCAAAGGCCGCATATTGTCCGTCCAGAAACGCGCAGTCGGCAGAGCAGATAAAAAACTGACTGGACGCGCTGTCTTTGACGTTGGTGCGCGCCATCGAAATCACGCCTTCGCCGTGGTGCAGGTCGTTTTTCACACCGTTTGACAAGAATTCGCCTTTTATCGTGTCCGCGCCGCCTTTTTCCTTAATCGCGCGACCGTCCGCGACGAAACCGCCGCCTTGAATCATAAAATCTTTTATTGTGCGGTGGAAACAAAGCCCGTCGAAGAAGTTTTCTTTGATGAGTTTTTTGAAGTTTTTGACCGTAATCGGCGCGACGTCTTCGTAAAGATCAAGGTTTATGTTTCTGCCGTCCGAAAGCTGAATCTGAATTTTTGACATAATACACCTCGTAAGTTTTCTGTCGGAATTATACCATATTCAAACTATATTTTCAAGGCAATTAAAAAACTTATTGTTTTTTTACAACCTATATGATAGAATATAGTAAAAGGTGGGTTATGGCACACAAGAAAGAACAACCGAGAGAACTTACGAAAGAAGAAAAAGTCGCTGAAATATTAAAGCGCGCAAACGTCTCGTACGACTTCAAAAAAGCGCAGGCAAACATTGCGCTCAACACCCGCTGCAAACGCTGCGGCAAGACTTTGTCGAGCCTTGAAAGGGTTGTTTTTGAAAACAAATGCCGCGACTGCATGGTGGAAGAAAGCAGAAAATCCCGCGATAAATTCGTCAGGAAATACATAATAATCGCTTTCTTGTTCATCGTTGCGCTTGTGTTCGGCGGGTATTGTGCAAACGCCGGCACAAAAGCGTGGCGTATCGTCGGCGTCATCGTTTCGGCGATGTTCACGGGCGTAAGTCTTGGATACGTTTTTTATACGAATATGGACAAAATGATGCCCGGCGCGCAACCCAAAGTTCAGGTGTGGCTCGTGTTCGGGCTGGCACTCGGAATTGCGGCGATAATTGCGTTTCTGACGTACTTTTCAAAAAGCTGGATATTGTACGTCGTGCTTATGCTGCTGGTGCTGATTTACGTCGCGTACCTTGCCGTAAAGGAGTTCAATTCCTTAAAGGAAAAGGACAATCTTCTGGGCGTTTACGACAGGAAATCGCGCGACCACGAGTTTATCGACAGCATTACGGAATCCATCAAGGAACGCACTTTACAGGACGAAAACGACAGAGTAAACGCCATTTCTGTCGAAAACACAGATTTTGTTCCGTCTGCCCCGCCTGAGACGGACGGCGAAATTGTCAAGGAAGAAATCGTTGAAGTTTCTGACGAAAAAACAGAAACAGAAGAAGATATATCCGTGTCCGTAAAAACTACGGAACAAGCTGAAATCAAGGACGACGATAACCTTTCGTCCGCCGCGGAGAAGTCCGACGACAGCGGCGATTTCAGCATCTGAAAATGAAATTATTCAAAAAACTTTTTATCAAAGATTATGAAAACACTTCCGATCAGGAAGTGCGTTTTCGTTACGGTATTGTCGCGGGAATTTTCGGGATTATTTCCAACGTTATATTATGCATTTTCAAAATTCTTGTCGGCGTATTTTCGGGTTCCGTCGCAATCGTTGCCGACGCAATCAACAACCTGTCCGACGCAGCGTCATCCGTCGTTACCGTTTTCGGGTTCAAACTTTCCAACAGACCTGCCGACAGAGAACACCCGTTCGGACACGCAAGGTACGAATACATCGCGGCGTTTATCATTGCGTTTGCGGTCGTGCTTATCGGCGTGTTGCTGTTGAAGCAGAGCATTGAAAAAATCATCACGCCCGAAAGCGTCAATATTTCGGCGTACACCTACGTCGTGCTTGCCGTTTCGATAGTCTTGAAGATTTTGCAGGGGCTGATTTACAGAAACTTCGGCAAAACAATCAATTCCGAGGCGTTGAAGGCGTCTGCCGCAGACAGCAGAAACGACGTGTTTACGACGATTGCCGTCCTGATTTCGACGATTGTCATCGACGTTACGGGCGTAAATATCGACGGATACGCGGGGCTTGTCGTGTCGGTTGTCATTATTATTTTCAGCATAAAACTTCTGAAAGAAACGATAAATCCGCTTCTCGGCACCGTGCCCGACAAGGAACTTGTCGCGAAAATCTCCGAAAAACTCAGGCAGTACGACGAGGTTCTGGGTTTCCACGACCTTATGATTCACAGTTACGGCCCGGCGATAACTTATGCGTCGGTTCACGTCGAGGTTGACGGCGGCAAAAACTTTATCGAAACTCACGACCAGATCGACAATATCGAAAGGGATTTTATGCGGGATATGAACGTGCATCTCGTCATACATATGGACCCGATTACGGTGGGCGATCCCGAAACCGATCTTTTGAAAAATGAAGTACAGGACGTCGTCCGCTCGATGAACGAAGATGTCACCATTCACGATTTCAGGCTTGTGAAGGGCAATACTCACACAAACGTTTTGTTCGACGTCGTCGTGCCGTACGGGGTGAAGCTCGGCGCGCGCGAAATAAGGCGCGAATTGAACGAAAAGATAAAGTCCGACAAAACTTATTATTACATAATAAACGTCGATAATAAGTACGTCTAAGGGCTTCTTACGCCGTCGCGCCCGAAATGGCTTTCCGGGCAATTACAAACAAAAAAACGACAAAAAAATAAGCGGGTTAAGTCGGACTTAACCCGCTTTTCGTTGTGAAAAACTATTTTGCGATTTTTTCGATTTCGTCGAAAATTGCGATTATGACGTCTTCGGAAAGACCTTTCGTCGGGCAGAGAATGCTGACCGAATTTACGCCGTCCGCGAATTTGTAGTAGTATTCCTTCGTATAGGCGGAAGCGTCGACGCCTTCGCATTCGCGCGTGAGATAGGTCGTCATATCCGCGTCGTTACCCTTTGAGAAAATCATCGTGAACTTCGGGAATTTCAGCACTTTTTCGCCTGCCTGGAACTTCGTGCGGATATCCGCGATATCGATATCGTAATCTTTCGCCGTTTTGATGGTGTCTTTGAGTTTATCCGTCTTGATTTGCTGGAATTGCGAAATCTGGCAGGACGTATCGACAAGCCATTTGCATACGCGCGGGGGCAGGTTTCTCAATTCGTTGAAGCAATACCACAACGGACCGCTGGGGAAGTTGCTGTCTTCAAGGGCTTTATAGACGTCGTTGATGCGTTGCGCGGCGTCGGGATAGCACTTGATGGAAACCTTGTAACTGTCGTCGTTTTCGCGGATAATACCGAAAGATTTGCTGCTGTATTTGAACGTCCAGTCAAGCGCGCCGCGTTTTTTGATGGTGAAAACGTTGGGTTTGCTCATGAAATACGTCGCAAGTTCCTGCGAAGACAGGGTTTTCGTACGGGGCTGATTGAGAATCTCGTCGAATTTCGCACTGCCGACCATATTCACCGCGCACAATTCCATATCGGTTGCGCCGAGGGCGTTGAAAACTTTGACGCTGTCGTCGAATTTCGCGACCTGCATGTAGTATTTTCCGTTGATTTCTTCGATATTCTTCTTATAGAAGTTGTCAATCTGGAAGCTGGAAAGTTCCACCGTTCTTTTGGTCGTATTGAGCGCGACTTCGGGTTCAAGAAGGTGATCGCTGATTTCCTTGGAAATCTTTTCGTCCTTTTCCTTTTCTTTGACTTCCTGCTTAATCTGTATATTTTCTTTCAGCGCGGCGCCGATAGGTCTTCTCTTTGACGTGCCTGCCGTGAGTAACGTGATGAGAAGCAACAGAAGTTGCGCGATGAACGGGATTATCGGCACGATTTTCGCAATCGAGAAAGGCGTTGTCTTGTCGTAAATCACGAAAATATAAACATATGCGGAGATAGCGGCGCAAATTACCGACAAAACGATGATGAGGATTTTCAGCAGACGGAAGTTCTTTTCGGGCGAAAGTTTCGCTCTCAACCTTTCGGAACGCTGCGCGAGCGTAAGTTCTTCCTTTTTGGGTTTTTCTGCTTCCGCGTCGGCGGCTTTATCCTTCGATTTTTTGTCGGGTTTGCCTTTTTTCGCGACGACTTTTTTGTCTTCCGTCACCGGCTGTTCTTCATTTTCGGTAACGGCTGCGGGCGTTTCTTCCGCGGGCGTTTCTTCCTGTTTTTCTTCGGTTGCGGGTTCGGATTTTTCCGCCGCTTTTTTTGCCGTAGCGGCATTTTTTTCGCGCGGTTTCGACGGTTTTTTCGCGGCTTGTTTTTCGGTTTTTTCAACCTTTTCAACCGGCGTTTCGCCGCCCATAACAGGGCGTTCTTCTGACAAATCGGGCAGGGGGACTGCCTCGGATTCAACGTTTTCAGCCGCTTCTGGCGCGCTTTCTTCAACGGGTATTTCGGCTGTTTTGACGGGGGTTTCGGCATCTTCGACAGGGAGTTCCTCGGCGGGTTCCGCAGGGGTTTCCGGCATCGTGATTTCGCCTTCGTCGAACATCGAAGGATCGAAGGTTGCCGCGCCGATTTCGGGCAATTCGTCCGCCGCAGGTTCCGGTTCGGACAGGCTGACGCTGTCTTTTTCCGCCTTTTCCTCGGCGGCGAAAGACTCATACTGACCTGCCGCAAATTCAGCCGCGGCAAGGGCGTCTTCGAGACTCAGAGGCTGCTTTGCTTTTTCGGTTTCGTCAACGGTTTCGGGACTTACGGAAGGCGTTTCGTCCGCGGCGATTTCAGCATTTTCCGTCGTGCTGTTTGCCACGTTTTCGGTAACGTTTTCCGCATTTTCCGCCACGTTATCGGTAACGGTTTCCGTCACGTTTTCGGCCGTTTCCAAAGCGTCGTCGACATTGACATTCTTTTTTGTTGCCATAGTATATCTCCTTAAAATTTTGAACAAAAAACTGTATGTTGTACCATAAATTATAATAAAGGAAAAAAATATTGTCAATGCTTTTTCGGTCGCGTCGGAAAAAATAATGAATTTGCACGGCGGAATTTTTTTTGACCGACATAAAAGCGACTTTATAATGCAAAATTGAACGATAAAGTATATATTTTGCGTGTAAAAAATTGAGTATTTTTGGCGAATTTTTACGAAAATACGTCGATTTTTTGAAAAATTCGGAAAGCAAACGCACGGCGGAATTTTATTGTACGACTGTATATTTTCGTACGAAAGTGTTGAAAACTCGTGCCAAAAAAATCAAAATAATTTTCCGAAAAATTTGAAAAATATCTTAAACCGCCGTAATTCCGCCTGATTTTTTTATGTTTTTGCAATATTTTGCGCCGAATTTTTTTTTAATGTTGAATTTTAACAAGTCGTATGTTATAATAAATTAGCAAAAGAATATTTTTTGTTTTGACAAAATAATTGCGAGGTAATATGTACAAGTATTCTTACAAGGCACTTTCGCCGGAAGGAAAACGCGTAAGCGGCACGATCACCGCCACGAGCGAAGACGACTTCAATCAGGTCATTTCGTCGCGCGGTCTGAAATGCTATTATGTCCATGCCACGGGAAAGGGCGACGCAAGCAAACTTTCAAAACTCGACACCGCGCTGGTGTTGCAGTTTTGCCGACAGCTCGCGTCGATGCTGAACGCCGGCTTGCCTCTTATTAAGTCGCTGGAAATGCTTTACGAACGCACCGAGAAACCGAAACTCAAAAACGTGCTTGCCGCATTGTTTGAAGAGGTTCAGAAAGGTAACTCTCTTGCGGAGTCGATGGGTGCGCTTCCGGGCGTATTCCCCAACCTTCTCGTGAGCATGGTCAAGGCGGGCGAAATGAGCGGTAAACTGGAAGAGACTCTTATCCGAATGGCGGACTATTACGAAAAGGAAAAAAAGAGAAAAGGGCAAATCAAATCGGCAACGTCATATCCGAAAATCGTTCTGGCGATTTGTCTTGTCGTCGTTGTGGTTTTGCTTATCTGGATTATGCCGAAGATGATTTCGATGGTGTCCGAAGATAAGTTGCCACTGGTCACGAAAATCCTGCTGAAAATCAAGGACTTCATCATGAAGGACTACATACTGATTATCGGCATCGTCGCCTCGCTTATTATTTTCATCCCGATCGTTAAGCGAATCGAGGCGGTTGACCTTTTCGTTTCCAAAATGAAAGTCAAAATGCCGGGCATCGGAAAATTGCAAAAAATGATTTATACGTCGCGTTTTGCAAGCTCGCTTTGCACGCTGACGAGTTCGGGCGTACATCTTCTCGACGCGCTGACGATGGTGTCGGAGATGATGGACAACACTTACGTATCAAGGCAGATCGACGACGCTGTCGAAGCAATCCGCAGGGGCGAGTCGATATCCGCTGCGTTGCAGACGGTCGACGCGTTCGACCCGCTGCTTACGACAATGATATTCGTCGGTGAAGAATCCGGTTCTCTGGACGAGGTTCTCGGGCAGACTGCCGCTTATTTCGAAGACGAAGCGGACACTGCAATCAAGAGTCTTACCGCAATGATAAACCCCGCCCTTATGGTTGTAATGGCGGTTGTCATCGGCGTAATACTTATCGCAATACTTATGCCTATGTTCTCGATGTACGACTCGATAGGCACGGATACCGAATAAAGGGTAGATTTGGAGCAAAATTATGATTTACTACTACTTGAACAACGACAAACTCAAAGCGATGTTTGCGACGGCGGGCGGAAAGAGAATTACCGTGAAAGAATTTTACGATATGGATTTCCCCAGTGAATTTCTGAACGACCCGAGCGCAACCAATATCGACCTTCAACTTACCGAAGCGATGCTCGATATGATCCGCAAAAACGATATCAAGTCGAAAGCGGCGAAATTCGTCCTTGAAAACAACAAGATACCGTTCCGCGAGATGATTTTGCCTTACGCAAAGCCGTCGATTCTGTATCCGATAATTTCGGCGGAACTTTTCACGGATAAAAAACTTGCGGAAAGTCACACCGTCGACTTTGTCGAGATTGACAGAAATATCGAAGATCCCGACGAAGAGATGCAGGAAGCCGCGCTGAACTCCCCCGAAGAGGGCGAGGAAGAACAGGAAGAGAAGAGCAAAAAGAAAAAGAAAGCGAAAAAGGCGCGTCTTATGATCACGTACATAGACAACCTTGTCATCGAAAACCTGAAAAAGTGCTGCCGCGAAGTCGGCATGAAACTTACGGCAATCGATATTTCGCAAAGCGCGCTGTCGAAACTCGTCGATTTTATGAAAGAAGACCTGCCGCAATATTTTGTGCTTGTCGACTATCGCATGACGACGATTACGTCGTATCTTTTCGCGGATTACAAGCACGTCTTCTCGCTGTCGAAACCCATTTATTCGATGCCCAACGAAAACTATGCGAACGAAATGGCGTTTTTCATCAACGACTTTTCCGGCATCGTGAGCGAGGCGATTCAGTTCTTCCGCTCGAAATATACCGATTACAAATTCGACGACGTGTTTATCACGGGCGACCTTGACAGGTTCCAGTCGGTCGAAAGCGACCTTTACGGTTTCATGGGGCTTAACGTCAAGATGCTTCCCGTACCCGAAAGCGTATCGGGCGTCGAGCAGCTTGATTTCAACGCGCTTTCACCGCTTATCGGCACAATGCTCAAATAACGAGGTGGATTATGGCAAAGAGAAAGAGAAACATAGATTTTATCGCCGCGCAAAAGGCGATTGGAAAATCGGGGCAAAGCACCTCGTTTGAGTTTATTCTTGTCGTTACGGTCGTCGTGGTGGCATGCGCGATGGTCGGGTGGTATCTTGTGGCGCGTTCGCAGTACAACACTGCCGTGTCCGACCTTGAATCTGCCAAGACGGAACTCACCAACCAGAAAAACACGCTTGCCAAGAACGAAGACAAGTTCAAAAACTTCACGGTGGTGCTTGACAAAAACGGCAACCCCGTGACGAAAGGCACCGACAAATACGGCAACACGATTTACCAATACGAGTCGTTGACGGAAGTCGCGACGCGCGTTGCAAACGCACTTGCGGGCGCGCAGGCAACGTCGAAAGAAGCCGACGCCGCGATAAACCTTACCGGCACGATTTTCGACATAATCTTCACAAGCGCGAACAAGACGGAGTGCAAGGTGACGCAGTTCACTTTCACCAACGGAAGGATCACGTTAAAACTTACGGGCAAGGGTTCCCAGTCGATGCGAAACTACGTTTCGGCGATTAAGGAAAACGGCAGCGGCTATATTCAGAGCGTTGAGCCGTCGATGGACACCGCTACCGATTTTTCGGTAAGTTTCGACGTCGTGAACGATAAACTTTTCGGCGGCAGCGACAAATAAGGAGGACGGGAAAATGACGATTAACAGAAAAGAAAAAATATTGATTTTCGTGCTTATCCTGTTCCTGCTTGTAGGCGGCACGTACACTCTTGGCATCATGCCGAAAAACAACGACAAAAAAACCGCTCAGGAAGAGTTGCAGACGGTCGAAGGCGACATCGCGAAGGTCAAAAAGCAAATCGACGCGGTGAGCCCGGCAAGGTACAACAAGCTCGTTGAAGAAATCAGACAAAACGAGGCGGCGTACAAGCAGCTCACCAGCACCAAAAACAACCTTAACGAGGAGCTTCTGCCCAGCAATATGCCCGGACATCAGGACTCTGTGGCGATTGCGGAAACGCTGTACAAGTTCTTTGGCGACCTTGGTTTCAACGTTGAGATAAGCCTTGGCAGGCCCGTCACGACGTCCACCAAAAAGGTTTACACCATATCGAGCGCATACAAGACGGACATGCAGACGCTTTACAAGGTGACCGACGCGATCGCGCGCGTGAAGTCGTACAATCTGACGTATCTTTCGATGACGCCGGACGGAAACGACGTTTCGGGCACGTTCTCGATGACGATCACGTACATTCTGAACGAATAGCACGACATTACTTGTGCGGAAGCGGCACCTTAAAATAAAGGATATTATATTATATAAATATAACAAAAAGTTACAAAAACGCGCGAAAGCGCGGTCGCAACGATAAGACGGGAAAAATAAAAAAGTACGATTGACGGAAGGAGGTCAATTATGCTGACGTTATTAAAAAATATAGAAAGGTTTAACAAGCGGTACAATAAAAAACGCGGCAGCGCGATGCTTATGGTACTTATGACTATGGCGATTATTATCGTCGTAGGCACTTCTATGCTCTTTGTGACGCTTTCCTCCTTCTCGAACAGCATTGCGGACACCCAGCAGGAACGCGCGTACAACGCCGCACTCACGGTTTCGGACACGTTGAAAGGCTCGACGCAACTCAACACGATTATCGAAACCTACTTTACCAAAATCAAAGAAAACGGCTCTGCCGAGGTTCAGTTTTACAACGATACCGATTTTGATAACCAAGCGGTGAATTATACGATAGTCAACGGCGTGAAAGTTTACGTCACGTTGTCGAAATCGCCAAGCAGCAGCGCAAACAAAATCGACAAAGTTCTTGTCGACATAAAAGGCGTCAAAGGCTCACAGGAAAGCACGGTAAGTTTTGAGGCGGACTCTGTACCTGACGGGACCTCGACCACGATTCAGGACACGTTTGGCAACTCGTTTGTTGTCAGTAACAATATGGGCAGTGAAAAGACCAGCCCGTACCAGATTTTCAAGCGTATCGAAGGTGACGTATCAATCAACTGTTTTGATACTGAAAACGGTGAACGCGTAATGAAGACGCGTTTGTTCAACCCGCTTGTTCTGGAAGGCGTGACGGGCAGTATTTACGCCAACGGCGACCTTATCATCGGCGCGGTCGATAATTTGATTCGCGTGCAGGGCAACGTGTACGTTGACGGCAATCTTACGATCAGAGGTTTGGAACTCGGCGGGGTAAATCTTCCCGGCTTGATGAAGAAGTACTACAACAAAAAGTATATTCATTATTGGACGTATTCCAAAACGATCGTAGGTAGCGTCATGATTCCGTTTACGAAGGCAAAAATAGTTGAGAGAAACGGTTCGAATGCGATACTCGGCGAGGCAATGTACGAAAATTATGGCGATGAGGCGAATCCGCAGTACAGACCTATTCAGGTTTACGACAAGATTTCGCACTATACCCTTATGGACAAGGCGGGCGACGCAAACGAATATACTTTCTGGACAAGAAACTGGGAGAACGGCGGCGCTGCGGAGCAAGTCACAATCACGCTCAGGGTAAAAGACCAAAACGGAATCTGGCAGAATATCGATGCGGATTATAACCAGGGCGGAATAAACAACGCGCAATATCTCGGCGCGTCGATGTATTATGATCAAGAATGCTCAAAGCCGATTGTGCAATTCCCCGAAGGCGGAAATATTTATTGCAGCGGCGATATTATTTTTGATACAGTAAACTACGGATACGTATACACGTATGACGCGGGCGGCATAAACACCGGTGCAACCGACGGCGAAGTCGGTGACGATAACACCCAATCGGAGACTCCCGACCTTGGCGCGCTCGGAAAATGGTTGGAGGATCTGAAAGGCAGCGTTATCAATACAAAATACGATTATTACAGCCTTTCTTACAATTCCGACGGCACAAAGGACGGAAGAATTCCCGTTAAGACGTATATCGGCGGCAACGTGTATTGTCAAGGGCGTATGATTATCGCGCCCGATTCCAACACGTCGTACGTCAACTACAAAAAAGTTGAGAAACTGGGTATATCGACGTATTTCTCGAACCCTGACATCTATATCGGCGGCGAAGTTGTAAAAAACGACAAGTTTGTCTTAAAGGACAGCGACGAGTTTTTAAGCCAAATCAAAGACAAATGGCAGCAAATCACGGGCAAGAAATGGGGCGATGCGTTTGACTTCGGCACGGTAAAACTTGACGTGACATACGGAAGGTTTGACACAAACGACCTAGTTACAAACCCCGATACGCTTAAAGAAAAACAGAATTTTTCAATGGAGTCGTTTATCGAGGCATATAAGAAGGCATATAATGAAAGCGGAAACACCTTGTCCGTACAACGCCTTAAAAACAGGTTTGAATATCTTAAATATCAACTCAACGAAAAGGGCAATTTAGTTGACGATCAGGGCAACGAATTTGTCATTGATGTTAACGGCAATTTAGTCCGCGATGGAAAGGTATATAAAATCAAGTCCGAGTCCGATTTGAGAATTGTGGAAATCGGAAACGAAAAGAACGAAAAGGGGAAGGCTATTATTAATTACTCCTTTGTTTTGGGCGATAATTACGTGAACTTTGGAGGAAAGTATTATGATCCGAAGTCGGAAAAAGAAAAAGACGCCAAAAACATTGCAGGGTTTAACACGCCCATATTCAGCGATACTTCCAACCTTTATATCCAGAACTCGCCGATAAGAAAAGGTACGTCGTGCGGTGATATTGAACACAAAAACAGCAATGGCGTTGACCCGTGCACACTTGAAAAGTACGCGTCCGAGGACAAATACCGCGTTGTCCAGAACGTTGACGAAAAAGACAAAGACGGCAAACCCGTGACAACTCGTACGGTTGTCAACAGTTATGGCGTTCAGTATGTGAATGGCAAGCCGGTGAAAAAGGTTATCGGAAGCATATCGTACACCGCCGCACTTTCCGTCAGATACTGCAAAATTACAGTCAATAACGTATTTTGCGACGGCACAATCAGCGTACTTGAAAGCAAGATTCCCGGTTTTGAAAACGCTGCGGCGGTCACCGTGAAAAACAATTATTTATGCAGCGACTCTGTGAAGAATGAACTTAAAAAAGCGTCGATTAAGGACTTTTTGGAAAAAGTTCTGCTTTTGTCCAACGACGATATTTTGAAAGAGTATTTCGATGTGGACGACGAGGACGACGACGATAATGCATTTAAGGGCAAAACAAACTTTGTTTTTGACGTCCGGGACGACAGTCAAAAAGAATATGACGATGAATGGTGGGTTGGCGAATGGGGCAATCAAAAAGTCATTCACAACAGAAAAGTGTTTGTTTTGCGTGCACATTATGAAATGACCGAAACGGTTACTTGGAATAACGACGAAAGATGGGAAAAGAAAAATCTCAAGTGGCAACAACTAGATGAAACAAATTGGCATAAGGATAATGTCAGTTATTCCGAAGGTAAATATGTTGCTGATTTGATATATTGTTTTGATGATAATGCAAATGTTTCCGACAAGTATTATAAAAACGAGAAGAATAATGCAAAGGGAAAAATTGTTAATTCGAGCGGCAAAATTATGGATGTCGATGACGCTGGTTTAACAAAAACGGAAAAAGCAGTTGTCGAGTTTTTGCAACAAAACGGAAACTGCATCAATCTTGCGCAAGAAGCGTTTATTGATTTCAGAACAACACCGATTGACGAAAACGGCAAAACGTACAAAAGTTTCAAAGACTACTTCCTGGAAAAGAACGTTGCTGGTTTTGGTCAGGCAACAAATGATCCGCGTACTACAACGGGAAATATTTCGTATACAAAAGGCAAAGATAAATATCTTGGTGTAAATCACGATAAAGATGGTTGGTTTGTTTCTGCGACACGTACAACGACAGCAAAGTATGACTTTACGCTGAAACCGTTTGCGAATATTACCGGAGGAAAAGGACTTGCAGGTTTAGACAAACTGTCTTACGTGCTGAACGGAAACGATATTTTGGCAAGCAAATTCCTTGATACCGGTTACCTTATTGCGATGTTCAGCAACGGCGCAAACGACTTTGACGGCATCATAAACGGTCTTGTTAACGGCTCGGCAATCATAGGCGGCAAGTTAAAAACGTTTGGCTTAGGCAGCACGTCAAATCAGTTTGACGCAATGAAAGGCACCACAAGGGCGTTCAGCGAAGGCTTATACGGCATGTATCTTGTCGTGGATAATAGATATTCCTTGGTTGACAACACCGCGACCGTAAAGGCGATTTTTGAAGAAATCAAGTCGCCGGAATTTGCAACCGTTGTGGAAGCGAACGCCAATCAGGAACAGTCAAAAGCAAACGTCAGGAAAATCCTTGCAGATTTGCAAGACAAGGGTGATATTGAAGAGTACAACGCCTTTGATATTTACGGTGACACTTATTCCGGAGAAAAACAAGCGGGAGATACGGAGGATTATATTTGCGCAGACAATAAAAAACTGACGATGAAATACATTCGTTCTTCGAAAGACGATCATTCAAATGCCGAGACTTGGTTTATCACAAACACGTCGAAAGATCACGATTCGTGGTTTAACATAAAAAGATGGTACTATCTTGAATCGTCAAACAACGTTGAAGATTCCGGCTCGCTCAGGCTCATGGACTTTTATAACACGAACGATAAAAACGGCAAGCACCTTCGCGCGGACAGCACCTTTGCAATCGACGAAAAATACAATCAGACTTTTACAAGTTTTAAAAATTATAAAATCGATTGGGGAACTTTCAGAATTGCGGCAGAGCGTTCGGAAGTGCAATATACGATAAAGCAAAACACGTATTTCAATTTTGAAGACAGCAAAAAGGAAATCGTGTTTGCAGCGTCCAAGGACGGCACTGACAAGAGGGTTCGTATGAACTTCCTTATTGATACTTCCAAAAAAGATATTTATATCTTTTTCCATTGCCCGGCACTGGATACGACAAAATCGAAAGAAGAACAAATTCGTTTCGTATTCAACAAGTGTTCATTCCAGGTGACGGGCAAAAACAATGCTTATCTTATGCTTGTTGAAGACACATCATTTGCCGCAAATGCGCACAGTATGGAAGTCAGCAACTCGCTTGGCTCGGAAGACAAGACGGACGAAAAAGTCGGCACGCATTTCAAGTCGAACACGTATCAGAAGTACGTTGCAAGGTTTAAGGAACACGAAAACAGAGAAGTAAAAGTCAAAGATTTGTTCGACGCAATGCAGATGAAAGCATTGCCTGACGGCGATCCGAAAAAAGTCGGCAATATGTTCATTGTCGGTATGGGTAGTAACAATATTAAATTCGGACGTGGAGGTACGGTTAACGCGTTGATTTATATCCCGCACGGCAGGTATTCCAACGAATCAACCGGTATTTTGAGTATCATTCCTATCGCAAGTTCGGGCAATAACGAGGCGTCAATCATCGCAAAAGATATTTATATCGGCGGCAGCAACCGCGGCAAACTTATCTTTACAAGTTACGACGTGTCAAGAATGGGGACGAAAAACAGCAACAGTGCAGGCTTGGTTATGGACGGTTTGATTAACCCCGACACGGTGTCGCACGACACGAAATGGGTTGCGGGCGATTACTATTACGGCTAAGATGAAAAAGGTTTTGAAACGCTTAAAACTGAATAAAAAAGGCTTTACCTTTGCCGAATGTATCGTTGCAATCGCGTTGTTTGCGATCGTCGGCACGTTGGCGTTCACCATGTTCAACACGGCGACGCGCTATATGTCCAAGGCGAAAAAGGAAGAAGCCAAAAGGTCGCAGGCGCAGGAGCAGGCTCTTTTGAACACGTTCATGTACAAGGAAGACGACGAGGTAATGGGATATATCATTTATCCGAGCCGCGTTTTGCAGGTGTCGTACATCAACACGTCAAAAGGCAACGTGCCGCAGTACTCAGTGGTGCTTAATTACGACACCGATTACGGCTCGGTACCGTTTGCGGTTGCGGTCGAAAAAAACGGCACCCCAAAAACACAATATACATACAATATCACAAGATATCAAGTGACGTCGGACAAGGGCACAAAACGTATACTTTTTGTTTATGACGGCGATATCGATTACGACCTGAACGATCCGGAACAAGTCAAAGATCATATTCTTCCGCTTGAATGGGTAAAGAATAACTATAAGAACTGACATGAGAAAACTCGCAAAAACCTTAAAAAATAAAAAAGGCTTCACCTTGGTCGAAGCAATCGCGGTCGTCGCCATTATGGGTATTCTCGCAACGGTTATCGGCGGGCTTGTCACGGCGGGCACGACGGCTTATATGCGCCAGAAAGAAAACGCCGCCGCAAAAGACCTTGGCACAATCGTCCAGAACGAAATCAAGCGGGCGGCAAGGTCGTCGGTTGAGGTATATTTGCAGGACGGCGAACTTCCGAGAGATAGCAACATAATCGGGGCTGACGATAATCAGACCACGTATGCAATGAAAAACGCGCCGACGGGCGAGTACAAGATGTTCTCGTCGTCCGACGACGGCAGGCTTGTGTATTCGACGGGCAACGAAGAACCCAAGGAATACTTCACTGATCCTAATCGGGAGGCGGAACGACGCGCGTTTTACGGCAGTTTCACAATCAAGGTTTACTTCCGGGCAATTGTCAACATGTTTAATGAGATTACGTCCGTCAAGGTGTTCTGCGACGTCTATAACGCCAAAGGGCAAAGAAAATTCGACTCCCCGGGGCTTGAAATCGACTTTATCGAGGCGGATTACAGCCAATCGACGGAAACTAAACGTTTCAAAGGCATTTTCAGTTTCGAGCAGGGCAATATCGGGGCAATCACGGGCGACGCAGCCGCCGGTCAATACAAAAACATGCTGCTGGACGCTAACTACAAGCCGTACAATAACAACGACAAAGGGTTCAAGAATTTTTATTTCCGAACCGTGACAGGCGGTTGATAAAATGGAACTTGGCCATCTGTTATTCACGATATTTTCCGCATTTTTCGGGCTTGCGGTCGGCAGTTTTCTGAACGTTTGCATTTACCGCATTCCCAAAGGCACGTTTTTCACCGAAAAACACAGTTATTGTCCGAAGTGCGGGCAGCCGCTGAAATGGTACGACATGGTGCCGGTTTTCAGTTGGATTTTTCTTGGCGGAAAGTGCAGGAATTGCAAGGAAAAAATCTCCGCAAGGTACCCGATTGTGGAGTCGCTCAACGCCGTATTGTGGACGTTGTCGGCATATTTTATCGGGCTTAACGCCAACGCGTTCATATACGACGCGCTGTTTTCGGCGCTCATCGTGATGACGTTCATAGACATCGACACGAAAGAAATCCCGAACGGCATCGTCGTGTTCATCATAATTTTGTCGATCCCGCTGTTTTTCACGGCGAAGGACGTTGTGTGGTGGCACAGGCTTGTGGGCGCGGTGGTTATCAGCGTGCCGCTTTACGTAATCGCGCTCGTGACGGGCGGCATCGGCGGCGGCGACATAAAGCTTTATTTTGCGCTGGGGCTTGTGTTGGGGCTTTACCCGACGCTTGTGTCGGCGTTTATCGCGATAGTGTCGGCGGGGCTTATCGGCGGCGCGTTATTACTGACGAAAAAGGTCAGAAAGGGGTACGAGCTTCCGCTTGGTCCGTTTATCGCGCTTGGTGCGGTGGTCACGGTTTTTGCGGGCACGCCCATCATCGACGGCATAAAAAACTTATTCGGAATATAATATTTATATATCATAAGGAGAAGAGATGCAAAGAGGAGCAAGTTTAGGCGACATCCTGTTGGAGAAAGGCTTTATTAAGCAGGCGCAACTGGATGACGCAAAACGTTGGCAAAAAACACATCCCAACGAAAAAATCAGCGCGATATTATTGTCGCGCGGCATTATCACCGAGGACGAGATGCTCTCAGCAATGGCGGAGCGTTTCAACACGACCTATATAAATACGGAGCTTGTCGTCCGTCGTCCCGAAATTCTGAAAAACGTACCGGAGCAAATCGTCAAAAAGCACTGCATAATGCCGCTTGACGTGAAGGCAGGGCAGATTATCATTGCCACGCACGATCCGCACGACATCGGCGCGTTCGAGGACGTAAAGATGGTCACGCGTATGGACGTCGGTTTTGTCCTTGCGCCGCAGCGTATCATCGAAAGCGCGATTGAAAAGTACTACACCAACGCCGGCAACTTCTTCGTGTCGGACGAAGCGACGCAAAAGGTTGTCCAGCAGACTTCGGCGGCAACCCAGCAAAAGTTGTCCGAAATCGAAAGCCGCGTTGACAACACTCCTGTCGTCAAACTTATCAACAGCCTTATCACGCAGGCGTACATGCGCCGCGCGTCTGATATTCATATTGAGCCGTTTGAGGAGCAAATCCTTGTCCGCATGCGTATCGACGGCGAGCTTGTCGAATGTATGCGTTTGGACATTTCCACGCTTAACAGTATCGTTTCGCGTTGTAAAATCCTTGCGGGCATCAACATTGCTGAAAAGCGAATCCCGCAGGACGGCCGTATCGACTTCAACAACGGCGACATCAACATCGACCTTCGTGTCAACACGCTGCCCACGATTTACGGTGAAAAGGTCAACATGCGTCTTCTTGCAACCGAGGACGCCGCTCTTATCACACTTCCCGACCTTGGCATGCCCGACAAACTGTTTAATCAGTTCTCCCGCATCATCAAAGCGCCGAACGGGATCATTCTTGTCACAGGGCCTACGGGTTCAGGTAAGTCGACGACGTTGTACGCCGTCCTTAGCGAACTCAACAAACCGAACGTCAATATCACCACGGTTGAAGACCCTGTTGAAAAGCAAATCTTCGGCGTCAATCAGGTGCAAACCAATGCAAAGGCGGGCTTAACGTTCGCAAGCGGACTTCGCGCAATCCTGCGTCAGGACCCGGACATCGTCATGATCGGTGAAATTCGTGATACCGAAACCGCCGAAATCGCAATCCGCGCCGCTATCACGGGCCACTTGGTTTTGTCCACGCTGCACACCAACGACGCCGCGTCAAGTATCGTCCGTCTTATCGACATGGGCGTTGCGTCATACATGGTCGCGTCGTCCGTGAACTGCGTTGTCGCGCAAAGGCTTGTCAAAAAACTTTGCCCGGAATGCAAGAGAAAACGCGAAATCAAGGCGGAAGAGGCCGCAATTCTGAACGATCCGTCAATCACTCACATTTATGAGCCTGTCGGCTGTCCCCGCTGCGGCAACACCGGCTACAAGGGACGTACCGCAATTTACGAAATTATCGAAATCGACAGCGACCTTCGCCGCATGATATCCGAGGGCAGGACAACCGAGGAAATCCGCGACTTCGCCAAAGAGCACGGCGCAACGTTTTTGGAAGACAGCATCCGCACGCTCATCGGCAACGGCACGACGTCCATGTCCGAGTTTTACCGCCTTATTTACAGCATTTAATAAAAGGGAACAAACCAAAACAAAAACTCTGCAACTTCTTGCAGAGTTTTTTAATAAAAAAAAGCGAGGCGTTTGCCTCGCTTAATGTTTTGTTGTTAAAATTATAACCTTATTAAATTAAATGATTAGTTTTTAGGCTTGCTATATGGAGCAACTACACCCTCTGTACTAATTGTATATCCTTTGTCTTTGTAATCTTTCGTTTTAGCACCAAAAGTAACAAGAATTAACGTGTTATCTTGGATAAGCGATACTTTAAAAGCACCAGCAGCGGGGTCGGTAGAATCAATCGTTTTACCCGTGAACTCTTTTGCGAGTTCTACGAGAAGAAGATCGATGGCACCATCGTTGCCAGCTGTTGTTGCAAGTTTGAAAGTATCAGTCGTTGTAGCAGCCTCTTCATCACCTTCTTCTGAAGCAGCGCCGGTGGCAACATTAATGTACTTTTCGGGGGATTCAAGGATAAGACCGCTGATTGAAGTAGCAATTTTGTTTGCTTGGGTGTAGTTTGCTTTGTCTGTGTTTTTGTTCAATTGCGAAACCGTAACACCGGCGACCGTGCCTGCAAGGACTGCCATGATTGCGATTACGACGATAAGTTCAACGAGCGTGAAGCCCTTTTTGTTTTTTCTAAGTTTTAACATTTATGTTAATCCTCCACTATAATTATTTCAAAATTTGAGCATACAGGGCAAAAAATCCTTATTTTGCGACGTTTTGTCCGATATTTTTTTGTTCAGGGAAAACTGCATAAAAAAATGTCTTAGTTTCCCTTTACATTTATAATTATACTTTATAAAATATGCCTCGTCAATACTTTTTTTGAAAATATTTAAATACTATAATAGTACTATATTGTATAATAGTCCAAAAAAGTCCCATTATTGTGCAACTTTCGCCCATTCAATGCACATATTCAAATATTTTCATACGTTTTTTTAAATTTTTCCCAGCAAATACTAACATTTACCAAAATTCATACAGTGTAATCGTCGTGCTGTGCGGCTTACGCGTGGATTGCTCTTCCGATATAATCAAAAACTCATTTCTTTATTTCGATTTCGATTGAATCTACTTCCGAGCATGCTACTTCTTCTTGTATGCTGTTATAAACCGTTGTTTTTTGTTCTTGTTCTATGTAGCGGGCAATTTGTTTCTTTATCTGTTTTGACAACGGAAAAGATAACAATCCTTTTTCTTTACACCTGACAGACAAGTGGACAAGTGTTAAATAATTGTTTTCTTTTGTGTTTTTTACAAAAACCGCATCTATTGGATACGCTTTGCCAATATGGTCTTTTATATTGCCATCTAAAAGTGTGTTGGGAACATAGTATTTATATGCGGTGTTTTTATCTTTTACAAATCCTAAGGCAAATCTTTCGTTCCCAAGCAAAATTTCCGTATTGAGATTTTTTGCAAAACGCGGGAAAAAATATCCGGTCATCTTTGCGGTGTATGGGAAAGAAACAGCGTTGCCAAGCACTTTCATTTTTTTATCGACATTGCTTTGTTTATCAATGAATATCTCGCTTTCCGACAACCTTGACGAAATTGCTTTGTCAAAAAATTCATTTTTAGAAAGCGTTGTTTTAACCCCCGTCAAATGCAAGTAATTTGATTTATAAGCGATTGTTTCTACTGACCGATATGCGTTTGTATCATCTTTATAAATAATCAAATAGTTTTTATCTAAAAATACCTCTTCAAACCCTTTGGCACAACCGGTTATTATAGAAATATACTCTTTCGTCTTATCAGCCATTCCTTCTCCTTAGCACAAAAAAAAGCTGCTATCGCATTCAACAATAACAGCAAAATTTACTAATTGAATGATTTTTACGTTGTCCGCCAACGTCCGAGTATAACTGCGGAAATAATCACGAGTTTTTCCGTTGCTCGCCAACTATCGGCGCATTCGTCCGATAACGCTTCGGATTATTGTGGTGTCATTCCACCAAAGAGTCAATACAAAATGATATACCACTTGATTTTCTCTTCACTTATATTATATGCGATATATTTTCATTGTCAATAGTTTTATGACAAATAGTTACATTTTTTAAATAGTTTTTCAACAGTTTTTCTTTAATTTGTCACTATTATTTCGCTCATTCACCTTACCTTTATACATTTATTTTTTATAATCGCACTTGTTATAATGTGGCAAGAGTGTCCTTTTGACAGTTTGATAAAAACCACCATTTCAAGCGCGGTTTTTGCCTTACTAATCGCAAAATAAGGATTTGTCGCAGTGTGATAGCGACAACGCGCTATCGCAAATCCGGATCCGGGGACCCCAAAAGATACTTTGTACTTTTGGGGAAAAGGAGCACACAAGCAAAAGAGTGAGCATTATTGCCTGCAATAATGTGATTTCAAAAGTGCAGTGTGCGACGGGTACCGATACCAAACATTGAAATAATTATAGTGGAGGATTAACATAAATGTTAAAACTTAGAAAAAACAAAAAGGGCTTCACGCTCGTTGAACTTATCGTCGTAATCGCAATCATGGCAGTCCTTGCAGGCACGGTCGCCGGTGTTACGGTTTCACAGTTGAATAAGCAAACAAATAACAGTGGCGCAACGCAGGCAAAACTTATTGCAGACTATGTTGTACAAGAACTTGGCGCAAATCTTGATGATATAACTGAAACTGTAGAAAAAGGAACCGGAACTAGTGCTACATTGGTAACGGCTTTTAAAGCCAGCACTGCTGAGGGTTCTTATGGTTATGTAATTCTCGATAACATTAAGGCAAATATGAAAAACGATAAATTTGAGTATATTAATACCGGCAATGATAAAGGAAAAATTAAAATTGAAGTAATTGCAAGTGACACAAGTGATGCTGGTAAAAATATTAAAGATACCGTACAAATCACTTATATTGCAAAAGGAAATGGTTCAAACACTGTTTATACTGTAACTGCTGACGGCGTATTAACCAAAACCGCATAAGTATTATATCAGCACTTAACATCACGAGGGGGCAAAATGCCCCCTTTTTTATAAATAAAATGATTAAGAACAAAAAAGGTTTTACACTTGTCGAACTCATTGTTGTTATCGCCATTATGGCGGTTCTTGCGGGTACTGTGGCAGGTGTTACCATCACACAATTAAACAAACAAACGAATAAAAACGGCGATATACAAGCGCGTTTAATCGCCAACTACGTTATACAAGAAATCGGTTTGGGTGACCAAGCGGACGTTATTGCCGTGGCAACAGGCAAGTTTGCAAAGAATGATGATAAGTTTATCATTGACGTTTCGATAAGACAAAACATGAAAAACGATAAGATACCTTTCACCGAAAGTTCTGAAAAAGGAAAAGTCAAAGTCGTGACCACCGAAGACAACGTTGTGATTACTTATTATTTCAAAGGGGCAACGTCCGAAAGTGTAACCTACACGGTTGACACGCAAGGAAACATGACAAAAGGATAAAAAGGATATAAACAAAAAGCGAGGCGTTTGCCTCGCTTTGATTTCGCGCATTGATTGTACCTTAAAGTGTGCCGCGGTATCGTGCGGGAGCTGTTCTCGTTATCATAAGAAGCATGATAACCACCCCCTTTTGGTACAATCACATTGATACCAAAAAATATTATATCACTTGCATACAGAAAAAGCAATACAAAAGCGAGGCGTTTGCCTCGCTTAATGTTTTGTTGTTAAAAAGTGATTTTATTTGCCGCCTTAACCTTGTGTAGCAGCACCGCCAGCAGAGTTTGCGGTGGGGAAGCTAAAACCATCACCACTTCCTGTTTTCAGTTCACCTTGTGCGCCATCGGTAATGGAAATGAATACTTTTTCATAATTTTTTGTTTTTCCTTTATAGCAAACGCTTATAACGCCCAAAGGATCAGTGGCGCCCGAAGCAGCTGCTGTTACTACAACAAAAAAGTCACCTTTCTTTGCGGCACCTTCATTTGCGGCAATGTTTATTCCACTTGCCTTACCCTTTAAAAAACTAACAATATCAGCAACAACGTATGCTGTTGCCTCAGTCGTTGAAGTTGCATTATCAAATGCACCGGTGCCATTATCGGCAATTTCAGTAACAATAGCAGAAGCAAGGCTATTTAAGTTTTGTGTTACATTGGTTTTGTCCGTATTTTTATTCAATTGCGTGACCGTAACACCGGCGACCGTGCCTGCAAGGACTGCCATGATTGCGATTACGACGATAAGTTCAACGAGCGTGAAGCCCTTTTTGTTTTTTCTAAGTTTTAACATTTATGTTAATCCTCCACTATAATTATTTCAATGTTTGGTATCGGTACCCGTCGCACACTGCACTTTTGAAATCACATTATTGCAGGCAATAATGCTCACTCTTTTGCTTGTGTGCTCCTTTTCCCCAAAAGTACAAAGTATCTTTTGGGGGCCCCGGATCCGGATTTGCGATAGCGCGCTGTCATTGAACAAAGCAATGCTGCGACAAATCCTTATTTTGTGAACACGTCTTTCCCCACGGGTACAAAAGTATCCCGCGGGGTCCCCGATTTCAATGTTATAAGTTATAGTGAGTTGTATGTGAAAAATAATATATTGACACTGTACGCGCGAAGTAGTATAATTATATAAGTATGAAAAGGCGTGTTTTCAAAAATAAAAAAGGCTTTACGCTGGTGGAACTTATCGTGACCATTGCCATTATGGCGATTCTTGCCGCGGCGGTTACGCCTGCCGTTTACGTCACGACAAAACGCCGTCAGAAGAGCGCTGCCGAAACCGACACGCAGACCATGTACAGGAACGCGATCGCGGCGGTTACGTACCTTTCGGGGCAGTATATTTATCCCAACAAGCCGGATCCGCGCAAAGAAGACGTGGACAACGGCGTGCACGGGTGGTACGTCGAATATTCCAAAAAAGTGTGTGAAAGGATTTACAAGACGGTCATAGGGCTGGACATTCCCGTCAAATACTATAATCCCGAGTCGGGGAAGGTCCTTGTGCCGGACGGCTGCAACGAGGTGAAACGCAGTTCCTTTGTCAGCGCGGACAACAAAAATCCTTATATCGTCATTCAGGTTGTGGGCGTTACGGCGGCGGAGAATAGCGACGAAATCGAATATTACCTCATCGTCAGCTACCACAACGACAAGAATCAGTTTGCGGCGTTTGACGGTGCTAACGACGTTACGGACGTCACCAATAAAAAAGCAGAATACATACTAAGGTATCCCACCGCCGAAAACGATGCAGGCAAACAACTAAACCGCGCATATCAGAACAATAAGGGCAATCCCATTCGCTATACGTTCAGAATAAGAACAAAATAATGCTATTATGAAATATATCTTGCAGTTTTTTTACCTGGTTTTACAGTTCACCTGGGGCGCGATTCAAAACGCATTGGGGTTTTTGCTTTTCCTGAAAAATATCAGGTGCGAGCACGCCTTTTACCACGGCGCAATCCTGACATTCCACGAGGGCGATTGGGGCGGCGTGTCGTTGGGCGCGTTTATCTTCATCAACGGCAAGCGCGGCGAGGAGTACAAAAAAACCGTGTCCGTGCATGAGTACGGCCATACCATTCAGTCGCTGATTCTGGGGCCGCTGTATCTGTTTGTCGTCGGGATTCCGTCGTTTGTATGGTGCAACAACAAGAAGTGCATTGCTATAAGACAGGAACAAAATAAATCCTATTACGACCTGTATTGCGAAAGCTGGGCGAACAGGCTCGGCGAGGCGGTCACGCATGAGGAGGCACCGCACAAGTGAAAGAAAAGTTCAACGGGGTGCTGTTGCATATAGGAAGTCTGCCGTCTGAATACGGCGTCGGCGCGCTGTCCGAGGGCGCGTTTTCTTTTGTCGATTTTTTGGCGGACGCGAAGGTCGATTTCTGGCAAACGCTGCCGTTATCGCCAACGTCTTTCGGCGACAGCCCGTATCAGTCGCCGTCGGCATTTGCGGGGAATCCGTACTTTATTGATATAAATACGCTTGTTAAACACGGGCTTTTGACGGAAAACGAGGCAAAACGCGCCAAAACAAAATCGCTTGACTACGCCGAAATTTTTAACTCGCGATACGACGTGCTGCGCTGCGCGTTCAAAAGATTTCAAAAGAATTCCGATTATTCAAAGTTTCTTGAAAATAACGAATATTGGCTGGACGACTTCGCGCTGTTTATGGCGCTCAAAGTCAAAAACGGGTTTTCGTCGTTCGATACGTGGGAAAAGGACGAAAGACGGCGCGATACGCTGTCCGACGAAAAAATCGCCGCGCTTCAGGACGAGTGCGATTTCTGGCGGTTTTTACAGTTCGAGTTCTATCGCGAATTAACCGCGCTTAAAGACTACGCAAAATCCAAAAACGTCGCGCTTATCGGCGATATCCCCATCTACGTCGCGTACGACAGCGCGGACGTCTGGGCGCACCCCGAAATATTCAGGCTTGACAAAAATATGCGCCCGAAAGAGGTCGCCGGCGTGCCGCCCGATTACTTCTCCGCCGACGGGCAACTGTGGGGCAATCCGCTGTACGACTGGAAAAAACAGCAGTCGGACGGCTTTTTGTGGTGGCATCACCGCTTGCTGCATCAGCTGCAATTTTTCGACAAAATCCGCATCGACCACTTCCGCGCGTTTGAAAGCTACTACGCCGTGCCGTATGGTGCAACGACCGCAAAAATCGGCAGGTGGGTGAAGGGCGTCGGCACGAAAATCTTCGACGGGCTTGACCTCGACGGCAGAATCATCGCCGAGGACCTCGGAATTATCACCGATAAGGTGCGCCGCCTTGTGAAACGTACCGGCTTCCCCGGAATGAAAGTGTTTCAGTTCGCTTTCGACGGCGCCGGGCGAAATAAGCGTCGTGCGGATAGTTTTACCCGCCTCCTGACGTAAGCCTTCACTCAGCGCGCGGACGGCGAAAACGTAAGGTATAACACCGTCTATTACACCGGCACGCACGACAACGATACGCTGAAAGGTTGGTACGACGCGCTCGATGACGGCACAAAAGAGTACGTCAAAAAAACCCTCGGCGCAACCGACGAGAACGTCTTTGATAAAACTTTCAAAAGGGTAATGCGCTCCCGCGCGAAATTCGTCATCGTGCCTATGCAGGACTATCTGTTGCAGGGCTCGGAGGCGAGAATGAATACCCCGGGGACGAACGACGGGAATTGGAAATACGTCCTGCCGAAAAATTACGCAAAGGTGAAAAACCGCATAAGAAAGTACGTCAGGAACAGATGTTCAGATAGCCGAGCCAGGAATAAATAAGGGAAACAACGTTAAAATCCTGTGCCTTTTTCGGTGATGATATTTTCACCGCTTAGGTAAATTTTGTAATATACCTCACGATATTCTTGTGACTTTCCCTTGTAATAAAGATAAATCGCTTTTTGCTCCGTGTTAAAATCGGCGGAAAAAGTCCCCTTTTTTTCGGGAACGCCGTACGAATCAGCCCATTTTAAGGACGAAAACCTGTTTTTCAGGGTATTGTAAGCGGCTTCCGAGTACGCATCCGTCCATATTACGTTGCCATACAACAAAAGATCTGTCACGTCGATTTTGATCCCCGTAAGTTCGGTGAAGAACGAAGGGCGTTCAACGACTTCCTGCGCCCACGAAACGATTTGTGCAGAAATTTGCTTCCCGTTGTATATGTAGTTGACTTCGTCGGTTTTCTTGTTGAGTATGCCCACGGTTGCGCCCGAAACGACGCCGGCAAGCACCGCCATAATCGCAATTACGACGATAAGCTCCACAAGAGTGAAACCTTTTTTATCGTATTTCATAATTATATTATACAAAATCGCCGACGTTTTGTCAAAACCGACGTATTATCAGGGCGAAACGGAAAATACGATTTTGGAAAACCGCCGTTTTCGTTTTGTTGAGTTCGATTTTTTTGAAGATTTTTTTGAAAATCAATTTTTTTACAAGTCGTAATAATTGACAGTGATGAATGTTAAAATGACAGTGTGTTTTTACGGAATAACATATCAGGACTTGTTGGTGCGTTTGTCGCAAAGTATGAGCGATATATCGTCGCGCACGATGCAAAGGAATTTCAAAAGACATTCCGTCTCGGACACGGTAAGGTCGCGCGTCAGTATCGTCGCAACGGACAGGGCAAGATTTGTGAGTTCAATGACGTTGAGCCGCGAAAGTTCCATAAGGCAGTTTATGCCGGCTAGGCGCACAAGGTGCATTTTACCACGCAAGTACAAGTATCTTGCGTGGGGTTTATGAAAATGGTTCCCTTCCGGGAGATTGCCACGCTGCGCTCGCAATGACAAATAGTGTGTTGTACGGCATGATGGTAAGGGGAAACGGCGAAAACGGGACGTGCAAAATGGCGCGTCATAATGCAAAATAACTTGACATTCGGTTGTAATATCTTGTATATTATATTATAGCAATAACTTTTGGGCGCATTATGCCCAAAATTGCACATACTATGGCTATGCCGCCGGGGTTTTCCGGCGTATCGGAGGAGAGATATGAGAGCAAAAAAATCAAGCAAAAACTTACTTCGTATCAGCGGACTTGCATTAGTGTTTATGCTTGCAGTCGCACTGCTTGTCAGCGCAATTTCTTTTACGCGCGTGGGTGCGGGTGATAACAAAACGGCTTTTGCGGCAGGTACGTACACGCCCGGCACGCAGGAGCTTGCCATCGGTTCGCCAAGTTGGAATTGGAACGTGCCGCTTAAAGCGGATGCGGACGGTAATATTGCCGTTTACACTTATAGACCGAATACATATTCCAACTATTTTGGTTATGTCGGTGGAAATGCAACTTATAGCATGTCTGTCGAGAGTTCAAGTACGAGTGCCCGCACGTCACCTAATATTTTAATCAGTGGCAACGTTAGAGAAAGGCTGTATGCTTATTATAAACTGCCCGATGAACTTGTTTCGCTTGGTGCGACGATTGAAATCAGCGCAAACCTTGGCAGTGCTTATAAGTTTACAAGGATGAAAGAAGAGCGCACGTTTATTTCTGTAGCGGGTAATATTTCAAAAATCGAAGAAAACGAAGATAAAGACGGCGTAACTGCCGAACAAGTCGTTGACGCAACGTATAACTTGGGCACGTCCTGGAAAGTCACGGCGAATAGACAATATATCCTTGTATATGCAGGCGGTCAGGAAAACAGGGGAGCATTTGAAGGCAACGCTAGAATCGAAATCAGCGGGCTTGAAATCACGATTAAGGTCAAGTCTGTCGATAACCCGAGCTTTTTCACACCCGTTACCGCAGCGTGGGACGGAACAACCAAACCGGACATTGCGGTTTTGGATACCATTGCAAACATATCGAATCTTTATACCACCAACAACAATATTGTCGGCAACCTTGACTGGGCATTGAACGGCGAAGACGTTCTTGATCCTACGTTCAACAAGTTGACGTCGATCCGCACCGACGGAACTCAATCAAAGCAGTTCTCCTTCCTGCTTTTTGACAAATTCTTCGGGCTTAAAGAAGCGGATTTCCAAGGTTTTGACATTCTTCAAGCATATCGCGGCACGGGCGCAATAACGGACGGCTCCGCAAAAACATACAAAAGAGATGATTATACCGCAGAACAGCTGAAAACGTTGCGTTATCCGACGGGCTTGAAAAGCATAACGGTTGAGCCGTTTGCGTTTGACAATAACGACCCCGCGACGGGTTCTTTCCGCGGGCTTTACGTCACGGTCATTTACGACGGAAAAGACAACAATGCGTTGCCTATCGAAACCGAAACGGTATATCGTGTAAATTATAAAAACTCAATCAATCTTTCGGGTAAGACGTTGAGCATCGACTGCGACGGTATCGACTACACCCCGCCCACGGCATTGGACGAAGTGGCTCTCCTTACCGAAAACGTTGTTAACGGCGGCGTCACGTATTTTTATACCGACACCATAAAATTCAAGCCTGTTCTTGAAGACGACGACACTCGCGGCGACGTCAAGTATTTCTATACCCTTTACAAAAAGGATAACGGCAATTACGTTGAATTCGAAGGGCAGACAGGCATTGCAATCAACAACCCGGGCTTTGACGTGTTCACCCTTTCGGGACTTGAAAAGGGCGAATACGCAATCAGGTTCAAAGCGATCGATACGGTTGGACAATTCTACGAAGGCGCGAGTGCGGAACAAATCAAACTTTTTAACAGCATACAAAAAAGCTGGGCAAACCACGCCGTTTACAGCGATTATCACCGTTTCACAATCGACGACAATCAGAACCCGCCCGAAAAATGGGCAACCGCAATTTACCTTGAAAACGGCGGCGCGTATAACGGCGAATGGACGAATCAGAACGTCGTTATCGAGTTCAACACGCTCTCTTCCATCATGGATATAACTTATGAAATCAGTTATCGCACCCTTAAAAACGGCGTTTTCGTAGGTGAACAAACCCCATGGGTGAGCATCAACGACAAAATTATTATCGGTAACAAATATACCATAGGCAAAGACGAAACTTCGCCCGAAGGATACGAACGCATCTATTATCTCCGCGCGACTTATACTTCGTCAAATATCACGTATAACGTTGAAGTTCCCGTGAAATACGACAACTATAACGGATACAAGCCCGAAATTGCAAGGCTTCTTGATTTCTCGACAGATGCGTATGCCGACTTACTGCCCCTTCTTGTGAACCTTAACTACAAACAAGACGGGAAAGACGGCTACGTCAGCGAATTTTTGGGCAGCCCGATGACTCTTTATTACGCAATCACCCGTGACGGCGTCGAGGGCGCGGCAAAGGAACTTTCGCTTGATACAAACAACGTTTATATGGATTTGTTCGAGGGCAGAAACGTCGCGGGACTTACGCAAATTCAGGTCAGATTCTGGCTTGTCGACGAAGCGGGCAATACAAATGAGCAAACCATCTACAACGTCAACCTTGACAGGGCAAAGATCAACGTCAACTTCAACATCGATACGAACGCCCGAAGATACTTCAACAATACGACCGACGTAAGTACGTCGCTTGTTTCGTACACGTTGTCGAACAAGTTTGCAGGCACTATCCCGTCGGGGAAAATCGGCATTACTTTTGACGCGGCGTACGACGGCGTTAATGCAGGAAAAAGACACGTGATTGTCAGCAACGTCCGGGCTTCCTACGTCGAAGGCTCGGTTTATACGGCTGCGCTCATCGAACAATATGAAAAGGTGTATGTCAATGCAGACGGCAACGTCATCACGCCCGAAGCAGACGGCAGTTACGTCATCGGCACGCACGAAATCAGAAAAGCCCGTCTTACGATCGACGAGAATTACAGACATGCGCCGTTTGTTTATAACGGCGACATCAACTACGCAATGACCGACTACGTTTCGGGCGACGGCTCTTTATTGGTGCTCGATAAGGTTCTGGGCGACAAAGCGGACGAATGGAAAAATATCCAATGGAAAGGCACGTTCCAACTTGACAGCATTGCCGTCAACCCCGGGCTTCGCGCGTCGCTTATAAATATCGAAATCGCGGGCGAACTGAACAACAATTACCAGATCACAAACGCGGGCGGCTCTGCAAGCGCACCCAAAGCGTATATCGATATCCTACCAGCCAAACTCGGTAAAATCACGCTTATCGCCTCAAAGATTTATAACGGCGAAAATACGATTCTGACGAACTCGGACAACTGCACGTTTAGTATCGAGGGACTGCAAGGCACGGACAACATCACGCTCGAATACGGCACGATTATCCTGCCCGGCAAGGACGTCGGCACATATACCTTTAACGTCAACGATTTCAAACTCGTCGGCGAAAGAAAAAAATTCTATGACCTGACAGACGTTACCGTTGAAGCGACGATTACCGTAACGCCCAAACCCATCACGGTTACGGTGAATAACGTCGATAAACCTTTCGACAACAAAACGTCGTTCCAGATCAGCAGCTATACGTTTGGCGGCGTTGTATCGGGCGACGACGTGAAACTGTTAACAAGCACGGGCAATACGGCAAATATCAACGTCGGCACTTATCCCGATTGCAAAGTCACGCTGGGTATTACCGGCAATGACAGCAAAAACTACGTCCTGAACGTTACCGAGGCGGTTGTTACGGTCACCATTTCTCCGCGCGAAATCGGCGGCGCGAAAATCACTGGTATTTACGCTGTCGACACGAACGGCAATTACTACTACATCAATGAAATCGGCGCAGGCGAAGTTGTGATTTATCAGAAAGACGGCGCAGGTTATATCGCGTACAGCAAGGACGAAAACGGCAAGGCAAAGACCGAAAACGTTGACGTTTTACCCGCAAGCGCAACCGTCTGGGTGCTCGATACGTTCGTAAAAGGCGGCGTTTGCATCATCAACGGTCACCGCTTCGAGCTGTCGCAAGACATCGTTTACGCAATCGAATACTATGAGGATACCGAACTCAAAAACAAACTTGACATCGGTGAAATCGACTTCACACAGCGTCAGTATCAGCCCGTCGTCGTCGATCAGAACGGCAACAAATTCGTTATCAACGTCAACGTTAAGGACGGCGTTTACGACACCACTTCGGGCGCGTATAAATATACGTTGAAAATCGAAAGCTTCGGCGCGAAAAGCAACTTCCAGAAAATAACGGGCTTCAACGACACGGAAACCAAAGTCGTGTCCGTGCTTGACTTCTCGGACGTCAAGTTTGAAAATAAAATGTTCAACGGCGAAGGCTACGTCGATAAGTTCAGCGCACCGTACAACGCGGAGGCATACACGCTTAACGTCATAAGAACGTCACCGTTGGATAAGGATCCTGTGGCGGAATACTTCAAGAAGGGCGCAGACGGCGTATGGGTGCCCGTTGTCGAGGCAATCGACGCAGGGGAATACTATGGTAAGTTCACGGTATCGCGCTTGAATAACGAATACATTCTTGAACAAACTTTCACGATTGAAAGAATCGGCACCGAAATTAAGATTAAAGACGCGTCCGTTACGTACGACGCAAAATACGGCGAAGACTTCGCTGAAAAAGTGCAAAAGGTCGACGACGCGTTCAATTACTACAAGACGACTTACGGCATGGTCGTCGGCGCAAACGACATCGTTTACGAATATTCCTTTGATGAAGATTTCAAGACGATTCTCGGCAGTGCTCCCGTCCGTCAGGGTGGCGGCGTATGCTACGTCCGCGTGAGATATAAGGGCAACGAAAACTTCATCGGCTCGGTCTCGCTCGCCCGCAAAATCAACGTTAACGGCGCGAAATTCAACCTTGTCGATATCACGGCAAACGTAGGCGAATCGTTCAATCTGCCCACGGTTGAAAATCTTATCGACAAAGACTCCGTCGGCGGCAACTACAAAGAAATCGCAAAAGACTTTGTCATCGTTTATCGCGTCAGCGACGCCAGTTACAAGGTCGTGAATAACGCTGCGGGACTTGTGGGCGAAGGCAGATATCCTTACAGAGTCGTTCATAAAGGACTTATCAAGGGCGGCGCCTGGACGGTCGACAGCAGTGCGGAATCCGAAAGATATACCCGTGCCGTGTCGGCGGACGGCATAATCGAAGCGACGATTTCCATCATCGAAAACGAACTTAACTCGGTATGGGGCGGCGACGTCAACGTTCCCGACGATAAAGTTCTGGAAGATAACGGCATCGGCACGATCTCGGGCAGCTGGACGCAGGCGGACAGCGGATACACCGTTTACTTCTGCATACTCGACAGAAACAACGCCGCAAGCCGCGATAACTTCACCAACGGTTTAAGACAAAATAAGGAAATCTTTGGCAAAGAGTACGCCGCCGGCAAGGTCTACTTCCTGTCGCTCAGCGAATATAAGAACAAAGACGTCCTTATGAACACCGACAAACAGCCCAAACTTATGAGCCCCGCAACCATAACGATGAACGTCAGCGCAAACGGCGCGAAACTCATCAGATACAACAACGGCGAATGGACGGAAGTAAACTACGTCGATAACGGCGACGGTACCGTAACGTTTGAAACCGATAAGCTCGGCTACTTCATCTTTGCAGAAGACTACGTCGCGCCCAAAGCGAAAACAAACACGCTGGCAATCGGCATCGGCGCAGGCGTGGGCGGCGCGGCAGTGCTTATGGCAATCATCGTGGTTACGTTGGTCGTCATTAAGAGAAAACGCGCATAATCGTTAAACAAACGCACGCGACGGCGTGCCGTTTCCAAAATATAAAATATTTTATAAGGAGAAGAAAAATGAACAAATATGCAGGTACAAAAACCGAAAAGAACCTCGAAACGGCTTTTTCGGGCGAATCACAGGCAAGAAACAAGTATACTTACTTTGCGTCGGTTGCGAAAAAAGAGGGCTATGAACAAATCGCGTCCCTGTTTCTGAAAACCGCCGACAACGAAAAAGAACACGCCAAACTTTGGTTCAAGGAACTTAACGGCATCGGAAACACAACGGAAAACCTTGTTGCTGCGGCGGCGGGCGAAAACTACGAATGGACGGATATGTATGCGGGCTTTGCAAAAACAGCCGAAGAAGAAGGCTTCCACGAACTTGCGGCGAAATTCAGACTTGTCGCGGCGATCGAGAAACACCACGAAGAAAGATATCGCGCGCTGTTGAAAAATATCGAAACGGCGGAAGTTTTCAAAAAATCCACGGTGAAAGTGTGGGAATGCAGAAACTGCGGCCATATCGTCGTCGGAGAGTGCGCGCCCGAGGTTTGCCCGACGTGCAATCATCCCCAAAGTTATTTTGAAATATCCGCGGACAACTATTGATTGTCGCAAAACACGCGGGAAACCATTTTCAAAGCGTCGGGACACCCCGACGCTTTTTAATGTTTAATATTATATATTATATTGTTTATATAATGAAAATGAAGGGCGGCGGGTAAATTTCGAAGGCGAGAAGAAGTGCGATATTTTCAAAAAAAATAATAATAAAAAAATTTTCTTTTCCTTCTTAAAAACGGTTTACAAAAAATGCCGCTTGTGTTATTATAACCCTAACAGAAATCTTTAATTATGTCCAGAGAGGCATACAAGGTTATCATACAATAAACAGGTGTATCATATCTTGCGTGTCTTGACGCAAGATTTTTTTTGAGGTTTTATGGAAATTAAGGCAAACATTATGGATGATACGGCTGTCGCCCGCGCGCTTAAAAGGGTATCGCACGAGATTATCGAAAGAAACGACTCCCTGGAAAACGTCGTGCTTATCGGCATTAAAAGCCGTGGTATCCCCCTTGCCGGAATAATTGCCGAAAACGTGAAAAAATACGAAGGCGTGTCGCTTGACGTGGGTGAACTCGATATAAGTCTTTATCGTGACGACCTTGCGGAAAAAAGCGAAACTCCCGTTATCGAAAAAATCAACGTTCCCTTTGAAGTAAGGGGACGAGACGTCGTCCTTGTTGACGACGTTTTGTTTACCGGAAGGACGGCGCGCGCCGCAATCGACGCCGTGTTCACGCTGGGACGTCCGCGCACGATACAACTTGCCGTGCTTATCGACCGCGGTCATCGCGAACTTCCGATACGCGCGGACTATGTCGGCAAAAACCTGCCAACGTCCAAGCAGGAGGTCGTAAGGGTAATGATACCGCCCTATGACGAGAAAATCGCCGTCGACCTGTTTTCACTCTGATATATCAAAATATAAATAAATTTTAAAGGAGATTGTTACTTATGAAGATGATTTACAACGTTGAAGACAAGTTGTCCTTCAAACAAACGCTTGTGTACTCGCTTCAACAATTCTTGGCGGTCGTATGCGCGACGATTCTCGTGCCTATTCTTTCCTCGGGAAACGGCGTCAACATGAGCCCCGCTGCCGCACTTTTCGGCGCAGGTATCGCAACTCTGTTCTACGTATGGGTTACCAAGAAAAAGAGCCCGATGTTCATCGGAAGCTCGTTCGCGTTTATCTCGGCGTTGATCGGCGCAACTCAATACGGCTGGTGGGGAATTATTCTCGGCGGCGTATTCGCAGGCGCTGTATACTGCATACTTGCCTTTATCGTCTGGAAGAAAGGTACTGAATGGATCAACAAACTTATGCCCGCGGTCATCATCGGGCCCACGGTTGCTCTTATCGGCTTAGGTCTTTCGGGCAGCGCAATCGGCAACCTTACCACTGCAAGCGGCAGCGGACAATCTTACAACCTTGTCGCAATCCTTTGCGGTCTGTTCGCATTCTTCGTAACGGTCTTCGTATCCTGCAAGGGCAGCAAAAAAATGCAACTTATGCCTTTCATCATCGGTATCGGCGCAGGTTACCTTCTCGCATCGTTCTTCTCCATCTTCGGATACGCATGCGACGTCGAATATCTCAAAATCGTCAACTGGACTCCGCTTGTCGAAAACTTCGTAAAAGACGGCAAATTCACGGGCGTCACCGCATTCCTCGATTATCCGCACCTTGCGATTATCGAAGCAATTAAGGAATCCGTTAACGGCACCGCAAGACTTACCGGCGCGGGCGTCGGCGCAATCGCGCTTCTGTTCATCCCCGTATCGCTGGTTGTTTTTGCGGAACATATTGCGGACCACAAAAATATGAGCACCATCATCGAAAAAGACCTTCTTAAAGACCCCGGTCTCCATCGCACGCTCATCGGCGACGGCTTCGGAACGACCGTTGGCACAATTTTCGGCTGCTGCCCCAACACCACTTACGGCGAATGCATCGGCTGTGTGGCAATCACCAAAAACGCCTCGATTTACACCATAATCGGCGCGGCTGTTATCGCGATTATAATCGCGTTTTTCAGCCCGTTCATCGCGCTTATCGAAACAATCCCCACCTGCATTCTGGGCGGCGTATGCCTGGCGCTCTACGGATTTATCGCAGTCAGCGGTCTTAAAATGCTGCAAAACGTTGACCTCGGCGAAAGCAAAAACCTCTTCGTCGTATCAGCAATCCTTATTACGGGTATCGGCGGACTCGCTCTTAAATTCGGTCTTGCAACGCAGGGCAAAGCAATCATCACCATCACCAACATCGCAACCGCTCTTATCGTAGGTATCCTTACCAACGTCCTTCTTTCCATCAAAACCAAGAAAGAAAAACAGGGCGAAGTCAAAGACGGTGAAAGCATCGCGGTCGTGGGCGAAGGCGTAACGTATGACACGGACGACAAACTCCCCGGCGTCAGAAAAGACGAAGTCGTGGCAGACAGCGAAGCAGTCGACGAAGCAGTCGAAGAACTCGGACTCGAAGACGAAGACAAAACCGCGACGGTGGAATTCCAGGCGGTTGAAGAAGCAAAGGACGAATCGTCCGACAAGTAATAATCAACGAAATATCAAAAAGTCCTCATAGTTTTATGAGGACTTTTTTTATACTTGAAATGCAACTTTTTGCGTGGGCACCTTGTTGCCTTTGGCGCGATGTTGCTTACGCAGCGATGTGTGCCTTCGGCGCGATATGCTCAAAATAATTTGCGCCATCAAAAAGCCCTGACTAATGTCAGGGCAATGCAATTATTCGTTCAATTATTGCGGATTATTTCGTACCGAAAATTCTGTCGCCGGCGTCGCCGAGGCCGGGGACGATGTAGCCGTTTTCGTTAAGGTGAGAGTCTTTGCAGCCGACGAAGATGTGTACGTCGGGATGTTTTGCGTGGACTTTTTCAATTCCTTCGGGCGCGCCGATGATGCTCATAAACTTAATGTTCTTGCAGCCTTTCGCCTTAATGAAGTCGATTGCCGCGATTGCGCTGCCACCGGTTGCGAGCATCGGATCGAGAATGATGACTTCGCGGTTTGCGATATCGTCGGGAAGTTTGCAGTAGTACTCCTTGGGTTCAAGCGTTTCGTGGTCGCGATAAAGACCGACGTGTCCGACTTTTGCGGTGGGGACAAGAGCAAGGATACCGTTTACCATGCCGAGACCTGCGCGGAGAATAGGAACGATTGCGATGTCATTTGCAATAACGCGGGTTTTAGTGACCGCAATCGGGGTTTTAACCTCAATTTCTTGCGTATTGATATCGCGGAGAGCCTCAAATGCCATAAGCATTGCGACTTCTTCCACAAGTTCGCGAAACTCTTTGCTGCCGGTACGTTCATCACGCATAATTGCAATTTTGTGTGTGATAAGAGGGTGATTGAAAATGGTTACGTTGTTCATAAAACACCTCACAATATTTACTTTTAACATAGTAACATTTCGGCGTTTTTTTTGCAAGCAAAAAACGCATTGTTCGACATATTTTTTAAGGCATATCGCAATAAAAAAATTAGCAAAAAAACACGAATTTCGTCAAATTGATATTTTCAAAACCTTGATAACGTAAATTTATTGTGTTATAATATACACAGTATAGGTATTTTATCTAATTTATTTTCAGGGTTATATTATTAAAGAGGAGTTTGAAAAATGTTAGCAGCAGTTTCATCCAATGAAGTATGGCAGAAAATCGTCGATTTCTTTACCATCACGGTGAAAGACTTTTTCGTCGAATTATTGGCAGAAAATCCCCCGATTAAGTTCATATTGCTTGTTGCGGGCGCAGCGCTCGTACTCATCGGCTTAATCGTTATTATCGCGGTTTGCGCAAAGAAGAACAAGGCGAAGAAAGCAGCAAAGAAGGCGGCAAGACAAAGCGTCAAAGACGCAAAGAAAGCAAGTAAGAGTGGCAAAGTCGCAGCCGAAGAAAAACCCGCTGTGAAAGAAACGCCCGTCGTACCCGCGGCCCCCGCACCCGCACCCGCGCCCGTTGCGGCAGCGGCACCTGCACCCGCGCCTTATATCGAGGACGAAAAGAAGTTCGACGCCGACGCTTTCGATGACGAGCTGCCTCCGTTTGAAGACAAAAAACCCGCTCCGCAGGCACAAATCGATATGTCGAAGTTTATCGCGGAAGACAAAGTTTATGCTCCCGTGGAAGAAGAAAAACCCGTCGCGCCCGCGCCCGTTCCCGCATACGTTCAGCCGGAAGAACCCGCGCCCGTCGAGGAAAAACACTATATCGAGCCGGAAAACAACGACAATTTCGTTGACGACAGCTGGGGCAAGGCAAAAATAAATCTGAAACCCAAAAAAGCGCAGAAAGAAGAAAAGACGGAAGAACCCGAAGTCGCCGCGGAAGAACCCGCTCCCGCAAAGAAAAAAGCGACAAAGAAGAAGGCGGAAGTAACGGAAGAAGCCGCACCCGCAAAGAAAGCCCCCGCAAAGAAAAAGGCGGCGGCAAAGGTTGAAGAACCCGTCGAGGAAAACGACGAAGCCGATAAACCGAAGGTCGTCGGCAAATATACGATCGAAGATACCGGCTATGCGTATCAGTTCCACCTTTACGCAAACAACGGGCAACTTCTGTACGAAAGCCGTGAATACGCAAGTTTGAACTCCTGCAAGGGCGGCATCGCGACCTTTAAGAAGAACGTCGCAGATTGCGAGTACCGCATCGACGTCGATAAGAACGGCGGATACAAGTACATCTTCAAGAAGGGCAACAGCATTTACATCGGCGAAACATACTCGACCGCAAAAGCGGCGGAACGCAGCGCGGAATCCGTGAAACGCTTTGCACAGGTTTCCGAAATCAGCGAATAAATTTTTAAAATAATTAAAGGGGTTATATCAATATGGCAAAAGAAGTAAAAAAAGCAGCAACAAAAGAGTCCGCACCCAATAAAGCCGCGGCGAAAGAACCTGCAAAAAAAGTTGCGACGAAAGAGCCCGCAAAGAAACCGGCAGTTAAGGAAGTCGCCCCCGCAGAAACCGCAGTAAAAAGCGTTGTCGGAAAATATCGCGTAGATTGCGTTTACGGCGATCTTTATCAATTCTATCTTTATGCAAACAACGGTCAGCTTCTTTACGAAAGCCGCGAATATGCGTCGAAGAAATCGTGCCTGGAAGGCATCGAAACCTTCAAGAAAAATATGCAGGACGCAGCAACGACCGTACGTGTGGATAAGGACAAAAACAACAGATATAAGTTCATTATCAAAAACCGCAACAGCATTTACGTCGGCGAAACTTACGACAATAAGAAACAAGCCGAAAGCAGCGCGGAATCGGTGAAACGCTTTGCAGTCGTATCGCAGGTCATCGAATAAGAAAAAACGAAATTACGCACGGTGAAAACCGTGCGTTTTTTTATACGAAATCTGAGGCGGAAGAATATATCTTTGATATATTCTTTTTTTGCGATTTTTTGCGCAGGATACGATCGTCAAAAAATCTTTTTACAAATTGCGACAAAATGCGTATATTTCGTTGACAAATATACGCTATTTTCATATAATCATATTCAGTCGTATGGTTTAGTAATTGTAAACTTTTTTCTTAAAATTACAAAACCTTCTAATTTTTAGGTTTAGAAACACTAAACAAACGGCGCGGAAACAGGAGGTTATATGGAAATCGGAACCAAACTGAAAAATCTGCGGCTTCGTTGCGGATTGACGCAGGAGGAACTTGCCGACAGGTGCGAACTCACGAAAGGCTACATAAGCCAACTTGAAAACGACCTGACCATGCCGACAATTTCCACCCTGAACGACCTTATGGTGGCACTCGGAAGCGACCTGAAAACCTTTTTCAGCGAAGACGAACCCGAACAAGTCGTGTTTACGAGCGATGACTTCTTTGAAAAGGAGGGCGACGGGCAAAAAATCGTATGGCTTGTGCCCAACAGTCAGAAGAACGAGATGGAGCCTGTTTATATCGAAATCGAGCCGAATACGACGCTTCAGAAAGACATGCCGCACGAGGGCGAAGAATTCGGATACGTCCTTGACGGCGAAATCGAAATCGTCATCGGCAACAACGTCTATAAGTGCAAAAAACGCAACAGCTTTTATTTTGTAAGCAACAAAGTACATTATATTAAAAATACAAAAAATACAACGGCTAAAATCATCTGGGTGTCAAGCCCGCCCACGTTTTAAGGAGAGTATATGTCATCTGCAAACATTATCGAAATCAAAAACGTATCCAAGGAATACGACGGCAAAGTTGTCGTCAAAAACGAAAGCATCGCGATAAAACGCGGCGAATTCGTGACAATTTTAGGACCTTCGGGCTGTGGCAAGACGACGACGCTTCGTATGATTGCCGGCTTTGAAAAACCGACCAGCGGTCAAATCTTGTTCGACGGCGAAGATATTTCCAATCTGCCGCCGCATAAGCGCGCCGTGAACACGGTTTTCCAGAAATACGCGTTGTTCCCGCACCTTAACGTGTTCAACAACATCGCGTTCGGTCTGAAACTCAAAACCATTCCCGACGGCACGACGTACACCGACAGAAAGGGCAGGACTTTCGACAATATGAGAAAATATACGAAAGCCGAAATCGCCGAAAAAGTCAATCACGCGCTCAAAATGGTTGACCTTGAAGACTACGGTCACCGCGACGTGAACAGCCTTTCGGGCGGACAGCAACAGCGCGTCGCAATCGCAAGGGCAATCGTCAACGAGCCGAAGTTGCTGCTTCTTGACGAGCCGCTGGGCGCGCTTGACCTTAAAATGAGAAAGGATATGCAGATCGAACTGATGGATATGCATAAACGCCTTGGAATCACGTTCGTTTACGTCACGCACGATCAGGAAGAAGCGCTCACCATGAGCGACAAAATCATCGTTATGCGCGACGGCGAAGTGCAGCAAATCGGCACCCCGAAAAAGATTTACGACGAGCCCGCAAACGCATTCGTCGCCGACTTTATCGGCGAAAGCAACATCATGTCGGGCATTATGATCGACGACTATAAATGCAGCTTCTTCGGCACCGAGTTCGAGTGCGTCGACAAAGGCTTCAAACCCAACGAACCCGTCGATATCATCGTACGCCCCGAAGACATTTATATCACGAAGGGCAAAAACGTCGAAAAGGGACAACTCACCGCAAAAGTAACGTCCTGCGTGTTCAAGGGCGACCACTACGAAATCCTTTGCGAAAGCGACGGAAACGAATTGCAGATCGTTGAAAATACCGAGTGCGCCGTCGGCGAAGAAATCGGTATCTTCATTCCGAAAGAAGAAATACACATCATGCACAAAGCGCGCATTATCAACGAGTACGAAACCGAAATGGGCGACAACGGCATTGTGAAAATTTGCGAAGCCGACTTTGAAACGAAAAGCGACTTGCCCGCAGGAACGAAAGTTAAAGTGTCGATTCCGTTTGATAAAGTCGATGTTACCGACGACGAAGCCGACGGAACGGTCAGCGCGGACGTCGTGTCGAGCATTTACAAGGGAAGTTACTATCAGGTCATTTTACGTACCGATTTCGACTATGACTTCTTTGTCGACACTCAGGACGAATGGCTCAAAGGCGACCGCGTAGGTATCAATATTAAACCCGAAGACATTAAGGTGGAGGCAATTTAATGAAAGAGAAAATTAAAAATTTCAGATTTACGCGAAAAGCCTTTGCTTATCCTTATATGCTGTTTTTGCTGGTTTTCGTCGTTACGCCGCTTGTGCTGATTCTTGCCAACGCGTTTATTTACGACGGGAAATTCAGTTTCAAAAACTTTGCGATTTTCTTCACCGAAAAGTCAAGTCTGGTGGTGCTTGGAAACTCCATTCTCGTCGGACTTCTGACGACGATTATCTGCATAGTTCTGGGATATCCCGCGGCGTACTTTCTTGCGAAATACAGCGCAAGCAAGATTTTCGTATTGCTGTTTATCCTGCCCATGTGGGTAAACTTCCTGATAAGGACGCTTGCAACGAAAGCGATTTTCGTGTCGCTGAACATTCCGCTCGGAATGGGAACGGTCGTGTTCGGCATGGTTTACAACTATCTGCCGTTTATGATACTTCCTTTGCACACGGTGCTTTCGAGCATTGATAAAAACTATATCGAGGCGGCGGAAGACCTCGGGGCAGACAAGTTCCAGGTTTTCGCAAAAACGATATTGCCGTTGTCGGTGCCGGGGATTTTAAGCGGAATCACGATGGTGTTCATTCCCACGATTTCGACGTTCGCGATAAGCCAGCTTTTGTCGGACAGCACGGTATTTTTGTTCGGCGACAGCATTCAGATGAAGTTCGATCAGGGCTTGTACGGCGTCGGCAGCGTCATGAGCCTTGTAATGATAATTCTCGTGCTTATTTCCAACTTTATAATGAACAGGTTTTCAAAAACGTCCGCGACGGGAGGAAGAAACTTATGGTAAAGAAATTTTTTGCAAAAGCATATCTTTATTTACTTCTCGCGCTGCTGTACGCGCCGATAGTGCTGATTATCGTGTTTTCGTTTTTCAACACGTCGATTTTCTCTTTTGACAACGGGTTCAGTTTCGAGTCATACAAGTCGATATTCGCGTCCGACAAAACGCCCGAACTGCTTGCCGCGCTTAAAAACACGCTGATTATCGCCGTCGTATCGAGCGTTGTATCGACGCTTATCGGCACGTTTTCGGCAATCGGCATTTATTGTTTGAAACCGCGTGCGAGAAAGGTTGTGGAAAACGTCAACCAACTGCCCATCATCAACAGCGAAATCGTTATGGCGGTGTCGCTTATGATATTCTTCGTAACGTTCTCGTTCCCCGCGGGATATTTCCGCCTTATCATCGGACACATCAGTTTCTGCACGCCGTACGTCATTCTTTCGGTTCTGCCGAAACTCCAAACGATGGACAACAACGTTTACGAAGCCGCTCTCGACCTTGGCGCAAACCCGTTCAAAGCAATGGTAAAAGTCATTCTGCCCATACTTGCGCCCAGCATTATGTCGGGATTTATGATGGCGTTCACGCTGTCGATGGACGACTTCATCATCACGCAAATCAACAAAGGCGCGGCAACGGGCATCAACACTCTTTCGACGTATATCTACGCCGACGCAAGGGTACAAGGGCTTTCGCCGTTCTGGTTTGCGATATTCAGCATTATCTTTATCGTGGTGCTTACGACCATTCTCGTCGTCAACGTCGTTAAGGTCAAAAAAGCCAAAGCCGACAAGAAAAAGGAGGTTAAAGCATGAACAAGAAAGCAATTAAAATCCTTATTGTGTCGGTTATTGTCGCGGTTATTGTCGGCGGTACGATTGCAGGCATCGTCGTCGTGAACCTTGACAGGAAAAAAGAAAAACTTGTCGTATATAACTGGGCGGACTATATCGATCCCGCCAATATCACGCTTTTTGAAGAGTATTACAAGCAAAAAACCGGCAAGGAAATTGAGGTCGTTTACAGCACTTTCGACACAAACGAAACAATGATGACCGAAGTTACCAAGGGCGACAGCCAGATCGACCTCGTTTGCCCCAGCGAATACTCCATTCAGAAATTGAAAGAGAAAAACCTTTTGCAATCGCTCGATATGTCGGACGGCGACTACGAATTCATAAGTAACGTGTATCCCGCAATCCGCGACAGGGTGGAGTCGATTTTTGGCGCGGAAATGAACGGATATTTCGTGCCGTATATGTGGGGTACGCTCGGCATAATGTACAACGTCGAAAAGGTCAGGAAAGAAGACCTCGAAGCCGGCTGGGGTATCCTTTGGAACAAAGCGAACAACCCGGAACTTGAAGGTAAAATCCTTGTGAAAGACAGCGTCCGCGACGTCTATGCCGCAACTGTTTGTTACCTCAAAGAAGAAGGAAAACTCGACGAAACCCCGTATGCCGCGTTTTCAATCGAACAACTTATCAACACCGTCGACAACACGCTTTTGAAAATGTGTGAAACCGTGCTTCTGGAACAAAGAAAGCATATCAAAGGCTACGAAGTCGACTTTGGCAAGGACGATATGATCAACAAAATCGCATACGTCGACCTTGCCTGGTCGGGCGACGCAATGTACGCAATCGAGGAAAGCTACAACCCCGACAAAACTTTCAAAAACCTTGCAACCGGCGAAGAAACGAATTACCTTTTGGACTACTTCGTCCCGATAATTGAAATCGACGGCGAAGAAAAAGAGTTCGGCAACGTCTGGTTCGACGGCTGGGCAATCCCGAAAACCGCGCAAAACGTCCCGGCGGCAAAGGAATTCATCAACTTTATGTGCCGTCCCGACGTCGCGATGCGTAATATGATGGAAATCGGCTATACCTGCTCCTTCGATCCCGATAAATATATTGCGGGCGAAGACGAATTTACAATCGAAGCCGTCAACTGCCTTCTCGAAAACGAGTACGTTTGGGAAATTTCCGACGACGAAATTGCCGAAAATTATCCCGACGGCGACTGCATTATCAAGGAAATCGACGGCGTTAAGTACGACCTTACCGAGTTCTTCGGCGACCATAGAAGATACCCCGACTTTAAGAAATCGGAAGGCACTCTCGGAGTAATGCAGGACTTCGGCGCGCAAAACGACGCGGTCGTCAGTATGTGGGAAAGGGTAAAAGGAGGCGACGAAGTCCCGTGGAAACTTATCGTCGCAATCGTTGCTTGCGTCGCGATTGTCGCAGGGGCGTTCGGGCTGTGCTTCCTGGTGCGCCACGTCAAATCGAAACGCCAGCCGCATATCGACGCGGACTCCGAACAACAAACCGCTTAAAACAAAATTGAAAAACCAAACGAAACCAAAAAACCGATTGCAAACGCAATCGGTTTTTTAATATATAAATTGTGAATTATTTGATACAAACCCCGTTACTGTCAAAAGGACACTATTGCTTTGTGTATAATCAAATATAATAAAAAAACAATAGGACACATAGAAAATAATTTCATCGGTTTATTTAGTAGTATAATAATTACTTGTTGCCTTGCTTTTTTAATATTTATTCAATATTTTCTCACGTCGCTTTATTGTCAAAAGACAAATTATCTGTTGGCATACGCAGCAACATTGCATCCGCAGTATAGATAACATGATAATTTTTAGTTTATTAAATCAATGGAACATATCTGAACTTCATACTATTGCATATTATTCGGATTTGCATTAAACACAGCAAGAGTGTCCTAATGACAGCAACGTTCATTCCACGCGACGCATCTCCCGGAAGGGTTACCGCATTGTTATGACACAGAGTGCGTTGCACGGAAATAATATACATTATCCGCTGTTCTTGTTTTGGACACCGCGTTTTTCAAAACAAGTGAAAAGGGAATAAGGGTTTTAAAAAAAAAGCACCGATATTCGGTGCTTTATCTTTCCCTAAAACGGGATAATTTTGATGAAGTTTTGATGTTTGTCGCAAGGTTCTAAAAATTCCAGTGTACTGACGTACACGAATTTTTAGGTTCTTGCGAAAACTCGAAAATTCGCTAAATTTTCACGTTTTTAGTACATGTCGCCGCCCATCGGAGCCTGCGGCATCGCCGGAGCCGGTTCGGGCTTGTCGGCAACGATGACCTCGGTGGTGAGCAACGTAGACGATACGCTTGCTGCGTTTTGAAGTGCCGAGCGCGTGACTTTGGTCGGATCGAGAATACCTTTTTCGACCATATCGCAGAACTCGTTTTTAAGAGCGTCGTAACCGAAGTTTGCTTTCTTTGCGCGCAACACGTTATCTACGATAACGCCGCCGTCAACGCCCGCGTTTTCCGCGATTTGTTTAATGGGGGCGGTAAGGGCTTTCGCGATGATGAGCGCGCCCGTTTTTTCGTCGCCGCTGAAAGTATTTGCGTATGCGGTAACTTTGTCGCTGACGGACAGAAGGGCAATGCCGCCGCCGGGGACGATACCCTCTTCCACAGCAGCACGGGTCGCGGCCAGAGCGTCTTCGATGCGGAGCTTGCGCTCCTTCATTTCCACTTCGGTCGCAGCGCCCACCTGAATGACGGCTACGCCGCCAGCCAGCTTGGCCAGACGCTCCTGCAGCTTCTCACGGTCGTAGTCGCTGGTGGTGACGGCGATCTGGTTGTTGATCTGGGCGATGCGGTCCTTGATTGCGGAGCTGTCGCCGGCGCCGTCGACGATGATGGTGTTCTCCTTGGTCACCTTGACCTGGCGGGCACGGCCGAGCATCTGGACGTTGGCGTCCTTGAGCTCCATGCCGAGGTCGGAGCTGATGACCTGGCCGCCGGTCAGGATGGCGATATCCTGCAGCATCTCCTTGCGGCGGTCGCCGAAGCCGGGGGCCTTGACGCACACGCAGGTGAAGGTGCCGCGCAGCTTGTTCAGGATGATGGTGGCAAGAGCCTCGCCCTCAACGTCCTCGGCGATGATGAGCAGCTTCTTGCCGGCCTGCACGATCTGCTCGAGCAGGGGCAGGATCTCCTGGATGTTGGAGATCTTCTTGTCGGTGATGAGGATGTAGGCGTCGTCGATGACGGCTTCCATCTTCTCGTTGTCGGTGACCATGTAGGGGGTGATGTAGCCGCGGTCGAACTGCATGCCCTCGACGACCTCGCTGTAGGTCTCGGCGGTCTTGCTCTCCTCAACGGTGATGACGCCGTTCTGGCTGACCTTCTCCATGGCCTCGGCGATCAGGCGGCCGATGAGCTCGTCGCCGGAGGAGATGGTGCCGACACGGGCGATGTCCTGGCTGCCGGAGACCGGCTGGCTGTTCGCGCGGATCTCGGCGACAGCGGCCTCGGTGGCCTTCTGGATGCCGCGGCGCATGACCATCGGGTTCGCGCCGGCGGCGAGGTTCTTCAGACCCTCGCGGATCATGTTCTGGGCCAGCAGGGTGGCGGAGGTAGTGCCGTCGCCGGCCACGTCGTTGGTCTTGGTAGAGACCTCGCGGATGAGCTGGGCGCCCATGTTCTCAAACGGGTCCTCAAGCTCTATCTCCTTGGCTATCGTCACGCCGTCGTTGGTGATCAGCGGGGAGCCGAACTTCTTGCCCAGGACAACGTTCCTGCCCTTGGGGCCGAGGGTTATCTTCACGGTGTCGGCGAGCTGGTTCACGCCGCGCTCGATGGCCTTGCGGGCCTCTTCACCATATATGATCTGCTTTGCCATTGTAATTCCCTCCAAACAATTACTCAACTATCGCAAGGATGTCGCCCTGCTTGACTATCGTGAGCTCTTCCTCGTCTATCTTGACCTTGGTGCCGCTGTACTTGCCGACCAGCACGGTCTGGCCCTTCTTCACGGACATGACGACCTCGTTGCCGTCCACCATTCCGCCGGGGCCAACCTCGATGACTTCATAGAGCTCGGGCTTCTCCTGCGCGGAAGAGGCGAGGATGATGCCGCTCTTGGTCTTCTCCTCGGCTTCCTTCTGCTTGAGCACGACCCTGTCGGCCAAAGGCGTGAGTTTCATTATATATTACCTCCTAAGTTTTATTTAAATACAGCTTTAGCGGGTTAGCACTCAAACACCCTGAGTGCTAACCCGCTTATAAACATAACACAATTCTGAAAAATGTCAAGGAGTATTATATAAAAAGTTGAGAATTTTTTGTTAACATCGAGACTGGGCCGGTGTGCCCGGCGCGGGGTCAGTTGAAAAAAGGCATATTTCTGGGGAAAAGGAAGTTCACGCCCCCGGGGACGAGGTCAAAGACCACGTGTTTGCCGTACTCCGCCTCGCCGTCGACGTTGATGACCTCGTCCTCGGCGGCGTCTATCTCGAGGTGGCGGGTGCGGACGAAGGTTATGTACTGCGGATAGGCGCGGTACTTGCCGGTGGCGTATTTCATCAGCGCGCCGGTGATGGTGAGGCGGGAGACGCCGGAGACGATGAGCACGTCCATGTAGCCGTCGTCGGGCCGGGCGTCGTTGGTGGGGTTGAAGCCGCCGCCGTAGAAGCGGCCGTTGCAGACGCAGACGAGGTTGAGCTCCGGCCCGCAGGTGAGGCCCTCGGTCCGGGCGGTCATGGTGGTGGTGATGCCCTTTATATAGTTGGCGACGAGGGAGACTACGTAGCCCGCCGGGCCGCTGACGAGGGGCATGCCGCTGTGCTTGTGCACGTCCGTGCCCACGCGGGCGTCGAGGCCCATGGAGCAGATGTTCACGCTGTAGCGGCCGTTGCATTTTATGACGTCTATGGGGCGGACCTCGCCGTTTATGAGCTCCGTGAGGTCGAAGAAGCGGTCCTTGTCCTTGCCGAACATCTTGATGAAGTCGTTGCCGGTGCCGCAGGGGAAGTGGGTGACTGCGGCGTTGGGGAGGCCCGCCGCGCCGTTCACGCACTCGTTGAGCGTGCCGTCGCCGCCGCAGGCGTAGACGCGCAGCTCCTCGCCGTCGGCCGCGGTCTCGCGGATGTGGCGGCAGGCGTCCATGGGCGCCTCGGTGACGTATATGTCAAAGCTGTCGCGTTCGCGCTGCTCGGCGGGGAGGCGGTCTATGGCCTCGTTTATGAGCCGCAGCTTGTCCTCCGGCTTCTGCTTGCCCGCGACGGGGTTGACTATAAAGAGATGCTTCATCTGCGGCTTCCCCCATTTTTATATATGTAAAGCTCACATCTTATCATGCCGTTGTAGAGCCTGCGCCGTTTGTCGGCGGCGCGGCCCAGGCTGCGCTCGAGCTCCGTGTGGGAGCTGAGCAGATAGAGGTCCCAGCCGGGGACCTTGGCGAGCGCCCGGCCGAAGTCGGCGTAGAGCTGCTCGGCCTCGCGCTTTTCCATCAGCCTCTCGCCGTAGGGCGGGTTCGTGACGATGACGCCCCGCTCCGTGGCGCGGGAAAACTCCCTCGCGTCCGCGACGGAGAAGTCGATGAGGCCCTCCACGCCGGCGCGCTTGGCGTTGGCGCGGGAGATCTCCACGGCCCTGGGGTCGATGTCGGAGGCGAAGATGCGGTAGCTGCCGTTATATTCGCGGCTCCGGGCGGCCTCGCGCTCGTCGTCCCAGATGTTCCGGGGGAGGCAGGCCCACTTTTCGGCGGAGAAGCCGCGGTTTATGCCCGGCGCGCGGCCCTTGGCGGCGAGGGCGGCCTCGATGGCTATCGTGCCGCTGCCGCAGAAGGGGTCGCAGAAGTCGCCGCGGCCGCGGTAGCCGGCGATGTCCACCATCGCGGCGGCGAGCGTCTCGCGCAGGGGCGCCGCCGCCTGGGCGGGCCGGTAGCCGCGCTTGTGCAGTCCGGTGCCGCTGGTGTCGAGGTAGATGCGGACCTCGTCCTTCATTATGGAAAACTGCATCTGATAGAGCACGCCGGTCTCGGGCATGTGCGAGAGCCCGTAGGCGGCGCCGAGCCGGACGGCGGCGGCCTTTTTTATGATGCTCTGGCAGTCGGGCACGGAGTGGAGCTGGGACTCCAGCGACCAGCCCTTGACGGGGAAGGCGGCGTCCCGGGGCAGCCAGTCCTCGAGCGGTATGGCGCGCACGCCCTCGAAGAGCTCGTCAAAGCTGCGGGCGGGGAAGGCGCCGAGCTCGAGCAGTATGCGCTCTGCAAAGCGCGACCTTATGTTTGCGCGGGCCAGGCCCGCGGCGTCCGTTTCAAAGAGCACGCGCCCGTTTTCGGGCGCGACCGAATCCATTCCCATGTGTCTGAGCTCGTTGCCGAGCGGGCCTTCCAGCCCAAAGAGACAGGGCGCGCAGAGCCTCATCCGCGCGCCGGGGTCCTTCTTGACCATTCCTAATCACCATCTGAGCCGATCTTCTGTCTTTTTGTTTCTATTAAGATACAATAATATATCTCCATTGTAAATAGCCGAGTTGCCCGGGAGAGGCAATCGTTCACAAATTATTTTCAAATTATTATACATTGTGCACATCGGTTGAATTTAACCGTACAATTTGAGCAAGAAATGTACATAATCAAAATTTATTTGGTATTGATTTCTTTCGCGTGCAGAGGTATATTATGTATTGAAATTTGACAATTCATTAACGGAACTGAAAGCGCGGTGCATTTTATTTGGCCTGGAACAGAGCCGGACTGCTTGACAAGCTCCGGGAATCCTACGAATACTATTATGATATAACCGAGGGCGACGCGGGGACGGGCCTGCCGCTGCTGTACAGCGCGGCCTTCCATGTGCGGAGCGAGGGTTATATACTTGTTAAGAAAGCGAAGATATGGGCAGCCGAGACGAACGAGTATGCCTATATCTTCTCTGTGCCTGTCCTGGACGCGGAGACGGCGTCCAGATGCATAGATTTCGCTCTGGAGGACGGCCTGCCCCAGGTGCAGCCCCATCCCGAGCACAGAGAGTCGTACATCATCGCACTGTTTGTGGCGGATGTAATAGATCCAGAAGCGCAGAAAATCATTCGCGGCCGGAAGTTCTACAAGAGCTTCAAGTTTGGCCTCCAGGGCTGGGTCGCCCTGAAGGTCGCGGCCGTAGAGCTGGAAAAGGAGTTGATCGAGACAAACAAAGCTGGCGGCAATCTTGTGAGTTTTTTCAGGAAATTATTAAGGAGTGAAAAAGTATGACCGCAGTTCTCATTCTGGTTGTCGGCATAGTTCTTCTCGGCCTGGGCTACATATTCTACGGCTCCTGGCTGGCTAAGAAGTGGGGCGTAAACCCCGACCGTCCGACCCCCGCGCACACCAAGTATGACAACAAGGACTTTGTCCCTGCTAACCCCGCCGTCCTGATGGGCCACCACTTCTCGTCCATCGCCGGCGCCGGCCCCATCAACGGCCCCATCCAGGCGGCTGTCTTCGGCTGGCTGCCCGTCTTCCTCTGGGTCGTAATCGGCGGTATCTTCTTCGGCGCCATGCACGACTTCGGCTCCCTG
>ERZ825525.448-NODE-448-length-55445-cov-28.680719_pt1 | contig 55445 bp, 47 predicted proteins | sample MGYA00519930_ERZ825525 | MGnify/ENA primary metagenome ERZ825525 (study PRJEB31778, sample SAMEA3449203) | human gut metagenome | biome: human gut; feature: human-associated habitat; material: faeces | place: United Kingdom | collected 2010/2012 ... | reverse complement strand
TGTCCAGAATGTTCTCGATCTCCCGGCTGGCCAGCAGGTCTTTCACATTCTGCGTCAGGGCCGAGGGGACGCAGCCCTGTTTGCGGAGCATCTTCCAGACGGTCACGAAGTAGCTGGCGGTCAGCGGATCGCGGAGCAGGATATGGAACTCGTCAAAATAGCACCATGTCGCCACGCCGTTTTTGAAGTTGGTTCCCACCGCAGAGGTGACAAAGTCGTTGGTGATGTGCATGGCGATCTTGCGGAGATTTTCGCCCATACCTTTCAGCACGAAGCATACCACGCGGGAATTGAGGTTGACGTTGGTGGGGTGGTTAAAGAGATTGAGGGAGCCTGTGCAGTAAAGCTCCAGCGCCGTTGCGATCCGCTTGGCCTCCGGCTCCGGCTGGCGCAGCAATTCCTCATACAAATCTTGGAGCAGCGGCGTTTTGGCCGTTTCCAGCCCCAGCGCCATCTCCCGGTACACCTGACGCACACAGCGGTCAATGACGGTTTTCTCGATGGGCTGCAAACCGTCCCGGCCTCCCACCACCAGCTCACACAGCGACAGCAGAAAATCCGCTTTCAGGGACAGGGGGCTGTCCCCGCCGCCCATGTCCATCTGAACATCCATCGGGGAAATGTGGTTGGGGCTGTCCGGCGCGATCTCGATGACCTGACCGCCCAGCCGTTCCACCAGCGGAGCATATTCGCCCATCGGGTCAACCACGATGATGCGATCCTGCGGGATGGCAAGAAAGACGTTCAGCAATTCACGCTTGGCGGCAAAGCTCTTGCCGCTGCCCGTGGAGCCGAGGTATAAGCCATTGGCGGATTTCAGCTTTTTGCGGTCAGCCATGATGACGTTATGGGATAGGGCGTTCATGCCGTAGTAGAGGGACGGGCCATCCATGCGAAGCTCCCTCGTCATAAAGGGAACGAAGATGGCCGTGGAGCTGGTGGTCATGCCGCGCTGAATTTCAATGCCGTTGTAGCCGAGGGCCAGCGAGGACATATAGCCCTGCTCCTGCTGCCAGTCCAGCCGCTTGACGACGCAGTTATATTTCTGCGCGATGCCGTTCACGGTGAAAATGTCGTTTTCCAGCCGCTCCCGCGTGGGGGCGGTGTTGACGATCAGGAACGTCAAAAGAAACATTCGCTCGTTGCGGCTTTGCAGGTCGGCCAGCAGCTCGGCGGCATCCTTGGAAAAGGTGACGAGATCGGGCGGGAGAATGTCAGGATCATATCCGGCGCGGGTAGCCTTGCGCTGCTCCTCCACTTTCATCTTGTCAATGTCGGAGATTTTGCCCTTGACCGTTTTAATGGCCTTGACCTGATCCACCGTCTGAATGTGCATGGTAACGGTCAGCTCGGCGTCCAGCTCCAAAATCTCCAATAGCAGCTTGTCCGACAGCTCCGACGCCATGATCTGCAAGTAGGACGCCGCGCCCCATGTCTGGCCCACGCGGAACGAGCGGCTCTGCCGGAAGTCAAAGCTGTCCGGCACGATAAAGTCTTTCGTCCCCATGCCTGTATGGGCGATGTCCGCCCACTTGAAGCGGAACGGCTCCCGGCTGCCGGGGTGAAGCTGGCCATGCAGCAGGGCCAGACGCTCCCGCCCGTCAAGGGGCTGGCTCTGTACCCCCAGCCGCTTAAAGTTGCCGATCACGTCCGCCTCCACACGTTCCAGACGGGGACGGGCGGCGGCCACATTTTCAGCGGGGATGCAAAAGGTGACGTACTTGGCCCGTTCGATACCGTTGTTGCTTTTGGCGATCTGGTTTTTCAGCATCCCCGTGTATTCCGTGCGGACGCTGTTGAAGCGGTCATCCGCCTCGGAGATATTCACCTTGTAGCGGCTCCCGGAGCGGCTGCGGCGGTTGACAAAGGAAAGCTGGAACGGCAGCGAACTGTCAAAATAATTCAGCCACGAACTCCAGCCTCCGAAAATGGCCGTCTGATCCTCGGCAGACGCAACGGAATAGTTGATGTCCTCATATTCCAGCGTTTTTGTGTAGACACCGCCGGGGAGCTGACAAATGCCGTCCGGCAGCATCCGCACATAGGGAATGGTCTGCTGGGCCGATATGGTCGCCGGACGATTACCGGCCCGCGTCAGGCTTTTTGACTTCTTGGGGCTTTTGATCAAGTGTGACCTCCTTTCCCGCAAACGGGGCGTAGATATTCTGCGTCTGATAGGGCCTCACACCGGGCCGCAGGAACTTGGCCCGGATGATATTCCGGGCCACCTTTTCAAAGGGCAGGCCATCACGCTCATACATCGCCATGAAAAAGGCCGGGAGCATGAGCGCGATCATCAGGAACATCGCCCCGGTGCCACCCAGCGCGTGACGGGTCAGCAGATACACGGGGATACCCACGGCAGCCGCGCCGCCGAAGCAGATAAGCTGGCGGCGGGTAAGGTTAAAGGCAATTTTCGTCTTGATCTTGGAAAGATCGTTGGGAACATTCACATAGGGCAAGTAATGTCCTCCTTTCCGCTATCTTCTGGCCACCGTGACCAGAGGCCCGCTGTCGGCTCCACCTCGTTGCCCCACACGTCCCAGCCGGGAGGGGTCTGCCGTGCGAACAGCTCCACGCGGAGCCTGTCGCCCATGAGGGCAACAATCTTGTCCCGCGTTTCGTCCGGCTTTTTGCTGTGGGCCTCGATGGGAGAAATGATAAATTGGTGAATATCGGCGGCCTGCCGCTTGGGGTGTCCCTTGGTCGCCAGCAGGCAGACCTCGGCATTTGCCCTCGTCCAGAAGCCCAGCCCATAAAACCAGCTATCCGCCTTTTTGTTCTTTTTGAGCCAGACAAAAGCGACGCTTTTATAGGTGAAGCCCCACGCACGGATGAGCCGCAAAGCCTCCGGGAGCTGCGGGAACGTGGCCCACATGAAAAGGGCGCTGTCCTTGGCCGCAAGCTCGGCCACAGGCAGCGCGCACAATTCATCAATGCTCATGGTGGGGTAATGGTTTTCTGCCGCCCCCTGCACTTTCTTTGCGGAGTAGCGCCACGGGGGATCGGCGTAAATAATTTCGTAGGTTCCTGTCATCATTCTCCTTTCCCGCCAGATGCCACAGCCTCCCGCGCCCGCCGGATGCGCTCCGTGGCGGGGCCGTAAAAGGCCGGGGCGGTTTCAAAGCAGACGAAGCGGCGGCCCGTGTTCAGCGCGGCCACGGCAGTTGTGCCGGAGCCAGCGCAGATGTCCGCCACCACCTCGCCGGGGCGTGTGTAGGTGCGGATCAGGTACTCGCACAGGGCCACGGGCTTCTGCGTGGGATGTACGGTGGTTGTCACCGTGGGGAACGCCAGCACGTTCCCCGGAAAGCGCCGCCCATCGGACTCCCCGCTGGTGCGTTCAAACTCCCCGTAGTTGGGGCTGCTCCCGCTGCAACGGTGGATTTTCTTGTACGGCTTGCCCTGCTCAAACTGCGGAAAGTAGGCCGGGGACTTCTGGTAGAACACCAGAATGTTCTCCGTCTTTTTCAGCGGAGCGCGGCGGGCATTGAGAAAACCCGTGCAGCGGCTTTTGTACCATACCCACTCATAACGGAGCATGGCGAGGTTGGACGCGCCCAGCACCTTGTCATAGGGGCATTGTGCGAAAAACAGCACCGCGCCCTCCGGCTTGACGGCCCATTTCACCGCCTCCCACAGCTCTGGGAGCGGCAGCGGCACATCCCAAAAGTTCCGGGTCGTGCCGTAGGGCGGATCGGTCAGCAACATATCCACGCTATGCTTTGGCAGGGAGCGCAAGCCCTCAATGCCGTCGGAGAGGTGCAACCCCTCCGGGATCGGCCTCTGGCCACCATGACCAGAAGCGGCGGTATCAGCGATAAGATCACCTTTCCTTTCTCAATGGGCGCTGAAGATGCTTTTGGAGATCGTCCCGGTTTTCATCAGCATGAAGCACAGAAGCACCGTATAGCCGATACAGCCCCAAATCGCGCCGATAGGATCTCCGCTTGTGGCGATCCCCTGAATGAGCACCGCATAGATCGCCACGCAGACGAGGATCAGCATACCCTGAAAGCCCACGGCAAACAGGGAGCGCAGATAATTCTGGCCCATCGTGCCAAGCTCCCGGTTGGAGAGCGTCGCCACGGGGATGGGGGCTAAACTGGTCAGCAGATATATCTCGATCATGCGGCCATATACGATCACGAAAATAAAAATGTTCAGCGCCAGCATGGTAAACTTAATGAGGAACGATTGCAGAAACAGGCCCAGCAGAGGGCCAAGCTCCATCATTTCAAGGGTCATTTCCAGATCGGCCAGCATATCCGGCGTGATGTTGGTTGCGCCTGTGACGATGCCCGCCGCGCTTGCGATCACGCTTTGGGACACGTCAAAGACTGCCATGACGATATTGAACGTGTTGGACAGAATCAGGATGGCACAAGTGGTTTTGAATACCCATTTGTAGATATTCGCCACGTCGAACTCGTGCATATTGTTCTTTTCCAGTATCATCTGGATCAGCTCATAGGTGGCAACAAAGGTCAGGATCAATCCGGCAATCGGTAATATCACCGTTTCGGAAAGCTGCCGTATCAGGGAGAACACCCCGGCGTTCCATGCCGCCGGGGTAGTCCCCACCTGTACGGATATTTCCCCGACGCGGGTATTCACCGTGTCAAACAGCCCCTCGAGGTTTCCCATGATGCCCTCGATCAAAAGCCCTTTGAGCCATTCCGTGATCCATTCGGTGAGAATACCCATCGGCAGCTACCCTTAAAACAGGGTAGACAGCAGAGGGATCAGGGTCGTGCCCAGCACGATGATGCCGCCGCCCGCCATGAGCTGCTTGATGCCCTGGCTTTTGGCCGCTGCGTTATCCGAGCCGTAGCCCTCCAGCAGATTGACCACGCCCCACACGGCAAGGCCAGCGCCCAGCGCCACGACGAGAGTTTGCAGGGTAGTAACGGCAGAAGCAAAAAACTGCATAAGTCCTCCATTTCTCCGGGGGCAACGCCCCGGCCATGAAAAAAGCCGCCATTTCTGGCGGCAGCTGATCCTCTGGCCACCGTGACCAGAAGTTATACAAAGGCATCCGGGTCGTCGAGATCGTCATAGTTGAGGATGTCCTCGTCCTCGCCTGTGATTGCCTCATCCGGCACGTCCACCTTGTAAACGGTATAGGTTTCGTTGGGGTTGAGCTTGTCCATCCGCCGCGTCACAAGGCTGTTGAGGTCAAAAGCGTTCTTCACCTTGTCGGCCTCGGCGGTGTATTTGTAGTTGGGATGCTGCTTCAAATCGTACTTCTTGGAGTAGAACGGCGGCAGGCCCCGAAGCTGCAAAATGCATCGATCTCCGGGCATGGTGGCAAGCTCGCTTGGGGTCATCAGCTCCCGGCCCAGCCGCTGCGTGTTCTGGCTGTAGCTTTCGGACTGCCCACGGGAGCGCCCCTCGGTCTGCATGGAGATGGTGGCCTTTCCCAGCCAGTTCTCCGAGATTTCCTTGATAGTGGAGCTTTCGCGTCCGCCGAGGAACAGCACACTATCCATGTTGCCGAGGATGGTTTCCGCGTTCTTGTCGTAGATGGCCTTGCATTGGGCCAACTGCTGATACAGCAGGCACAGGCTGATCTCACGGGAGCGGATGACGGCCACCAGCTTTTCAAGCTGGGGCACCTGTCCCGTATTGGCCGCCTCGTCCCACAGTACCCGCACATGATGGGGCAGCCTGCCGCCGTGAACATTGTCCGCCCGTTCGCACAGGAGGTTGAACATCTGCGAAAAGGCCAGCGCCACAAGAAAATTGTAGGTGCTGTCCGTGTCGCTGATGCAGAAAAAAGTAGCCGTCCGGCGATCTCCCATGCGGTCAAGCTCCAGCTCGTCATAGGACATGATCTCCCGAAGCTGGGGGATGTCAAAGGGGGCCAGACGCGCACCGCAGGAAATAAGGATACTTTTTGCGGTCTTGCCGCTGCTTAGCTTGAATTTGCGGTATTGCTTCACGGCGAAGCAATCCGGCTTGCGTTTGGCAAGGCCGTCAAACATATAATCCACAGCGTTTTTATAGTTTTCGTCATCCTCCTTGACCTCCATGCCGGAGATCATGTCCACCAGCGTATTTATATTCCGATCCTCGGCAGGCCCCTCGAAAATGATGTAGGCGATTAGGGCGCAGTACAAAAGCGTTTCCGCTTTCGTCCAGAACGGATCGCCCTCTTTACCCTCGCCCTTGGTGTTGGTGATCAGGGCGTTCACGAATTTCAGGATGTCGGCCTCGTTGCGGATATACGACAAAGGGTTGTAGTGCATGGACTTGGAAAAATCTATGCTGTTGAACACCTTGATCTGATAGCCTCGGCGCTGGAGAAAGACCCCGACCTGCCCCAGCACACCGCCCTTGGGGTCTACCACCACATAGGAAGAATGGGCCTGCAAAAGCTGCGGCGTGAGCCAAAAGCGGGTCTTGCCGGAGCCGGACGAACCGATCCCGCAGAAATTGAGATTGCGGGCGTTGGCGGGATTTTTGGGGCGGGTATTCATGGTAAGCCGTTCTGTGGCGGTCAGCAGCATATTGTTTTCAAACTTGGGATCGACAAAGGGCTTGATGTCTTTTTCGTTGCCCCAACGGGCTGTGCCGTACTCGGCATCGCGGCGAAATTTCTTTGCTTTTTTCGCCTTGTAGTAGATCAGCAGCCGGAAACCGGCTGCGCCCACAATGCCGACAAGCCAATCCAACGGGGCAAGGCCGGGGGCAAAGCTGCCAAAAGCCGCGCCGATGGTCTGGCCCAGCCCCAGCAGCTTTTCCCCGAAGCCCGCGCCAGCGGCCAGACGGTACGCCGTGCCGATTTTCAGGCAGAACCAGCCGATGAACAGGTACGGGATATTCGGAAGAACATACTTCCTGATTTTATCTGTCGCCATGCACCGCCTCCTTTGTCAGTTCCCGCTGGGGCTGCTTTTTCACCTGTTCCTCTGCCTGCCGGAGTTGCTCCCGGATCGGTGTCTGCCGGGACTTGGCCCGTTTCAGCTCCAAACGGGAATACTCGGCAAAGCAGCCTGTGATGGCGTCGGCCTGCCGTGCCTTGAACAAAAGCAGATATTTTTCATCCCCTACACGGCGGATGGCGTAGTCCACGCCCCATTTCCGGGCCACCTTGTCAAACAGCTTGGGCGTGTCCACCTCAATAGCGTTGGTGTCCCCGCCGTGGCCCATGAGCTTTCGCACACTCTGCTTGCCGTGGGGCGTCTGCGCCTTGCGGTGCTCCTTGGCGATCTTCCGGCCCACGGCTGCCACCACATAGGCAAGCGCACGGGCGGTCAGCTTGGATGCCTTGACGCTGACGGCGATGGTCTGCCGGGACACTTCATCTCCGACGATAGCTTACACCTCCTTTGCCCTCTGGCCACCGTGACCAGAAGCGGCCTACCTGTCCTCGCGGCTGGCGGGAAGCCGCTGCTTTTCCTCGTTCAGCGCCGAACGGTCTATGACCTCCTGATACGCCGCCATCTGCTCCCGGATATTCAGCTTGGGATAGGCAAAAATACGGTGCTCCGGGGGAATATCCTCCATCCCGTGATACCGCTCAACAAATTTTCCGCCGTTATTGAACACATAGCCGCCGGGTGCAAAATGGCCGCCGTCGTTGATCCGTGCGTCCCGCCCGTAGGCTTCAAAGTCGAAGTAGGGCAGCACATCATCCGGCACATCCAGCATTTCCATTTCCTCAATGTAGACCCGGCCCAGCGCCTCCTCGCTGTCAATGCCGGGGTAGAAGTCATAGCAATCCAGATTTTGTGCGAGGTTGATCAGGTCATGGACGCTGCCCGTGTATTCGCCGCTGTCAATGACGGCCTCGAACTTTTCAATGTCGCTCTGGTCAAGGTCAGACAGCACATGAGCCAGATGGTTCAGCTCGTCAATGCTTTCATACTCGCCCAAATGGTCATACAGGCCCAACACATCACCGTCAAATGAGGTAATGAAGATTTCCTCATACCGTACCCCATCCACGCCGATGCGCTTCAAAAGGGCCTGCACCTCCTCCGTGGTGGCCGGGAATTTCAGCGTTTCGCCTACAAGCCGCCCCTCGTTATATTTGCCGAGATTGGTAATGTAGGCTTCAAACAGGGATGACATATCAGCGGCGGCCCTGACGCTTTACGGTCAGGATGCCGTCCAGCGTGGTCGCCGTGATCCCCAGCCGCTGGGCAACGGCCACATCGTTTTTCATGCTTTCTGTGGAGATACTGCCGCACACCACCAGCACATGAGAGCGGCGGAGCAGGTCACGCCCCATGTCGATGCCGCTCTTGTGCTCCTCGGGAACGGCGTCGTTCAGGAAAAGGGGTTGATAGAGCGTGGGGCAGATGGGCGAAAAGCCCGCCTCATAGACAGCACGGCAATACTTGGCGGCCTGCTCCGTCGCCTCGCAGGGATCGCCGCTCCACGCGGCGGTGATATACGCAAGGGGTCGTTTCATTGTGAAAACCTCCGTTTTTATATAATGTAGTGGGTCAACCTTTTCCCCCCGCCCTTTTCCAATCTTGGAAAAGGGGGCGGCTCTGGAGGATATACCCCCGCCGCTTGCCGGAGAAAAAGCACAGCCGGGGCAGGCGGTCAAGGGCAAAGCCGCCGCACACGGCGGGGCAAAGCCCCCTTGACAGCCCACTCCCGCCTGTGCTCGCTTACGGGCGGCGACGGGGGATATAACCGCAAGAGCCATATCCTACCGGGGCAGCAAAAAGCCTCTGGTCATGGTGGCCAGAGGTCGTTACTTTTCCATATCCATTTTCTTGTCGTGCTTGGCAAGCTCGGGCGGCTGCCGCTCTTTCCAGTCCTCCAGCAGCGTCATGATCTGGTCTTTCATCTGCCGGGGCGTGGCCTCCTTGCCAAAAAACTTTTCCAGTTCAGCGCCAGTAATGATCACGTCACGATCCTCCTTTTTCTTTTCTTCACACAAAATACCGTCGATCACATCCGGGGAGAGCTTGTTTTCCTTGTCCAGCTCGCGGAGCCGTTTTGCCTGACCCTTGGAGGGCGAAGCCTGCTGGCCCTCAATGGACACGGCGATATACTTCTGGTGCTTGGGGCGCACACGGGAAATTTCCACAGCCGGGGTGAAAGACAGCTTTCCGTCATCCATCGTCTGCTTCAATTCCGGCACAAGATCATTGAGCCAGATATACCGCTGCACGGTTTTCACGCTCATGCCGTTGCGCTGGCCCACGCTTTCAAGAGAGAGCTTTCCGGCCTCGGCGCTGTCGCCTCGTGCCCCCTGATGCTTGATGGCCTCATACTGCATTTTCAGGGACAGGGCCTTTTCGCTGGGCAAAATCGTTTCACGCTGACGGAGGTTGTCATCCGTCATAGCGAGAATAGCCTCGTCATCCGTCATATTGCGGACGATACAGGGCATATTGCGATACCCGGCAAGTTGGCTGGCCATCTGGCGGCGGTGGCCCGCGATGATCTCATAGCCGCCGCCCTCACGGGGACGCACCAGCGCAGGCTGGTTGACGCCGCCGTTACGGACGCTTTCCACCAGAGATTTCATTTCCGCATCGTCACGGACACCGAAAGGATGATCCTTGAACGGGTGCAGGTCGGAAAGGTCAAGATAGACGATTTCCTCTTTTTCGGCGCGGGTAGCGTCGCGGGGTGTAGGCGGCACTTCCGGGGCCGGGGGTGCTGCCTTTTCCTCGGGGGCTGCGTGGGTCTTGCCAGCCTTGGGCGGATCGGTCTGCTCCGGGGCTGTCTTTTCCGCCTTGGGCGGACGGCCACGGCGGGGCTTTTCCGCCTTTTCCTCTTTCTTGGCCCCCGGCTCGGCAGGCGCAGCTTTTTCAGCTTTTGCAGGGCGGCCCCGTTTGGGCTTGGGCTTCTCCGGCTCCGGCATGGGCTTTTCCCATTCCTGCTTGCTGTACTCGGTGACGGAAACGGGCGGGGCCTCCGGTTCCTTGGGGATGTCCGGCGGAGCGTCCTTTTCCGGCGCAGAACGCACAGCGGAAAGGTCGATCACCTTTGCGGACGGAGCGGGGGCACCGCCCACATCAGGGATCTCGGCCTGCTCCATTTCCGGGGCCTTTCCCGGCATTTCAGGCGGGGCCTGTTCCTCCGTGGTAGGGGGATGCTTGTTTTCTTCTGCCATGACACGAATAACCTCCTTGACAAGAATTTAGGCCACGCCGCACGGCTGGCCCATTTCGGCACACAGAGAAAACGCTGTCTGCATACAAAAACACCGCCTATGTCCTGTTAGGCGGTGCATTGTGTAAGGCTTGGCAGCTCATTTTCAGTTGTTTTTCTCTGTGTGCCCTTGTCAAGCGATGTTTATTTTTTAGGTATATAGCATGTTTTATGAATGAAACAATTTCCTTATTTGTTCGTATTTTCTCTGTTATATGTTTTTCGCAAAAACAATCCAAACTTCTTAGTTTGTCAGGTATATTCAATTTTTCTTCTTTCCATGATAAAACCTGATAAAAATCATACGCAAAAATACATATTCGATTAAAATTCTTAAATGCAGTTATAACACTATTAAAATCAATTTCATATAATCTCTGCGATTCATCTACTAAAATACAATCATATTCCAATATCTTCTCCAAATTACAATCTCTGGCTGAAATAACATCAATGTTAGTTATTTTTTCACCAATAAATTTATGCCCTTTAGCCAACATTCCAGAATGAATAATGCATACCTTCTTATCATTAGATAGTTGCTTAGCTATATCATAAAGTAATAGTGTCTTTCCAGTACCAGCTCCACCTGTAATCCCCCATATAGTTCTTTTTCCATCTGCAATGTTCTTTAAAATTTCATTTTTAATATTTTCTTGTTGATCTGTTAAATAGTAATTTCCATCAATAAACAAATTTGGTGTATTTATTGGAGAAATCAAATAATCCTTAGCCCTAAATAGTGTTTCTATATCTTTGTGATAGCACTCTCCGTCCTGACAAATAGAAAAAAGTATTTCTGAAATGTTACTTTCTTTTAATGACACTCCATCATACGAAAATACTTTTGATCCCGTTTCTGTCATCACATATGTAAAGCTGATAATTTCCTTTTTAAAATGAGACAGGTAATATTGATTCTTTTTTAATTGATATTCTATTTTCTTCTCATCAATCATTCTGCTTTTCAACTCTATATTTATGACTGGTCCATTCTCATAAATTTTTAATAAATCAAATTCCTTTGATATCTGTGGAATTGAAAATCCATAAATAAAATTATCCAAATAACTCATTTGTATTTTCCTTGATAGCAATTCTGACAGAAAAGATTTCAGAGTTATTATTTCCTCTTTCTTTACCGCTAACCTATTACCTGACTTTGTCAAAGTATCCTTATAATCGCCAAAATTATCCAGATCAATTGCTTGACATAATACGTATAAATTAATTGCATCCATTTATTTTTCCTCCGCAAAATATAAATTCTAACAATATTTTTTATCATCTCTAAGTATATTATTTCAATGGGTTCTGTACCAAACGACATTTTATATACATTTTTGGTACTTTTTGTTCAGGTCAAATAAAACCTGTTTCGAAATTAAAAAAATCCATTGCAATTATAATAGTTGCAACGGATTTTTATAAGATTACATAGACAGTATATAATCATTTTAATTATCTTTTTTTAACAATCTTTTCAATAGTTTATACACCAAATGACATATTAACCTTGATTTTGGTATCTTTATTCCATATTTTTTCATTATTTATATACTTTCATATTAATATGCGATATATTTTTGAAGTCAAATAAAACGAAGGAGTATTACCATTATGAACACATTAGAAACCCGTATAAAAAACTATATTGAATACTGCACAGCTCAAAAACGTCTGGATACAAAAACCTTAAAAGCCTATAAAATAGACCTGCGACAATTCTCAGAGCAAATATCAATAACTGAAATAGAATACATTACAACCTCTGTTTTGGAGTCTTATATTACCAATCTACATCAACAATATTCACCCAAAAGTGTAAAACGTAAAATTGCATCCATTAAAGCCTTTTTTCACTATTTGGAATACAAGGATATAATTATTCTAAATCCATTTAACAAACTTCAAATTAAATTCCGTGAACCGGTCATTCTTCCTAAAACAATACCTCTTAAAACATTAGAAGTGCTATTTAATGCTGCATACGCAAAATATCATAAAACCACAAGTCCATGCCAAAAGCGAAAAACACTACGTGATATTGCCGTACTTGAATTACTTTTTGCAACAGGGATCAGAATTTCAGAGCTTTGTTCTATTTTATTACAGAACATGGATTTGCAGAACAATATAATTTTAATTCATGGAAAAGGATCTAAAGAACGTCTCATACACATCTGTGACCCTAATGTACTAAACATCCTTAACCAATATTATACTGAATACTATTCTCAGATAAGTGCCTGCGGATATTTCTTTGTAAACAATACTGGAAATCGTCTGTCTGATCAGTCTGTAAGAGATATGATCAATAAATATTGTCGAATTGCTGACATCGACTACCATATTACACCACATATGTTCCGTCATACTTTTGCCACGCAGCTTCTCGAAGAAGACGTTGACATACGCTATATTCAAACCATGCTTGGACACAGTTCTATAAATGTAACCGAAATATATACACATGTAACTATGTCAAAACAAAAAGATATATTAGCATCTAAGCACCCTCGGAGAAACATGAATATTTCAAACTGATTATAGGAACATCAAATTCCCCCCCCATTTTTATTTGAGATTTCTTGTTAATCATTTCTGTTGGATATTCTGCTTCGTGAGAGCCACCATTCCGGTATCAGGTGAGCCAGTATTCCGACTGGCATTAATCCACTTTAATTTTGCTTATGTGCTATCTATGAGAGTGGGCATATCTTGTCAAGCCCTTGCCGACACAGCGGTGCGATAGCATGCTTTATAAGATGTGTTCAATCTCATACCATAGCCATAGCAAAAACAATTGTATATGAAGTGGCTCACTTTGCACTGGACAGTTGGAACAATTAGAACCAGATTATTCATCTGTTACAAATTATTGAATCAATAATTACAGGATAATTAGAAGTTATCCATCAAAAAATGTATATGTTCATTTAAATTATATACTATAATAAGGAGAAATCGCATATGGCAAAAATTTTATTTTTGGCGCAGTTTGCACCAACAAACGGAAAAAAAGTAATTCCCTTATCATCTGAAGAAAAGTTCTATGCAGAAACATATCATTTACCAATATGCGATATATTGGAAAAATATGGATATGATTATGTAACTAGTAGTGATGTAAAAGAATTAATTCAAAATTATGCTCAGTATGATTTGGTATGGTCTGTATATAATCGATTGGGTTTTCGTAATTGCGAAGTTTTTGTACAGTCAATTTGTGAATATTATAATTTGCCTTATATTGGTGCAACTCCAAATGTACGTGCATTAGTTGAAGATAAGAGTATGTCAAAACAATTAGCTGAACATCTGCAAATTCCTACTGCCAAATGGGTCGTTGCCTCTTCGAAATATCCTTTAAGCGCTGTTGCTCCATTTAATGGTCCCTATTTTGTTAAGCCAAGATTTGGTAGTGCTTCGATAGGGATTGATGAATCGTGTTTATGTGAAACTTGGCAACACACAATAGAAAAAGCAAATAGCTTTTTACAGAATGATATTGAAGTAATTGTTGAAGAATACATAAATGGTATATATTATGGGGTTCCAATTCTTAATAATACAGAAATCCCGTTAATTGCCGTTCCTCATTTTCAAACTTCTGATAAAATCGGAAACATTATCACTAATTCTCAAAAAAGATTTACCGAAGGAGGAATGAAGCGATTTATATGTCAAAATGAAGGTTTAAATAAAATCTTAAAATATTACTCAAATATGTACTTCATGCAAATGCAACCATGTGACTATGCTCGCATTGACTACATTGTGGAAAAAGATACGGGTATTCCATATTTTCTTGAAGTTAATACCTTAATGAACCTTGGGCAAAAGGGCGGTTTTGTTGCCAGCTTTTTAGAAAGTGGTTTTAATTCATATGATGAAATTATTCGATATATTATCGATTTAGGACTTTCAAAGGTCAAAAAGTAACTTTTTTACATCAAAATAACGATAAAATAGATAGCCCGGTAGGCATAATATATCCCTATATTCATCTGTTAAACGCATATTATTTTCATTCATAAAAGCATATGTCGTACATATTTGCTCTGCATATAACATATTTCCTCTCAAAGGCTTATTTTTTATCTCTTCTATAAGCCTTTGAGGAAATATCCCATTTGAATATTCAATCATTGCCAAATTTATATTATAGAACTGTTTAGTTCTAGGTACAGGTGTTTTTTCAACGAGTTTCTGAATATCTCGCATAATATAAAGAGCCATTGCTGGATTTACTTTTTCGTAATATAATGCCAAGTTTATCTGAGCATAAATATATGGAGTTTCTGTTGTTCCTGTCGAATATGGAATACAGGAAAAATATGCAGATGGGTCTTCACAAGTATAGCGCATCAAATATATGCCATAATTATTATTGAGATACATATATTTTTCATCATTATATTCTAAGATTTCCTGTGTTTCTTTGGCAATTGCATCTAATTTTGCTATGGCACTATTATCAAAGTTATGCTTCATAAGATAACAGAGGTAATTGGAAACTGTACGATTATAATTTACAGGATCTTTTAATTTAAAAGCATATAAACATTGCTCATAGTTTTGCACTGCAACCGATACATCATCTATATAATAGGAAATATTTCGCAGTAGATAAAGATAATTTTCGCAGTCTTCATAATTCTTATAATAATATTTGTTTAATTGGTCAAAAATACATAAATACTTTTTCGAATCATCAGAATTCAAGTATGCCACGAATAATACTGCTAATAAAAGGCATTTTTTCTCTCGACACTTTGTAGTTTCTACAAGTATTTCTAATTGTTCAACATATTTATTTATATGCAGTCTTTCACACACTAACGCATTTGTTATTTTATAAGAAAATTTTCGGGCAAAATTTTTGTGTATTTGTAAAAGACGAAATGGTTTATCATAAATTCCATTATTATAATAAATTCCACACACATACATTAATTCATTTATATCTTCAAAAAAATTTAATTTGTCTAAGTAATTAAATTCAATACAGCTATTTGGTACTTGTTTACGTATTAGTGCAAGAATATATTTTTTGCTATGAGAATAATCATGTTCTAAATTATCAATAGCAAATTTTAATAAATCAATTGATAAACTTTCTATATGATAATCCATTACAGCAATAGTATCAGTAATTATTTTACTTTTTTCAGCATAAGTAATATTATTAATATTTTCTAAACCATAATATTTATCTAAATAGTACGATTCTTCTGTATTAATATTATAAGTTATTTTATGAACAATATTTAATCCAACTGCACTGGTGCATCTTTTAGCTATATCTTGATTTGACTCCTCCATTGTCCTTAGATTTTGCCTTTTCAGTATATTAAATAGTATTTTTTCAGGAATAGGCGTGTTAATAGTAAAAAGAACCTTTAATAAATACGTGGTTTTATCATCAATATGCTCCATATTGATAGCAGTCCCATATATCTTTGACATAATTATATGAATATTTCTGTCATGAATATCAAAAAAAGGTATTAGACTCTTGTCAAATTTTTGACCATAGCATTCATACAAAGCACATATCAATTCATCATCTGGACGCAGAAAACACATGGAAATTGAAACACACTCAGAAAGTTTCATATCAGAAATAAATTTAGCATTTTCTTGTGGCTTGCTACAATTAAGCGCGAATAGCACTTTTAAATGATGATCACTAATAATTTTAGCTAAAAAAGCCCTATCAAACGATTTCATTTCACATGGATCGTCGATTAATAAATAAATTTGTTTGTCTAATTTTTTATGTATTTTTTTAAAAAAACTATCAATGGCCTTCTCTGTCTTAAAATCATCAATATGATTTTTATCAGAATCGATAGTATCTGCTATTGATGTCATTAATCCATTAGCCACAGAACCAATACCTTGCAAAAAAGGAATCATATCTAATGCGTATAAGCATGACGTAACTACATCAACGATAATATCACCGGTACTAGTCTCTCGTAGTAGTTTTGTAATCCTATTACTTTCACATTTATCATTTTGTGAAAATAATGTCACTTGCCCAATTATTTGTTTAGATAATGACAAATCAGACTTTCCATCAATGTAAAAACACACAGAATTTTCATTCCATAACAGTTGCATTATTTTTTTCAAAAAATGTGATAATCCACTTTTATCCATGCTTTTAAACGTTACTAAATTGTAATCAGATAAACTTTTAGTTATTGTTTCAAGTTCATTTTCTCTTTTGACAAATTTGAATTCTGCCATATTTTCAACTTTATTATCTTTTTTCACTTAGTCGTATCCTTTATATGTAAGATAACTTCTAATTATCAATGTTATCTACCAGTTTTTTACAATATTTTTTTCTATAAAAAATATTATATTTTAATTTTTTCTATAACTTTCAGTCTCTACCATATTGCGAAAAATTGTTACTAACTGTAATAACTCCGCAAGTATTACACCAACCACAATAAACCTTGTGTAGCACCTATATCCCATGTGCCATAAAATTTCTGTTATAACGAAAATTACCAAAACTATGACTATGGTTATTTTTTTACAGAACATTTTATCGTCATCATCAAGTCTTTTATTAATCGAGTCAATCGGACTGAATATTATTAATAATATACTCGCAGCTATATAAAAAGCATTCAATGTAACACCATTATATATATTCTTTCCAATCAATAGTGCTCCTGCAATTACTATACTTGATATTATAAGGCATTTTCCAAAACTATCCGCATGATACCCACCTGAAAATTTTCTTATTATCATAAATGGAATTATCATAACAATCGATTCCATAATCATGCCCGAAATAATGCCTACCACAGAAGCAAATGCAATCGGATAAATAAGCGAAAATAAACAGTGAACTGCATATGCATACAGTTCACGTTCATCTGAGGAAATAGCCTTTTGTCCAATTAACCAATCTGCTATTTTCTCACTCATATTATTTAGTTTTCCTTTTAAATTTTGATAATTCTTTTGGTCTTTCAGGCTCATATATTACACAACATGATGCCGAGTTTGCTTCTACTCTAAGCATCGTATCAAGTGTACCTTTGACATGTGAAATAATGTTTTTTCTTCTGTCTGTTACTTTCTTCATTAGTATTCTCCTCGCTTTTTAATTTTCATCAACTTCTATTTACAATAATTTTCTTATATAATATATCTTAGCTTATCACAAATCTATAGATTTGTATGAAACGACATTTTTTTGCCATTTTTGGTCAGTTTATGTCTTTTCGTACCGTCTTCTTGCCTTAATTCCCATACTCTTCTATAATGATATCAGCAACTATTTTTTTAGAGGAGATTTCTAATGAGAATACTTATTTGTGACGATGATTCATCTATCACGCAGTCACTATCCCAGATAATCAAAGTATATTTCAAAAAAAAGAAAGTAAATGTTCTCGATATTGTAACCTTTAATGATGGGGACAGCCTTCTTTCTGATAAATCCCCAAAAGATATCGTCTTTTTAGATGTGGAAATGTCCGGTTTTGACGGCATCTATGTGGGAAATGAACTAAAAAAGCAGAATGAATCCGCTATTATTTTTATAGTGACATCTCACCTCGAATATCTGGATGCCGCCATGAGGTTTCATGTATTCAGATACTTATCTAAGCCAATAGATAAACAACGGTTATTCCAAAATTTAGATGATGCACTTGAATTATACTATTCTATCAATCAAAAAATCGCTGTTGAAACAAAATCCGGAGTTACGTCTGTTTTGACTTGCGATATCGTATATGTGGAAGCAAAGGGTAGAAAAGTTATAGTACACACTGCTACGGCTGATTTGGATTCCACTCAGACACTTCAATTTTGGATAGATCATCTGCCACAGGCTACCTTTTTTCAGTCTCACCGCAGCTATATTGTTAATATGGCTATGGTAACAAGCTTTGATCACGAGCTGATATACCTTTGTGATGGTCAGTTCACCGCATATTTAACAAGAAGAAAATTCACCGAATTTAAGAAAGCATATTTGATGTTTATGGAAAGTAAGAGGTAATACTTATGAGTGCTGCTGTTTGTTATTTTTTAGTTTATTTTTCTGAGGCGTTAATACTGTTGCAATATTCATCTAATGTTTTTGAATACAAAATTTCCTCGATAAAACGATATATATTACTTACAATACTATTTATCCCCATATATTTTATTTCATTCGCACATATTGCTTTATTAAACACTGCCTTATTTTTTGTTGCTACTTTTGTTTTTTTGAAAATTTCAACCATGGAAAATAGTGCAACTCTCTTTTTCCATTCTGCTATTATGATTGTAATTATGACTTTGTGTGAGCTTGCTTCTATGGGGATTTTTTCAAAGTTTTCATATCATTTTTATTCTAACATGAATGATACCGTTTTGCTTTATTCAGTTAGTTTTTTAAGCAAATTACTTTACTTTGTAATCATATATTTTATATCACATAAGCTATCCAGCACCAGATCCAATATACGATTTTCCATCTATGAAATCACTACACTGGCTATAATACCTGTTATTTCTGTATTTGTAATTTACACAATGATATATTTTCTTATGAATTATGAAATAAAATCTCCACTCAACTATCTGCTCATCCTTAGCAGCTTTTTCATGCTGCTTATAAACATACTCATCTTTGGACTTTTTGAACATATTAAGCAAAAAAATTCCGAAATAGCAGAGCTCACACTTCAGAACCAGCGTGATGCCGACTCTGTAGAATACTACAAAGCCCTCGTGTCACAGGATGAGAAACAAAAAGTTCTCATTCATGACATCAAAAAGCATCTCAATGCCATAGCCTCACTGAATGAACAGCACGATTCTGAAAAAATCGCAGCATACCTTACCCACGTACTCGGTTCTTCTGAGTTAAAGCACTCCGTGCGGGTATGTGATAATGACCTTTTAAACGCACTGCTCTGCCGTTACCAGAAAATATGTCTTACGAAAAAGATTGCGCTGCATATTGATATAAGAAGTAAGTGTATTGATTTCGTGACATATGATGATCTAAGTGTACTTTTCGGTAATCTCATGGATAATGCTGTAGAGTCAGCCGAAAAAACAGTTAATCCTTTTATAGAACTCAATGTTTTTCATAAAGAGAACAATAACATGACCATTATCACACTCATTGATTCCTGCCGCGTAAATCCTATTGATAAAAATGGCAATCTTTTACCAACTAAAAAACCGAATCCACAGTTTCATGGATTCGGTATGCGTAGTATAGAAAATATTGTTAAGAAGTATAATGGTGAAATGACTTTTTACTTTGATGATCCTACCAAGACATTCCATACGATTATTATGCTTCGGCACTGAAAGCTGTTTCTTTTTCGTTTACAAAGCTATTTTCATCAGCAGAAGCCATTCCATAACCTTACTTTGCGTAAAGTCTTTAATGTTGCGCGTAATAATATAGTCTGCATGAACATATTCAGCAGTTGCACTTTGTATGGCATCTTCAAAATCTTTCCACTTCATATTTGCAGCCATCTCAAGCACAACTGAACTAAAATCAGCGAACTCAAAAAGCCGAATCCACACTCCCACGGATTCGGCTTTTGTATATACACTTCTATTTTCTATTTTGTATGAAGCTGTCAATCATCGCAATCACACCATCTACACCGAGCTTTGCCACATTTAGGCACAGGTCATAGTTTTCTGCCTGCCCCCACTCCTGTCCGGTATAGTATTTGTGATAGGTCTTTCTGTTGTCATTTGTCTCACGCACAACAGTCTTTGCCTTTCTCGCTGAGACTCCATGTGTATCAGCCACAGTATCAACGCAGAAGGCATCATTCGCTGTCAGGAAAACTGAGACAACATCATCTCTTCCCTGAAAGGCAAAGTTTGCACATCGTCCCTGAATCACATATCCCTCACAGCCGTCCTCAAGCGGCAGCCTGTCTATAAATGTAAGAGCCCTCCCCGGAGTATCATGCAGCACATTATCCTCCTCCGTCTCCATCACAATAGAGTAAAGCAGAGAATTAACCGGTCTCTCACTGTAAAACTCCTCATACTCATCGTAGCAGCCTGCCTCTTTGGCACCGGCCGCAATAGCCTCTCTGTCCATGAAATGTAAATGATATTTCTCAGCGACTGCTCTACCGATAGTATCTGCATCGCAACCGCACTTTCTAGCAATAGTAATTATCATATAAATATAGCTCCTTTCTGTAAAAAAGCCAACGCGCAGGAAGCGCTCAGACAAATCAATAAAAGTTTGCAAACACCGATGCAAACACCACCGTAAGTATTCCTGCCACCGCGATAGCAAGAGAGCTCATGGCGCCCTCTATCTCGCCCATCTCGATTGCCTTCGCTGTTCCGATGGCATGTGATGAAGCACCAAGCGCCAGTCCCTTCGATATAGGCTCAGTGATTCTGAATATTTTGCAAACAAACTCTCCGAGTATATTTCCAAGCACACCTGTCACGACGATAACTGCGACAGTGATAGTCACATATCCGCCGAGCTCCTCTGATACGCCCATACCGATAGCTGTCGTGATGGACTTTGGAAGCAGTGTGACATAGTCCTCGTGTGAAAGCCCCATAAACACTGACAACACAAGCACTGTCACAAGGCTTGTTATGACTCCTGCTGTAAGTCCGAGCGCGACTGCAGCTATATTTTTCTTGAGCAGTGTCCACTGCTCATAGAGTGGTATCGCAAGGCATACCGTGGCCGGTGTCAGAAACCAGCTAAGGTACGATGCTCCCTTATTGTATGTGTCATAATCCACATCTGCCACAACAAGCACTATGATGGTCAGTACTATTGAAATGAGAAGCGGATTGAGTATTGCAAGCTTAAACTTTTTCTTTAAAAGCATACCTATCAGATATGCAACCAGACTTACCGTGACACCGGCAAAAAGCGATGTCTGAAACAAATTATCCATTATGATTATCCTCTATCTTATTTATTTTCTCCAGCATCAGCCCTCTTGCGCTTCTGCATACGGATTACGAGCTGTGAAACATATCCTGTAGCAATCATTACAGTTAGAAGTGCCACAACCGTGATTACAAGTACCGGTACAAGCACCGGCTTAAGATTGCCCCAGGATGACATGAGCCCCACTCCCGCAGGGATAAACATTACAGGCATTATCTCTATCATGAATTTGCCTGCACTCCTTACAGAGTTAAGCGGTATCAGGCCTGTCAGCAGACCTATGAAAAGTATAACCATGCCATATATGCTCGCCGGAACAGGCAATGGCAGTAAATATTTGAGTATCTCACCTACAAACGAAATCGCAAGTATGATGAGAAATTGCTTTAATAATTTCATTTTATATTGTATCTCCGTTATATATATTTCGTGACTATTTGTAACTGTTTATCTGTGTTCCCTGACCATCATTGTACATACAATGGCAAGCAGCACGCTTGAAGCCCATATAGCGCGTATTCCTATGTGCAGTGAGCACACTCCGCCGATACCTGCTCCTATTGCAAATATCAGAATAATTCCATAGTAGTGCGCGGTCTTTTTCAGTGCCCCGATATTTCTGTCACGCAGATATATTGACAGGCTCTCTGTGCCGCTTCTTAAGTTGCCGATGCACATGGTGCTGGCATAGCCGTAGCCGTTTACCTTTCTGAAGGACTGCACCTGCATAGAACAGCTGAATGATACAAGCATGGTCGCTATCATGTCGTACCTGTGTGGTATAAAGCCCACCACAAACAGTATGATTATCTCTATCGCCACCACTATCTGACGCCAGTGGATGCGCTTTGCCTTCTTATATCTATGCCCGATTCTCTCTGCCACAAGCACACCGAATGCAAATGAAAGGATTGGGAAAAGATACGATAGTCCCTTCATCCATTCACCCATCATCAGATGCTGGCTCATCAGCACCACGTTTCCTGTCTGCGCATTCGAGAATACCTCATTTCTCACATTATAGGTGTAGGCATCCTGAAAGCCTCCGGAAAGTGCCAGAATCGCACTCAGCAAAAAGGTCTCTGATGTCTGAATCCTTATTTTTTCTTTTTCAGTCATTTTTTCGCCTCTTTTTCTCATATTCGCTGTTATCTGCCACACCCTCGTGTGACCCACAGCAATTGCATATTTACAGCAATCCACACGGTTTATTATTATAGAAAAAAAGGGCGGATATTTCAATACCCGCCCCAAATATACAGTGTATTAAATTTTGCACAATACCTAAAATATATATTGGATATACATGATAGATATAATGGATTTATCTTATTAGTCCAGGTGTTCTCTATAAGCATATATGTGTCCAGCACCGCAAATATCATGGAAGCAGGCAAGTACTGTAACAGTGTGCCCCGGCACAAATGTAAAAACAAAAAAGAGGTCGTCACAACCTCTTTTTTGTAATTTATTAACATTTATTATTTTCCTGAAGTTGCTTTCAGTCGTGTCATGGCACGGGCCAGCGAAGCTCTTGAGTGATAATACTCCTGAATACTCTGCTTCTGGCGAAGCTGCTCCTCAGCTCTCTCCTTTGCCTCTCTTGCCCTTGCTATATCGATTTCCTTCGGATGCTCGGCTGTCTCGACAAGCAGTGTCACACGGTTGTTGACTATCTCTACGAAGCCCATTCCCACTACCGCGTACTCCCAGTTGTCACTGCCCTCCGGCTGAAATCTCATCTCGCCCTCATCGACGGCTATGACCATATCCTCGTGGTGGGCGAGGATTTCCTTCTGGCCATCGAACTCAGGGACTATTATGGAACGACATCTTCCTGAGTAAAACACTCTGTTAGCAGCTATTACCTTTAGATAAAATGTATTTGTTGCCATACGATTTGTCCTTCCTTATGCTTTTACTGCTGCATAGTCTTTGCTTTTTCCTTGACGTCCTCGATTGTTCCGACATTGAAAAATGCGTTCTCAGGATACTCGTCCATCTCACCATCTATGATGGCCTTGAAGCCCTTGATAGTCTCCTCTACAGGCACATAGACACCCTGGATACCTGTGAAGTTCTCGGCTACGTGGAATGGCTGTGAGAGGAACTTCTGGATTTTTCTTGCTCTGTATACAAGTACCTTGTCCTCATCTGCCAGCTCCTCCATACCGAGGATTGCGATGATATCCTGCAGCTCCTTGTACTTCTGGAGAATCTCCTGTACCTTTCGTGCTACCTGGTAATGCTCCTCGCCTACGATATCAGGCTCGAGGATACGTGATGTAGACTCAAGTGGGTCTACTGCCGGGTAAATACCCTGTTCAACAATCTTTCTTGAAAGAACTGTTGTGGCATCCAGATGTGCGAAGGTTGTGGCCGGAGCCGGGTCTGTGAGGTCATCGGCTGGTACGTATACGGCCTGTACCGATGTTACCGAACCGTTCTTTGTAGATGCGATTCGCTCCTGCAGCTCACCCATCTCAGTAGCCAGTGTAGGCTGATAACCTACGGCTGAAGGCATACGTCCTAAAAGTGCTGAAACCTCTGAACCTGCCTGTGTGAAACGGAATATATTGTCGATGAAAAGCAGCACGTTCTGGTGCTTCTCATCCCTGAAATACTCTGCCATTGTAAGTCCTGTCTCAGCTACACGCATACGTGCTCCTGGTGGCTCGTTCATCTGTCCGAACACTAGGGCTGTTTTTTCCAGAACTCCTGATTCCTTCATTTCTGTCCAGAGATCATTTCCCTCTCTGGAACGCTCTCCGACTCCTGTAAAGATTGAGTAGCCGCCGTGCTCTGTTGCGATATTGCTGATGAGCTCCTGGATGAGGACTGTTTTTCCTACTCCGGCTCCTCCGAAGAGTCCGATTTTTCCACCCTTTGCATATGGGGCAAGAAGGTCGATGACCTTGATACCTGTCTCGAGGATTTCCTCTGCAGGGTTCTGCTCCTCAAATGTTGGTGGTTCTCTGTGGATTTCCCACTTTTCTTCTGTATCAGGCTGTGCTCCGCCGTCGATAGCTTCACCGAGCACGTTGAACAGTCTGCCGAGAGTCTGCTCTCCGACAGGTGTCTTGATGCCGGCGCCTGTGGCTGTTACTTCCATATCTCTGTGAAGTCCCTCACTGGAAGCAAGCATGATACAGCGTACTGTATTATTTCCAATATGCTGTGCGACTTCCATCACACTTTTTTTGTCACCATTTAAAACTTCTAGTGCGTCTCTGATTGCCGGCAGGTTCTCATCCTCGAACTCTACATCGACAACAGGACCCATAACCTGGATAATTTTTCCTGTTTTCATCAAAAAGCCTACTTTCTCTTTTTCTTCTGCGATTTAGCACCGGCTATTACCTCTGTAATCTCCTGTGTAATCGCTGCCTGTCTGGCACGGTTGTAAAGAATGTCAAGCTCTGCAAGCATGTCCCTCGCACTGTTTGATGCGGACTGCATCGCCATCATTCTGGCGTTCTGCTCACATGAAAATGACTCTACAAGAGCACCGTAGACAAATCCAACAACGTAGTTTGGTACGATACGATCCATGACTGCCTCAGGCGATGGCTTGAGTGCCAGCTCCTCCCTCGGTATGTCTATAGGAATCTGCACAGTGAAGTCTGCCTTTTTCAGCGGCAGAAGCTGTGACATCTGTGTTTCCTCCTGAATCGCATTTATCATGCTGGTATAGATAATATAAACTTCGTCCAGCTCGTTATGTAGATATAGCTCCAAAATTTCTTCTGCAATATTTCTGGCACGGTTGAGTGTCGGATTCTGAACTGTGTAGTGGAACTGTTTTTCAATCTCAATTCCACGCTGTTCAAAATAATGACGTCCTAGCTCTCCGAGTACGAAAAGTGAATGGTTCGGATGATTCTTTAAGTGCTCCTCAGCCATTTTCAGGATATTGTGGTTATATGAGCCCGCAAGTCCTTTATCGGCTGTGATTACGATATATCCGACCTTTCTGTCCTCAGGCAGCTTATCCTCGTTGGTCTTGAAATAGATGTCCTCCATATCAGGCAGATGCCTGAGTATTCGGCTCATCTCTGATTGCAGTGTGAAGAAATACGGCTCTGTATCTGCCAGCATCTTTTTGGACTTTTTCAGCTTCGAAGAAGAAATCATATACATGGCATTTGTGATTTTAAGCGTATCATTGATACTTTTTATTCGATCCTGTATTTCCTTCGTGTTTGCCATAATACTACCTGTTACCCTTTATACTCTTTTACTGCATCCATGATTTTATTTACGAGCTCTTCATCAATGGCTCTGTTCTCTTCGATCTTCTGTCCGATTTCCGGATAAGAAAGATCCATGTATGAGAGGATATCGCCCTGATATTTCTTGACATCTTTTGTCTCAATTGTGTCAAACACACCATGGTTTGCCATGATAAGTGTCATTACCTGCTCATGCAGTGACAGTGGATGGCAAAGCGGCTGTTTTAACAGCTCCATAAGTGCTTTTCCATGTGCAAGCTGTGCCTTTGTGGCATCATCAAGGTCTGATGCAAACTGTGTGAAGACCTCCATCTCCCTGTACTGTGCCAGGTCGATACGGATGCTTCCTGATGCCTTCTTCATGGCCTTTGTCTGGGCAGCTCCACCAACTCGGGATACTGAAAGACCTACGTTTACGGCCGGTCTCATACCTGCGTTGAAGAGGTTGCTCTCTAGGAATATCTGTCCGTCTGTGATAGATATTACGTTGGTAGGGATATATGCTGATACGTCTCCTGCCTGCGTCTCGATGATTGGGAGTGCTGTGATTGAGCCTCCGCCAAGCTCATCGCTCAGACGGCTTGATCTCTCGAGCAGTCTTGAGTGAAGATAGAATACGTCTCCAGGATATGCCTCACGTCCCGGTGATCTCTCGAGCAGCAGTGAAAGTGCTCTGTATGCTACCGCATGCTTTGAAAGGTCATCATATACGATAAGTACATCCTTGCCCTGATGCATGAAATGCTCTGCCATGGCTGTTCCTGCGTATGGTGCGATATACTGCAGTGATGCAGGATCGCTGGCTGTTGATGAAAGCACGATTGAGTAATCCATTGCGCCGTGTTTTGTCAGAGTTGACACAATTTTTGCTACTGTTGATGCTTTCTGGCCAATTGCTACATATATACAGATAACATCCTTGCCCTTCTGGTTGATGATTGTATCTGTGGCAATTGATGTCTTTCCTGTCTGACGGTCACCGATGATAAGCTCTCGCTGTCCACGTCCGATTGGGAACATTGAATCGATTGAGAGGATTCCTGTCTCAAGTGGAGTATCTACTGACTTTCTGTCCACGATACCCGGTGCCTCATTCTCGATTGGTCTGTAATCTTCCTCTTTGATATCGCCCTTTCCATCAATAGGCTCACCTAAAGCATTGATGATTCGGCCGATAAAGCCTTTGCCTACAGGGATTCCGGCTTTTTTCTTTGTTCTTACTACTTTGGTTCCTTCATGGATTCCGTAGTCTCTTCCGAAAAGGATTACACCGATTTCATTCTGACGGATATCCTGAACCATTCCTTTTACTCCATTATCGAATACTACGATCTCACCGTACATGGCATGGTCGATGCCGTATATTGTGGCGATTCCATCGCCGACGTAGATTACCTCGCCGGTCTCACGGCTCTCGGTATCGAAGTCGAAATTCTCTATCTCGCTCTGGATAATGGAGATTATGTCTGTTGCACTGATTGCGCCCACAGGGGTCACCTCCTGGTCAATTTTCTTTCAAGCTCACGAAGCTTTCCTTCGTAGCTTCTGTCATACTCTGTATTAAGAGTCTTAATCACATATCCACCTAAAAGTGTTTCGTCCACTTTCTGTGTAAGGGATATTTCATATTCCGGATATTTGCTTTGTAGCAGCGCCTTGGCGTCATTTGCTTCCTCGTCGGTTGCGGCCTCTGCACTGATAAGCTCAGCTCTTATGATATGGTTTTTCTCATCCCAGTATCTGTAATATGCCTCAAAGATTTCATTCATTTCAGCGGCATATCCAAGCTTTACCATTTCCTTTATGAAGCTTGTGATAAGCTTTGGCTCACTCTCAAATCCGTATACCTTTTCTATGATGTCATACTTTTTGGTCAGCGGTATAAGTGGATTTGCGAGCGTCTGTGCAAGCTTTTCTGTCACAAAGTATACTCTCTGTGCTTCCTCCACATCACGACGCTCTACAGCCAGCCTGTACAAAACTATTGCATTATTTACTGCTGCCTGTGTCATTAGCTTCACCTGTCTTTACAATCTTTCTCGCTGCTAAGATGGCAAGTTTTGCAATTTCAGCCTCAGCGGCCTTTGTTGCCTTGTCCTGCTCGCTAGCAATGTCCGCTTTTGCTTTTTCAAGCATACTGTCTGCTTCCTGTCTGGTTCTCTCAAGAGCCTTCTCCTGCTCAGCCTCGGCTCTTGCCCTGGCATCAAGGATTATCTGGTCTGCCTGAGTCTTTGCACTCTCGAGCTTCTTTTTATAGTCGCTCTTTAAGCTTTCTGCATCGTCCTGACTCTTCTTTGCTTCCGAGAACTGCTTCTGAATCATTTCGTCTCTCTGATTGATCACGCCCATCACGCGGTCAAAGAGGAATTTCTTAAATATCCAGTACAGGAAAAGCAGATTGACTACTGTCCATATTATGTTCCATGGATCAATTTTTAACATTGCTCTACCTTCCTTTCTGTTTCACCTGGTTGTAACTGTCAGTTACGCTGCCTGATTATTTAAGGAAGAGGATGATAAGTAATGCGATAACGAAACCGTAAATAGCTGTTGCCTCTGCAAGGGCACATCCTAAAAGAAGTGATTTAGAGATTTTGCTCTCAGCCTCCGGCTGTCTTGCGATTGCGTCTACTGCGCTGCTTGTTGCCTTACCGATTCCAAGTCCGGCTCCGATTCCTGTTAATACTGCGATTCCAGCTCCGATTGCTACTAATAATGTTGATGACATAATGTGTTCTCCTTTTCTTGCTTATATGCTTTCTTTTGGTTAGCAATTATTTTGTTTCTTTTGTAAGCGAGGTTACATTTTCCATGCTTACGATGTGAAATTAAATGATGTGGTGTTTCATGCATCATCAGGTCTTCTTACTCGGTTGCCTCCTTGATGAAAAGTCCTGTCAGGAATACAAATACATATGCCTGTATAAGTCCATCAAAGATATCAAAATAACAACTGAATACTGCCGGGACGATTGCCGGGACGACCATCTTTAAAAGCTCCATGATTACGAATGAACCAAGGACATTTCCAAATAATCGCATACACAGCGATAATGGTTTGATAAAGATCTCAAGGATATTGATAGGTAGTATTACCGGCATTGGCTCTGCAAAGCTTTTAAGCCACCTTTTGGTGCCCTTTGCCCTGATTCCTGCCACCTCGATAAGAACTATGCTCATTACAGCGAGTGCTGCGGTGACGTTCATATCCTTTGTCGGCGGTTTGAAGCCAAGTAAGCCTATCAGGTTTGCTATTCCTATATAGATGATTACTGTTGCCAGATATGGTATGTAATCCTTTCCTTTTTCTCCGAGTGTCTCACTGAAGAAATCATTAAGAAATTTGACTCCTGCCTCTACGGCTACCTGTCTGCGTCCGGGATTTTCAACTGAAAGATTTCTGCCGAGAAAAAAGCACAGTAAAAATACCGCTGCCATTATTATCCATGTGACTACTACCGACTCGTATATGGGTATGCCTCCGAATATCGGTATTTTGAATACCACGTCACAATTAAGTTCCTCTAACAGTCCATCTACCAGAGCATCCATCTGCGTTACCTCCTTTCTTTTTTGCTATATGAAATTTGATACGCAAATTGTTTCTTAATAACTCAAGATGTGTTTTGTCTGACCTTTGATGTTTGTTTGTTCTTGATTTAATAAGAAGCAACTATCGTTGTACTTGATTTTAGTCACATCGTTTTATAAAGTCAACGTTTCATTTTTATATTATTTGACTGGCAAAGTTTCACATTTTTTAGTTAGCTTTTTATACATTTTCAACAATTTAAGTTTTTATTTTTGTGCAGTTTTTCTATTGCGTTTTGGAGATGTTTAGATTTACTTTATTTTTATTTGCGTTTTATTAAAAATTTCCAAATAATTAGGGAAGAATTTCCCTTTTTTTCACAGTTTTTCACAATGCATTTGACTTGCGGGGTTGTGGCTCTATTTACCTTCTTGTCGCTTTGCCCACGGCTATTGCCGTGGGCTCGCTCTCCATGAGGGTTTGCCCAGGCCTAGCCCAGCATCACATCGAGTGTCATCATGAGGCAGAAGCCCACCATAAATGCTATGGTGGCGCGGTTTGAGTGACCTCCCTCTGACATTTCCGGCACGAGTTCTTCTATGACTACATATATCATAGCTCCGGCGGCGAAGCTTAGCAGGTACGGCATCACCGGCTCTATTATTCCGATGGCAAGTATCGTAAGTATTCCCGCTATCGGCTCGACTATTCCCGACAATACTCCGTATACAAAGGCTCTAAACTTTGAGCTTCCTGTGCTATGTAATGGCATGGATATGATTGCGCCCTCCGGGAAATTCTGTATGGCTATTCCGATTGCCAGTGAAAGGGCTGCTGCCCTCGTGATGGTGGTGGTTCCTGATATCCAGCTTGCGTAGAGCACTCCGACTGCCATGCCCTCCGGTATATTATGTAATGTAACTGCAAGCACCATCATTGTCTGTCTGCTTAAATTGCTCTTTGGACCCTCGACTGAATTATCGAGATGCATATGCGGTGTTATCGTATCCAGTATCAATAGGAAAAACATTCCGAGCATAAAGCCTGCTACTGCCGGGACGAACTGCATTTTTCCAAGGCTCTGTGACTGCTCAAGTGCCGGAATCAGAAGACTCCAGACTGATGCCGCAATCATTACGCCTGCTGCAAAGCCACTGAGCATTTTTGTGGTCTTTACGGAAAGCTCATTTTTCATAAAAAGTACACATGCCGCACCGAGCGACGTGCCTATAAATGGTATTAATAAACCTAATATGGTTGATGTAATCATGGTTGCCTCCTATTCTGCTGTTCGGCTATTTTTCTATTTTACACAAACTTCCCATATATAAAACTATATTTACCGGAGAGTATACAGTTGTTCCGAAGAAAAAAATATGAGGAATACACTGTATGCTAGGCCGGTATCACAAAATAAAATATGGGAAGTTTGAATATTTTATTATTCAACATATTATTTCATATATCGTTTCGTATATCATTTTGCAGTAACTGAATATTCAAAACCACTTAATGTAAAACAGCTGTATGTAATTAGTCTTCTCTAACCTGATTACAGTTTAATACACCTATATAATTTCGTCAACCGGCTTCTGTGAGCCTTACTCGTTACTGTTCACACCTAACAGTGTAACCAGCAACGATTACAAGCTACTCCATAGCTTAGATACAATCGAGTTATACTTCTTTGCACAGCAATGCCCTGACAAAACGTCAGGGCCGGGTATCACATGCCACAGATGGCATATAAAACAGCTTCTAATACCGATTCCTGCAAAGAGGCTGTCTTCCCACACATATATTATCCTTTGTACGGTCACGAAGCTCCGGCACCGGATTTGGCGCCACCTCAAAGCGATAATCCTCCCCGTTTTTGCGGATATAATCCTCAATAAATGTATGGCTCATTACATTTCTTACCGGGTCATTGACCAGGCGCTGATATCTGATAAATGTTTCAGGAGCATTGGTTCTTACATCCACATACCTTTCACGACATGCTGTGTCGTTTACCGTACTGCCAAGCACACACCTGACATACTCAATATTGCTCTCCAGCACAAGAGGAGCCGGGAACTCAGCGTTAGGGATGACCTCCTGCCAATCCTTTTTCTCGTACTGTCTTAGCAGCTCAAGTGCAATATGCAGATGCTTAAGCTCCTGTTCAAACATAAACTGCCATATGCCACGTATTCTTGTATCCGTCTCCGTTTCATAACAGCTCCAATACAGCCAGCACTCGACATACTGATGCACAAGAAGATTTTCAAGGCGGCTCATGCATGGCTTCAACAGACTGCCATACTGTGTGACATGCTGTTCCTCGACCATTCCGATTTCCTGATATAGCCTGCGTCCCATCTCATCAGGCCAAAGTGCCGCTGTGTTCATATAGTAGTTCATAGTCTGCTGTTCTGCTGCGGTGATTACGTTTGCAGCCAGCACATCCATTGTCGCAGGGCATTTATCCGTCATCGGATATCGTATTGAATCATATGGATGCCTGTGATGTGAAATAGTCGGTCTGCCCGGTGTGATTTCCGTATAGCCTCCGACAAGCTTCTCTGCGTGCTCACCTGTGGTAAAATCAAGATAATCTGCATAGCGGTACAAATGATCAAAGTCCTCGAGCAGGGCAAAATCGAGCGCAGACTTAATATTTTTGTCATTTACTCGTTTTGCAAGATGAGCAGTCAGGTCAACCGCAAGCTGCTCGTAGCCTATGGTGTGCTCCAATGCCGACTCATCTGCCGGCTTTAAATGCGTGAGTATTTTCTGCTGCTGTTGCTCACTTTTCCTGATGTATGCAAGCTTTCGTCTAAGCTCATCATCACCTACGCTTCTTGAAAACTGATGTGAAAACCACACGTTTTCAAATTCTGTACCATTCATCAATATGATTCTCGTCCTTGTATACGGATTTACCTCATTTTTGTTATATGGTTTTACCCAGAATTTCTCCCAGTCAACAAATAAATCGCCGGTTCTCTCCGGCCTCATTTTAAATGGATTCATAATACAAACATACCTCCTTCATGCTATTGTATGCACGAAGGAGGTATGCTGTGCGTATGAATCACATTCTAATAATTGTTTATATTCGAAGCTGAATCAATTACTATTGCTTTAATCCGTGAAGTTTAAACGGCGATGATGCTACATAATGCTTCCCATAAGTGTTGACATTACAATCATAACGAGTGAAAACATAAATGAATTAACTGAAATGAGTGTGGCTCTCTGCTCTGACGGTATCATTTCATTGAGTATAATATCCGTGCGCACTTCTACAAAATCATCAAAAAAAGAGCCCGCAAATCCACCCAGTATCATAACATATGGCAGTTCTGTAAATACCATAGCAAATGCAAAGGCAACACCTATACAACTGATAATAATGTATTTTTTATATTTCCATTTTGGAAAAAATCCGGCTGCTTTTGCACCAAATGCCGCTCCAAGCCCCATCACAAAAAGTGCCGGTCCAAGCAGCGCATCATTTAATCCTGCAAGGGGAAGCTTCGCCTGTAAAAAGAATAGTACCAAGGTTGAAACCGCCCCTATAATTGCATTTATAACCATGATACTTCTGGCCTTTTTATTCGTAATCATGAAACACCAGCTTTCTGTAATGACATTTTTGAGCCGGTTTCCTATTTTCGCATTTTTATTTGCATTTGGGTTATTGTTTTCTGTGTTATCTGTATTTTCATCATTTGACACAGATACTTCATTCAGACTGCACGCAATCCCTATTGCTATGAGGCTGAATACAATATCAAATGCATATGCCTTTCTGTAACCAAGCCACAGAGCAAAACCTGCGCACAAAGTAGCTGTTGAGCTTGTTATCCTATACAACATCATTTCAGTTGATGCAAATTTATTGTATTTTTCCTCCTGACCGGCAAATTTTAAACTATCATATGCCAAAGCTTCACGTGTGCCTGATTCGAGATTGTAGCTTAAGGCGCTAAATCCTATAGCAAATGCAACTGACCAGAAATTGTTAGACAGTATCATAAAAAGTCCCGATACAAAACTTACAAGACTTGCAAGCACCATGGTTTTCTTTCTTCCAAACACATCCGCAACAACCCCTGATGGTATCTCAAAGCTGCTGCTTACTATGTGAAATATACTTTCCAATATTCCTATCTCAAACATTGAAAAACCTCTGAGCGCAAGAAGTGCAACCCATGAAGCCCCTGCTATCCTGAAATATCCTACCGTGGTCAGTGTATACAATTTATGTATCTGTGCTTTAATATTAAATTTACGCATAAAAAAATCTCCTTTTCAAAACAGTTGTCTTTAAATATTTTGAACAGGAGATAGTGCGTTTCAGTTTTATTTTAATTTGAGTTTAACTTAATTTATTAAAGCTGTTTACCTAAAAAAGAGCGCACTATCCCTGTAAACAGCTAAACAGTTACCTTTCATGAGGTGAAGTGTGGTTGTTTTCCAGCTCATAGTTGCACTCCTTTCGTAAAATCATCATTTTAATTATTATTATTTTAAAGCTTGATTAATTTGCTTAACTCGGCTAGTATATATCTTTATACTTTGATTTGTCAAATATATATACAGTTATATGTACAGTCATTTTCCTCAAGTTACTGTTCTCAACTAACAGTGCGACCAGCAACTTCCTCAAACAGCTCGATTTCCTCGCCAAGTGGTCCCTTGCAGAATGCTATGCGCGCCGGAAATACCGGTGTTGATGCGATTTCTATATCCTTCGGCTCGATAAATACCTCGTATCCTGCTGCTTTTACAGCCTCTACACACGCATCCACATCATCTGTTGCGAATGCGAAATGACGAATCACACCTTTGCCCGGTGCATCATCTCCATCGTTAAAAATCTCAACAATTCCGTTTCCGGTATCAAGCATGATTCCTGCCTGCCATTCCCTTACGACCGGGATTCCCAGAATGTTTTTGTAGAAATCTATTGTCTTTTCATATTCCTCTGTGCTGCTGCACTTCATAGATACGTGATGTATACCTTTTATTAAACTCATTGTTTTTCTCCCTTTAATTTTTTTGTGCTGTTTTGTGATTTATAGTGATTTCAGCTACTTTTTTCCCGCAATTTTTCCGGCTTTTGGGCTGAATTTTAGGAGCTGTTTTGGAGATTTCTGCGGTTTCATCTACTTTTTCCCACAACTTTTCCGGCTTTTGGGCTGAATTTTAGGAGCTGTTTTGGAGATTTCTGCAGTTTCATCTACTTTTCCCACAATTTTTCCGGCTTTTGGGCTGAATTTTTGGTGCTGTTTTAAAAGTTTTAGGGATTACAGCTCCCCATGGTCTGCCTGCTATGCTATCAACCTATGGCTATTGTACATTATGCCAATTTAGTCCTACTTAGTAAAATGATGTGAGGGTCAAAATGTATCCAATTCAGAATCCCTTAAATCATATTATATCTATAAAATTTTCTATTGTCCATATATACAGACGATTATGATTGCGACCCATTTTCAATTTTCACTTTTGTTTGAAATTGGGTGACTATTCTGCGCTGCTGATTCTAATGCGCTTGCGGCTCGCAGCTATGAAGGCACTGAACAATTACGAAATTTGTTGAAGGTACTGAACAGTTACGAAATTCATTTGCAAATTCGTGCTTCTCAATTATACTATGATAACGTTTTCTAAATAACTATACCATTTACTTAAATGGTATGTAATCGTTGCTGGTCACACTGTTAGGTGTGAACAGTAATTATTATTTTCTTGTACTACCGGTAAAATATGCAAGTGATATGGTGTAGTTCGTTTAAAACTGTTATACTATGATATATCAGAAAATAAGTACAATCTACAGGAGGATTATCATGATAATAAAAAACGGCATTGTAGCAGACCCTGCTTCAGGTCTCTACGAACATATGGATATACTTGTAAAAGATGGAAAAATAGTAAAAATAGCACCTGACATCTCATGTGCGTCAGACGCTGCTGCAACTGAAAAAGAAGAAATAATAGATGCATCCGGAATGATTGTCGGACCGGGACTTATCGACACACATGTGCATTTCCGTGATCCGGGCTTCACATACAAGGAGGATATCCACACCGGTTCCCTGTCTGCCGCAAAGGGTGGCTTCACAACTGTTGTGTGCATGGCAAACACAAAGCCTACAGTGGACAATGTGGATACTCTAAAGGACAACCTCACACGTGGAAAGCAGGAAAAGATCCGTATGTATCAGGCCGCTGCAATATCACACTCCCTCAAAGGACAGGATGAGGTTGACATGGCAGCTTTAAAAGAAGCCGGAGCATGTGGCTTTACCGATGACGGCATCCCGCTTACAAATGCTGCTTTCTGCTACAGAGCCATGCAAAATGCTGCAAAGCTGGATATGCCGATAAGTCTCCATGAGGAGGACCCTGCATTTATCAAAAACAACGGCATCAACCACGGAAAAGTATCTGACGCTCTCGGTATCTACGGCTCACCATCCATCGCTGAGGAAGCCCTTGTCGCAAGAGACTGTCTACTTGCGCTGCGCAGTGGCGCCGACGTTGTGATACAGCACATCAGCTCCGGTGTATCTGTTGATATAGTCCGCACCTACAAAAAGCTTGGTGCAAGGCTCCATGCCGAGGCCACTCCACATCACTTCACGCTGACTGAGGATGCTGTCTTAGAGCACGGCACCCTTGCCAAGATGAATCCGCCTCTTCGCACTGAAGCAGACCGTCAAAAGATTATAGAGGGACTTATCGATGGCACAATAGACCTTATCGCAACAGATCATGCGCCTCATAGCGCCGAGGAAAAATCAAAGCCTGTAACCGAAGCTCCAAGCGGTATCATCGGTCTTGAGACATCTCTTGCTTTAGGTATCACAAGCCTTGTCAAACCGGGCCATCTGAGCATGCTTGAGCTTTTGGAAAAGATGACTATCAACCCTGCCAGACTGTATCACATGCCTTACGGTACTATCTCAGAGGGTGCTGCTGCAGATTTTGTCATCTTTGATCCTGACGAAAAATGGGTACCATGCGAATATGCATCAAAATCATCAAACACACCTTTCACCGGCATGGAACTGACCGGTAAGGTTAAGTACACCGTATGCGGTGGAAATGTGATTTATTCGGATAAATAAATTGTGTATGCACTATTAAAAAAGCAGATTGTGAACTCATGTGTTCACAATCTGCTTTTTTCTACTTTTCCACCAGCTCCGGGCAGTCTCCATAGTGCCTCTGCAATGCATTCAAGTCCATGATCATCACATAAAATACTCTGCCATTGCGCACTGAATCCACTATCCTGCCATGATCGAGCACTGAAATATATGTGCCGTCTGCTTTTCGCATATGAAAGAAAATATAATCATTTGAGTGTCCTCCGTCGATCTGCGACCATATTCTTTTAAACCGGTTCAGTTGCTCACCCGCTCGAGGAGGCAAATAGTTTCTACATGCGTTGTATGAGAAAACTGATCAAACGCCTGCCAATTTATGAGTTCATACTTCTCCTCACACAGTATCTTCAAATCCCTTGCCAATGTTGCCGAATCGCAGCTCACATATACAATCCTCTCCGGTGACATTGCAAGCATTGTGTCCAGACACTTCTCATCACAGCCCTTTCTTGGAGGGTCAACGACTATCACATCCGGGCGAAGCATATCTGTACGTCCGGTGGATGCTGTATCATCAGTGATTTTCTCAGTTTTCTTTGCATTCTCATAAAACTGTGGCAGCACCTCCTCAGCCTTTCCTACAAAAAACTGTGCATTTGTGATGCCATTGAGCTTCGCATTGTTTTTGGCATCCTCGATTGCCTGAGGCACTATTTCCACTCCGTATACCTGCTTTGCCTTCTGTGACAAAAAGAGCGATATGGTACCGATACCGCAGTAGAGGTCCCAAACATTTTCATTTCCTGTGAGCCCGGCAAATGCAAGTGCCGTGCTGTAGAGCTTTTCTGTCTGCTTCGGGTTTACCTGATAGAACGACTGTGGCGAAATCTGATATGTGATGCCTGTCCCCTGTGGTGTGAAATCAGGGTAAGAAAGCAGATGGATGGTGTCCTCAATATATGGTCTGCCCCATATGCAGACCGTCTTTTTGCCGAGGATGACATTTGTGTTTTCCTTGTTGATATTGTAGGAAATCGAAGTCATTCCATCGATTTTTGAGAGTCTTTCGCACAGTATATCTGCTGCATTCCCGGCTCGGCGTTTTGCTTCAAGACTGTCACCATTTATCACAAGGCACACCATAATCTGCTTTGATGTAAATCCATATCTGATAAGCACATGGCGCACGAGCCCTTTGTGTGTGTTCTCGTCATACGGTGTGATGCCGCACTCATTCATCCATTCCTTTATGATGTCGAGTATCTCTTTGTTTTGCGGCACCCCAAGCCTGCAGTCCTCGACCGGGATGATATTGTGGCTTCGCGATGCATAAAAGCCTGTCACTATATTGCCATCCCTGTCATATCCCACCGGAAACTGTGCCTTGTTGCGGTAGCGGTATGGATTGTCTGCGCCAACAGGCGGCTGCATTTTACTGTCCAGCTTTGCCTCGGAAAATCCACCTATACGCATGAGATTGTTGCGCACCTTATTATTTTTAAATTCAAGCTGCTTTTCATAGGAGAGCGCCTGTATCTGGCAGCCGCCACACCTCTTATGCAGCTCACATTGCGGCTCAACGCGAAAAGTGGAAGGGGTCTTAATCTCTTCCACTCTTGCGTAGCCATAGTTTTTCTTTAATTTTGTTGCGCGGGCTGTTATGACGTCACCAATCAGTGCATCCTTTACGAAAAAGGTCATGCCATCATAATGTCCGATACCCTCGCCATCTGTTCCCATATCTGTTATTTCAAGTTCAAATATGTCATTTTTTTTCATGCTTTTCTCTTCTTTATTATTTATGTATATAATGATATGAGGGTCAAAAGGTATTTTGCCCCTCATTTATGATTAATATTGTCCGCTTTTTACACACTTGTTCTGCGGAAATTTGTCTCCATAAATCTGTTGTAGCCCTGCCACTTTGTATCGTTTTCAGGCACATTTACAAGCAGCTCCCTGAAGGTCTCCATCTTGGCATCTATGTTGTCTGCAAAGCTAAGTGCAAGTGCCTCGACAAGTGCCGGCTTTTTCGGAGAGCCAAACTCAAGCTCGCCGTGGTGGGCAAGTATGCAGTGCTTCAGCTCGTTTGCGAGCACTACCGGGAAGCCGTCGATGCTCTTAATCGCATCGCCTACCCACTCTGCACCAATCATGATATGTCCGAGGAGCTGACCAGCGTCTGTATAGTCATTCTCCGGGAAAGTAGAAAGCTCCTTTAATTTTCCGATATCATGGAAAATAGCTGCTGTAAGAAGCAGGTCACGGTTTAAGACCGGATACATTTTTGCAAAATAATCACAGTTCTTCGTCACACCGAGTGTATGCTCCAAAAGACCTCCTACAAAGCCGTGGTGCACGCTCTTTGCGGCTGAATGGAACTTGAAACGGCGCTCAAACTCCTTATTGTCAAAAAAGCTATGTAAGAGCTGTGACAGGTATTGATTCTTTACAGAGCCGATAAAGCCCATGAGTTCCTTATACATGACCTCGACATCCTTATCGCTGACCGGCAGATAATCCGCAGGGTCATATTCTCCCTCGTTCACCTTTCTCGCACGCTTTATGGAACACTGCAAATTGCCCTGAAAGCTTGTGATATCACCGGTTATGGCTATGTAATCCATTGCATCAAATTCCTCAATGCCTACTGAGCCCACATCCCATATCTTGGCATCCAGCGTGCCTGTCTTATCCTGCAGGATAACATTGTCATAAGGCTTTCCGCTTTTGGTCATGGCTGTCTGCTTGCTCTTGCATAAAAAAATCTCATTGATTCTCTCTCCCTCGCGGAGAGTTGAAATATACTTCATATATCCTCCTAATTTCGGCTAATTCATCACTCCGATTTTCACCTGACAGGTAATCTCCGTGTAGCCGTTGCTTCCTTTTCTCTTTACTTTCAGATTGCAGGTATCCTCAGGCTTTTGCTTCATAAGCTGTGTGTTGTACGCGGACACATTCGACACCTCTGTATTGTTTACCGCAACTATCACATCTCCGCTTTGAAGCCCCGAGACAAATGCCGGTGAATCCATGGTAACCTGCTTTATATAAACACCCTTTGGGATGTTATATCTGTTTGCTATTTTTTCTGTAACTGTAGTACAGGTGATGCCTATGTACGGCACATCTGCGCCGCTCTCGAGCTTTTCAATGGCAGGTGACAAGTCGCTTATGCTGACAGCCGTGAGCGTATTGTTTTCCTCCGCCGGATTGAAATCCTGCAGCGAAAGCCCTATGACCTGACCATCTGTATTAATCAGTATACCACTCTGTAACTTGTTGCTTGCGATATCTGTGGTGATCACCGAGTAATTGTTGTCCTGCGCCGACAGCTCGTTGGTTGTTGACGTTACAAGACCTGTGAGAATGGCATAGTTTGCCTCAAGCGCAATGACAGATGCTCCTCTTGAAACAATATTTGAATTACCAAGCTCCGCAACCGCTATAGCCCCTATTGTGGCGTTGTCTAGAAGTGACTTATCCACGGAAATGATTGCTATACCTGTATTGCTGTCATACTTGACCAGCGCAGCATCAGCCATCATGTCGTTTACAAAGGTTACACTAAGCTTATCCGCCTTATCCACTACATTTTTCTCTGTCAGAATGATTAGCTGCTTTCCATTGTCCCTCAGTATCACTCCCACTCCCTGACCCTCGGTCTCATAGGAATTATTGAAAATATCAGTGGCATCTGTCACACCCGTGACTCCTACTACAAATTTCGTGGCCGAAGTGCCCACTCTGTAGAGCTGGTTCTGCACTGCCTGATAATCTGCGAGTGTAGGCTGATAGGTCTGCGAAGACGGCTCCGAAGAAGTGCCGGACTCTGTGCTTTGTGTACCATTTTCACTATATGCATCACTGCTGTCATCTATGCCTGACTGCTGTGTAGCTGTCTGCACATCATTATTATTTTTTCCATCTGAAGCTTTTTTTGATTGTCTGTTGATAACCGGCAGAAATATAGCAAAAACAATGCTTGCAGCCACTGCAAATACCACTCCGCAGAGTGCTGCTGTGCCTGCTTTTTTTGCAAGTCTTTTTTTATTCAGCGGTTTATCCTTTATCTTTTCTCTGATAAATTGCTCCATATTGTCACCCTGATTAGATGTCTTTAGTTACTATCTTACATTATATTCTGAATTATATTGCGTTGCAACCATATTTTTTGAGTACGGCCTTTGAGTACGGGCTTGCGGCATGTACCCGCCGGACTGCTGCACTGCTCCCAACAGTGCGAATAGCGCAGTGGCTTAGATACTGTAGGATTATGCTCATAACACAGAAATGCCACGGCATGGATGCCGGGGCAAGGAGCTATCGAGCCATGGAAGGCGAGTAGCGACGGTTTCGTCATGTATAGAAAAAGTAAATGCATAATCCATACAGAATCTTAGTCACGCAGCGTAGCACCGTTGGGAGCAGTGCAGCAGTCCGGCGGGTACATGTCGCAAGCCCTTACTTTTTGGCTCGTTTAACAAACTGGTTTGTTATGTATTAAACTTTATGTTATCATCTTGTAATTATCATTTAATACATATTTATTATGGTTTTTTTGAAGATTTTCAGCTATAATATGATAAGCTATACAGTAAATATGAATTTAATATTCAACTACCGAAATATAAGGATATAGAAATGAATAAAAAAGTTTACAAAACATTGGAATATAACAAAATCCTCACCATGCTAAGCAGCTACGCAGCATGTGATGAGACAAAGAAGCGGTGTCTTTCGCTTGAGCCTATCACCGATTTATACGAAATCAGACATCTGCAGACCACCACTGCCGATGCACTAAGCCGCCTGTATAAGGACAGCGGAGTGTCCTTCGTTGGCATACACAATGTACATGCTTCCCTAAAGAGGCTTGATATCGGTGGTGCACTGAATACAATCGAGCTTCTTCGCATCTGCAGTCTTTTGGAGGTTGCAAAGCGCGTGAAGGCTTATGGCAGAAGCGCCATGGACAATGAGAAGCAGGATTCTCTCTCCGGTCTGTTTGCAGGGATTGAACCGGTTTCTGCGCTCTGCGATGAGATTAAGAGATGCATTTTATCTGAGGAAGAGATTGCCGATGATGCGAGTCCTGAGCTTTTTAAGATAAGAAAGAGCATACGCGGCATGAACGACAGAATCCATGCGCAGCTCACCAAGCTCATGAACAACAGCACAACAAGGACATATCTGCAGGATGCGGTTGTGACCATGCGCGACGGCAGATATTGTCTGCCTGTAAAAGCTGAGGCAAAGGGCAATGTACCCGGCATGATGCACGACCAGTCATCTACCGGCTCTACCCTTTTTATCGAGCCGATGGCTGTCGTCAATTTGAATAACGAGCTCAAGGAGCTTTTCATAAAGGAGCAGGAGGAGATTGAAAAAATCCTTGCAGCGCTCAGCGACAAGGTTGCAATGAATGCGGCTGCTTTGGAGCAGGACTATGAGATTCTTTCAGAGCTTGACTTCATTTTTGCAAAGGCAAATCTGGCTAAATCATATAACGGTGTGGCACCGGATTTCAACACCGATGGGCATATCAATATCAGAAAGGGCCGTCATCCGCTTTTGGATGCTAAAAAGGTGGTTCCTATAGATGTACGGCTCGGCGAGGAATATAAGCAGCTTATCATCACCGGACCAAATACCGGCGGTAAGACGGTTTCACTAAAGACTGTCGGACTTTTAACTCTCATGGGTCAGGCAGGTCTTCACATTCCTGCGGCTGACAGGTCAAAGCTCGCCATCTTTGAGGATGTCTTTGCGGATATAGGCGATGAGCAGAGTATTGAGCAAAGTCTCAGTACCTTCTCGTCTCACATGACCAATATCGTAAAAATTCTTGAAAAAGCTGACGACAGAAGCCTTTGCCTGTTCGATGAGCTCTGCTCGGGAACCGACCCGACAGAGGGCGCGGCGCTTGCCATCTCAATTTTAAACAGGCTGCACCAGTATGGCGCCATCACCATGGCCACCACACACTACAGTGAGCTGAAGGTATATGCGCTTTCCACAGACGGTGTGGAAAATGCCTGCTGTGAGTTCAATGTTGAGACTTTAAGCCCTACCTACCGCCTGTTAATCGGTATTCCTGGAAAGAGTAACGCATTTGCAATCTCATCAAAGCTTGGTCTGGACGAAAACATCATCGAGGATGCAAAAAGCAGAATTAATGATAACGACCTTGATTTTGAGGATCTGATTGCAAGCCTCGAGTCACAGCGACAAACTATCGAAAAGGAACAGCTTGAAATCAACAGCTACAAGGCCGAGATTGAAAAGCTCAAGAAACAGCTCGAAGAGAAAAATGCGCGCATAGACAAGAGCAAAGACAAGATTTTACGCGAGGCAAATGAGGAAGCCTACAAGATACTGCAGGATGCAAAGGAACTTGCCGACAAAACCATCCGCAATTTCAACAAATACGGACAGGGACAGGCTCCTATGAGCCAGATGGAAAAGGAGCGCTCTGCCCTTCGTGACAAGATGAATGACAAGGAAAAGAAGCTGTCAGACATCAAGAAAAACACTGCCAAGGCAAATCACAAGGCGCCTAAGAAGCTGCGCATCGGTGATTCTGTGCTTGTGCTCTCCCTCAATCTGAAGGGAACTGTCCACACTCTGCCAAACGCCAAGGGCGATTTGTATGTGCAGATGGGTATACTACGCTCGCTGGTTAATATTAATGACCTCGTGCTCTTAAACGACGATGTTTCTCCTGCCAAGAAGTACGGCGGCAGCGGAAGCAAGATCAAGATGAGCAAATCGCTGTCAGTTTCATCAGAAATCAACCTGATTGGAAAGACTACGGATGAGGCACTTGCTCTCTTGGATAAATACCTAGACGACGCATATATCGCTCATCTTTCATCAGTGCGCATTGTCCACGGAAAAGGCACCGGTGCACTGCGAAAGGCTGTGCATGGACTCCTTAAGAGGACAAAAACTATTGCGGAATACCATCTCGGTGAGTTTGGTGAGGGCGATGCCGGAGTAACCATCGCAACCTTTAAATAACGACAATTTACTTTTACGGAATATAAATAATTTTTAAGAAGGAGATTAGAAATGGCTGTTAAACAGAAAATACTGATAGTAGACGACGACAACAATATAGCAGAGCTTATATCTCTATATCTGACCAAGGAATGCTATGACACCAAAATCGTAAATGACGGTGAGCAGGCTCTTATCGCGTTTGAGCACTACAAGCCAAACATGCTTCTTTTGGACCTCATGCTTCCGGGCATAGACGGCTATCAGGTATGCCGTGAGATACGTGCAAAGTCCGATGTGCCGATTATCATGCTCTCCGCAAAGGGCGAGGTATTTGACAAGGTTTTAGGCCTGGAGCTTGGTGCCGACGACTATATACTCAAGCCCTTTGACTCAAAGGAGCTTGTGGCAAGAGTCAAGGCCGTGCTCAGACGCTTCCAGCCTGCAAAGCCGGAGGCCTATGCTTCCGTAGATATCAAGTGTGTGGAGTACCCGGGGCTTATTGTAAATCTGTCCAACTACTCTGTCACTTATGACGGACAGCAGATTGATATGCCGCCGAAGGAGCTTGAGCTTTTATATTTTCTTGCCTCGTCTCCAAATCAGGTGTTTACAAGGGAGCAGCTTCTGGACAACATATGGGGCTATGAATATGTCGGCGACACCCGCACTGTCGATGTGCATGTAAAGCGTCTCCGCGAGAAAATCAAGGACAAGCCAACCTGGCGTATCGCAACTGTCTGGGGCATCGGATACAAGTTTGAGGTAAAATAAATAATGAAGCATACCATCTACACTAAAATGTTAATCAGCTATCTGATTTACGGTGTCATCGCTTTTTTCATTATATGCACATTTACACAGCATCTCACCACAGACTATATTGAAAAGCAGGAGGCATCCAATCTCTACAGGGAAGCCTCCATCATTGCAGGTGATTACGCCGCCGAATACTTTGACTCATCCATGTCGCTTAGCGATTTCCAGAATCACATGAAAATCGTAGCCGACTATATGGATGCCAAGGTATGGGTGGTCAGCCCTGACGGTGAGCTGCTCATGGACTCAGATGATCCGTCAATAGGCATTGATATCCAAAATGACAGTTCTAAGCCTGTAGTGATAAATGGCTTTGATGTCACCGATTTTGGCAGCAACAACTATATGATTGGAGATTTTTATGGCTCCTTCAAGCATAAGATGCTGTCCGTATTTTCCCCGGTAAATGTCTCGTACCAGAATATCGGCTACATAGTCATTCACAAGACAATGAGCCATATCACGGCAGGTGTAAACGGTTTTATGAATATCTCCTTTTACACTGTAGCGCTCATTTTTGCCTTTGCATTTGTTCTGCTTTTCATGATGAGCCGCTCCATTTACCGTCCTATCTCCAAAATCACAAAGACCGCAAAGAAGTATGCAAAGGGTGATTTCACTGCCCAGATTGATGTACATTCCAATGACGAAATCGGCTATCTGGCAAACACACTAAACTACATGGCAACTGAGCTTGATACGCTTGAGGAGGATCAGCGCAAGTTTGTTTCCAACGTGTCACACGACTTCCGCTCCCCTCTTACCTCGATAAAGGGCTACGTGGAGGCCATGCTGGACGGAACCATCCCTGTTGAGATGCAGGATAAGTATTTAAATATCATACTTTTTGAAACCGAGAGGCTTAATAAGCTCACCAAGAGTCTTATTGATCTGAACCAGTTCGGTCATCACGGCATACACCTGGATATTGCTGATTTTGACATCAATACAATGATCCGCACGACAATCCTCACCTTCGAGGGTAAATGCAGTGAAAAGGGCTTAAGCTTTGACCTGCTGCTCACCGGAAAAGAGCTTTTCGTGCGCGGTGATATGGTCAAAATCCAGCAGATTCTTTACAACCTGATAGACAACGCTGTGAAGTTTTCAAATAATGATTCGAGTATCAAGATTGAGACGAGTATCAGAAATGAAAAGGTGTTTATCTCAGTAAAGGATCATGGTATCGGTATACCAAAGGACAGCCTTTCAAAGATCTGGGAGCGCTTCTACAAGAGTGATTTATCCCGTGGAAAGGATAAGCGCGGTACGGGACTTGGCCTGTCTATAGTTAAAGAAATCGTGCAGGCGCATGGTGAGAATATAAATGTGATAAGCACTGAGGGTGTGGGAACTGAGTTTATATTTACGCTGCCGCTCAGCAAAAAAGAAGGGTGAGCATAGCACACAGTATATTCCTCAGAAAAATGTGAAGTCAGCCGCGGTTCTTTATCCGGACAGGTTACGATTTTATTTATGTTTTCTTTCTTCTTTAATTTATGGAACTCCGCGGCAGTTCACATTTTTCTTCGGAACACACCGTATGCTCTCCGGCTAATTCAGGTTTATGAGCGAGGCGCTTTGCTACCTTGCATTCTGGCAGTGCCGGACTTATTTCACTGGCGTGAAATTTTGTCCGGCACTTTTTACTTTTTAAATTTAAAGCTCATTTCACTTATGCGAAATGAGCTTTATTTTATATCATATTCTTATGGTTCATATTTGCTGCCGAACGGGTCGGTTACTGTGTAGTCTCCGCCGGATATGTCGGCTGTGGTTTCAAAGTCTGTGATGTCCTGATTTACGGTACCCTCGAACAGGTCATATGTGAAGGTGTAGCCCTGTGCCGATACTGCTTTGACATATATTTTGATATTGCTTGCGGCTGTGACAGGGATTAAGTCTTCGATTTTGACTGTGCCTTCGAGGCTATGGAGCTTACCGTCGTCCTCTTTTGAGGCATCAGAGGTATCATTTTCCGTGTTATTCTTTGAGCCATCTTTTTTGGCATCATCCTTCCGGCTTAAGGCGGATGTGATGGAGTCTGTGTCTGCAGAGTCTGCACTATCTGTGCCGTTTTCTGCCAACAGCTGTCTGATATCGTAGGTCTTTAGCTCTGTTCCTGAGCTTGCAACTACAAGCTGCACACTGTTAAAGTCAAAGTAATCATTTCCCATGACTGCTACATCTACATCTGTGCCAAGCTTTATGCTGCCATTGTCAAAGGTTGGTTTATTGGCAAGTATGCCGGATGCTACATTTTTGAACACTGATGTCACACCTTTAAACTCATCGAGCACCTCTGTGCTTCTCTTATTTCCGTCAACAAACAGAAATGTCACATTGCCTGCATAGTCCTCAGACAGTGGAAGGGTGGCCTCACCCGTATACTTGATGCCGTTTAGCTCGAGCGGTATCTCGTTTGTACCGAAAAATACACTGGTTTTTGTATCCTCTGTGTACTCCTTTGGCACCACCGAGACAGAGACTGTGTATGTCATATCGGTAAAATCTGCACTTTTTAAGGAAATATCCCAGTCTGTTATGAGGCTGGCCTCCTCCTCAAGAGTGGACTTGATATCATCCTGCATGGTCTGCACATCAGAAAGTATCACCGATGTGTTGTCTGAGGTGTATGACATCTGTGTCTCGAGCTTTTTTATCCTGTTATTAAGCAATACTGCCCCCGCAATAAGTGCGGCGAGCAGTATTATGGTAATCGCATTGAAAATATTTTTTTTCAAATTCATATTATAGTGTTATTCCTCATCTTCCTCTGCAGCTACAGCTATTCCAAGCTCCTCAAGCTGCTTTGGATCTACAGTTCCGGGTGCCTCTGACATGAGGTCCGAAGCGTCCTTTACCTTAGGGAATGCAATAACCTCCTTGATATTGTCTGTATGCAGCATATGCATGCAGATACGGTCAACACCGAAGGCAAGTCCTGCGTGTGGCGGTACACCATATGAGAATGCATCAAGCAGGAATCCAAACTGCTCATGTGCACGCTCCTTTGTGAAGCCAAGCACCTCAAACATCTTCTCCTGAATGTCATCCTGATGGATACGCACTGAGCCTCCACCAAGCTCTGTACCATTGAGTACGATATCATATGCCTTTGCACGAACTGCGCCCGGATCTGAGTCTATCTTGTCCCAATCCTCCTCCATAGGCATAGTGAATGGATGATGCATTGCCATAAATCTGTTTTCCTCATCAGACCACTCAAGGAGTGGGAACTCAGTTACCCAGAGGAAATTGTACTTGTTCTCATCAATCAGGCCAAGCTCAGCTCCAAGCATGAGACGAAGCGCTCCAAGTACATTCCATACGATTTTATTCTTGTCTGCTGCGAAAAGGAGTAAATCTCCCGGCTTTCCGTTCATCTTTGCAACAAGTGCATCAAGCTCAGCTTCTGTCATAAACTTGGCAAATGATGACTTGTATGTGCCATCCTCATTGATGCACAGATAAGCAAGTCCCTTTGCTCCACAGCCCTTTGCGTGCTCTACAAGCTTGTCAATCTTCTTACGAGGCATCTTTGCCTGTCCCTCTACATTGATACCGCGGACAGAGCCACCATTTTCAAGAGCTCCTGTGAATACTCCAAAACCACAGTCCTTTACCACTTCCGAAACATCGCAAAGCTCCATACCAAAGCGTGTATCAGGCTTGTCAGAACCAAATCTGTCCATAGCCTCCTGCCAAGGCATACGCTTAAACGGAATCTCAACATCCACATTTATGACCTCTTTAAAAAGGTGCTTTAACAGTCTCTCATTTACCTCGATTACATCATCGATATCTACGAATGAAAGCTCCATATCGGCCTGTGTAAACTCAGGCTGTCTGTCTGCACGCAGATCCTCATCACGGAAGCATCGTGCAATCTGGAAATATCTGTCATAGCCTGAAGCCATCAGAAGCTGCTTAAAGAGCTGTGGTGACTGTGGAAGCGCATAAAAATGTCCGTGGTGTATACGGCTTGGCACGAGATAATCTCTTGCTCCCTCCGGTGTAGACTTGCAAAGGATTGGTGTCTCTATCTCCAAAAAGCCCTCGTTTGCCATAAAGTCACGCATCACGCGAAGCACATTGCTTCTGAGCATGAGATTTCTCTGGATATCAGGGCGGCGAAGATCAAGATAACGGTATTTAAGTCTGATGTCCTCGCTGGTCTTTGAATTCTCCTCAATCTGGAACGGAGGTGTCTGTGCCTCTGAAAGCACTCTGATTGATGTAGCGATAACCTCGATATCACCTGTCTTTAAGTTCTCATTGACAGCGGCTGTTCTCTTCTGGACAGTTCCCTCAACTGCGATGACGAACTCACTTCTTAAGGTGCCTGCCTTTTCAAAGCCCTCTGCACCTACATTTTCCTCACCGAATACTATCTGAAGTATTCCGCTTCTGTCTCTTAAATCTACGAAAATGAGACTTCCTAAATTTCTTCTCTTCTGTACCCAGCCCATCACGGTGACCTTCTCACCGATATTGGCATTTGATACCTCTGTACATCTATGGCTTCTATGTAAGCCCTGCATTGATTCTGCCATTTTATACTCCTTATATTTCTACTATATATTTATTCTAATAACTGTTTAGTACCACTGCTACACAGCTAAACTGCTGCTTATCAGATTCCTATCTGTTAAAAAACTCAACAAACTCCTCGTAGCCCTCTTTCATAAGCTGCTCCTTCTGGAATTTCTTATTCTTGTTCATGCGCACAACAAGCACCTGCTGTCCGTTTGCTCTTGCGTCTTTTGCCTGGTTCATGACATCAACAAGCTTGTCTGCCGGATATTTCTTCTCAACCAGATAAGCCACCTTCTTTGGACTCTCAGGAATCTTGAAGCCGCTCTCCATGAGAAGCAGGATAATTCTCTCAAAACCGATTGAAAAACCACAGGCCGGTACATCATTTCCGGTGAACTTTCCAATCATCTTGTCATATCGTCCGCCACCGCCACAGGCTGCGCCAAGCTCAGGCATTGATATCTCAAAAATAGTTCCTGTGTAGTAGCTCATTCCACGAACAAGTGTAGGGTCAAATACGAGCTCAAACTTTGCTCCCTTTGTGGCATTAACAGCAGTAGCTATCTCTGTCATATTTGTAACCACTTCTTCGTCTAAATATTCACCGAGCTTTTCTGAAAGTATATTTACACCCTCAGTGACATCCCTTGTCTGCTCCAAAAGCTTGAACAGATCAAGATATTTGTCAATATTTTCCTGTGGGTAGCCATCCTGTGCAAGCTCACTTGCAACGCCTTCCACTCCTATCTTGTCCATCTTATCGAGTGTGATAAATACGCTGTCGTAGTCCTCCTCAGCGAAACCACTGTAAGCAGCCATTGCCTTTAGGATTCTTCTCTCGTTGATTCTTATCTCAAAGTTCTCGAAGCCGAGTCTGCCGATTGTGGTAGTGGTTGCTGTAATCAGCTCTATCTCTGCCAGATTGCTTGGCTCTCCGAGTATATCTATATCACACTGTGTAAACTGTCTGTAGCGGCCTCTCTGAGGTCTGTCTGCTCTCCACACACTGCCCATCTGAAGTGCCTTAAACGGCGATGGCAGGTTGTTGGCATTGTTTGAATAATATCTTGAAAGTGGCACTGTAAGGTCATAGCGCATTCCAAAGTCTACTACATCCGACTCTTCCTTTGCTGTCTCCAGATTCAGCTTCTCGCCTCTCTTCATTACCTTGAAGATCAGCTTCTCATTTTCTCCGCCCTGCTTGCTTGTGAGATTTGCTATATTCTCCATGCATGGTGTCTCTATCGGTGTAAATCCGAAGCTTCTGTATGTATCCTTGATCACACTTGTCACATAATCACGGATTTCCATCTCTGCAGGTAGTATATCCTTCATGCCGTTGACCGGCTTTTTGCTCAGTGCCATTTGGTTTCCTCCATCTATATTAAAATATTGAATTCATTAGCTATTCTATTATACTTTTCGGTTTTGCAATCGTCAAGGGTTTATGGCAATTATACGGACTGCAAAGATAACGAGCATCTGCTGTGAAAGGTTACAAATGCTAATGCACATCTGCTGTGAACGGTTGCAAATGCAAATGCACATCTACTGCGGCGGATTGCAGATGCCACACGGAGACAAACCCATGGATTTTGCTTCATCAAGCGTTACCTCTGTGTCACTCTTTTTCAAGGTCCGACAGCCCGCCCGGTGATATTTCTTACCTGTTGCAGTGATATGAACCATCGTCTCGCTGTTTGAGGAATCTGCAGCGCTATTTTCTGTTGCTGAGCTGTCTGAGCCTGATGATGCACTTCCTGTGGTGCCATCCAGCCAGCTGTCACCATTCTCATAGTTTATTCCGACTCCGGGCTGCACATTATAGCAATAGACATTAAAAAGTATGCCGCCACCGTTATCCTCAACCGACTTTGCCTCTATGAGAACGCCATTTGCAACTAGATTGCTGCCCGAGAACATCGGAGTCACTCTGTAAAGCACATGATTTCCTGTATTGTTTACATAATCCGCTACCAGATTCTCAAACGGAAGCATCCCCTCCACATTCAGATATCTCGTACCGGTAATAAGATTCTTTGGATTGGCATTCTCCCCAGCAAGCTGATAGCCAATAAGATGACAGCGATTGTATAAATACCTGTCCTTTATCACATCATACTTCACCGTATGCCAGCCTGATGGCTTTATCATACCTATCTTGCCACGCTCCTCAGTCGGCATGATATCCTTGCAGATATTGGCATAAGCCACACCGCATCTGCCAAGTGAATCCAAATCACTGTAATTTTCAAAAGCAGTGGTAGTCATATCGCTATCCGTAAAAAAAGGCTCATTATTGTTGACAGCCACGTATGCCTTGCCATCATATGCCGGAATCGCATCAAGGGAAACGTAGGAATTGTTGTTTACAAGATCCTCCTGTGGCCCATCCACTTTATCCTTGCTGTCTAAAGCACCGGAAGAATCCTCACCTGCCACTTCAGCTCCTGCGGCATACCCGGCACCTTCCGTGCCGGATAAATCAGTGGAGGCACAGCCTGTAAAAATTGTAGCAATTGCAAGTAACTCACATAATGCAATTGCTGCTGTTTTCCTTAACTTTAGCCATATGTTCATATAAAATCACTCTTTCTATCAACCGATTGATATTGGATTTTCCCTAATTACAATAAATTAAATGAATACTTAAATTACTAAACCTAATATACTTTTATTTCCTCGCTTCATTTATTATAGCAAACATTTGTTTGTTTTTCAACCCTTGCTGTAAAGCTATACATTTCCGTGTGCACCACGACCGGGCAGAGCTTACGGCCCGAACTCAAAAAAGCCACCCCAGGCATAACACCCGATGTGGCTTTTAATCATGTATTATGAAATTATGTGAATCACCTAATGTGAATCAGCACTGCTATATTGCAGAACAAATCTACTCGCAAAGCTTAGAAAACTCATCCGCAACAAACTGAACCTTGGTTCCGATAATAACCTGAACAGAATTCTTGCCAGGCTTCATAACGCCTGCAACACCTGCAGATTTAATCTTCTTGTCATCAACCTGAGTGATATCCTTAACCTCAAGTCTAAGTCTTGTGATGCAGTTATCAATGCTTGCAATATTGTCTTTGCCACCGCAGCCCTCAAGAATAGTCTTTGCTACTGCTGTGTAGTCATTGTTAGAAAGCACTGCCTTCTTCTCTGCCTCGACATCATCGTCCTCTCTACCAGGGGTCTTAAGATCCCATTTCTTGATAGCGAAATAGAATACAATGTAGAATACGATAAAAGCTGCGATTCCAAGAGGAATGATGAGCCATGTCTTTGCTGCAGCCGGAAGTGAAGATGAGAATAATAAATCCATCGCGCCGGCTGAGAATGAGAAGCCTGCTCTAAATCCAAGAGCTACTGTAATCATTGTGAAAATACCATAAAGTAAAGCATAAATCACATAGAGAACAGGAGCAAGGAACATAAATGCAAACTCGAAAGGCTCTGTAACACCACAGATAAATGCACAGATAGCTGCAGAAGCAAGGATACCGATGGCAGCCTTTTTCTTAGCAGTCTTTGCACACTTAACCATAGCAAGTGCTGCACCAGGAATACCAAACATCATACATGGGAAGAAACCTGACATGTACATTCCGAGGCTCCATGAAACATCCTTTGATGTCTCGCCTGCCCAGAAATGTTTGAGGTCTCCAAGTCCGATAGTATCGAACCAGAATACATTGTTTAATGCGTGGTGTAATCCTGTAGGGATTAACAGACGGTTCAGGAATGCATAGATACCTGCGCCGACTACATCAAGACCAACGATTGCTTTACCGATAGATACAAGAGCACCGAAAAGTAATGGCCATACAAACAGTAATACTACAGATGCAAGGATTGAAACAACACCTGCAATAATTGCTACGCAACGCTTGCCACTGAAGAATGACAGCCAGTCAGGAAGCTTTGTATCCTTAAATCTGTTGTAACACAAAGCACCAATAATACCGGCTAATATACCGATAAATGGGTTTTCAATCTTGTCGAATGCAAGTGTCTTTGTAGCGCTGTCAGCGATAGATGGCATGATTGTTGTAACAAAGCCTGTAGACAGGAGTGTTGTCATCATCAGCCATGAAGCTAAAGCTGCAATACCGCCGGTACCGTCGTTCTTTTCCGACATACCGACACCAACGCCGATTACAAAAAGGATGGCCATGTTGTCAATCAAAGCGCCCCCTGCTTTAACTAAAAACAGACCTATTAAATTACGCACTCCCTCGATGTCACCACCCTGCATGGTTGCAGGACATAAAAAATATCCAATACCCATGAGGATACCACAGATAGGAAGTACTGCTACGGGAAGCATTAAAGCTTTACCCAGTTTTTGAAGAAATTTCATAAATTTCCCCTCCTTTACATTATGTATACTAAACTGGAGATACTCCAATAAAGTTCGTTATTATTATATAATTATATTCAAATCTACGCGAGACTTAAAATCTCATCACCGGCGGATACATCCCCCTCTTTGAGCATCTTTATCTCACTATAATCAGCAGTGTTGCCAATTAAAACCGGAGTAATGACATTAAGATCTGCTGCCTTAATCTGCTCCAGGTCAGCCTCCATCAAAAGGTCGCCCTTCTTCACATGATCACCAACAGAAATATGTGATGTAAAAGGATCACCCTTTAGTACCACTGTATCCAGACCAATGTGCAAAAGCAGCTCAACTCCCTGAGTGGTCGTCATGGTAAAAGCATGCAACGTATCAAATACAGCTGTCACCTCACCATCCGCCGGAGCGTAAAACCTGCCCTCAGAAGGAATCACGGCCACGCCGTCTCCCAATATTTTCTCAGAAAAAGTAGGATCCGGAACCTCTGTAATAGGAACCACTCTGCCGTTGCACGGAGAACAGATCACCTTTCCCTTTGATTTATTCTTAAAAAAACCTAACATGATATCTCCTTTCCGTCGATATACACACTCACAATATCCAAATCATCATTGAGAAGCACAAAATCTGCTCTCTTTCCTGCAGAAATGCTACCTGCTTCATCATAGATGCCAATCTCCTTAGCCGGATTGGCTGTAGCACACATAATTGCCTCCTCAAGCGGAATACCTGCCTGCCTTACTGTGAAACGCATACAATCCATCAGATTGGTTGCCGAGCCTGCAATTGTCCCATCATGGAGTGTGGCAAGCGGACCTCTGACCGTCACTGCCTGTCCACCGAGTGTATACTCGCCATCCTCAAGCCCTGTGGCTCTCATGCTGTCACTTATTAAAATCATGCGCTCAGCCCCAAACATGGCAAATGTCGCCCTGATAACCGACGGATGAATATGCACACCGTCACAAATGAGCTCTGCATGACACTTTTTTGAATCTCTCACAGCCCCGATAACTCCCGGATTCCTGTGATGAAGCGGTGGCATCGCATTATACAAATGTGTGGCATGGCTTGCACCATGCTCAATAGCCTCTACCGCGGTGTCATAATCAGCCGCTGTGTGTGCTATTGAAACCACAACACTTCCTCTTACCCTATCTATAAAATCAATCGCCCCAGGCTCCTCCGGAGCAATATCTACAAGCTTTATCAAGCCATGGGCCGCATCCTGAAGCTCACAGAAATAATCATAATCACATCGCATGATATTCTCTGCCGCCTGTGCTCCCTTTTTAGATGGGCTGATAAAAGGCCCCTCCATATTGATACCTACAAGATGTGCACCACCATGATAAGTATAATCACCGGCATTTTTCATGACACTCAAAAGTTCATCCCTTTGAATGGTCATAGTAGCCGGACACACGCTCGTCACTCCGACAGAAGCCTCGTATGCTGTAATCACATCAAGTGCCTCTGTGGTACCGTCACACATATCAGCTCCCTTGCATCCATGAAAATGAATATCCACAAGACCCGGTATCATGATAAGACCTGATGCATCTATAATCTCCTGCTGTGCGCTGTCAGTAGCCGCGTCCGTGTCAGCTGTTCTCTCCAAAACACTGTCAAAACGGCCATCCTTAACGACAACATCACCTTGCATAAAGCTGCCATCCTCTGTAAATACCCTTGCATTTTTTATTATCATATACATGTACCTTCTCAACTAAAAAACATCTACAGCCTGCTCAGTGCAGCCTCATCCGCTACAAGCGTAACATCATTATGCAGCTGCAATACAGAAGCCGGCACCTGTGGTGTAATCGGTCCAAAGAAAGCCTTATGCACAATCTCTGCCTTATCCTCACCACTTGCAACAATAAGAATCTTCTTAGCCTGCATGATGGTCTTGATGCCCATTGTATAAGCCTGCTTCGGAACATCATCAGCCGATGCAAAGAAGCGCTTATTGGCCTCAATAGTAGACTCTGTCAGATTCACACAGTGTACCTGCTTGTCAAAAGACTCGCCCGGCTCATTAAAACCGATATGACCATTGTGTCCGATACCAAGAAGCTGTAAATCAACACCGCCAAGAGACTGAATCAGCTCTGTATAGCGCTTGCACTCCTTCTGTGAATCCGGCTCCATGCCGTTTGGCAGGTGAGTATTCTCAACCGGAATATTCACATGATCAAACAAATTCTGATGCATAAAATAATAGTAGCTCTGGTCATTCTCACGGCTTAATCCCTTGTACTCATCAAGATTCACCGTCATAACCTCTGAGAAGTCCAAATCCCCCTTCTTGAACCACTCAACGAGCTGCTTATATAAACCGATAGGTGTAGAGCCTGTAGCCAGTCCCAATACACAATTAGGCTTCATAATCACCTGTGCCGATATGATATTTGCAGCCTTTCTGCTCATATCTGCATAATCCTTAGCATTATATATTCTCATGAAAAATCCCTCCAATTCGTAAAATATATCCAATACTATCTGCACAACCTTCAAATGTGCTGTTCAATTGCATATATGCATTTTACCTTATATAGGACATTTTGTCCAGTACTTTTTGTTATATTTTACACATTTTATAAAAAAAGTATTAAATTTTAATGCGGTAAAGTGGTAAAATTGCATAAAAATTCGCTTTAAATGAATATATAATTTTTCACATATCACTATCATTATGGTATAATAGAGACATACAAATCTGAAGTTGGAGGATACACGCATGAAAATTGTAATCATTAATGGAAGTGCCAGAAAA